>OCHN01000134.1_pt1 | contig 78642 bp, 103 predicted proteins | sample 1538911 | NCBI WGS metagenome assembly OCHN01 (sample SAMN04571736, study PRJEB22368) | human gut metagenome | biome: human gut; material: stool | host: Homo sapiens | place: Luxembourg | collected 2013-01-11 | reverse complement strand
GCTCGGTGGCCACATCGCCGAACAGGTGCACCATGTGTGCGCCGTCCACCAGGTTTCCGCCGTAATGAGCATCCTTGGCACTCATACGCAGACGCAGCAGAGAAGTCATCTTTTCCATAAGTATTTTCCTCCTTCAGAATTTTGGGATCGCCTTCAACAGAAGCCGTGCTGCAAACGGGCCTTCCTTCTTCCGGCGTTCTTTCGGGCATAAAAAGAGCGCTATCGGTCAAGGTCATTGACCAATAGCGCTCCATGTTACAAACACAATAACATGACAGTAACGCAGCTTACGCAAGCGTCCCCAAGGGCAAGGTCACAGACTGACATTGTCCTTTCGGCGGGCGGCCCCTTTCTGCTCCGTTTGTAACGGATGTCTGTCCCCTGCGAAGCAGTACCCTGTCGCCCGCGCCTCTATTGATTGTAGTATGAACTTCTGTTGCACCCATTATATCGCGATGCGGAGGAATTTGTCAATAGAATTTGTGACAGAAATCACAATAACTTTTTTGTACATCTGACAAATTTTTCGCACCCTGTTTCCTTTGGATATAATGTTGGGGACGATATAGCACACAGGGGGAAATGTCCACGCTGCACGGACATTTCCCCCTGCAATAAAATCAATAGCTCTGCTCGATCTTTTCCAGAATTTCCGGCTTCAGCGACAGCATCCGGCAGATATTCAGCGCGTCCCGGGGGCAGTCGGACCTGCCCTCCACCCGGTACAGACCATAGTTCATGTGCCGGGCGATGACGGCCACGCCGTCCTCGTTGGTAGCGGCCAGCTCCCGGCGGATCTGCTCCGGATCCACATCCCGCAGGCCGATGATCTGGTAGTGGATGCGGGCGTGCTCGGCCACCTTGTCATAGTGGGTGGTCAGCAGGGAGATGGCATTGACGTCGTTTAAGTACCGGGTGACGGCCTGGACGATGATGGCGCCCTCATCGGGGTTGGTGCCCCGGGCAAATTCGTCCAGCAGGAACAGGGAGTACCCCTGCTCTACCTCTGCCAGGGCCTTCTGGAACTGGACGATCTCGCTGCCGAAGCCGGACAGGCCCGACTGGATGGACTGCAAATCGTCAAACAGCATTTTCACGCTCCAGAACAGAGGCATCCGGGCCTGCTTGGCGCATACCAGGAATCCCGCCTGCAAAAGCAGCACGTTCAGGGCCACGGTTTTCATGGCCACGGACTTGCCGCCCATGTTGGCGCCGGTGATCACCGCTGCGCCCCGGTCCAGAGAGATGGACACCGGCACAAAGGAACGACTCTGCTCCCGTAAAAGGTCACACAGCTCCGGGTTGATCATATCCGTCAGCTCCAGAGCGGTGTCGGTGATTTCCGGCCGTACCCCACCGTACCGGTGGGCAAACAGCGCCTTCTGAATGAGGAAATCCAGCCGCCCGGCGGTGTCGGCGTCGGCCATCAGATCGTCGGCCAGAGGAGCCAGGGCCGCGCCCATGGCCCGGCGGACCTTCATCTCCTCGCTGTCCTCCTCGGCGCAGATGCGCACCCGCTTCTGCCGCAGATCGTCCTTCTCCGCGTCAGTCTGGGCCCGGTACAGCTGCTCCTCCACCTGCTTCTTGGCGGCGCGAATCTCCCGCAGCTTCGGCGTGGCGGCATCGGGGATGTAAAAGCCCCGGCTGCGGGTGTTTTCCGGGTCCAGAATGGCCAGAGCCGGAGCGGGATCATGAAATTCCAGGCCCGTAAGTCCCGCCGCATCCCGCAGCCGCTCAAACATGGGCCGCAGGGTCTCCAGCCGCTGGAGATAGCCCTTGAGCTCAAACAGCTCCACATGGTCCGGCACCTCCAGCTCCCGGCACCGGCGCAGGGAGCCGCGGATGTCCTTCATCTGGCACAGCACCACACAGATCTGGTCGTACAGGTCCTTCAGCTCCTCCGCATGGGCGGCGGCCCGCTCCACATTGTACAGCTCCAGCTCCAGCTCCTGCCGTTGGTCGGGGGTATAGTACCGCAGGCGGCGAATGCGCTCCTGGCCAAAGGGGCTGCACCCATGGAGACTCTCCAGAATATACTGCAGGCCGATTTTTTCTCTTTCCTCGAAACGGATCTCGATCATGCCAGCTCCTCCTTTACATTGATCACCGGAACGTCCACGGCCTCCCGCATCCGGGCCATGAACTCGTCTTTATCGAACTTCCACCCGTAGGCGGACACAGGGTTGATGGTCACGCACAGGGTCCGGGCTGCCTCGGCAGTTTCCAGCCGCACCTGCCGGGTCTGCAGCTTGTCCAGGGTATCCGGCGTCAGCAGCACCCGGCTGGGGTCCTTCACCACCAGCCGTCCGCCCCGCAGCACGCCGCTGCGCAGCAGGGGCACCACCATGGAGTCCGTCAGCGCTCCGGGGGCCAGGGCCTCGCCGTGCTCCTTCAGACATTTCTCCAGGCCGTCCTCCGCCTCCGGCGGCAGGGTCTCCGCCTTGGGCAGATTCATGATGCGGTAGATATTGGCGGTATCCGCCACCACCTTTTCCATGCTCATGTGATACGACGCGCCGGTGCACAGCACCACGCCCTCGGCAACTGCCCGGGCGCCCAGAGACTTCCGGCCCAGGGCCCCGTCGATGATGGACTTATCCGCTCCCAAATCAAAGAACATCCGGGATACCTCCCGCAGCTGGCTGGTGATGGACGGCCCTGCCAGCTGGACGTTTCCGGCGCTGCGGGCCCGAAGGATCACCACCTCACCCAGAGGCGTGGGAATGCCGGTGGTCTCCAGGATCTCCGCAGTCACATCGCCCAGCCGCAGCATGTCCCGGGCCGTGGCGATCAGGGTTCCCTCCCGGACGAAAATGCCGGGCTTTTCTGTACCCGTCACCACATCGGTGGACTCGCCGTCCCGCCCGATGGACGTCAGGCCCAGGGTTCCCTGAAGCCGGTCGTGATGCAGCATCCAGTTAAGCATAGTGGTCTTTCCTGCGTTTTTGCACATGCCCACAATGGACATGGTTTTCACACTGTTCAATATCTCCAGCAGCTGTGAGGACATGTTTTTCCCTCCCGGTGTAAATCGTTCTGAAATGGTATTATAGCGTACATTTCCTTAAAAGAAAAGGGGGGACCGCAGGATTTATTTTTTGCCCGCCCGGTAAGCCAAAGCACCCCGCAGGGCGGACCGCCAGGAGAGCGGTCTGCCGCACGGGGCGCGTTTATGGCAGCGGGAAAAGGGGCCGCGTCAGTTGGCGATGCCGTGGTGGACGGGCTTGGTGGCGGGGGTAATGGCCTGGATGCTGTAGCCGTTGGCCAGACAATACTGGATGATATCCGGCAGGGCGTCGGCGGTGGTGGACTTGGTTCCGGCATCATGCATCAGCACCACGTTGCTCCGGCCGTGGCGCAGGGCAGAGGTGACGGCGCTGTAGATCCGGCCCGAGGAGGCGGGGGTGCCGGCAGCGTCGCCGCTGGATACATTCCAGTCAAAATAGGTGAAGCCCTCTTTCTGGACCCGCTGGGCCAGACGGCTCATGATGCCCACGCTGTACTGGCGGCTGACGGTGTTGGAGCTGCCTCCGGGGAAGCGGAGAATGGTGGCCTCATACCCGAAGTCTGCCCGAAGCCGGTCCCGGAGCCGGTAGACGTTCTGCATAAAGGCCTCGTCACTTTTGTAAATGGATGCATAGTCGTGGGAGTAGCCGTGAATGGCCACGGTATGCCCTTCGTCGATCATCCGGCGGATCAGAGCCTTACCGGACTCGCCGTAGTTGACGATGAAGAAGGTGGCGCGGACGTTATAGGCCTTCAGAGTGTCCAGCACCCGGGGCGTCACCCGGTCGCTGGGGCCGTCATCGAAGGTCAGGTAGACGGGACTGGAGCCGGTGGTGGTATTTTCATATACGGACACCTGGCGGGTGGCAGAGGCAGTGTTGCCCGCCTTGTCGGACACGGTATAGGTCAGGGTATAGACCCCGGGAACGGAGGTGTCCACAGTGCCGGCCCGGCGGATGGCTGCGGTCAGGTCGCCGTCGGCGTCATCCTGGGCCGTGGCTCCGGGATCCCTGAATGTACCGCCCAGGGGAACGAACAGCTCCCGCTGACCGGACAGCGTGATGACCGGGGCTACCACGTCCCGGACCGTCACCCGACGGGTGGCAGTGGCGGTATTTCCGGCCTTGTCGGTGACGGTGTAGGTGAGAACGTGGATGTCGCCGCTTTCCTGGTCCGTTACCCGGATAGAGGCGGTGAGATCACCGTCGCAGCGGTCCCGGGCGGCGGCTCCCGGGTCCTGGAACAGGTCAAAGCGGGAGACGGTGACTTCCGTATCCCCGGCCAGCGTCAGCTCCGGGGCCTCCCGGTCCTCCACATGGATCAGACGGCGGGCCGTGTAGCGCTGCCCCCGGTACTCTGCCTGATACGTCAGGGTATAGTCCCCGGGGACCTCGGTGTTCACCCGGCCCTCCACGGTGACGGCGGTATCGGTGCGGTTGCTGCCCCGCAGCAGCTGGGCGCCGGGATCCGTGTAGGCAGCGAAGGCGGCGATACGTTCCTCGGACGGGCCGTTGAGCTGGATGTGAGTGGGCGGTGTGAGGATAAAATAGCCCTTTGCAAGGCTCAGAACGCCGATGACGGCGGCTGCCAGCAGCAGAGCTCCGCCTGCCGCCAGAGCGGCGATGGTCTTTTTTTTCATGGATGCGATCCCCCTATAAACGATTCTGTCTGATATTGTAGAGAACTGCCGCCGGGGAATCAAGGTACATTCCGTTACAAGACGGTAACAAATGATTACGAAAAATTTTATCCGCGAAAGTGTGTGTATTCAGGCAGTGCAGTAAAGCCTGGGGCGCTGGGGGTTCAGGATTTGGCTGTCCCGGTACATTGGGATGGGTTTTTGTAGAGAAATTATTGAAAAGCACCAAATGAAACATGAAATTATCACTTCTTTTTGCTGAATTGACAGATTCACCGCAATTGAATATAATAGATAATCAGGAAATATTCAACAAAGACAGGAGGCAGCTTATGGCATTTTATGATGTTGACAACGCAATGACGGTGAAATTGGATTACGACCTGCCCCCATATCCCACCTTCCGGGAGGGGATCCGGCGGGCCCCCAGGCGGGAGGCCCATCTGTCCGAGGCGGACAAGGCACTGGCCATCCGCAACGCCCTGCGGTACATCCACCCGGACCATCATTTGCAGATGGCAAGGGAGTTTGCCCGGGAGCTGGAGGAGCATGGCCGGATCTACGGATATCGCTTCCGGCCGGAGGGCGCGCTTCACGGCAAGCCCATCGACCAGTATCGGGGCAACTGCATAGAGGCCAAGGCCTTCCAGGTGATGATGGACAACAACCTGGACTTCGACGTGGCCCTGTACCCCTATGAGCTGGTGACCTACGGCGAGACGGGGCAGGTGTGCCAGAACTGGATGCAGTACCGGCTCATCAAGAAGTATCTGGAGGTCATGACCGATGAGCAGACGCTGGTGGTTATGTCCGGCCACCCGCTGGGCCTGTTCCACAGCCACAAGCTGGCGCCCCGGTGCATCATCACCAACGGCCTGATGGTGGGCGCCTTTGACGACCAGAAGAACTTCAACCGCGCCGCCGCCCTGGGCGTGGCCAACTACGGCCAGATGACGGCAGGCGGCTGGATGTACATCGGGCCCCAGGGCATCGTGCACGGGACCTTCAACACCCTGCTCAACGCCGGACGGCTGAAGCTGGGGATTCCCGCCGACGGGAACCTGGCGGGGCGGCTGTTCGTGTCGGCGGGCCTGGGCGGCATGAGCGGGGCCCAGGGCAAGGCGGCGGAGATCGCCGGGGCCGTGTCCATCATCGCAGAGGTGGACGACTCCCGCATCGAGACCCGCTATACCCAGGGATGGGTCAGCCAGCGCACCGACAGCCTGGAGCAGGCGCTGGCTATGGCCCGGCAGCATCTGGCGGACAAGACCCCCTGCGCCATCGCCTATCACGGAAATGTGGTGGACCTGCTGGAATACCTGTATGACAACAACGTGCATGTGGACCTGCTCAGCGACCAGACCTCCTGCCATGTGCCCTATGACGGCGGATACTGCCCCCAGGGGCTGACCTTTGCCCAGCGGACGGAGCTGCTGGACCGGGATCCGGAGAGATTCCGGCAGCTGGTGGATCAGTCGCTGCGGCGGCACTATGAGATGATCTGCAAATTCCACGACCGGGGGACGTATTTCTTCGACTACGGCAACAGCTTCCTGAAGGCCGTGTTCGACGCCGGAGTGCGGGACGTGTGCCGCAACGGCGAAAACGACCTGGACGGATTCGTGTTCCCCTCCTATGTGGAGGACATTCTGGGGCCGTGCCTGTTCGACTTCGGCTACGGGCCCTTCCGGTGGTGCTGCCTGTCGGGAAAGCCCGAGGATCTGGACAAGACCGACGCCGCCGCCGCGGCGTATATCCTGGAAAACAACCGGCGGTATCAGGACTATGACAACTATGTGTGGGTCCGGGACGCCAAGCGCAACCGCATGGTGGTGGGCACCCAGTGCCGCATCCTGTATCAGGACGCCATGGGACGCATGAACATCGCCCTGAAATTCAACGAGATGGTGCGAAACGGCGAGATCGGCCCCGTGATGCTGGGCCGGGACCACCACGACACCGGCGGAACGGACTCCCCCTTCCGGGAGACCTCCAACATCAAGGACGGCTCCAACATCATGGCGGACATGGCCACCCAGTGCTATGCCGGCAACGCCGCCCGGGGCATGAGCCTTATCGCCCTGCACAACGGCGGCGGCGTGGGCATCGGCAAGTCCATCAACGGCGGGTTCGGCATGGTGCTGGACGGCTCGGAGCGGGTGGACACCATCCTGCGTATGAGCATGCCCTGGGACACCATGGTGGGTGTGGCCCGGCGCAGCTGGGCCCGGAACGACAACGCCGTCACCACGGCCATGGAGTATAACCGGCTGTACGCCGGACAGGACCATATCACCCTGCCCTATACCGCGCCGGAGGATGACGACATCATCGTTGCCGTGCTGCACGGGGCCCGGTAAGGAGGGGCTATGACCACCTATATCACAAACATCGGCCTGCTGGCCACCCCCCGGGGGGATTCCGCCCGGCGGGGACGGCAGCAGGGGGAGATTACCCTGCTGCGGGACGCCTGGGTGGCCGTGGAGGGCGGAAAAATCGCCGCCGTGGGACAGGGACAGCCTGTCCCGGAGGCCGGCGACACCCTTCTGGACGCCGGAGGGCGGCTGATGACCCCGGGACTGGTGGACGCCCATACCCACCTGATCTTCGGCGGCTGGCGGCAGAACGAGCTGGGGCAGAAGCTCCGGGGCGTGCCGTATCTGGACATTCTGGCCCAGGGAGGCGGCATTCTGTCCACCGTCCGGGCCACCCGGGCGGCGTCGGAGGAGCAGCTGGCGCACAAGGCGGAAGCGGTCCTGGCGGAAATGCTGCGGATGGGCGTGACCACCTGCGAGGCAAAAAGCGGATACGGCCTGGACCCGGAGCAGGAGATGAAGCAGCTGCGGGTCATCCGGCGGCTGAAGGAAACGCAGCCGGTGGAGCTGGCGGCCACATTTATGGGGGCCCATGCCCTGCCGGAGGAATACCGGGGACGGCGGGAGGCATACATCCGCCTGCTGTGCCAGGAGATGATCCCCCGGGCGGCCCGGGAGGGGCTGGCGGAGTTCTGCGATGTGTTCTGCGAGACAGGTGTGTTTACGGCGGAGGAGTCCCGGACCATTCTGGAGGCCGGACTGCGCCACGGGCTGCGGCCTAAGGTCCACGCCGACGAGATCGACGCCATCGGCGGCTCCCAGCTGGCGGGGGACATCGGGGCCATCAGCGCCGAGCACCTGATCGTGTGCCCGCCGGAGGGGATCCGGAGTCTGGCGGCGGGAGGCGCCGTGGCGTGCTGTCTGCCGGCCACCAGCTTCTATCTGGGGGCGGCCTATGCCCCGGCCAGGGAAATGATCGAGGCCGGGGTGCCGGTGGCGGTGGCCACGGACTTCAATCCCGGGTCCTGCCCCGGCAGCAGTCTGCAGCTGGCCATGAACATCGCGTGCCTGAAATACCGGATGACGCCGGAGGAGGTGCTGACGGCGGTGACGCTGAATGCCGCCGCCGCCATCGGCCGGGCCGGGACCATCGGCTCCGTGGAGCCGGGGAAGCAGGCGGATCTGCTGCTGTGGAACGCGCCGGACCTGGACTATGTGTGCTATCGGTTCGGCAGCAACCTGGTGGGCACGGTGATGAAGAAGGGACGGATCGTGCATGAGGAGTAGGAGGAACGGAACATGATCTATATCAACGGACACGACCTGACCATTGAACAGGTCATCGCCGTCTCCCGGCAGGGGGAGACGGTGGCCATCGCGCCGGAGGCGGCGGAGAAGATTCGGGCCGCCCGGGCCTATGTGGACCGGAAGCTGGCGGACAAGGCCGTGGTATACGGCCTGACCACCGGGTTCGGCAAGTTCTCCACGGTGTTTGTGCCGGAGGAGGAGACAGCCCAGCTGCAAAGAAATCTGATCATCTCCCACGCCTGCGGCATGGGGGAGCCTCTGGACACCCGGGTAGTGCGGGCGGCTATGCTGCTGCGGCTGAACGCCCTGGCCCGGGGCAATTCCGGCATCCGCCTGTCCACCATGGAGACGCTTTTGCAGATGCTGAACCGGGGGGTCCATCCGATCATCCCGGAGAAGGGGTCCCTGGGGGCCAGCGGCGACCTGGCGCCCCTGTCCCACATGGTGCTGGTGATGCTGGGCGAGGGCGAGGCGGAGTATCAGGGCCGGGTGATGCCGGGCCGGGAGGCCATGGCCGCCGCCGGCATCGACATCATCCAGCTGGCCGCCAAGGAGGGCCTGGCCCTGATCAACGGCACCCAGATCATGACGGCCATCGCCTGCCAGGCGGTGTATGACGCCCGGGACCTGGCCAAAACGGCGGATATCGCCGCCGCCATGACCTGCCAGGCCCTGCACGGCATCCGGAAGGCCTTCGATCCCAAGGTACACGCCCTGCGGGGCCAGCCGGGGCAGATCACCGCGGCGGAGAACCTGCGGCGGCTGCTGGAGGGCAGCGGGCTGTCCTTCGACCTGAATCCGGACAAGGTGCAGGACGCCTACGCCATCCGCTGCACGCCCCAGATCCACGGGGCCAGCCGGGACGCCATCGGCTATGTGTGGGGCGTAGTGAGCCGGGAGATCAACGCCGTCACCGACAACCCCCTGATCTTCCCGGAGGAGGACGAGGCCATCTCCGGCGGCAATTTCCACGGGCAGCCGGTGGCCCTGGCCATGGACTTTCTGGGCATCGCCCTGGCGGAATACGCCAACGTGTCGGAGCGGCGGCTGGAGCGGCTGGTGAATCCGGCCCTGTCCGAGGGGCTGCCGGCCTTCCTGACCAGACACGGCGGGGTGCACTCGGGCTTCATGATCGCCCAGTACGCCGCGGCGTCCATGGTGTCGGAGAGCAAAATATACGCCCATCCGGCGTCGGTGGACTCCATCCCGTCGTCGGCCAACCAGGAGGACCACGTCAGCATGGGCACCACCGCCGCCCGGAAGGCGCTGATGATCCTGGACAACAGCCAGAAGGTGCTGGGCATCGAGCTGTTTGCCGGGGCCCAGGCCCTGTGGCTGCGGGATGAGGACAAGCTGTCGCCTGCCACCCGAGCCGTGTACGACCGCATTCGGACCGTGATCCCACCCATCGAGGAGGACGTGGTCATGCACCCGCTGATGGTGCAGGCGGATAAGCTGGTGAAGGCCCACGCCATTTCTCAGGCGGCGGAGGCCGTCTGCGGAGAGCTGCAGTAAATTTTCCCCAGGGCGGGGCCTGTGGGCCCCGTCCCGGGAAGCGCATAAAAAGAGAGGATCGGGAGGAAAAAACATATGATGAAGCTTGTGGAATGCATCCCCAATTTCAGCGTCAGCCGGGAGCGGGACGAGGCCGCCTTCAACGCCCTGGTGGAGACTGCCCAGGCCGTGGCCGGGTGCACGGTGCTGGACGTGCAGTCCGACGGCACCCACAACCGGTGCGTGTTCACACTGGTGGGGTCCCCGGAGGGCATCGGCGAGGCAGCCTTCCGGCTGGCCAAGCGGGCCATGGAGGTCATCGACCTGACGAAGCATCAGGGCGCCCATCCCCGGATGGGGGCCACGGACGTGATCCCCTTTGTGCCCACCATGGGCATGACTGTGCAGGAGTGCGTGGAGCTGTCCAAGCAGGTGGCGGGGCGTATCTGGGACGAGCTGCGGATCCCCAGCTTTTTGTATGAGGACTCCGCCACGTCTCCGGATCGGGTGAACCTGGCCAAGATCCGCAAGGGACAGTTCGAGGGGATGCCCGAGAAGCTCCTGCAGCCGGAGTGGGCCCCGGATTTCGGCGAAAGGAAGGTCCACCCCACTGCCGGGATCATCGCCATCGGCGCACGGATGCCGCTGGTGGCCTTCAACGTGAACCTGGACACGGACAACGTGGAGATCGCCAAGTCCATCGCCAAGGCCATCCGCGGCTCCTCCGGCGGGTTCAAATACTGCAAGGCCATCGGCCTGCTGCTGGAGGACCGGAACGTGGCCCAGGTGTCCATGAATATGGTGAACTATGAGGGGACGCCGCTGTATTACGCCTATGAGATGATCCGGGCTCTGGCGGACCGGTGGGGCGTGCGCATTATCGGCACGGAGCTGGTGGGCCTGACCCCGGCCAAGGCCCTGGTGGACTGCGCGGAATACTACCTGAAGCTGGAGAATTTTGACTGCCATAAGCAGGTGATGGAGTATCACCTGGTGGGCATGGAATAAGGAGGACGTCATGCAGCTTTCTGAACTGACGGTACGGGGCTTTGCGGACCTGCTGGGCTCCGACGCACCGGCTCCCGGCGGCGGGTCTGCCGCGGCACTGGCCGGGGCCCTGGGCGCAGCCCTGACCGCCATGGTGGGGTCTTTGACCGTGGGCAAAAAGAAGTACGCCGAATTCGATGGCCTGGCACGGGAGACCCTGGAAAAGGCCCGGGACCTGGAGCACCGGTTCCTGGACGTGATGCAGCGGGACACGGAGGCCTTCAACGCCGTGTCTGCCGTGTTCGCTATGCCCAAGGGCACCGACGAGGAGAAGACCGCCCGGTCGCAGGCCATGCAGCAGGCCCTGCAGGGCTGCACCAGGACCCCCTTTGAGATGATGGAGCTGTCGCTGGAGGCGCTGCGCCTGACGGAGGGGCTGGTGGACCGGTCCAACGCCAATGCGGCCAGCGACCTGGGCTGCGCGGCCCTGCACCTGGGGTGCGCCATCCAGGGGGCATGGCTCAACGTCCTCATCAACCTGGGCAGCATCCGGGACGTGGCCTTTGCCGCCCAGTACCGCACCCGGGGACAGATCCTGCTGGACGAGGCCCTGCCGCTGTCCCGGCGGATCTATGGACGCATTCTGGAAATGGTGGAATAAACGGGAAAAATCCCTCCGGCTTACACCGGAGGGATTTTTATCCGAAACAATTTACTTTTCGCCGAACCAGCAGCGGACGAAGGCGGCCAGGCCGGGGATCAGATCCTTGATCTCGTGGCCGGAGGTGTTGACGCACAGATGGTATGTCTCCTTGGCGCCCCACTTGTTGTCGGCGAACATCTGGCGGTACTGGGCGCGGTTTTTGTCCACCTGCTTCATGCGGCGGGCAATGTCATTGCGGGACAGGTGCTCCCCCTCCGGGGCCCGGTCGATGCAGCGCTGGATCTTGGACTCGGCGTCGGCATAGACGAACAGGTTCAGGGGATGATAGTCCTTCAGGATCACGTCGGCGCAGCGTCCCACGATGACGCAGTCGCCCTGTTTGGCGAAATTCTCAATGATCTGCTGTTGGGCGGCGGCCACCTGGAAGCCCTGGTCCATGATCTGCACCGGCGGCATAGCAAACCGATGGCCGATGGTCATGGGATAGGCGGCCTCGATGCACTTTTCGGAGATGTTGGCCACATACCGCTCGTCGAAGCCATGCTCCTTGGCAATCAGCTCGATGATCTCATGGTCGTAGCAATGGATGCCCAGTTCCTCGGCCAGACGCTTGCCCAGCTCGCGGCCGCCGGAGCCGAACTCACGGCTGATGGTGATGATTTTCATATGGATCCTACTCCTTTCGGGGAATAATTGTGCGCTTTTGATCAATATTGGTAGCAGCTGCCGCCTACAAATTCACGGACAATGGAATTGCGGGGGACGTAGGCCGTGTGCAGCGGCGGAACTCCGCCCACCACCTTCATCAGATCCGTCAGGCCGTGCATTTCCAGATATTCCGGCGTCAGCTCCTGGCGGAACTGGGGAATTTCGTTAAGGTACTTGGCCAGAATGCAGGGCTCGTAATCGTGGAAGGTGTCAATGTGGATAGCGGCGTTGCTCTTGTAGGGCATGATGTAGTTCACCTCGCCGCGGTCCACGCTCTCGGCCCGCTCCACGGTGTCCTGCAGGGAATGGCCCCGGGTGTTGTAGTCCCGGATCAGGCGGCGGGCCACCCGCAGCTGCTCGGGCCGGACAATCTTGTCGTCATTGGTGATGATACGGGTCCGGGGCGCTACATACACGCCGTTGGCGATGCCCCGGAGCTTGTCGAAAATCAGGGGGTTGAGCATGTGGATGCCCTCGGCAATGACGATGCAGTCCTTGTCGCCCTGCATTTTTTTATAGCCGCCGGTGGTGCCATTTTTGAAGTCGTACCAGGGAATGTCGGCCTCCATGCCGTCCAGCAGCTGGGAGATGCAGATCAGCAGGGTGTCCACATCCACGCAGTAGGGGGACTCCCAGTCTGTGGCCTCGGGCGGGCGCTTGTCCAGCGGCAGGAAGAAGTTGTCCATGCTCAGCAGACATACCTTGGCACCCAGATTCTGCAGGTACTCCTGAAGCCGCATGGCGGTGGTGGTCTTGCCGGAGCCGGAGGGGCCCGTCAGGGCAACCACAGGCTTTTCCTGGCGGTTGGACAGAATGGCGGCGGCTGCGGCGCTGATCTTGTCGTGAAATACCTCCTCACAGCGCAGAACAAACTGCGTCTCGTTGCGCATGGCATAATTGATATTTTCCAGGTCGATAACGCGCATCGAAAAATGCTCCTCTCAATTGGATAACACATATCCATCCTATGATATCGTTTATTATATCACAAACCTGACCGGGTTGCAAGCCCAAAAAGCTCCGGAGATGTGAGACTCCGTTTTCCGGTTCAAAAGCCGCGGTGCAGGCACCCGACGCCGTGCGCAGTAAACGCGGGAGGTTTTCCTCGGCGCCGTGGGACTTGACAGAGGCCGGGAATATGGTAAAATCCTGTAGAATCAACAGGAAATGAGGGATGCACCATGCCGGAGAAGCAGCTGCGGCGGATGAACGCACACTATGCCCTGATACAGGGCCTGTTCTGGGGCGGATACGCTACCATATGGGCTTTTTTGACGGTACTGCTGCTGTACCGGGGCTTTTCCAACAGTCAGACCGGCGTGGTATCGTTTCTGGCGCTGACGCTTCCTATCGTGGTGCAGCCGGGGCTGGCGGCACTGGCCGACCGGGACGGACGTTTCACCAGCCGGCGCCTGGGGTTGGCGCTGGTGTGTCTGGCGGCGACCGCGGCGGGAGTGATGTGGGCCTGGGGAGCCAACCGCCTGCTGACGGCGGTGCTGTATGTGCTCATCGGCGTATGCCTGACGGCAACGCAGCCGTTTTTCAGCTCCATGGCTATGGAGTGGCAGATGGCCGGGGCAGACCTGAACTTCGGGTTGGGACGAGGCATCGGCTCGGCATGCTATGCGGCGCTGGTGCTGCTCCTGGGTCAGCTGACGGAGCGGTACGCTCCGACGCTGGTGGTTCCGGTGTTTGCGGGGCTGTTTGCGATACTGGCCCTGGCGGTGTGGCGATTCCGGTCAGCGCCGGCTCCCAGAATGGAAGGGGAGAGGCCCCAGGTTCTTACCAACCTCCAGCTGCTGCGGAAATATCCCCGGTTTGTGCTGCTGCTTGCGGCATGCGCACTGCTGATGGCGTGCCACAGCTCCTCATGTACTTATATGATCCACATCGTGGAGAAGGCCGGGGCCGGGTCCGGAGCCATGGGTGCGGCTTTGGCATTGGCGGCGTTTCTGGAGCTGCCGGCTATGGGACTGTTCAGCCGGATGCGGCAGAGGCTGTCTCTGGCATGGCTGCTGCGTCTGTGCGCAGGTGCGTTTCTGGCGAAGATCGTAGTTTTCTGGCTGGCGGAGTCTATGACCGCCATCTATCTGGCATCGGTGCTGCAATTTTTTGAGTACGGGATCTTCACTCCGGCCACCGTGTACTATGTGGTGGAGCACATTGATCGGGGCAATCAGGTGAAGGGACAGGCACTGATCAGCGTGGCATCCTCCGGTGTTGGGTCGGCCTTTGGGTCCCTGTGCTGCGGACTGATCCTGGACCGGGCCGGGGTCAGCGGCATGCTGCTGTTTGAAGTAGCCTGTGCTGCTGCGGGATGCGTCGTTATGCTGCTGGCCACCGGAGAAGGCAAGCGGAAATAATAGGAAAGAGCCTCCCGCCGGGAGGCCCTTTCCTATTGCTCAGGGAATTGCAGGCTTCGGCGAAAGCCGTCCTGCCCCAGGGATGTGATGTCCCCGGCTATGACCTGGTCGCCGCAGACGAACAGATTGGCCTGGACCCCCTGGGGGATATCGGGATAGTTCAGCACCGTATAGGTATACCGGGTGGCGGTCTTGCCGCCGCACTGGTCAAAGGGCAGCCCCAGATCCTTTTGCAGCGCTGTGTACTCCGTATGGCCGGACAGGTCCTCCGGCAGCAGGAGGCTCAGTGTCTCCAGGGGCTCCGGCGTCACCTGCCACCCCAGCCCCTCCAGATACGCCACCCGAGCGGCGTTATCGGCGGCCTTTACCGGCTCCGTCTTGCCGCCGCTCCGCTGGCAGCCGGGGACGATGAGCAGCAGGGCCAGCGCGGCCAGGACCCCGGCAGCGGCCATGGCCAGCTGCCGCCGTCTCATAAATACCACCATACCATCACCTCGTACATTTCTTATTCCATTTTGCCCGGAACTATGCTATTCTTACAGAAGAAATCGCGGGAGGTGCGGATATGGAGCGTCTGGATAAGGTGCTGGCCGGGACCGGTCGATGGTCCCGGCGGGAGGTAAAGGACCTGGTGCGTCAGGGACGGGTGCGGATAGACGGTGTGACCGCCCGGACGGCAGAGGAAAAGCTGGACCCGGACACCGCCGCCATCTCCGTGGACGGTCAGCCGGTGGAGACGGAGCGCTTCACCTATGTCATGCTCCATAAGCCCGCCGGGGTATTGTCTGCCACCGAGGACAGCCGGCAGAGCACGGTGCTGGATCTGCTGCCGCCTGAGCTTCGGAAAAGGGGCCTGTCTCCGGTGGGACGTCTGGACAAGGACACGGAGGGCCTGCTGCTGCTGACCAATGACGGGGCCCTGGCCCATCGGCTGCTCTCGCCCAAGTCCCATGTGGACAAGGTGTACTATGCCCGGGTGGAGGGCACGCTGGAACCCGCTGACACAGCGGCTTTCGCCGCTGGGATGACCTTGGGCGACGGACTGTGCTGCCTGCCCGCCGGACTGGAGATCCTGTCGCCGGGAGAAGCCCTGGTGACCCTGCGGGAGGGAAAGTTTCACCAGGCCAAGCGGATGCTGGCGGCCCGGGGAAAGCCGGTGACGTACCTGAAGCGGCTGTCCATGGGGCCGCTGCGGCTGGACCCGGAGCTGGCTCCCGGGGCCTTCCGTGTGCTGACTCCGGAGGAAAAAAACGCCCTTGTTGACTGTCATTAGGTGTGTTTATCGACATAACTGCAAAAAAAGCCTAAAGAAATTTGTAGAAAAGATAAAAAAATACTTGCAAATCCGTGATTCTGACGATATAATAGGGGTAACGGCCTGACAGTTTGCACAAAATACCCACAGCCCAAATTATCGGCGGGAGGAACAAGAATGTCTGGAAGAATTTTTCAAAACGTTGTGCTGCAATTCAAGGAGACCACAGACCGCACCATCGGCGTCATCGACTCCGAGGGCACGGTGATCGCGTGCAGCGAGCTCACCGGTATCGGTAAAAAGTGGACCAAATATGTGGAGCCCATCGCGGCGGCGGAAGGCAACTGCGTGACCATGGAGGGCAAGACCTTCAAGGCCATGCCCGGCTGGGGATCCCACTTTGATTATGCGGTTTTCACCAGCGGAGACGACAGCGTGGGACGCACCGTATGCTCCATGGCCTGCGTGGCGCTGAACGCCGCCAAGGTCTACTACGAGGAAAAGCACGACAAGGGCTCCTTTATCAAGAACATCATCTCGGATAACATCCTCATCAGTGACATCTACATGCGCGCCAAGGAGCTGCATGTGGCGGCAGAGGTACCCCGCGGCGTCTTTGTCATCCGCCCGGTGGACGATCGGTCCGAGGCCATTCCCGTGGACGTGGTGCAGAATATGTTCCCGGACCGGCAGAACGACTTTGTCCTCAGCGTGGGCGATGACGACGTGGCCCTGATCCACCAGATGCCCGAGAACTCCTGCGGCAAGGACCTGGAAAAGGTGGCCGCTTCCATTGAGGAGGCCCTGCGGGTAGACGGCGAGAGCGTGGTGTTCGTGGGCATCGGCACCCTGGCACTGCATCTGCGGGATCTGGCCAAGGCGTATAAGGAGGCCCAGATCGCCATTGAGGTGGGCAAGGTGTTCGACACCGAGCGCTATGTCATCAACTATGAGAACCTGGGTATCGGCCGCCTGATCTATCAGCTGCCCACCACCCTGTGCGAGATGTTCCTGCAGGAGGTTTTCAAAAAGAACCCCATCGACGCTCTGGATCAGGAGACGCTGTTCACCATCTACAAGTTCTTCGAGAACAACCTGAACGTGTCCGAGACTGCCCGGAAGCTGTTTGTCCACCGGAACACCCTGGTGTACCGGCTGGAGAAGATCAAGAAGCTGACGGGGCTGGACCTGCGGGAGTTCGACGATGCCATCACCTTCAAGGTTGCGCTGATGGTGAAGAAGTATCTTACCAGCCGCGGCATCGACGCATAAATCAGAGCAAAAAAAATCCTGTCCCTTGGGGGGACAGGATTTTTTATGCCGATTCAGTCCTGACGCAGGAGGTTGTTGTCCTCAAAGTAGTCAATGCGCATGGCGTGACGCACATCGCGAAGGGTGGAGGCGGCGGTATTGCGGGCCGTTTCGCTGCCGGTGCGGAGAATCTCATACACGTCGGGCAGGCGCTTTTCCCAATCCTCCCGGCGCTGGCGGATGGGAGCCAGCTCTGCCTGGAGAACGTTGTTCAGGAACTTCTTCACCTTCACATCGCCCAGGCCGCCACGCTGATAGTGGGCCTTCAGCTCATCCAGACCGCTGTATTCCGGCAGGAATTCCGGGAAGTATTCCGGGCGGCAGAAGGCGTCCAGATAGATGAAAACCGGGTTGCCCTCGGTGTGGCCGGGGTCCTCCCGGCGCAGGTGGGTGGGGTCGGTGAACATGGACATGACCTTGGTGCGAATGTCCTCGGGACTGTCGGACAGGTAGATGCAGTTGCCCAGGGACTTGCTCATCTTGGCCTTGCCGTCGATGCCCGGCAGGCGCAGGCACGCCTGATTCTTGGGCAGAATGATCTGGGGGTCCACCAGAGTGTCGCCGTAGACGGCGTTGAACTTGTGGACGATCTCCTTGCACTGCTCCAGCATAGGCAGCTGATCCTCGCCCACGGGGACGGCTGTGGCCCGGAAGGCGGTAATGTCCGCCGCTTGGCTGATGGGGTAGCAGAAGAAGCCCACGGGGATGCTGGCCTCGAAGTTTCGCATCTGGATCTCCGCCTTCACGGTGGGGTTGCGCTGGACCCGGGACACGGTGACCAGGTTCATATAATAGAAGGTCAGCTCCGTCAGCTCCGGCACCATGGACTGGATGAAGATGGTGGACTTTTCCGGGTCCAGGCCGCAGGCCAGATAGTCCAGGGCCACGTTCATGATGTTCTGGCGGACCTTCTCCGGGTGCTCGGCGTTGTCGGTCAGGGCCTGGGCATCGGCGATCATGATGTAGATCTCGTCGAATTTGCCGGAGTTCTGAAGGGCCACGCGCTCCTTCAGGGAGCCCACATAGTGGCCCACATGCAGACGGCCGGTGGGCCGGTCACCGGTAAGAATGATCTGTTTCATATAACGCTCCTTCCGCGGCGGGAAACGGGGAAAACCGCCAGGGTGATTTTTACCTATTATAAGCGCAACGGGCCGCCGCGTCAACATCTTTAGCCGCCGGGAGGCAGATTATCCCGGAAAAGCGGGGGTTGACAAACCGGGAAGCAGCGGTTACAATGTACTTGATTTTTGCAAAAGACCGTGAAGGGAAAAAGACGGGACAGGTCCCCCTGCAGAGAGCCGGCGGATGGTGCAAGCCGGCGGAGGCGTTCCGTTGTACTGGCCCCGGAGTTTCCCGCCTGAACAGGGCGGGACGGCTGCGCCCCGTTACAGGCGGCGCTCCTTATTGGAGGAGCCTATGAGGACTGCGGAGCGATCCGCGGCCGAAGCAGGGTGGTATCACGTTTTCACGTCCCTGACCGCACAGACGGTCGGGGACTTTTTTATTTGTCATTGATAATTCATCATAAGAAGGAGAAAACAGCATGAAGTACGATTTTGCCGCCATTGAGAAAAAGTGGCAGAAGCGGTGGGAGGAGACCAAGCCCTATGCCGCCGTTACCGGGGACAAGCGCCCCAAGTTTTATGGGCTCATCGAGTTCCCCTATCCCTCCGGCCAGGGCCTGCATGTGGGCCATCCCCGGCCCTTTACCGCCATGGACATCGTCACCCGCAAAAAGCGCATGGAGGGCTATAACGTCCTGTTTCCCATCGGCTTCGATGCCTTCGGCCTGCCCACGGAGAACTACGCCATCAAGAACCACATCCATCCTGCCATTGTCACCCGGCAGAATATCGCCAACTTCACCAGCCAGCTGAAAATGCTGGGCTACGGCTTTGACTGGGACCGGGTGGTGGACACCACGGACCCCAACTACTATAAGTGGACCCAGTGGATCTTTTTGCAGATGTTCAAGAAGGGCCTGGCCTACAAGACCACCATGCCTGTGAACTGGTGCACCAGCTGCAAGTGCGTGCTGGCCAATGAGGAGGTGGTCAACGGCGTTTGCGAGCGCTGCGGCAGCGAGGTCATCCGCAAGGAAAAGAGCCAGTGGATGCTGAAGATCACCGCCTATGCCCAGCGCCTGCTGGACGACCTGGAGGATGTGGACTATATCGAGCGGGTGAAGATCCAGCAGCGCAACTGGATCGGCCGGTCCACCGGCGCGGAGATTACCTTCGATACCAATATCGGTGACCGGGTCACCGTGTACACCACCCGGGCCGATACCCTGTTCGGCACCACCTATATGGTCATCTCCCCGGAGCATCCCCTGCTGAAGAGCTGGCAGCCCAAGATCAAGAACTGGGACGCCGTGGCTGCCTATCAGGAGGAAGCCGCCCACAAGTCCGACTTTGAGCGGGGCGAGCTGAACAAGGAAAAGACCGGCGTCCGGCTGGAGGGCATCGAGGCCATGAACCCCGTGACCCACAAGCCCCTGCCCCTGTTCGTGTCCGATTACGTCCTCATGGGCTACGGCACCGGCATCGTCATGGGCGTGCCCGGCCACGACCAGCGCGACTGGGAGTTTGCCAAGAAGTTCGGCCTGCCCATCATCGAGGTGGTCAAGGGCGGCGACGTTACCAAGGAGGCCTTCGTGGCCAAGGATGACAGCGCCGTCATGGTGAACTCCGGCTTCCTCAACGGCATGACCGTGAAGGAAGCCATCCCCGCCATGAAGAAGTATGTGGTGGAGCAGGGCTTCGGCCAGGAGAAGGTCAACTACAAGCTCCGCGACTGGGTGTTCTCCCGCCAGCGGTACTGGGGCGAGCCCATCCCCCTGGTGAACTGCCCCAAGTGCGGCTGGGTGGCCCTGCCGGAGGAGCAGCTGCCGCTGGTGCTGCCCCAGGTGGACAGCTATGAGCCCACCGACGATGGCGAAAGCCCCCTGAGCAAGATGACCGACTGGGTCAACACCACCTGCCCCTGCTGCGGCGGCCCCGCCAAGCGGGAAACGGATACCATGCCCCAGTGGGCCGGCTCCAGCTGGTACTTCCTGCGGTATATGGACCCCCACAACGACAAGGCTCTGGCCAGCAAGGAGGCTCTGGAATACTGGAGCCCTGTGGATTGGTACAACGGCGGCATGGAGCATACCACCCTGCACCTGCTGTATTCCCGGTTCTGGCACAAGTTCCTGTATGACATCGGTGTGGTACCCACCAAGGAGCCCTATGCCAAGCGCACCAGCCACGGCATGATCCTGGGCGAGGGCGGCGAGAAAATGTCCAAGTCCCGGGGCAATGTGGTGAATCCCAACGATATCGTGGCCCAGTACGGCGCGGATACCATGCGCCTGCACATTATGTTCATCGGCGACTTTGAGAAGGCCGTTACCTGGTCCAACGAGGCCGTGAAGGGCTCCAAGCGGTTCCTGGACCGCTGCTGGAATCTGATGGACCTGGCCCAGGACAGCGACGAGCTCTCCCAGAAGAACGAGGCCCTGATCCACAAGACCATCAAGAAGGTTACCGCCGACATCGACGACCTGAAGATGAACACCGCCATTGCAGCCCTGATGGCCATGGTCAACGAGTTCTATACCAACGGTCTGACCCGGGGCGACCTGGAGCAGCTGATGCTGCTGCTGTCCCCCTTCGCGCCCCACATGGTGGAGGAGATGTGGGAGCTTACCGGCTATGCCGCCAAGACCGGCAAAATGGCCATGCAGATGCCCTGGCCCACCTACGATGAGGCCAAGACCGTGGACACCCATGTGGACATGGCCATCCAGGTCAACGGCAAGCTCAAGGGCGCCGTCACTGTCCCCGCCGGCAGCGGACAGGACACCGTGATGGCTGCCGCCATGGAGCTGGACAAGGTGAAAAAGGCCACCGAGGGCATGACCGTGGTCAAGACCATCCTGGTGAAGGACAAGCTGATGAACCTCATCGTCAAGCCCGCGAAATAATTTTCGTTTTCATAAAAAATGTTGGAAAATGGCTTGACAAGGCAGAGGGTACACAGTATAATGCTATTGTTAAAGTCATGTCCAATGGCTCTTAAAGAGTATCCTGGATGAAGCCGGATACATCGGAGGGAGGGAAAATAGATGTCCGAAGTCCACGTCAAGGAAGGCGAGTCCCTGGACAGCGCTCTGAAGCGTTTCAAGAGAAGCTGCGCCAAGGCAGGCGTCCTGGCCGAAGTGCGGAGAAGAGAGTGCTATGAGAGCCCCAGCGTCAAGCGCCGCAAGAAGTCCGAGGCTGCCCGCAAGAACAGAAACAAGAGATATTATTGATCGTCTCAACAAGCGTGCTGAACGTCTGCGTTCAGCACGCTTTCTTTCTATGGTCGGGACCGTAAATAGCGGGAGCTTTACGATTCTCCGGCGAACAGCGGGACCAGAATGTCCTCTACCTCCGGCAGCATGACCAGGGCGTCCCGGATGCCCTGGGACCGGGCCAGAGCCAGCTTCCGGCGGAGGGTCTGTGCGTCGTCAAACAGGATAAAGTGGGTCCGGCCCTCCCGGGTCAGGGTGAAGTAACGGGCGCACAGGGCGTCGGAATAGAAGGTGGAGCGGCCTGCCGCCAGGGCGGCCAGCTGGGACCGGGTCAGGGCCGTGCCCTGACCGCTGGGGCAGGGCACGGGAAAGTCCATAGCCAGCCGCTGAAGGTCCAAAGCCAGATGCTCCGCCCCGTACCGGGACGCCGCCTGATTCAGCCGTCCCTCCAGGGTGCCGCCGGACAGGGCCGTACACAGCAGCACGGAGGCTCCGTGGCAGGCGGCGTAGTGCTCCGGAACGTACAGGGCACGGCCGCAGGAGGCCAGCAGAGGCAGCAGCGCCTGGAGCAGGGCGGCCCGATCCGGCCGGGCGGGCGGATCAAAGTCCGCCGCCGCCCCGGCGTAGCCCCGCCGCAGGCATACCCGGGCAAGCTGCCGGGCCAGGCGGTCCGGGTCGTCCAGCGGCGGGCAGTCCCAATCCGACACCACCATGAGTCCGCCTCGCAGGGTCGACGGAAGCGGGGCGGCCAAAAGCTCCGACCCGGAGCCCAGACGGTAGGCCACATGGGCCAGGCGCGGTGTCACGGCCCGGGCCTGAGCCAGCCGGTCCGGCGTGGCGGCAAGATACAGCGGCATGGATATCCCCCCTTGCGTTCCGACGAAAAAAATGCTACACTATAGCCAAACCTATGAGAAAGGGAACTGGTGTATGCGCATTTCTCTGGTACCGGACGGGGTATACGAGAGCTACCGGCAGATCACGCCGGAGCTGCTGCAAAGCAAGGGCATTTGCCTGCTGCTCAGCGATCTGGACTTTACCCTGGCCCCCAAAAGCGTGTCCCGCCCCGACCAGGCGGTGCGCGATTGGCTCGGCCGCTTACAGGCGGCGGGGATCCGGGTGATGATCCTGTCCAACAACCGCCGCCCCCAGCGGGTGGAGACGTTTTGCCGCGACCTGGGCATCACCTATGTGGGCCACGCCAAAAAGCCGCAGCCGGCGGGCTTCCGCCGGGCCATGGCTCAGGCCGGGACAGATCCCGCCCACACGGCCATGCTGGGGGATAAGCTGCTGACCGATGTGCTGGGCGCCAACCTCAGCGGCGTTACGGCACTGATGGTGGAGCCCGCCGGCGGGGCCCGGACCCCGTGGCAGAAGGTGCTGCATGCCCTCCAGGCCCCCTGGAAGCACTTAGCCGGTGGCATCCACCGGATCTGAAAGGAGTTTTTGTACTATGAACCATTTTGCCAAAATCGCGGAAAAGCTGAACACCTATGGGCTGGACGGCATGCTGCTGACCTGCGAGGCCAACCGCTTTTACGCCTCCGGCTTCCACTCCACCGGCACCGACGGCGTGGCCCTGGTGACCCGGGAGGGGAATTTCTATTTCACCGACTCCCGCTACATCGAGGCCGCCCACAATAAGGTCCAGAACGCCGAGATCGCCCAGACCGACGCGGCCCACCCCTATGTGGACCTGATCAACGCCGCCATGGAAAAGACCCATGTGCAGAAGCTGGGCTTCGAGGATGCGTACATGACCGTGGCCGACTATCGCCACTATTCCGAGAAGCTGCATTGCGAGCTGGTACCTGCCACCGAGCTGCTGATCTCCCTGCGCCAGAGCAAGGACGCCGAGGAGGTGGAGCGCATGATCGCCGCCCAGCGCATTGCCGAGGGCGCCCTGGACCAGATCCTCAAGGAGATCAAGCCCGGTGTCACCGAAAAGGAGATCGCGGCGCGTTTGCAGTATCTGATGCTGGCCGGCGGCGCGGAAAATATGTCCTTCGACCCCATTGTGGCCAGCGGCCCCAACGGCAGCATGCCCCACGCCGTGCCCACGGACCGCAAGATCCAGGAGGGCGACTTTGTTACCATGGACTTCGGCTGCATCTATCAGGGCTATTGCTCCGACATGACCCGCACCGTGGCCGTGGGCCATGTCACCGAGGAGATGGAGAAGGTCTATCATACGGTGCTTCAGGCCCAGCTGGCGGGTATTGCCGCCGCCAAGGCCGGCGCTACCGGCCACGATGTGGACGCCGCCGCCCGGAAGGTCATCGAGGATGCGGGCTACGGACCCTATTTCGGCCACAGCTTCGGCCACAGCGTGGGTGTGGAGATCCATGAGTCCCCCAACGCTACCCCTGCCAACAACAGCCCCCTGCCTCTGGGAGCCGCTGTGTCTGCCGAGCCCGGCATCTATCTGCCCGGCCGCTTCGGCGTCCGCATCGAGGACGTGTTGGTGCTGCAGGAGGGCGGCTGCATGGATATCACCCTGGCCAAGAAGGACCTGACTATTCTGTAAAGAGCCGGTTTTTCGGAAAAACGGGGAAAAAATCCCGGGAAGCTCTTGCAATAGCGCCTGTTATCGTGTAAAATAATAGGGCTGTATAGGCAAATTTTTGAATACGAGGAAATACTCCCGTTGAGGATTATTTTCTCATGACATGGGAGGATACACATATGGCAACCATTACCGCGGGCGATTTCCGGAACGGTAAGACCTTTGAAATGGACGGCAAGATCATGCAGGTGGTCGAGTTCCAGCATGTGAAGCCCGGTAAGGGCGCGGCCTTCGTCCGCACCAAGATGAAGAACATCGTCACCGGCGCCGTCACCGAAACTTCCTTCAACCCCACCGCAAAGTTCGAGGAAGCCTTCGTGGAGCGCAAGGATATGGCCTATAGCTATAACGACGGCGACCTGTATTACTTCATGGACCAGGAGACCTTCGATATGGTGCCCCTGGGCAAGGATCTGCTGGGCGACGCCTTCCGCTTCATCACCGAGAACACCGTGTGCAAGGTGCTGAGCTATAAGGGAAACGTGTTCGGCCTGGAGTGCCCCAACTTTATGGACCTGGAGGTCACTGAGACGGAGCCCGGTCTGGCCGGCAACACCGCCACCAACACCCTCAAGCCCGCCACCGTGGAGACCGGCGCCGAGGTGAAGGTGCCCCTGTTTATCAACATTGGCGACAAGATCACCATCGACACCCGCACCGGCGAGTATCTGGGCCGCGCCAAGTAAGGACTGCGGTTATCCCACCACCACCCATATCAGGAAAGGAGCATGAACATGGAAATTTCTGAGAAGGTAGCTTATCTGAAGGGCCTGGCCGAGGGCCTGGCGCTGGACACCGACACCAAGGAGGGCAAGCTCATCGCTGCCATCATCGACGTGCTGGACGACATGTCTGAGAAGTTCGTGGACCTGGAGGACGAGCTGTGCGATGTGGAGGACGGTCTGGATGCCGTCAGCGATGATCTGTCCGACGTGGAGGAGGCCCTCTACGAGATGGATGACGAGGACGAGGAGGACTACGATGACGATGAGTCCTATTTCGAGACCACCTGCCCCATCTGCCAGGAAGAAATCGTTTTCGACGAGGATACCCTGGACAGCGGTGAGATCCGCTGCCCCAAATGCGGCGAAAAGCTGGAGTTTGACCTCAGCGACCTGGCCAACGCCAAGGACAGCGAGGACGACGAGTAAAATAGCCGAAAAAAATGTGCCGCCTGCGGGCGGCACATTTTTTTTTTACTGATTACGAGACTACTCCTTACATAGAGGGCCGCTGATGTCTATCTGGCCCAAGGAGGCGGCTACCTCGCCGTCCAGCAGCAGCTGGACCCGGTCCACGCTGGCGATGGAGCACAGGGAGTTCACCATACCCCGGACCAGCAGCTCCTGAGCATCCTGGCCCTCCGGCAGCAGGGAAACGTCCGACCGGGGCAGGTTCAGATAGCAGGTGCCGCTCTCTACGCGGACGGTCAGCACCTGGAAGCCGTCCGGCAGCAGGGGAGACAGGCCGTCGGCCTGGGGACCGGCCAGCAGGGCGGATACAATGGCCTCGGCGGAGCTGTCGCCCTCATGGAGTGTCAGGGTGCGGGATTCCGGCGTCAGCTGTCCGGTGCTCTGGGCGGGGAAATAGAGGCGGATGGCCAGAGTGCGGGACACGTCGTCCTCGCTGGTCATCAGCAGATCCTGAGAGCGCAGCAGACTGTGACTGCGATAGGCCAGCTCCTGCCCCTCCACGGTGATGCGCACCACGGACACGCCGGGCAGCTGGGAAAGCGTCAGGGTGACGCAGTAGTCCGCCATGGTCAGGTCGATGCCGGACAGCTGCTCATAGCCCTGGGAAAAATCCACCAGGGCCATGCCGCCGGTAAGCTGGCAGCTGCGCAGCTGGACTCCTTGGGGAATGGGACTGCGATAGCCGGGCTCCGTGCAGCCGCCCAGCAGCTGCTCCAGGGCGGCCTGGGCCTGCCGGTCCACGGTGAGGGACTTTTGCCCGGACCAGTCCACGGTGACAGCGGAGATGGCATCGCTGCCTGGGGTGTCGGACAGACCGTAGATCCGAAAGACGGGCATTTGCTCCTTGCCTGCGGCGCAGCCGGCAAGCAGCAGCGTCAGGCACAGGAGCAGGAGAAGCAGGCGCTTTTTCATGTGTCGTCCTCCTCTCGCCGGGCCAGGGGCAGCTCCACGATGAACACCGTGCCGCTGCCGGACTGCCGGTGCTCTGCCCGGATGGCACCGCCCCGGCGGCGGACCGTGTCGCTGACGATGCTCAGGCCCAGACCCGTACCGCCTACGGCCCGGGACCGGTTTTTATCCACCCGGTAGAACCGCTCGAATACATGCTCCATGTCCTCGTCGGGGATGCCGATGCCGTTGTCCTCCACGCGGATCTCCACGGTGGAGTCCGTGACATGCAGGGCGGTGTGAACAAAGCCCATGGAGCCGGAATATTTGATGCCGTTTTCTATGAGGTTATAGAGAATCTGGTGGATGTCGTCCTCCGTGGCCCGGACCACGGCGTCCTCGTTGGCCTCGTAGGTCAGCGTGACCTCCTTTTCCCGGGCCACTATCCCCAGCATACGGACCACCCGCTCCAGCACCCGGGACACAGACACGGGATAGGCGGCGTCCTGAACGCCGCTGTCCAGCCTGGTCAGGCGCAGCAGATCCTCGGTGATGCGGCTGAGCCGCTGGGCCTCCCGGCCGATGTCCTCCACGAATTCCCGGGTGGTATCGGCATTCATATCCTCCGTCTGGAGAATGGAGTCCGTCAGCAGCCGGATACCGGCCAGAGGCGTTTTCAGCTCGTGGCTGGCGTCGGATACAAAGCGGCGCCGGGCCGCTTCCGTGGTTTGCAGGCGGCCCGTGAGGCTGTTGAACTCCGTGGCCAGCTGGGCGATCTCGTCGTTTCCCCGAACCACGGCCCGGTGGCTGTAAGCTCCCTCCCGGACCTGGCGGATGGCCTGGAGCAGGTCCCGGATCTTCCGGGTGAAGGCACGGGACAGCAGGGTGCTGAGGGCTACCACCAGGATGCCGATGAACAGGGAGATACGCGTCAGGTTCGTTTGAAAGCTCTGGAGCAGCTCCGCCTGCTGGGTGTCATATTCATAGGCGTATACCGCGCCGATGATGCGGTTGCGGTATACCACCGGGGACGCCCCCCGGCTCAGAAAGGCATGGCTGTCGTACCGGCAGTAAAAGGCATCGTTGCCGTCCAGGGCCTGGACGATCTCCGTATACGCGGCATACATGCCCCGGGCATTGCCGCCCTCCCGGCTGTCAAACAGGACGCGCCCGGCAGTGTCCGTTACCAGCAGGCGGGACACGCCGGTCTCCTCCACCGAGGCCAGAGCCTGCCCCACATTTTCCTCCGTCAGCTCCGGCAGACCGGACAGGGCCGACTCCACCATCTTGACGCTGCTCTTCATGGCGGTCTCCTTGGTCTGGAACACCAGACTCTGGGAGATCAGCAGCGGATAGGTGTTCAGAAGGGCCAGCACCGCCAGGATGATGAGGATATAGCTCATGCCGAACTTAAACTGTAGGCTGGTTTTCCCCCGCAAAATAATAACCAACTCCCCACTTTGTCATGATGTACTCCGGCTCCGCCGGTTTTTTCTCCAGCTTTTCCCGCAGACGGCGGATGTGTACGTCCACCGTGCGGTAGTCCCCGGCGTAGGAATAACCCCACACCAGGTTCATCAGGCTTTCCCGGCTGTATACCCGCCGGGGATTTTTCATCAGCAGCTCGATGAGATCGTATTCCTTGGCCGTCAGGTCGATGGTGCGGCCGTCCCGGAGGGCCACCCGCTGCTCCGTGTCCAGGCTCAGGTCCCCCACCGTCAGCAGGGCAGGGCTGCGGCCCGCGCGGGAGGGACCGCCGGCCCGGCGCAGCAGGGCCTTGATCCGGGCCTTCAGCTCCAGGATGTTGAAGGGCTTGGTGACATAGTCATCGGCGCCGCAGGCGAAGCCCATGAGCTTGTCCGCATCCTCGCTGCGGGCGGTGAGCATGATGATGGGCACATCGGAAAATTCCCGGATCTTCATACACGCCTCGCTGCCGGAGAGCTGGGGCATCATCAGGTCCAGGATAATCAGATCCAGCGGCTCTCGCCGGGCCAGCTCCACCGCTGCCGCGCCGTCATAGGCGGTGAGCACCTGGTAGCCCTCGTTTTCCAGGTTGAATTTGATGCCCTTGACCAGCAGCTGCTCGTCGTCTACTACTAAAATTTTCATGGTTCCTCCTCTGTGGTGATCTGGGGGCGGATGGTCTCTAAAATGCCGGGGCCTATGCCATTGACCTCCAGCAGATCATCCACCGAGGCAAAGGGGCCGTTGGCATTGCGGTAGTCCACGATGCGCTGAGCCAGCACCTGGCCGATGCCGTCCAGAGTCTCCAGTTGGCCGGCAGTGGCGGTGTTGATGTTCAGGGGGCAGGACTCCGGCTGGCGGGGGCTGTCGTCGCTGCGCTGAGCGGTGACGGTGTAGCCCTCCGACTGGGGGCGGCCGGTGAAAAACAGGGCCGCCGACAGGGCCGCGAACAGCAGCGTCAGGACCAGCAAAAATATTTCCGTTTTTGTAACTTTTCCCATAGGCTCTGTTGTTGACTCCCTGTTGGATTTTGCTTATAATGAAAGGTAATAAGCAGGGAACGGGCACGCTGACCTGATTCCCACCACCATTATAGCATAGATGGAGAAAAAGAAAATGAAAATTCGCCGGTTTTTATCTGTTTTTTTGCTGACGCTTCTGCTGACGGGCCTGTTCTGCGTGCCCCAGGCTTCTGCCGTGGAGATGCCTCAGGTAAACGCCAAGGCGGCGCTGCTGATGGACTACGAGTCCGGGCGGATGCTGTACGGCCTCAACGAGAAGGACACCGAGTATCCCGCCAGCATTACCAAGGTCATGACAGCTCTGCTGACTCTGGAGGCCGTGGACCAGGGGGTCCTGACCCTGGATCAGCCGGTCACTGCGCCGTCCCTGGTCAACGATATGGATCCCACCGGCAGCTCTGCCGACATCAAGGAGGGCGAGGTGCTGACGGTGGAGCAGCTGCTGTACTGCATGATGCTGGTGTCCGCCAACGAGGCGGCCTGCATCCTGGCGGAGACGGTGTCCGGGTCTCAGGACGCCTTTGTGGCCCTGATGAATCAGCGGGCCCAGGAGCTGGGCTGCACCGGCACCCACTTCGTCAACCCCAACGGGCTCCACGATCCCAACCACTATTCCACCGCCTGGGATATCTATCTGATCACCCGGGAGGCCATGAAGAACGAGACGTTCATGAAGATCTGCGGTACGGCCGCCTATGTGGTCCCCGCCACCAACAAGTCCGAGGAGCGGGAGCTGTATACCACCAACTCGCTGATCTCCAACTGGCGTATCATGGGCTATCAGTATGACGGGGCTGACGGCATCAAGACCGGCTCCACCGAGGAGTCCGGCTATTGCCTGCTGTCCACCGCCAAGCGCAGCGGCCGCCGCCTGGTGGCGGTGGTGCTGGGCTGCAAGGGCAGCGGCGCCACGGTGGAAAGCTTCTCCGAAACCGCAAAGCTGTACAACTGGGCTTATAACAACTTCTCCATGCGCCAGGTGGCGGCTACGGACGAGCTGTACCGCCAGCCGGTGGCCCTGTCCAAGCAGACGGACACCGTGATGCTGTACCCCGCCCAGAGTGCGGAGGCATTCCTGCCCAAGGATGCCAAGGATGAGGATATCCGCAAGACCGTGGACCTGAAGGAGGATGTGGTCAACGCGCCCATCACTGCCGGACAGGAGCTGGGCACCCTGACCATCACCTACAACGATCAGGTGTGCGCCCAGGTGCCGCTGCTGGCTCAGGCGGACGTGTCTGCGTCGCGGTTCCTGGTGGCCAAGGCTGCCGTGGAGGCATTTTTTGCCAAGACGTGGGTGAAGCTGGCGCTGGTGGCCATCGTGGTGCTGGTGATCGTATTTGTCCTGTGGCTGAAGCTGGGCCGCCGCAGCCGCCGGTATGGCAAGCGCCGCCAGCAACGGGCCTATCGGGGCCGCCGCCGCTGGTGAGTGATGGAGCCGCTGCATATTCTATATGAGGACCCGCACCTGGTGATTTGCTGCAAGCCGGTGGGCGTGCTGTCGGAGGACGGTCAAGCGGGACGGTGCATGCCGGAGCTGCTGCGGGAGCATTACCGGTCCCTGGGGCAGAAAAACCCCTATATTGCCACGGTGCATCGGCTGGATAAAATCACAGGCGGCGTTATGGTGTTCTCCCGCCGGAGGGAGGTCACCGGAAAGCTCACCGCCGCCGTGCAGGCCCATGAGATCGTCAAGGAGTACCTGGCCGTGCTGCGGGGTCATCCGGCGGAGCCAGCCGCCACGCTGACGGATCTGCTGTTCCGGGACGCGGGACACAACAAGAGCTATGTGGTGAAGCGTCCCCGGAAGGGCGTCCGGGAGGCCAGTCTGTTCTACCGGGAGCTGTCCCGGACGGAGGAGCTGTCTCTGGTGCGGGTGCAGCTGCATACGGGCCGCACCCACCAGATCCGGGTGCAGTTCTCCTCCCGGGGGCTGCCGCTGCTGGGGGACATCCGCTATGGCAGCAAGGACCCCCGCTGTACCGCGGCCCTGTGGTCCTGCCGCCTGGCCTTCCGCCATCCTGTCACAGGAGAACGGGTGGATGTGTTTTGCCCACCGCCCCGGGTCTACCCCTGGGACCTGTTCCCAGCGGTGGAAGTTTGAAGGGTGCTATAAGGTGCTATAATAAAGAACCCCTTTGTCCGCAAGGACAAAGGGGTTCTTTTGGAGCTTGTGGCCGGACTCGAACCGGCGACCTGCTCATTACGAGTGAGCTGCTCTACCAACTGAGCCACACAAGCATATGGCCTCCCGGGGAAGTCACAAGCTGTATTGTACCATGTTTTCTGCCGCCCGTCAACCATAAATTTCCCGCTCCGGCGGGAAATACGGGGCGTATTCATGACGGCGGGGATGCAGAAAGTTTCGCGGAACGATACGGAAATTTCCGGCGGCAGGGAGTTTGAGGGACTTGACCCACCGCCGGGAAGTACAGGAGTTTTGTCGAAATCCGCGCTTTCCATTACTTTTGTGTAAAACGAGGGAATGGACAAAAAGCAACATAAAGCCTGTACCGGGAAGGCTCTACAAAGAGTTATCCACAGTTTCCACAGGGTTTTCCACAACGGCTAAATGCTATGTGCCGCAACTGTTTTCCGGGATTTTACCAGGATTTTTCCAGGACGGAAAACGAAGTTTTTCACTCCGCGAAAGCTGGGGAACCGGTTTACATAACCGCATAATTTCCGTTCTCCTGTTACAAGCTGTCATTCTTGCTGGCATAATAGGCGCTGATGCAGGCGGTCAGCCAAAATATTTATCCCGGAAGGGGACCTGGTCTACCTGGAAGCTGCGGCCCCGGAGATAGCCGAGGATCCCGGCGTCGGTGGGGAAGTCGAAGGTCAGGCGATAAGAGTACAGCGCCTGGCGGGTCTCGCCGTAGCGGCGGTTGGCCCTGCCGTCGCCGTATTTTCCGTCACCCAGCAGGGGACAGCCCAGGTCGGCCATGGTGGCGCGGATCTGATGGGTGCGGCCCGTCAGCAGCTCCACCTCCAGCAGGGACAGCTCCCCCCGGGTCTCCAGGGTCCGGTAGCGGGTGACGGCGGTCTTGCCGCCGGGGACGGGGCGGTGGTACACGGACACCTGCTTTTTCTGCTCATCCTTCAGCAGGAAGCAGGATACCTCCCCCTCTGGGGGACGGGGACGGCCCAGGGTGATGCACAGGTAGCGCTTGTCGATCTCCCGGTCCCGGATCTTCTCATTGATGATGCGCAGGGTCTCGGCATTTTTGGCGGCGATGACGATGCCTCCGGTGTTGCGGTCGATGCGGTTGCACAGGGCCGGGGTAAAGGCGTTCTCCCACCGGGGGTTCCACTCCCGTTTCTGGTAAAGGTACGCCTGGATGTGATTGATGAGGGTGTTGACCTTCTCCGTCTCGTCGGCGTGGACCACCAGCCCCGGCCGTTTGTTCAGCAGCATTAGGTTCTCATCCTCATATACGATATCCAGCGACGGCTTGAACAGGGTCAGGAAAAGATTATCCTCCCGGGGCTTGTCAAAGAACTCGTCATTGATGTATAATTGCAGCACATCGCCCTCCTGCAAGCGCTGATCCCGCTGGGCCCGGGCACCGTTGCACTTGATGCGCTTGAGGCGAATGTATTTTTGAAGCAGCGCCGGGGGCAGCAGGGGCAGACTTTTGGACACAAAGCGGTCCAGCCGCTGACCGGCATCGTTTTTTCCGATGGTGATCTCCCGCATGAAGGGGCCTCCCTTACCGTAGAATTTCCAGTCTGCTCTTATTCTACCGTCTTTTTCAAAAAAGTCAAAATATTTATGAGAAAATGTTTGACAAGGGGAGGAAAATTCAGTATAATACTACTCGTGTCATTGCGAGGTGTACTATGATTCTGAATGTGAACCGGCTTTTGCATACTCCCGGCGCCAGCCAGGATTTCCATTTTGAGATGGACCTGTCCGACCTGGAATTCGGCGGAGAGAAGCCCGTGGTTCGCCCGGTTGTTGTGGACGGCAGGGTGTATAACCAGGCAGGCGTGCTGCTGTGTGAGCTTCAGGCAAGTACGACGCTTCGCTGCGTATGTGACCGGTGCATGGAGGAGTTTGACGCTCCCAAGTCCGCGTCCTTCTCGTGCGTTTTGGCCCAGGAGAAGCAGGACATGGAGAACGACGACATTGTCCTGCTGGACCACGATGAGGTGGACCTGGCGGACCTGGCCGGCACCGCGTTCATCCTCGATATGGACACGAAAACCCTCTGCTCCGAGGACTGCAAGGGCCTTTGCCCGGGCTGCGGCGTCAACCTCAACCGCGAGGCGTGCCGCTGCAAAAAGCAGGTCGATCCGCGGCTTGCAAAGCTGGCCCAGCTGCTCGCGCAGGACGACGAGTGAGCATATTACAAATACACTACTGCTCAGGCAGTTAAGACCAAGGAGGTGTCAACATGGCAGTACCTAAGGGAAAAGTATCCAAGCAAAGACGCAATAAGAGACGCAGCTCCGTTTGGAAGCTGGCGGCTCCCGGTCTCGTGGCATGCCCCAAGTGCGGCGCGCTGCATCTGCCTCACAGAATGTGCCCGGAGTGCGGTACCTATAACGGCCGCGAGGTCAAGCACGTTGAGTCTGTGGCAGCAGGCAAGTAAAAATACCGTGTGTCCTTGTTAGGAGGGAAGATTTTGGTCTTCCCTCCTTACTTTTTTGCCGGAAATATCCGGCAGGTTTGACGATATACGGCCTGCTCATGCCGCTTGAGAGGAATACCATATGATACGCCTGCGGCCCATAAGCGACGCATTCCGGAGCTGGAGCGGGGCATCGGTCTGCATATTCTGTCCCACCCCGCCGGATCAGCCTCAGAATTGAATGATTTCCGCCGGAATGCACATGCTATCTCCGATAAGGAGGTGCGTTCCATGACGGAGGAACCCAATCATCTGCCGGAGCAGTCCGGCGACCAGAGCGCCCAGCGTCTTTATGACCTGGGTGCTGCCCTGGTAGAAAGTCAGCGGGGCAGCGTGTACTGCCTGACCATCATCGGCCAGGTGGAGGGCCACAGCGTGGCTCCCAACAACACGAAAACCACGAAATATGAGCATGTCCTGCCGCTGCTGGCTCATTTGGAGCAGTCGGAGGAGGTGGACGGCGTGCTGCTGCTGCTGAACACCGTGGGCGGTGACATTGAGGCGGGACTGGCCATCGCGGAGATGGTGGCGGGGATGACGAAGCCCACTGTGACCCTGGTGCTGGGAGGCGGGCATTCCATCGGCATTCCCCTGGCGGTGTCCGGGCGGGAGACGTTCATCGTGCCGTCGGCGTCTATGACGGTGCACCCTGTGCGCATGACGGGCCTGATGATCGCCGCGCCCCAGTCGTACCGGTATTTCGAGCGGGTGCAGGAGAGCATCGTGTCCTTTGTGGCACGGCACAGCCGCATTACCGAGGATGCCTTCCGCCAGCTGATGCTGGCCGACGGGGATATGTCCAACGACGTGGGCACCATTCTGTACGGCAGCCAGGCGGTGCAGCTGGGGCTGATCGACCGGCTGGGGACCCTGTCCGACGCGCTGGAAGCCCTTTACGCCATGATCGGGAAAAACGGTTGATTTTATCCGGCCCTTGTGCTATACTGTGTACAAATTTACAGAATAGCGGGGGAATACGGGATGAATACCAATTTCAAAACGGCGTTGTTCGGCGGCTTTGACCGGGAGGACGTGATCAGCTATATCCAGCAGACCTCGCGGGAGAGTCAGCAGCGCATTTCCGCTCTGGAGGAGGAAAATCGCAGCCTGCAGGAGCGGAACCGCGCCATGGAGGCGGAGCTGAGCACCCTGCGCCAGTCCGTGCTGGAGAACAGCGCGGCGGCGGATACCTGCCTGCAGCTGCAAGATCAGTTCCGCCAGCTCCAGGAGCAGGCACAGAAGCTCCGGCAGGAGACGGAGGACCTTCGGGCCCAGGCGGCGGAGTATCAGTCTCTGAAGGACCACATCGCCGATATCGAGATCAGCGCCCACCGGCGGACGGAGGAGTTCCGGGCCAAGGCCATCGAGGAGCTGCGGACCATGGCCCGTCGGCAGGCGGATTGGTGCGCCCAGTCCCGGGATAAATACGCCGAGCTGAACCGCCAGTTCTGCCAGAAGCTGGCCCTGGCCCAGCAGACCCTGGCCCAGCCGGACCTGTCCGGCTTCCACGAGATGGAGGAGGGCCTCCACCGGCTGGAGGAGAGCTTCGGCGAAAAGCCTGCCGCCGAAAAAAACGAACAGTAATCAAAATCGCCGCGACAGCTGTCGCGGCGATTTTTGCAGTGCGGATTTACTTCACCAGCTGGCAGAACAGGTCGATCTCGTCGGCCAGGGACTGGAGCCCCTGCCGCCAGAAGGCCTTGTCGGTCAGGTCGATGCCGGCAATCCTGGCAGTATCCTCCACGCAGGTGACGGAGGTGGCGTGGAGCATCTTCTTATACAGGGGCACAAAGTCCTTGCCCTCCTGCTGATACTTGGCGTACAGGCCCCGGGCGAACAGGCCGCCGAAGGCATACGGGAAGTTGTAGAAGCTCAGGCTGCCGCTGTAATAGTGGCCCTTGCACAGCCACATGTAGGGGTGCAGGCAGTTCTGGTCCAGCCCGTCGCCATAGGCCTTCTTCTGGGCCTCCAGCATCAGCTGGCACAGGCGGTCGGCGTCCAGGAACTCCTGGGGCCGGGCCTCGAACACGGAGGACTCGAACAGGAACCGGGAATAGATGTCGCAGATGATCTGGCAGGCGTCGGACAGCTGGCTTTCGATCAGGGCCAGCTTCTCATCCTTGCTCTCGGCGGCGTCAATGGCGGCGCTGACGGTGAGCACCTCGTTGAAGGTGGAGGCCGTCTCCGCCACGGGCATGGTGTACTCTTGGCACACCAGCGGGTGGGAGAACACCTGCTGATCGTGGAAGGCATGGCCCAGCTCATGGGCCAGGGTCACGATGTCGCCGAAGGCGCCGTCAAAGTTGGTGAGCACCCGGCTCTGCTTAGCGCTGGGCACGCCGCAGTCAAAGGCGCCGCCCACCTTGCCGTTACGGGGATAGAAGTCGATCCATGCCTCGTCAAAGGCCCGCTCCACCATGTCGTGCAGCTGGCTGTCGAAGCCGCCGAAGATATTCAGCAGATAATCCTTGGCGTCCTGGGTGGTATACTTTTTGTCGCTCTTGCCCATGGGGGCGAACAGCTCATACCAGGGCAGGCCGTTCTCGTGGCCCAGCGCCTTGCCCTTGGCCCGCAGATACTGCCAGAACTTGGGCATGTATTCGTCCATGGCCCCCAGCAGGGCATCCAGGGTTTCCCGCTTCATGCGGCTCTGGTACAGGGCCTTGTCCAGGGGGGAGGCATAGCCCCGGACCTGGCACTCGTTGATGACCTGCATCTTGATGCTGTTCAGGGCGAAGGCTACGGAGTCCTTGATCTTGTCATAGCACGCCAGCTCCGCCTCATAGGCGCTCTTGCGCACGGCGGGATCGGGATCGTAGGCCAGATTGCGGATGGCGGACAGGTTGGTGACCCCACCGTTATACTCCACCTTCACGCTGCTGGTCAGGTTATCCCGCAGAGTCTCCCACGCCGAAGCACCGGAGATGTTCATCCGGGCGAACAGCTCCTCCTCCCGGTCGGTGAGCAGGTACTTGCTGTCCCGGCGGATGGACTCCAGCAGGAAGCGATAGGGCTCCAGGGCCGGGTCGGCGTCCATGATGGCGTCCAGGTCCTCCAGTCCTGCCACCGTCCGGCGCAGGGAGGCATTGGCGGCGGCGCAGCCGCTGAGCTTGGCGCTGAGCTGGTCGCCCAGACTGTTGGCCTTGGTATCGGCGGTATTGGCGCTGCACCGAAGGCTGCAGAAGATGAAGAGCTTGTTGGTCAGCTCCTCCACCTGCTCCTGCACCTGCAAAAAGCGATGCACCAGCTGGCTGTGGTCCATGCCCGCCGCCTCACCGGCCAGGGCGTTTACTGCCGCGATGGCCTGGTCCAGGGCTGCCATGTCCCCGGTAAAGGCGGGGTCGTCAAAATCCTTGTACAGAATACTCAGATCCCAGGTATCGTTCATAGATTCTTCCTCCTATTTTGTGGTTTTCTATCGTCCATCATATCACGTTTTCCCGGCGGACACAATAGGAAAATGCGGTTTCAATTAAAATGCCTTAACTCCCGGAGGGCGGCAGCTTCAGAAGCCCGATGCGCTGTCGGTAGTCCGGCAGGGTGCCCTCTACCAGGCGATAAAAGTCCGGCCCGTGGTTTTTGTGGCGGATGTGAGCCAGCTCATGGACCACCACCGCATCAATGGCCTCCATGGGATAGCGCATCAGGAACAGGGAAAAGCACAAGCTGTTTTTTCCGGAGCAGCTGCCCCAGCGGGTCCGTGCGGCGGTGATCCGTATCCCCGTGGGTAAAACATCCATCCGTGCCGCCCAATAGACCACCCGCCCCGGAAGGATCTCCTGCCCGCGCCGGCGCAACTCCTCCATTTCCTGTTCCGTCAGCTCCGGAGGCGATGCGGCTGGAGCTTCCCTCTGGCGCGCCAGGCTTTTTTCGATCCAGTCCCGGTGCTTTTCCACCAGCTGGCGGACTTCTTCATCAGTGGCGGCGTATGGGGCCCGGACCACCACCCGGCCGTCCCGCTTGATCTGAATGGCCATGGTCCGGCGATGGGACCGTACAATGGTATAGTTCATGGTTCAGTCTCCGATCCGCACGAACCGGGGCCCGCAGTATCCGTCCCTGTCCACGGTCTCCAGCCACATGGCCGCGGGCCGCACCCACAGACCGCCCTCACCGTACAGAGCCCGGTATACGACCAGCTGCTCCAGAGTCTCTGAGTGCCGGGCCATACCCAGCACCTGATATTCCTTTCCCTTAAAATGCCGCCACCGGCCGGGCTGAATGGCTTCGTTTTCCATATGCAGTGCCTCCTTGTTTTTTCAGTATACAGGAAATTTTCCCAAAAGGGAAGTCCTGGTGGAAAAATGCGGCGGCGTATGGTACAATAAAGAAAATAAAATGGGAGGGTACCACCATGCAGCATGAGATCACCACCGCAGGGCCCCTGCTGGACGGCAGCGGCAATCTCCGGGAGCCGGGCTATGCCAAGCGGCTTCTGCCCATCTATCGCCGGGCGGATATCAAGGCCCCGGCGTCCCGCATCAAGGAGTGGGACTATTATCTCATCGCCAATGACCACTTTGCCGTGGCTCTGACCATTGACGACAACGGGTATATGGGCCTGGACTCCATCTCGTTCCTGCATTTTGACCAGCGCTGGGAGCGGACCAAAAGCCCCATGCGGGCCTTTCCCATGGGCCGGACCGGTCTGCCGGAGAGCTCTGTCTCCGGCACCACAGCCACCTCCGGCAGGGGCTATGCCCTGGTGTTCCGCCATGTGCCCCAGGGCCGGGAGCTGACATTTCATATGGAGAATTTTCTGAACGGCCAGACCATTGACGGCTCCGTCACCCTGACGGAGGAGCCGGAGGAGTCCATGGTCATCTGCACGCCGTTTCCGAAGCCCGGCTGCTTCTATTACAACCAGAAGATCAACTGCATGAGGGCCCGGGGCCAGGTGCAGCTGGGAGACAAGACCTATTGCTTCGACCCGGCGGATTCCTTCGGCGTGCTGGACTGGGGCCGGGGCGTGTGGACGTATCACAACACCTGGTATTGGGGCAGCGCCTCCGGTCTGGCGGACGGCGTACCCTTCGGCTGGAACATCGGCTACGGCTTTGGCGATACCTCTGCCGCCAGCGAGAATATGCTGTTCTACGGCGGCAAGGCCCACAAGCTCAGCCAGGTGTGCTTCCACATCCCCCAGAGGGACGGGAGGGACGATTTCCTGTCTCCCTGGCGCTTCACCTCCGACGACGGCCGGTTTGAGATGAAATTTGACCCCATTCTGGACCGGGCCGCCTGCACGGACGTGAAGCTCATCAAGTCCGACCAGCACCAGGTGTTCGGGCGCTTCACCGGCGCGGCCACCCTGGACGACGGCCGGGTCATCCAGGTCCGGGATATGCTGGGCTTTGCCGAAAAGGTTGAGAACAAGTGGTAAAAGAGACAAAAAGCATCCGTATCCCCCAGGATACGGATGCTTCAGCCTGCCAAAGGCTATTCTTCCTGTAAATAGCCGAACTTTTCCTGAAACAGGCCGTCGGCAAAGGCCCGCAGCTGGCGGCAGTAGTCATCGTAGGCTTCCAGCAGCCGCTCTCCCTCCGGAGTCAGCTCCGCGCCGCCGCCGCCTCGCCCGCCGGTGATGGAGTGCAGCAGCGGAAAGCCCAGGGCGGCCTGGGCGTGCTTGGTGATGGTCCACGCCTTGGAATAGGCCATGTTCATGGACATGGCTGCCGCCCGCAGTGAATGCAGCTCCTGCACCCGGTGCAGCAGCTGTGCTACCCCTGGCCCGAAGCATTTCTCGTCGGAAAACAGCCGGACCGCCAGATTGTACGTTAATTTCTGTTCCATGCCGTTATTGTATCAGCTTCCGGCTCCTGCGTCAACCTTGACGGTGGGGCCGGAACATGCTATTCTTGTAAAAAAACAGGGAATTGAGGGATTTTCATGAAGGTTCTCATTCGCGGCGCCGGGGATATCGCCTCCGGCATTGCCCTGCGGCTGCACCGGGCCGGGATGCAGGTGGTCATGACTGACCTGCCCGCTCCCACTGCCATCCGCCGCACGGTCTGCTTTTCCCAGGCTATCCTGCTGGGGGAGATGACGGTGGAGGATGTGACCGCCCGTCGGGCGGACAGCGTCGAGGAGGCGGAGAGCCTGCTGCGCCGGGGCCTGATTCCGGTGCTGGCGGACCCGGACTGTGCCTGCCGCGCCCAGCTGCGGCCCGACGCCCTGGTGGACGCCATCCTGGCCAAGCGCAACCTGGGCACGAAAATAGACGATGCGCCGGTTGTTGTCGGCATCGGACCCGGCTTCACGGCGGGGGAGGACTGCCACGCCGTGGTGGAGACCATGCGGGGCCATACCCTGGGCCGGGTGATCTACCGGGGAAGCGCCCTGCCCAACACCAACATTCCCGGGCTCATCGGCGGATACGCTGGGGAGCGGGTGCTGCGGGCCCCGGCGGACGGGATATTCTGCCAGAAGCTGGAAATTGGCGCGGTGGTCCGGGCTGGGGACATAGCCGGAGAGGTGGACGGGGAACTCATGAAATGCACCATTGACGGCGTATTGCGTGGAATTTTAGCCGACGGAACGCTTGTTTTCAAGGGGATGAAGTCCGGCGACGTGGACCCCCGGTGCAAGCCGGAGTATTGCGCCACCGCGTCGGATAAAGCCCTGGCTGTAGGCGGCGGCGTGCTGGAGGCCGTCCTGAATCTCAGCGGGGCATTGAGGAGTGTAAGTCTCTAAGAGAAGCTCTGGTCCTACATTCCGTCAATGCGGGAGGGGGGCTGCGCCTTGCAAAGGGGAGGGAGATATGGTATAGTTTAGGATAGTTATCTGCAAAGTGAGGAACTTTTTATGACCTTGATGGACTATTGCATGCAATATATCGACGAGATCATGGACGGGAAGCGGCCTGCCCCGGAGGGTATCACCCTGACGGAGACGGACCCTGTGGCCCGGGGCATGGAGCTGCTGCAGAAGGTGGGGGACTTTCCTACCCTGGCCCGGCTGTGCGCCGCCCAGGACGGCACCCAGATTCCCCGGGAGGTATACGACAGCTTTGACCCCGGCGCGGCCATAAGCATGTTCCTGGGCCGGGACGGGGAGCAGGAACCCCCGCAGGAGCCGCAGCCGGACCCGGACGCCGGAAAGCACGCCTTTCAGGTGCTGCTGGACTGCGTGGCCCTGGACGACGGCCTGGTGCAGTATCTGACCCAGGTGCTCCGGGACCGGGACTGGGCCGGGTTTTACAAGCTGTCCCAGATCACCACGAAAATGGATCTGAACCCGGAGGAATTTCTGTTCTGGCTGGGGAACAAGGAGCTGTGGGCCGACGATGAGGAGCGGGCCTGCGCCGCCGTGATGGACGCGTGCATGGAGCGGCTGCGGCAGGAGGGACGGCTGGAGCTGATGGCGGCCCTGCTGTCCGGGGACCGGCACACCTTCGAGAGCTTCCGCTGCGAGGCGCCGGAGCTGGTCCACCTGCCCCAGGCCACCTATGACTGGTACTGCCGCAACTATCTGGACCGGGATTACCCCTTCCGGATGCTGCTCAAGTGCAACGGGGTGACGTTTCCCCGACGAAAGGAGGGCTGACGCCATGGATTACCGCATTCTGGTCATCAATCCCGGCTCCACCTCCACCAAGATCGCCGTGTTTCACGGGCAGACGCCCTTGGTGCAGAAAACGATCCGCCACAGCGGAGAGGAGCTGGCCCCCTTCGGGGCCATTATGGACCAGGCCCCTTTCCGCCGCCGGTGCGTGGAGGAGGCGCTGGCGGGCTTCGACCTGACCACTCTGGATGCAGTGTGCGCCCGGGGCGGTATGCTGCCGCCGTGCCCCAGCGGGGCCTTTGCGGTGGACGGGGACATGATCGAGTATCTGGCCGCCATCACCCAGGGGGCACATGCCTCCAACCTGGGATGCGTGGTGGCCCGGGACATAGCGGAGCCGCTGGGTATACCGGCCTTCGTGTACGATCCCGTGGCGGTGGACGAAATGCCGCCTATGGCCCGGATCACCGGGATTCCGGAGCTGCCCCGGCGGATGATGGGGCACGCCCTGAATACCCGGGCCATGGCCATTCGCTGCGCGGAAACGGTGCTGCACAGGCCCTTGGACCGGTGCCGCCTGATCGTGCTGCACCTGGGCGGCGGCGCGTCGGTGCGGTTGTTCATCGGCGGCAAAATGGTGGACAACGTCCGGGATGACGAGCTGCTGTTTGCGCCGGAGCGCTGCGGTGGGATCGCCGCCGAGCAGCTGGTGGGGCTGTGCTTCTCCGGGAAATATGACCGGGCAGGCGTCATGAAGCTGGTACGGGGACGGGGCGGACTGCTGGCCCACCTGGGCACCAGCGACGCCATGGAGGTGGAGCGGCGCATGGCCGGGGGCGATGAGAGGGCCAGGCTGGTTTACGATGCCATGCTGTATACCGCCGCCAAGTCCATCGGCGCTATGGCGGCGGCTGCCGGCGGCGACATTGACCGCATCATCCTCACCGGCGGCATAGCGCACTCCGCCTATGTGGCGGATTATCTGACGAAAAAGGTTCGCTTTATCGCGCCGGTGGAGGTCATGGCCGGGGAGTTCGAGATGGAGGCCCTGGCGGCCGGAGCCGCCCGGGTGCTGTCGGGACGGGAGACAGCCCACCGGTTCCGGGACCTTGCAAAGGGGGAGTGACCGGTGCTGAAGTCGTTTTTTGACCCCAACGGGGCCTTCGCCCGGGGTATGGAGCGGGTATGGAGCCTGATCGTGCTGAACGTGCTGTGGCTGGTGTGCTCCCTGCCGGTGGTGACCCTGGGCGCGTCCTGCGCGGCCCTGTATCAGGTGCTGGGAAAGGTCATCGACGGTGAGGACGGCCATGTGGCCCGGCGGTTCTTCCGTGCATGGGGCGAAAACTGGAAAAAAGCCACGCCGGTGTGGCTGATTCTGCTGGCCGTGGCGGTTCTGTGCGGGTTCGACCTGTATGTGGCCCGGCTGAACGACGCCTTTTTGTGGAAGGTGATGGCGGTGTTCGCCCTGCAATTGGCGGCCATGGTGATGACCTTCGTTTTTCCGCTGATGGCCCGGTATGAAAACACCTGGCGCAATCACATGAAAAATGCCCTGCTGCTGGCGGTGGGGAACCTGCCCCGGATGCTGCTGATCTGGGCCATTTGGGCGGTGCCTGTGGGGGTGTGCGTGTTTCTCCCGGAGGTGGGGTTTTATCTGAGCATCGTGTGGGTGCTGGTGGGATACAGCAGCCTCAGCTATGTGACGGCCCTGCTGCTGCGGCCCATCTTCCGGAAGCTGGACGAAAACGCGTAAAAAAACAGGACAGGCACACGCCTGTCCTGTTTTTTTTAGCCATTGCAGTGGTATCGGGAGGTCAGTCCACGATATCAACGGATGCCTTGACGCCTGTGCGCTGGGCATAGGAGCGCACCACGGTGCGGATCTCCTTGGCGATGCGGCCCTGACGGCCGATGACCTTACCCATATCCTCGGGGGCCACGCGCAGCTCCAGCGTCAGCTCGTCGCCGTTTTCCACCTCGTTCACAGTGACCTGGTCGGGATGGTCCACAAGGCTCCTGGCGATGTAGAGCAGCAGTTCCTTCATGGTGCCCCTGCCTTACAGAACGTCGACCTTCTTCAGCAGGGCGCGAACGGTATCGGTGGGCTGGGCACCGGTCTTGATCCACTCGCGGGCGCGATCAGCGTCGATCTTGATCTCGGCGGGGGAGACGCAGGGATTGTAGGTGCCGATCTCCTCGATGAAGCGGCCGTCGCGGGGATAACGGGAATCCGCCACGACCACGCGATAGTAAGGAGCCTTCTTGGCGCCCATTCTTCTCAGACGAATCTTAACCATGATGTTTTTCCTCCAGAATGATAATAGAATTCAAATTATATAAATGCCTGGGCACTTATTTCAAACGTTTTTTGCGGCCGAAGCCCTGGAGCTTGCCCTTTTTGGCTTTGCCCAGAGTGGGCATGCCGCCGGGACCTCCGAAGCCGCCGAAGCGGCCCTTGGAAATGGATTTGGTGAGCTGCTGGAGCATCTCGAAGGACTTCAGCAGACGGTTTACATCCGACACCTGCATGCCGCAGCCGGCGGCAATGCGCTTTTTGCGGCTGGCGTTGAGGATGGAGGGGTTCTCCCGCTCCAGAGGGGTCATGGACTGGATGATGGCCCGGGTGCGGCCCAGCTGCTTTTCGTCCAGGTTGGCGGCATCCAGCTGCTTGCCCATGTCACCGGGCAGCATCCCGGCAATCTGGCCCAGGTTGCCCATCTTTTGCAGCTGGTCCATCTGCTCCATGTAGTCCGTCAGAGTCAGGCGGTTCTTCTTGAGCTTTTCCTCCAGCTTGCGGGCCTGCTCCTCGTCGTACTGCTGCTCGGCCTTTTCAATGAAGGTGAGCATGTCGCCCATGCCCAGAATACGGGAGGCCATGCGGTCCGGGTGGAACAGCTCGATCATGTCCAGCTTTTCGCCGGTACCCACGAACTTGATGGGCTTACCGGTGGCGGCCCGGATGGACAGAGCCGCACCGCCGCGGGCGTCGCCGTCCAGCTTGGTGAGCATGACGCCGTCGATGCCCAGAGCCTGGTCGAAGGCAGTGGCTGCGTTGACGGCATCCTGACCGGTCATGGCGTCCACCACCAGCAGGATCTCGTTGGGATGCACCTTCGCCTTGATGTTCTTCAGCTCGTTCATCAGGGCTTCGTCCACATGGAGGCGGCCGGCGGTGTCCAAAAACACCATATCGTGGCCGTGGTCCCGGGCGTATTTGATGGCCTCCTGGGCAATGTGCACGGGATTGGCCTGTCCCATCTCGAAAACGGGAATATCCAGCTGCTTGCCCACCACCTGCAGCTGGGTGATGGCGGCGGGACGGTATACGTCGCAGGCCACCAGCAGGGGGCGCTTGCCGAACTGGCGGCGCATCAGGCCCGCCAGCTTGGCGCCGTTGGTGGTTTTACCGGCGCCCTGAAGGCCCACCATCATCACCACGGTGGGACCCTTGGAGGCAAAGGTGAGCTTGGCGTTGGTGCCGCCCATCAGCTGCACCAACTCCTCGTTGACGATCTTGACGATCTGCTGGGCAGGGGTGAGACTGTCCAGAACGTCCGCACCGATGCAGCGCTCGGTGACCTGGGCCACAAAGTCCTTGACCACCTTATAGCTGACGTCGGCCTCCAGCAGAGCCAGGCGGACCTCCCGCATGCCCTCCCGGACGTCGGCCTCCGACAGGCGGCCCTTGCCCCGCAGGCGTTTGAATGTGGCGCTTAATTTTTCAGAAAGTCCCTCAAATGCCATAGGTATTACTCCTTCAGCGCCTGGGCGCTGCGCGTGATCTCGTCTGCCAGCCGCGCCAGCTCCGGATTGTCATACTGCCGGTAGTTGACGGTCTGGATCTTCTCGGCGGCGTCCAGGATGGCCTGCACCTGCTGCTGCATTTGCAGAAAGCGCTTCATAAGACCGGTCTTGTCCTCCAGGTCCGTCATGATGGCCTCGGCCCGGACGATCACGTCCCGGACACCCTGGCGGGAGATGCCGTAATTCTCCGCGATCTCGGCCAGGGACAGGTCCTCATTGTAGTACAGGTCGAAAAATTCCTTCTGCCGCGGGGTCAGGACCTCGCCGTAAAAATCGAACAGCATCGTCATGCGATAGGTCTGATTTTTCACGTCGGTCCCTCCTCTGTAAAGTTTCGGTGCTTTACAACTGAGACTATCATACAGGATTTTGCCCAAAATGTCAAGGCGAAATTTGGCGCGTGAGCCAAAAAAATTGGGCATACACCCATGATGAACGGGTATACTGGTCGTGAAGGGAGGTGCGAAATATGCGCTCTGTGCTCATAAAGGACACCACCAGGGCCCAACGGGAGGAAATCGTGCGGCGGGCCCTGTGCGACGGCGGCTGCCAGGGCTGCGGCGGGTGCGGGAACCTGGGCGGAGGCCGGGCAGAGGAGATGTACCGCCCCTATATCGAGGGAAAGCGGGAACTGCGGGAAATCAACGAGTCCTATCGGGCGAATTTCGTTCGCGGATAGAAACAACATGTTGGCTAAGAAGCTGTTAAGTTATACAATATATGTCACTTGCGCCAAATTAACATGCTTTTGTCGAAAATAAGTTATGAGCATTCGACAATTACCCCTTGAAAAACCTGTCCATTCCTGGTAAATTATATGCAGGTCAAGCGACAAATGTTGCTTTGTCGTGAAACAGGCAGCCTTGGCTGCGCAATCTGAGTGGAAAAGGAACGGGACAAGATGGAAAACAAGGTAACAGTTGTATTGGCGGATGCCAATGAGGAATTTCGGACCATGCTGCGCCAGCATATGGAAGCTGCCGGCGAGTTCCTGGTGGTGGGCAGCACGGACAGCGGTGAAGTCGCTTTGGACATGGTAAAGCGGCTGCGGCCGCAGCTGCTGGTGACAGACGTGGTGCTGCCGGGCCTGGACGGCTTCGGTCTGCTGCGGCAGATGAACCAGTTAAGCGGCGAACAGCCGCGATGCATCGTGGTGTCATCCTTCTGCAACCGGCGGACCGTGGCCCAGGCTATGGAGATGGGCGTGTATTTCTTCCTGCCGAAGCCGGTGAATGAGGAGTCACTGCTGGAGCTGATGCGGCAGGCCTCCACACCGGAGCAGGAGGAAGCGCCCTTCGCCCCGGCGCTGGAGGGGATGGTGACGGCCATCATTCACGAGATCGGCGTCCCGGCCCACATCAAGGGATACCAGTACCTACGGGAGGCCATCATGATCGCGGTGAATGACATGGATGTGATCAACGCTGTGACAAAGGTACTGTATCCGGAGGTAGCCAAACGGTTCTGTACTACCCCGTCCCGGGTGGAACGGGCCATCCGTCACGCCATCGAGGTGGCATGGGACCGGGGCGACATCGAGACGCTGCAGAAGTATTTCGGCTATACGGTAAACTCCATGAAGGTAAAATATGCCTAACGCGGTGTTACAAAAAACGCGCCATCGTTGTCTGCATCAATCCGCCTGATGAAGCGCGTCCAAAATTCCTTTTTTTCGTTCCGCGAGTATGTATCATATTCGCCCAGCCCATCTTTTAATGCGTCAAGGTCTGTCTCTGGCTTTTCCTCCACGGTTTCCATTGCCCTTTTCAAACTCGCGTATTCCGCTTTATAATCGCCAAGCTCAATCAGATCGTTTAGGTATAGCGTTTTTAGCTTGCTCATTTTCTTTCGTATCGAGTCCGCGCTGTGCGTGGGCTTTTTTTCTGCCTTTTTATAGTACCGATTGTTCCGCTCTGCGATGCCTTCAAGCTCGTGTAGTAGGTAGTCTTCCAGCGCGTCTTCCCTTATCCTTTTTTTATGCGGGCAAGCAGAGTTGTCAAGCATTCGCGTCCTGCAACGGTAGTATGTATATATCTGTTTTGCGGTTTCCGACTGCATCGTTTTTCCGCACTCTTTACAGTGCAAAAGACCAGAGAACAAATACACGCGATCTGTCTCAACTCCCGCACAGCGTTGTGACCGATGGCGAATAATATCATTTACAAGGTCAAAGTCTTGCTTGCTCACCAACGCGGGGCAAGCGTTTTCGATGCCGTAAACCTCGCCGATGTAAAGCCGGTTACGGAAATAGTTTACATACTTGGTATACGCCCGGTCAATCTTCCACGTCTCGAGCATATACCGTTTTACGCCCAGCACGCTTTGCAGCCTGACATACGCCGCAAACATATCTCGTGCGGCATCTGCCGTATCGTTATCAATCTGGTATTGCCTGTCCTTAACAATATACCCTAAAGGCGCTTTAGACCCTGCTGGTTGGCCCTTTGCACGCTTGCCGTCGTTGATAAATTTGACTCGCTCGCTTGCGCGGTCGGCCTCGTCCTGCGCGACGGAAAGCATGATGTTGACCTTCAAGCGCCCCGACGCGGTGCGCGTCTCGTAGTCCTCTTCCGTCGCTTGCCATGTCACGCCGTATTTGTCCAGCTGCGTCTGCACGTCGTAGTATCCCGCGACATTGCGAAACCATCGGTCGAGCTTGATAAACAGGATCGTGTCAACTTTACCCGCTTTGCAATCGTCCAGCAGCCGCAGGAGCGCAGGGCGCTTTTTGTACGGCTTTCGCGCGGATATGCCCGCGTCCTCATATATTCCCACTACGGTCATTTTATTCGCTTTGGCATACCTTATCAGCGCGTCCCGCTGCTCTTGCAGGGACAGCCCATGCCGCGCCTGCTCCTCGCTCGTGACGCGGATATACAATGCCGCTTTTATCAAAGCCTCTCTCATCAATGCCGCTATCATCGAATCCCCCTCCAAAATCCGTAATCTATACAATGAAAATCAATGTACACGCACCACACAGCGAGAAAAACGATGATGAGGAACATTATAGCAATCACGCCGTTTCGGATATGCACGCCGCGCCGCATGATTTCAATGGTATCGGCCTTTGCGTCAACATGGCGTTCCAGCTCATCATTCCGCGCTTGCAAAGTCTCCTCGGTCGGCGTCAAGTGTTCGGAAATCCCGAACGCTTCATCAAGCGATATTCCCAGCGCCTTGCAGATAGGCGCGACGGTGTAGATGGACGGGGCTTTGGAAAACTTTGAAAAGAAGTTCTGCACGGTGGACAGTGGCACGCCGGAAGTGTCTGAAATTTCCTGATAGGTCAGTTTCAATTCTTCTTTGCGGATTTTGCACACCTCTTGGATGTTCATTTATACCACCTTAATTTCTTCGATTTTCACGCCGCGAAGTCGCAAGATGAGGGCTTGCCGAACCTCGTCGAACGCTGTCTTTTTGCAAGGTCTTGGCGTTGAAATAGTCAAGCAAAGCGGAGTATGGTCAAATCATGCAACAGCGACCGCTCCGCGCTGTCTGCACAAAGCCCTCTGCCGTTGTTGCGGAGACGGCAGAGGGCTTTTCTCTTACTTCATACCAAGGAGTTTGCCAAGTTTTCTTTGCCGCCCCGCTTTGGTCGTGGGAATCCCAGTTGCTTTTGAAATTTTTCTTTTCATCTTCGTGATTCCGAGCGCACGTTTCCAACTAAAGGACAGGCCGGGGATTTTGCTCTTCGCCATTTGGCGCACCACCTTTTGGCTTTATATTTTCGACTGCACAAAGTGCAATAATCGACATATAGTAAAATAAAAAGCGATCCTGCGACTGCGCGTCGCTCCACAATATTTTTTAATTGTTGCACAGCGCCGTGCAGCAAACGCCTGTTGTGGAAATAGGTATGAATACCGAAAAGGAGGTCGAAGCATGGACGCACAGGTGCAAGCGGCGGTGGCGCTTTATCTGCTCCTAACGCCGAAGCAGAAAGACGAAATGCTCGCGCTGATTGAGCGCATCCTCGCGGAGGAGGAGCAAAAAATATCCTTTGAGCTAAACGGAGGGACGCAAGATGTTGTGTAATGACGCGAAATGTGATACAATGATTAGAGAAAAACTGAAAGAAAAAATTCTCACTATGAGCGATGCGCAGCAAAACGCATTGTTACTTGCTGCGCGCGAGATCAGGAGAAAATCGAAAGAACAAAGGAGAGAACTTTATGAAAATGCTCAACAAACAAGGTAAGCAAAACGCTTGTGACGCTGGAGAATCCAGCAACGACAAAGTCGTGCTTTCTCTGCTTCTGGCGATCAATGACCGCTTGTCTCTCCTTCCGGTCATTCTCGGCCTGTTGGTAGGCAACATAATTGCGAAAATCATTGATGCGCTCTTCTTCTAAGCGCTTCATCTGCCCAACGACCGAATCCTCCTCACGTATACGCTCGGTCGGCAAGCCATCTTTTATCCAATCGTTCATCGCTTGCTCATCAAAAATTGCGCATAGCGCAACAACTCGTTCAGCTCGGCGTCGGTCGCCGTGTCGATAAAATCAAACAGCTCTTGAACGGTAGGACTTACGCCCTCGGTCTTCGGATCGGGGGCTTCTTTTATGCCCTCGGCCTCGACCAGTTTCCGCACCGTCTCAATATCTTTTAAGCACTTTTCGGTTTCTTCCGGGGTTTCCCCCTCGTGCAGAAGGATTTCGTCTGGCGTGGTTTTAAGTAAAATGCACATGCGAGCGGCCTCTTCTGGGGAAGGGAAGTTTTTACCTCGTTTCCATTCAGATACCCACCCACGCTGTTTTTTCATAATAACTTCGGCAAAATACGAGCTGCGCCACCCGTTTGCTTTTATGATAATTTCAATTCGTTCAATATCTACTTTTACGGTAGTCCTTTTAGACACAGCAAGTTTACCCCTTATATTCTATTAAATACGTTTTTCCCTGTTTTGTGCGTTTGATACGTCCATTTTTTGCCATAAAATACAAAATTGAAGAAATATCATTTTGAATAATGGGGTCAAAAAACTTATATAGTTCGGTTTGCAGGATGGGGCCATTTTCTATAAGAGATTCTTTAATTCTATTTTCTAAATTTTCCGATTCTGAAATATGCAAGGCTTCTTTTGCGCACAACTCAATCTTGTTCTCTAAAAGGAATTTAAGTTCTTTTTCGTATTTTTCAATATAACAAAAATCGTCGCAATGAGAGTTATGCAAATGCTCCCACATCTTAGAAAAATAATCTTGGTATTCAGGGCCAAGAGAAACGCACTTAGATTTCAAATCATAAAATGCCGGAATAATTGCTTTTAATATTTTGATTTGATCTTCAACGGAATGCGGCTCTTTTAATGCGACAGCAAATCCAATTACAATTTCTTCAAGGGGCTTAATTTCTTTTGAAATAGTTTGGAAATACTCAATGCCATGCAACGGCTCCGGTCTTCCTTCGAAAGAGCCTTTCTTCTTCGCAGGAGCCAATTTCAAAACACTTTTTAGACTTTTCATACAATGTAACAAAAAAACTAAATACAATTCGTACAATCCGACGTTGTAAATAAGGTTGACATACAACAACAGATTGTATATAATAGCCTTACAGAACTTAATTAAGGTGACAAAAAACCAAGCCCCCAACGGATTCCCCGTTTTTGCGGACTTATAACCGATATTTTGTTGGCTGACACTTACATAATAGCGGTGTTGGTTGCGTTTGTCAATATAAAGTTCTGAACTTTATAAGGAGGGGAGAACGCTTGGAATTAAAGGCAATCCGAGAAAATGCCGGTTTTCGGCAGGAAGACGTAGCGAAGAAACTCCGGGTAAGAGTTTCCGCGGTGTCGAACTGGGAACGCGGTGTGAATGGTATCGCAAGCAAGTACATTCGACCGCTGACCAGATTGTACGGCGTGACCGAAACGGAAATTAGAGCGGCATCGGAAGTCGCGCAGACTGCAAGAGCTGATAGGGCGGTGAGACCCAGCGACGGGCAGTAAAAAATGCCCCGCCCAATGTTGCAGCATCGAGCGGGGCGGGCGGAACAAATCTCAGCACAAGATATTGTGTCCTGTGCTCATTGTAGCACGGAGGAAAGGAAAAGGCAATGCGTAAAAAGCCGGAATACAAAATCATTTGGGTCACGCCCCCCGACCCTGTAAAGCTGGGGACGATCATGGGCGAGATTTACGCGCGCGGCAGAGGGCTTGAGTTTGTCGGCCTTGTGCCGAACGGAAAGGATAGCGGAGGTGCGAAATGAGCGTGTTTGCATGGGCGCTGACGTATATCGGCGCGGCTACGGTGAGTTATCTGTTTATGCGGCTGCTGGACAAACTGGACAGGCCGGGGAAGTAAATAACGGGAGGGAAAGACGATGCGGGACGTGCTGAAAGCGGCGGGGCGACCGGTATGAGAAGCGCGATGCAGTATAGCGAGCCGGAGCGCCCATTGGAGCCGAAGGACTACGATCTTCCCGTCTGCCCCGTGTGCGGGGAGGAGACGGACACCTACTACAAAAACAAGGACGGCGTCATCGTGGGATGCGAGTTTTGCATCGACGCGGTGGACGCATGGGAGGAAAAGGAATGAATATGAGCTTGTACCACATCGATCAGGAGCTGGAGAACCTGATCGACCAGGAAACCGGCGAGGTGCTTGATTTTGATGCGTTTGAGGCGCTGCAAATGGCGCGGGACGCCAAGATCGAGGGCGTACTCTGCTGGACAAAGAATCTGGCGGCGGAGGCAAAGGCTATCCGCGAGGAGGAGAAGGAGCTTGCCGAGCGGCGCAAGGCTATGGAGAGCAAGCGGGAAAAGCTGCTTGCCTATGCAGAACGGGCGCTGGGCGGCGCGGCGTTCCAGACGGCGCGGTGTGCCGTGACGTATCGCAAAAGCACGGCGGTGGAGATCACCGACATGGACGCTGTGGTGCAGTGGTGCATGGACAACGGCTACGACGGCAAGATCACATTTGCCCAGCCCACGGTGAGTAAGACGGACATCGCGCCGCTTCTCAAGTCCGGCGTGTCTGTGACCGGCGCGGAGCTGTGCGAGAAGCTGAACATGGGGGTGAAGTGATGGATAACATGACGATCTACAATGCAGTTCGTAGTGTGCCGGACAGCGCCAAAAGACGCATCGAGGCGGGGCGCTTGAAGGGCAAGACAGACATTAACCCCATGTGGCGCATCAAGGCGCTGACAGAGCAGTTTGGGCCCTGCGGCTATGGCTGGAAATACGTTATCACTGACAAGAGGTTGGAGCAGGGCGCAAATGGCGAAGTAGCCGCATTTCTGGACATTGATCTGTTTGTAAAGGCAGGCGGCGCCTGGTCTGACGCTATCCCCGGCACTGGCGGCAGTGCGTTCGTGGCAAAGTAGAAGAACGGCCCATATACCTCCGACGAGTGTTTTAAGATGGCGCTGACTGATGCTATCTCCGTGGCGTGTAAGGCGCTTGGATTTGGGGCGGACGTGTATTGGGTCGCCGACAAGAGCAAGTATGACAAGCCGGATAAGGGCGAAAAGAAGCCGGATAACAAGGCAGATGCGCCGATGCTCTGCGAGCATTGCGGACTTCCCATTAAGTCGGTGAAGCGCGGGGACCGCGTGTATCCCACCAGCGAGATCGCGGAGAACTCCGTGAAGAAGTACGGCAAGCGGCTGTGCTGGGGCTGCATGAAGGCAGCCAACGCGACGGGGAATAACCATGCAGCAGATAACGGTTGATGCGGCGCGGTGGTCGCAGGACAGCGATGGGGCGTGGCTGTGTCTACGTGTGAAGTCTCCAGAGGCGGCAATGGAGTTGTGCGACACCATAAAGCCGGGGAAGGAGTACACCGCCACCATCAAAGGCAAGGGGCGGAGCCTCGATGCAAATGCCTACGCATGGGTACTGCTGGACAAGCTGGCGGCGCACTACGGCGTTGCGAGAGAGAATGTATACCGGCAGGAGATACAGAGCATCGGCGGTGTAAGCGAGGTGCTGTGCCTGCGGGAAAAGGCGGTGGAAGCGTTCTGCCGGAGCTGGGAGCGGAACGGTATCGGCTGGATGACCGATACCGGCCCCAGCAAGCTCAAGGGCTGCGTAAACGTGACTGTATGGTACGGCAGCTCCGTATACGACACGGAGCAGATGGCGCGGCTGATAGACGCCATTGTGCAAGACTGCCGGGATGTCGGCATTGAGACCATGACACCGCGAGAGCTGGATGCCCTCGTTAGCCGGTGGGGAGAGGTTAGCGTATGAACGACAAAAGATGCTTTTTGTGCGGCCGGAATGACACCGGTGACCCGCTGGAGCGTCACCACATTTTTGGCGGCGCGAATCGGAAGAAAAGCGAGAAGTACGGCCTTGTGGTGTACCTGTGCGGCAATCGCTGCCACCGGAACGGGCGCGGCGCGGTACACAAGAACGGCGACCAGATGCGCCGTTTGAGACGGTACGGGCAGCTCAAGGCGATGGAGGAGCAGAGATGGACGGAGGCGGACTTTCGCCGCGAATTTGGGAAAAGCTATTTATGAGAGGAGATAAGAGATGCTGAACAAGATTTTCATCATGGGCCGGTTGACACGCGATCCGGAGCTGCGCAGGACACAGAACGGTACAGCCGTCACCAACTTTACACTGGCGGTAGACCGGGGCTTTAAGAACGCGGACGGCACTAAGGACACGGATTTTATTGACGTGGTTGCATGGCGCACCACCGCCGAGTTTGTGTCCAAGTATTTCTCCCAGGGGCGCATGGCCGTGGTGGAGGGCCGCTTGCAACTGCGGGACTGGACGGACAAGGACGGCAATAAGCGCCGGAACGCCGAGGTGCTGGCGAACAACATTTACTTTGGCGATGCCAAGAAGGACGCGGACAGCGGCGCCAAGAAATACGCGGGCGGACAGTTCGTGGAGGTGGACGAGGACTTCGACACGGACGACGATATGTCGTTTTGATAGGAGGTAGAGCGGCATGGATTACTGGCACAAGCGGTACACCTGCCCATACTTTACCAGCAGCGAGAAACGGCGGGTCTGCTGCGAGGGAGGTAGCCGCGTCAGCTTTGAGACGGGCGGCGCGGCATCCCGCTTCATGAGTCAATTCTGTGCTGGGACGTGGGAGCATTGCACCATCGCACGGCACCTGACGGACGAGTACGAACGAAAGGAGGAAAAGAATGGGAAATAGGCGTATCGCCGAAGGAGTGGGAGGCGGTGCATAGTGGCTCTTGAGTACATTCCCTTTTATTACAGTTATCGCAAGAAATTAGAGAAACTCTCAGATCAAGAGGTAGGTCGGCTTGTACGGGCTTTGCTGGAATATGGCGAGACCGGAGAGACGGAGGAACTTACGGGACGGGAGTCGATCGCATTCGATTTTATTGCGGATGATATAAATAGGGCAAAAGCGGCGTATGACGAGAGATGCGCAAAGAACCAGCGCAACATAAAAAAACGATATGCACATCATGATGGTACGACCGTATACGATGGTATACGTTCGAATACGACCGAATACGAAACGTACCAAACCAAAGACAAAACCAAAGACAAAACCAAAGACAAAACCAAAGATAATTCACTCCCACCTAACGGTGTGAGTGATACGCGCGCGAAGCGCTTCACACCACCATCCGCTGATGATGTATCCGCCTATGTTCAGGCGCAGGGCTATCACGTCAACGCAGATCGCTTTGTCGCCTTCTACGAGCAAAAGGGGTGGATGGTAGGCAAGAACCGCATGAAAGACTGGAAAGCCGCCGTGCGGAATTGGGAGACGAGGTGGAAGGAGGAACACGGCGATGGACATAACGGCGATGCTGGAGCACCTGCGAAAAAATGGAATATCCCCGGAGAAGTCGTACTTTGAGTGCCCGGTCTGCGAGGACAGGGGCTATACGGCCACACGCAGCGCCACCGGGGAGCTTGTGACCCGTATCTGCCCTTGCCAGATATGCAAGGACAACCAGCGGCGCATTGCGCGTAGCGGGCTATCCGGTCTGCTGGAAAGCTGTACGCTGGATACGTACCAGACGGCGGAGCCGTGGCAGAAGCAGGCAAAGCAGATGGCCGAGGCGTATATCACGGATTGGCGCGGGAAGTGGTTTTATGCCGGTGGGACCCCCGGCAGCGGGAAAACGCACCTGTGCACGGCGATCTGCGGGAAGCTGATGGAGGCAGGCTTGCCGGTACGGTATATGCAGTGGCGGTCGGACATTCCATCCATCAAGGCAAAGGTAAACGATGCGGAGCTGTACGCCGATGCCGTTGGAAGGCTGAAAACTATCCGTGTGCTTTACATCGACGACTTTCTCAAGGGAAACGTGACGGAGGCTGACCGGAACATTGCCTTTGAAATACTCAACGCACGATACATAAAGCCGGAGTGTGCCACGATCATCAGTTCCGAGCGGACGATAGGACAGATATTGGACTGGGACGAGGCGATAGGATCCCGCATTGCGGAGCGCGCGAAGGGCTTTACCATGAGCGTGACGGGCAGCGGAAAGAACTGGAGGTTGCGATGAACGACGGCGCATGGAAGATCGCGTCCGGCAGGCTGTGCGTGGCCTGCTTGCAGGAGATGGCGGCGGAATACATCATCGAGCCAGCGTTCCACGGCTGGGCGCGGGGCGTGTGCCAGCGCTGCGGGAAAGACCAGAAACTGACGACGTTCAAGCGTTACACCATGAGCAAGCGCGGACTGGAGAAAAGAGGGTTGTTGGATGAACAGTGATGATCTGATGCGGCTGGGGCCTGCGGCGCAGAAGCAGATCATGGAGAAGATGCGCAAGCCCGGAAAGTACAAGGCGCAGAAGACGCGGCGCGGCAAGCTGACTTTCGACAGCAAGAAGGAGGCGGAGCGCTATGACGCTTTGTTGCTGCTGCAAAATGCCGGGGAGATACGGGGGCTAAAATTGCAGGTGCGGTACTGCTTGCAAGAGGCGTACACGACGTTTGAGGGCGACCGCGTGAAAAGTATCGACTACGTTGCGGACTTCGTGTACGAGCGCAGAGCGGCTCCTGACAGCTACGGCCAGCGGTACTGGCTGCCGGTAGTGGAGGACGTGAAAGGGATGAGGACGCGGGAGTACGCCATGAAAGCAAAGCTGTTCCGTAACCGGTACGGATACGCCATCCGGGAGGTGTGAGGATGACGGTGTACATGATCGTGACGCGGGACAAGTACCGCCTGCCCCGTTGGTGGGGTACGACCACGGCGGAGTTGGCGCAGCTGTCCGGGCGGAAGCATCAGAATGTTCGTTTTGCGATTTGGAAGGCAATCCGCAACGGCGGCAGATTCGGCTGCTACGAGGTTGTGAGATTGGAGGAGGGCGAGTGATGTTGCCACCAAATCAACCGCTGACGAAAGATGCGGCAAGAAAACTCATGGCACTGGACGTGCAGGACAAGGAGATACTGACCTACGAAAAGCTGGACGAATGGTACACCGCATGGGGCGGACAGTGCTACGTCAGCTTTTCCGGCGGCAAGGACAGCACGGTGCTGGCGTATCTGGCGGCGTGGTACCTGTCGAGTTTCAGGACACCGCCGTGGGAGTTGAACTTGGTGTTTGTGAACACCGGGCTGGAGTACCCGGAGATACAGCGGTTTGTCAATGAGTACGCCGCGTGGCTTCGCAGGGAGTTCCCGCATATCACCGTAAACCTTGTGCGGCTTCGACCCAAGATGAACATTCGGCAGGTGGTGACGAAGTACGGGTACAGCATCGTGAGCAAAGAGGTGGCGGAATATGTCAGCGATGCCCGCAGGAACCCAAGCGGCTTGAGAATGAAGCGGCTGCGAGGGGAAGCCGTGCGAAAAGACGGTCAGCCGTCTGTCTACAACTGCGAGAAATGGGAATATCTGTTGTACGCACCGTTTGTAATCTCCGCGAAGTGCTGCGCCATTATGAAAAAGTCACCGTTGAAAACCTACGCACACAAAACCGAGCAGCAGGCTACAACAGCGACGATGGCGGAAGAAAGCAGATTACGCATGACGCATTGGCTGAAAAGCGGCTGCAACGCCTTTGAAGGCAAGCGACCTATGGGCAAGCCCATGAGTTTTTGGACGGAGCAAGACGTGCTGCGGTTTATCGTGGAGCGGGGGCTACCCTACGCCAGCGTGTACGGCGACATCGTGGCCAGCGACGGCGAGAACGACTACGGCGCGACGCTGATCGACTGCAAGTTGCACTGCACGGGATGCCAGAGGACGGGCTGTATGTTCTGCGGTTTCGGAGCGCACCTCGAAAAGGGAGAAAACCGTTTTGAACGTATGAAGCACACACACCCGAAGCACTATGCGTTCTGTATCGGCGGCGGGGCGTTTGACACGGACGGACTGTGGAAGCCCACAAAGGACGGCCTCGGTTATGCGCGGGTGCTGGATTATATCGGAGTGAGGTATTGAGATGGGTAAGCAGCATTTGAGCCGGGACGACCGGATTTTTATGGACGGCAAGCGGCGCGGTACGCAGGAAAACATGGACATGGTGGCGATGGCGCTCATCGACAAGTGCGGCTGGCACGTTCAGGAGGAGACACCGGACAGCCGGGACACCCACAGCATCGCGTACCTGTACGAGTGTCTGGAAAAGATCACACAGGAGATCAACGAAGGCCGCATCAAGCGGAAGCACATCAAGGACGTGCTGAAGGACGAGTGCGGCGTTGTGTTTGGAGATTAGGAGGTGATTTAGGTGAAACATTTAGGCGATATTACGAAAATAAATGGGACAGAGATTGAACCCATTTGGTGTATTACAGGTGGTTCACCTTGTTAGACAGGATCTATCCATCGCCGGGAAACGCGCCGGTTTGGCGGGAGCGCGAAGCGGCTTGTTTATGGAGCAGGTGCGCATCGTAAAAGAAATGAGAGCGGAGGACAAACGGAATGGACGGACAGGTAACATGGTCCGACCTCGGTATCTCGTTTGGGAGAACGTTGTCGGAGCATTCAGCAGCAACACAGGAAAAGACTTCCACGCCGTGCTGGAAGAAATTGCGCGTATCGCAGAACCAGGATTTTCTTTATCTGGACTGCCGAAAAAGTGGAAATGGACAAAGGCAGGAGCCATTGACGGTGATGGGTGGTCTATCGCTTGGCGAACTCACGACGCTAAAGACTGGGGAAAAACCATCCGAGACAGCCGTACAGGAAATGTTATCCGTCTGGGGACCCCACAGCGTCGCCGAAGAATCTCGGTTGTCGCAGATTTTGGAGGTGAATCCGCTGCCAAAATACAATTTGACAGCGAAAGCGTGTCTGGGGATATTACGGAGAGCGGAGCGGCGGGGGAAAGACCTGCCGGAGCGGCTGAAGCAGGTGCTTCTTATGCAGTCCGCATCAGGGGGGGCTGTGACGGAGGAGGAAAAGGCGCGTTAGTGCAGACGGAGAAAAGCGGAACGCTTGGAACCGGCAACGACCAGACGATTTTTACGCCCACGCCTATAAACCTGATGGTGGCTACGCGCTGCAAAGCGTTAGGGCGCGGAACAGGATTTGGCGTAGGAGAACCGGGCGACCCGGCGAACACCATTTCTGCCGCACATTCGCATGGCGTATTTGCAACGGCTATCCCCATCAACGACAAAGCCACCAGATGGCAGGGCGGCGGAGAGAGCCGCAACCACGATGGCAGCGGCAACGGTCTTGGCATCGGCAAAGAGGGCGACCCATCCCCCACGCTGACCGCCGGCGACCGCCACGGGGTAATGTGTATGAATCCTTGGGATGCACAGAGCGCAAGAGTGTACGATCAGGATGGTGCATGGCACAGCCTGAATGCCAACGAAAACGGCGGCATGGCACGGGACAGCGTACTGTGTGCTGGGTTTAAGGCCGGACAGGGCGCACAGGCGGGCGGTATCGGGTACAGTGAGGAAGTATCGCCCACGCTGGCGCCGGCGCCCAGCGGGACGAACCAAACCCCAGCGGTGGTGGCGCTGGACATGTCACACGCTTGTGACGTCATCCGTGAGTGTGGGGAGCAGGCACCCAGTTTGCAGGCTCGAATGTGGACAGGCGGAAACCAAGTGCCGCTGACATACCAGATGAACGGGTTTGGAGATTACCGCGCCGCCGAGGTTGCAATCAGCTGCAAGCAACGGGACTTTAAGGACAGCACAGACCTTGCCATCACGCACATGGTCGTGCGCCGCCTGACCCCGATGGAATGCGAGCGGCTGCAAGGATTCCCTGACCACTGGACGGACATCGGTGAGTGGATGGACGAAAAGGGAAAGAAGCACAAGGACGCGGACAGCCCACGGTACAAGGCGCTGGGCAACTCTATCGCCCTGCCCTTCTGGGACTGGATGCTGCGGCGCATGGCGCGGTATTTGCCGGAGGACGCGACACTGGGAAGTTTATTCGACGGCATCGCGGGCTTTCCGCTTATCTGGGAGCGCATACACGGCAGAGGTACGGCGCGGTGGGCAAGCGAGATCGAGCCGTTCCCCATTGCCGTGACGAAGAAACATTTTCCGGAGGAGGAATGACATGACAAGAGACGAGATCGTGGCCGCGCTGCGGTGCCATTGTGATGCAATAGAGACCGGGGTGTGCCCAAAGGATAAGTGCCCTTCGTTTGAAAAACCGGCGCGTTATAAATGCGCTGGTGTGGTTTCTGGGGAAGCCGCTGACCTGATCGAGAACCAGCAGCGGCATATCGAGGCACTGATGAAAGCCAACGACAGCCTGAAGGATGCCATTGCACGGCGGGATAAGCAGATAGAGGACATGAAGCAGGGCATGGCACAGCTGGCAAAGGCTGTGGCGGTGAAGGAGGAGGCGGAGTGATGGAACGACTGACAGAGCGACTTAGAACTGGTGAGGTTCTTATGGCGTCAGATTACGAGGAGAAATACACGGAACAAGAGTGGATCTGTGTGCTGCAAGACCGCCTTGCCGCCTATGAGGACACAGGGCTGACGCCGGAGGAAGTGTCTGCGCTGATTACCGGTGTCCACGGGGCAATCCCGGAATTGATTGCAGCCGTCCCGCGCGTTATCGCTGCTATTGCCGACACAATCAGAAACTACGACTGGGGCGGCATCGACCGCCTGCGGGAGCTGGCCGAGGCCGCCAAGGGCGGACGGCTGGTGGTGCTGCCGTGCAAGGTGGGCGATACGGTTTGGGCTATTCTTGACGGCGCAAAATATGCGAGGGAATGTAAGGTTGACTTTGTGAATATTGGGAGCGTTGGCACAACTTTTGTGCTTGCGGCAAAAAATTGGCTAAGAGAGCAGTACGGGGTTACTGCTGCGGCGTTTGGTAAGTCCATATTCTTCACCCGCGAGGAGGCGGAGAAGGCATTGGAGGCGAAGAAGGATGAGTAAGGCTGTTATGCTGAGTATCCGCCCGAAGTGGTGCGAGAAGATTTGTGGCGGCGAAAAGACCATTGAGGTGCGAAAAACCAGACCGAAGCTGGACGCGCCGTTTAAGTGTTATATCTACTGCACGAAGGATGCAAAAATGCAGTTGTGGACAGGCTCTCGATATTCCTATGCGGATGATCACAGCCATAACGCATTTGATAAATGCGGTAACGGGAAGGTCATCGGAGAATTTGTATGTGATTGTGTCACGCCCCTGTATAATGTTTGCACGGATGATTGGAAGAGGCTGACCGGAGGACTTCACCGTATAGAAAAGGAGTTTGTCAATCAGGCGTGCCTTACAGAAGCGCAGCTCCACACATACGCAGGTGGGAAGAATTGCTTTGCGTGGCATATCTCCAACCTGAAAATCTACGATACGCCGAAGGAACTGATAAAATTTCACACTTGGAAAAAATGCAAATCGTGCAGCAAAAGCGGGTACGAAAGCACAGCCTGTATCTATGATGAAAATTGCATGATTCCAGCGGCGATTACTAAAGCACCGCAAAGCTGGTGCTATGTGGAGGCAATGTGATGGGACGGCTGTGGGATTACTGCGCGTTCTGCGGAAAGCGCATCGAAACGGGAGAAATGTGCTACGGTTTGCCAAACGGAGAGTGCGTATGCACAGATTGCTGTGTTGCAGAAAACGAGGGCGTGGCTGTATCCAACGGGGATGAAGAACAGGAGGACAACAATGGCTGAATACATCGAGCGCACGGAAGAACTCATGCTTGCCATGAACGCCGGCGCGAGAGCAATCGAGAACACAAGGCGCTATCATGGTGCTGTTTACACCAAGGATGTATTTTCGGAGAGCCCACAGGAAATCCCGTACTTGCTGGCTGCTAAGGTGTTGCGGGAAGTAAGTGATACTCCCGCCGCTGATGTGGCCCCGGTGGTTTGGATTCCGGTAACAGAGCGGTTGCCAGAAGATCGTAGCGATGTCCTCGTTGTTGCTTACTGGCACGAAAGATGGGGCGTTTATATGGGCTGGTGCGCTCCCAAAAGGGCGGAATGGAGTGTTCATATCGGGATTGGAGATCGAAATGATGTCGCCGTTACGCATTGGATGCCGCTTCCAGAGCCGCCAAAGGGGGTGACCGACAATGGTTAAGGCGAAGGTCTATCTTAAATCCGGCCAATGCTTTGACACTGTTGCCGAAAAGATTGTGTGCAAGTATAACACCCTTACAGGGGAATTAACTTCGTTTAAGTATGAAGGTGCTGCTGAGTTCCCAATCTATCTTGATGTTACGCAAGTCGTTGCTGTTGTGCAGCTTCAGGACAATGAATGCGGAGGTGCTGATGATGCCGAAAGTGTTGACTAACGGGAAAATTAAGGCCGGTGCATACCGGTTTAGCGACAAAAGACGCGTTGCCTTATGTGTAGAAGAAGGTAACGCAATCACAATTTGCGGTTATTTTACCAGCGAAGAACACGCGAAGTTTTTCATGGATAAGGTAGCGGAATGTGTTGGTCAAAACGTGGACTGCGGAGGTGCGGACGATGCGGCTGATTGATGCGGATAAGCTGTGCGATATGCTTTATGACAACGAATTTGCAATGCTTTGCCCATTGGACGAGGTAAGTGGAGTGGTCGACGCTTGCCCCACCGTCGACGCCGTGGTCGTGACGCGGTGTAAGGACTGCAAGTGCTGTAGGAAACTAAACCGGAAAGACAGGATTGAAGAAGCGTATGCCGAGGGCGTTTTGTGGTGTAAGAACCAATCGGATGGTGTGTGGCCTGACGATTTTTGCAGCTACGGCGAGAGGAAGGACGGCGGCAATGAAGATCGGTGATACCATCCGGGCGCGGTTTATGACGCTGCCGGAGACGTTTTCCGGAATGGGAGCAAGCATCGACACGAAGTACCCAGTGCGTCGTGCTACGGTGGTGTATGTGCATCCAAAGGGGCGCTACATCGTGGCGGAGTGTAAGGGCGTGCGGGAGACGTTCTTTCCGGAGGACGTGGAGGCATAAAAAAAGAGGGCACCTATATGGCGCCCTCTTTTGAGTTGGCAGAAATAATTCAAAAAATAAAAAAATATTTTCCGTTTTAGGGGTGCGGGGCGGAGAAAGACAATATATGATGGGTATGCAGGGGCAACCTGCCCGTGCCGATTCATTTCTTTCCTCCTAATTTCCCGATGGGCGGGGCTTTGGCTCCGCCTTGATCGGGGCTATGCGGCAAGACGACCAATATGCGGTGGCGCGTGCAGAGATGCGATGATGCGTGTCCGGCAGTGCCTGATTTGGGTAAAAAATTCCCTCGTAATGGGGAGACAGGATTTCCAGTGGAAACATGAACCTTGCCTGTACGGTGAGAGCGAGATTGAAGAGGATGCGCACGAACCTTGCCTTTACGGATGGACGGAAGGTAAGAAGCATTACTTCTTCAAGAACCGCAGACAGACAACTGTGCTGAATTTTGATAAGCCTGTCAAATCTGCGGAGCATCCAACCATGAAGCCGATTAAGCTGTTTGATTACCAGATGCAGTGTTCCAGTAAGCCGGGGGAGAAGGTTCTCGATTTGTTTGCTGGATCCGGTACCACGATCATGGCAGCGGAGCAGAATGGGCGGAATGCCTATTGCATGGAGTTTGATCCACGGTATGCCGACGTCATTGTTGACCGGTGGGAGAAGTTCACCGGGAAAAAGGCGGTGTTTCTGCATGACGATTGAAGAAGCACAGGCGATTATTTCTAAGACGAACAGCCCGCACTTGAAGCGGGATATGGAAAAGTTTAGCAAACGCCAGCGGAGAAAGGAGGGCGCGTATGGCAAGGCCAAGAAAGGAAATAGACCAGAAGCAGTTCGAAAACCTCTGCGGCCTGCAATGCACGCTTGAAGAGATCTGCGGCTGGTTTGGTGTGACCGACAAAACGCTGGATGGTTGGTGTAAACGCACATATCGTGCGAGTTTTTCCGAAGTATTCAGGCAAAAGCGAGGATTGGGGAAAGTATCCTTACGTAGAAGCCAGTGGCGGCTTGCCGAAAAGAACGCAAGCATGGCCATTTGGCTGGGAAAACAGTACCTTGGGCAGCGTGACGTTGTGGATCTGGGCTTGCCGACAGACAACGCGCAGGAAGACGCTTTGAGCGTGAGCCTGCGTGAAATGGCAGAAGGGTTGGAGAGCGATGATTAGCCCGAAACAAGCAAAGATCCTCTCTTTCCCCTATTCCAAGTATGACGCGCTGATTTGCGACGGTGCAGTCCGTTCCGGCAAGACCTCCATTATGATGTGGGCGTTTGTTCGCTGGGCGATGGAGAATTTCAGCGGTCAGCGCTTCGGCGTGTGTGGCAGAACGGTGGATAGCTGCACAAAGAACATCATCGTGCCGTTCACGGCGATGAGCCTTGCGAAAGAAAGCTATATCATCCGCTGGCGGCGCGGTGACAAAGTTATGGAAGTACGGCGCGGAGCCGTGACGAATTACTTTGAGGTGTTCGGCGGCAAGGACGAAAGCAGCTATACGCTGATTCAGGGCCGGACGCTGGCGGGTGTGCTGCTGGACGAGGTTGTGCTGATGCCCCGCTCCTTCGTGGAACAGGCGCTGACCAGATGCTCCGTAGACGGGGCAAAGCTGTGGTTTTCCTGCAACCCAGGAAGCCCGCAGCACTGGTTCTACTTGGAGTGGATCAAGCGGCACAAAGAGCGCAACGCTCTGTATCTGCACTTTGAGATGACGGACAACCCCGGCCTGAGCGAAAAGACGCTGGAGCGCTACCAGAACATGTTTACCGGTGTGTTCTACGACCGATATATCCGTGGATTGTGGGTGCTGGCCGAGGGCCTGGTATACGACTTTGGCGAGGAAAACATCGTGGACGATGTGCCGGAGAGCGGGGAATATTACATTTCCTGCGACTACGGCACGCTGAACCCATTTTCTGCTGGTTTGTGGTGCTGGGACGGCAAGACGGCCACCCGCATCCGGGAGTATTACTACTCCGGGCGGGAAGAACACAGAAACAAGACTGACGAGGAATATTATACGGAGTTGGAGAAGCTGGTGGGAGAGCTGCCGGTGATAAGCATCATCGTGGACCCGTCGGCGGCGTCCTTCATCGAGGTTATCAAGCGGCACGGGAAGTTCAAGGTGCGCAAGGCGGTCAATGACGTGCTGCCGGGCATCGCCACCACGGCGAGGTATCTGCGCAGCGGTGCGCTGAAGATACACAGGTCGTGTAAAGACGCCATTCGGGAATTCGGCCTCTACCGCTGGGACGAAAAATCCACAGAGGACAGGCCAATTAAGGAGAACGACCACGCGATGGATGATACACGTTACTTTGCAATGACAGTATTGCGCCGGAAAGTGCGGGATGATAACGGGGAGAAATACATCCCCCTGTGGGAGAGGTGATAGCTTGCTGACATATCAGGACTTGCTCGCCGTGGGCGAGAACGAACAGGACCGAATGGATTTTATCCGGCGGGTCATCAATGAGCACAAAGGCTCTGCGGCTTACCGGTTCGCGGTAGACGCACAGCGATATTACGACGGCGAGAATCCCACCATCAGCCGGTATGAGAAGATCATCTATGACCTTCAGGGACGCGCCCACCGGGACATGTACACGGCAAACCACAAACTCATGTCAAGTTTCTTTGGATTTGTCGTGCGGCAGGAGGCAAACTATCTGCTGGGCAACGGCGTGACCTTTCAGAAGAGGGAGACAAAGGCCAGACTGGGCGCTGACTTTGACCAGCGGGTCAAGGACGCAGGCAAGAGCGCCCTGGTATGCGGCGTGGCGTTCGGGTTCTTCAACCTGGACCGGGTTCAGGTGTTCGAGCTGACCGAGTTTGCGCCCCTTTACGACGAGGAAAACGGTGCCTTGATGGCCGGTGTGCGGTTCTGGCAAGTGGCAGACGATAAGCCGCTTCGTGCCACGCTGTACGAGCTGGACGGATACACCGAGTACATCCAGCGCAGCGGGGAGAACATGACCGTGCTGACGGACAAACAACGGTACAAGGTCAATGTCCGCACGGACGGCCTGGGCGCGGAGACCATTCTGGACGGTGACAATTATCCTGGATTTCCCATCGTGCCTCTGAAAAACGGCAAAAACTGCCGGTCGGAGCTGCGGGGGCGGCGGAACACTGTGGACGCGCTGGATCTGGCCTGTTCCAACATGGTCAACAACGTGGACGAGGGCAATCTCATCTATTGGGTGCTTACCAACGCGGGCGGCATGAATGACTTGGACGACGTGAAGTTTTTGGAGCGTATCAAGACCCTTCACGTGGCCCACACCGACGACGAGGTGAACGCGGAACCGCACACCATCGAGGCCCCCTTTGAGGGCACCAACGCAACTATTGACATGCTCAAGCGCAAGCTGTACGAGGATTTCCAGGCGTTTGACAGCGCCGCCGTGAGCGCGGGAAATCAGACGGCCACGGCCATCAAGGCCAGCTATGTGCCGCTGGATCTAAAAGTGGACGACTTCGAGAGCGATGTGACCGACTTTATCCAAGGCCTATTGACGCTGGCTGGGGCAGACGATACGCCCAGCTATACCCGCAGCCAAATTGTGAACAAGAGCGAGGAGACCCAGACCGTTCTGATGGGAGCGGAATACTACGATGATGAGTACATCACCAAGAAGCTGCTGACCATCAACGGCGACATCGACCAGTACGACGAACTGATGCGCCGGAAAGACGCGGAAGAGCTTGACCGGATGGACGTGCTGCCGGAGGAACCGCCCGAACCGGGGGTGATCGAGGATGGCAACGCCTGATCTGGGCCACAAGCTGACCGACAAGGAGCTTGCAAAGCTGGAACGGCGCATTGCGAAGCTGTACCGAGAAGCCGGGGAAGAATTGCAAGAAACCATTGACGCTTACTTTGAGCAATTCAAAAAGCGCGATGAGGAAATGAAAGCGCTGATCGGCACGGTGCAGAACGGAAAGGAATGGACAGAGGCCGACTATAAACAATGGCGGCTCAATCAGATCGGGCGCGGAGAACGCTATCAGGCCATGCGGGATAAAGTGGCACACCGTGTCACCGACGCGAACGCCGTGGCGGCGTCCTACACCAACGATGCAACGCCCGGTATTTACTCCCTGAACCGCAATTTCGCGGCGTACACAATCGAGAGCGTGGCTGGGAATGTTGGCTTTGACCTGTGGGACGAGCAGACGGTGAAGCGCCTGATTGTGGAGCAGCCGGGGCTGATGCCGTATTACCCAAAAGATAGAGCATTGAAACGCGGCATTGACCTTGCGTATGGGAAAAAGCAAATCACGGCCAGCGTCACCAGCTCCATCTTGCAGGGGAAAAGCATTAAGGGTATGGCAGACGATTTGCAGCGGCGCATTATTACAATGGGCAGAAGCAGCGCGATTCGGACGGCGCGAACGGCGGTCACTGGCGCACAGAACGCCGGACGCATGGACAGCTACGCGGCGGCGGAAAAGATGGGCATCAAGCTTAAAAAGCAATGGCTGGCGACGCTGGACAACCGGACGCGGCATTCACACGCCATGCTGGACGGCGAAAAGGTAGATCAAGATAAGAAATTCTCCAACGGCTGCCGCTTTCCGGGCGATCCGCAGGGGCCAGCGTGGGAGATCTACAACTGCCGCTGCACGCTTGTTGCGGATGTGGATGGGGTAGATACCTCCACAGGGCAAAGACGCGCCAAAAACCCCGTTACAGGCGAAACAGAGGTTATTTCTGACATGACCTATTCCGAGTGGGCGGAGCAGAAGCAAGCGGAAGACGCTGCGGCCTGGAATACATACATGAAGAAGGGCCGCAACCTTTCCACTGATACAAAACAGTGGCAGGAATACAAATCGGTTCTGGGAAACAAAGTTCCAAACACGGTTGAGAAGTTCCAGAATTTGAAGTATAATGAACCTGATAAGTGGGCCCAACTGAAAACCATGAAACGGCAAACCGTTTTTGTGAATAACGCCGAATGTGTGACAACGCCTAAAAAATACACCGGGTATTTCCTGAAAGATGGCGCAAAACACGCGGATCAATTTTTTGATGTTGGCTATACAGCGGATAACCCATTGCAGCTGCGTTATGATATGGCACGGCAGTTTGATATGAGCAAGGCTGTTGATGTGCAGGAGTTAAATGGCGGTGCGATAATGTTTAATATCTACATGACACTTGGAGTTACAAAACAGCGCACTTTTTTAACGGGATGGATTCAAGATACACCGGATAGCAAACCGAGGATCGTAACCGGATTCAGAAAAAACAAGGAGAATTCGCATGATTAACGAATATGACCGTGTAAAAATCATTAAGACAGGCGATGTCGGTATTGTTGTTGATATCCGGGAGACCAACGGCACGTTTTATCTTGTTGAACGAGACGGTGACAATGAACTATTCGACTGCGCTGAAAGCGAACTGGAAAAACTATGAAAGTTGATTTCACAGACAACTCCAAAGAAGTCCTCGCTGCCATGCATGAGGCCGCTGCCAGGGCGCTGGAAAAGTGCGGGCTGGTTGCAGAGGGCTATGCGAAAAAGCTCTGCCCCGTGGACACCGGTAATCTGCGCAACAGCATTACCCATACGGTAGACGAGCAGGAACCGGCAGCGATCATCGGGACAAACAATGAATATGCCGCGTATGTGGAATTAGGTACCGGCAAATACGCGGAGGGCGGACGGCCGACGCCGTGGGTGTATCAGGACGATGAAGGTCACTGGCACTGGACGGCTGGCAACCCGGCACAGCCGTTCTTGAAGCCAGCGGTGGCCGACCACCAACAGACATATCGGAACATAATCGAGGATGAATTGAAAAATGGATGAAGGCATTATCAAGGCCATCGAAGCCATCACAAAGCGCGGAAACGACGCAGAGGTGCGGCGAAAAGGCGATGGGTACATCGTCTTAGAGGTTAAGAAAACAATCAAATACAGCACTCCCGCGCAATAGGGCACGGGAAAGGGCAATAGGAGCCAACTACTGAGATTTTCTCGGCGGTTGGCTCTTTCGTTTTCGATAAAACCCGCGAGGTACAGCGGTTTTTATACAATCTATCGCCGCGACGAACTGCGGACGAAGGAAAGGAAGATAGAAAAATGGCACTAACACGCAAACTTTTGAAGGGGATGGGTCTCACCGACGAACAGGTGGACACCATCATCGAAGCGCATACCGACACCGTGGACGGCTTGAAGGCGGATGTGAGCCGCTACAAGGCGGACGCGGAGAAGTTGCCCACAGTCCAGAAGGAATTGGACGACCTGAAAGCCGCCGGGGACGGCGGTTACAAGGAGAAGTATGAGAAGGAGCACAAGGCCTTTGACGACTTCAAGGCGGACATCACCGCAAAGGAGACCAAGGCCGCCAAAGAAAAGGCGGTAAAAGCCTATTACGAAAGCAAGAACATCACCGGCGACAATCTAACTATTGCTCTGCGCGGCAGCGGCGCGGAGATCGACGGCGTGGAGCTGGACGGCGACAAGATCAAGGACACCGCCGCTCTGGATGCGCTTGTGAGCGGTGCTTTTGCAAAGCTGGTCTCCACTACCACCACGAAGGGTGCCAATATCGCAAACCCTCCGGCGGGCGGAAGCCCCGGCACGATGACGAAAGCGGACATCTACAAAAAGGACGATCACGGCCACTATATGCTGTCCGCATCTGAGCGACAGAAAGCGCTTATGGAAAACCAAATTACTTAACAAGAAAGGATGAATTACATGGCTGCTACGAAAGTTGAAAGCCTGACCAACCCCCGCGATTCCCTGCCCAATACCTATACCAGCGTGACCGCCCGAGAGGTGGATTTCGTCACCCGTTTCAATGACAACTGGGATGCGCTGCGCAACATTATGGGCATTATGCGCCCCATCCGCAAGGCCCCCGGCACAAGCCTGATTTCTTACACCGCTGATGTGGCCCTGGAGGACGGCGACGTCGGCGCTGGCGAGGTGATCCCTTACAGCAAGGCGACGATTACCCAAGCGACCAAGGACGACCTGTCCATCAAGAAGTATGCAAAGGCTGTTCCTATCGAGGACGTTGACAAGTATGGTGCAGAGATCGCGGTGGAGAAGAGCGACGACGCTTTTCTGACCAAGCTCCAGAATGTGGTCCTTGGCAATTTCTATACTTTCCTGAACACCGGTTCTCTCACCGGAACCGCCGCAACCTGGCAGGCGGCACTTGCAAAGGCTCAGGGCGAAGTGCTGAACAAGTTTGCTGGTATGGCAAAAGACGTTACCTCCGTTGTGGGATTTGCTAACATCCTGGACGCATACGACTATCTGGGTGCTGCGGATATTTCCGTCCAGACCCAGTTCGGCCTGAACTATGTCAAGGACTTCATGGGGTACTCCACGCTGTTCCTGTTGCCCACCACCGTTTCCGGCAATAACGCTATTGCTCGCAACACTGTGATCGCAACGCCTGTGGAGAACATCGACCTGTACTATGCAGACCCCGGCGACAGCGAGTTTGCCAGACTGGGCCTGAATTACACCGTGCAGGGCGAGACAAACCTGATCGGTTTCCACGCCCAGGGTAATTACAGCACCGCCGTGGGCGAGAGTTACGCCATCATGGGCATGAAGCTGTGGGCTGAGTACTTGGACGGCATCGCCAAAATCACGGTCACCCCGGCCCCTTAAGCGCGCGCCTCTCGGGGCTGACGATTGGCGCGCTGACACTGACTCCGGCGTTTGACCCAGACACGACGGAGTATACAGCCACAACGACAAACGCGACCAACACGGTAACCGCGACCCCGGAGGACGCAAGCGCCACAGTGACCATCCTCAACGGAGAGACGCCTGTTGAAAATGGCACTGCGGCCACCTGGGCGACCGGAGCCAACACTTTGACTGTGAACGTGAAAAACGGCACGGCGGAGAAAGTATATACCGTGACCGTAACCAAATCGGCGTAAAAGGAGGACAGCGTGATGCTTGAAACGGTTTTGCAGAATTTGAACAACTGGTTTTTAGTTCCGGACGGCGTCCACGCCGGGGAGTTCACTGTGCAGGGCGGGCTGCTCACGCTGCCCTTTCTGCAAACCGGCCAGTATTTCCGGGTGGTGGGTTCCGTATTCAATGACGGGCTCCACCAGTACCCGGTGGCAGACCTGACCGACGAGACGTTTACCGGCTCCGTGTGGGCGCTGGCTGTTCCGAAGGCGGTGATTGAATTGGCCGAAGAAATCGACGCATGGCAGACGAAGAACGGGGATCCAGGGCCGTTTACCTCAGAATCATTTGGCGGCTACTCCTACAGCAAAGCCACCAACGCCAGCGGCATGGCCGTCGGCTGGCAGGATGTATTCAAGAGCCGCCTGAACGACTGGCGGAGAATTAGGGGGATCTGATGAGCCTTTTAGATGATTTTTCCCGCACCTGTGTATTCATGGAAAAACGCCGGGTATCGGACGGTGCGGGCGGTCACTTTGTAGAGTGGGTGGAGGGCGCTGAGTTCACCAACTACCAGGCACTGGATACCTCCATGGAGGCCCGCAGAGCGGAAAAAGAAGGCGTGACCAGCCTGTATTCCGTCCTGGTAGACAAGGCCGTGCCCATCGAGTACAACGACGTGTTCAAAGACAAGACCACCGGCGAAACCTACCGCGTGACCTCAAATCCGGAGAACAAGCAGGCCCCCAAGTCCTCCACGATGCAGCTAAAATACTTTACGGCGGAAAGGTGGGCGTTGACCACATGACCAAAAACAAAGCCCTCTACGCCTGGTTCAACGAGTTCATGCCCTTCTACCGAGCGTCCAGCGTGCCAGACGATGTGGTCATGCCTTATGGCACCTATGAGTATATCGACAGCGCTTTTGATGCCGGGGAGGTCGGCCTGACGGTCAATCTGTGGTTCCGCACGGAGAGCGAAGCTGTCCCAGACGAGAAGGCCCAGGAGTTGTCCAAGCGCATCGGCTACGGTGGCGTGTATCTGCCCTGCGACGAGGGCTATATCTGGCTCAAGCGCGGTTCCCCCTGGTGCCAAAGCCTAACCTATGAGGAAGACCCGGCCATTAAGCGCCGGTACATCAACATTACCGCTGAATACCTGACATTCAGCTGAAAGGAGACCCAATATGGGCAAATTTACCGCGATCCCGCAGAGCACCTTTGAGGAATTGCAGCTCGACGCGGGTGTCATCCTGAAAAACTTTACCCCGGCTACTCCCACCGCACCGAAGGACGAGGACATTGTGTGTGCCACAACCGGCGGCATCAATGTGTCTTGCGTCCCTACTTACTCCGACATGGGAGAGGACGTGGACAACTGCCCTGTGAATATGATGGAGCTGAAGCATCTGGACGGTTGGGATTGCAAGATGGCCTTTACCTCCCTTGGAACATCCACGGAGTCCATCCGGCTGGCCCTGGGCGCGGCAGACATTGACACTACCGACAGGAGCAAAATCACCCCCCGGCGAGACCTGAAGCAGACCGACTTTGCAGACCTGTGGTGGGTTGGCGACCGGGCCGACGGCGGAATGGTGGCTATCTGCCTGAAAAACGCCCTGTCCACCGGCGGCTTTACTCTCCAGACCACCAAAAACGGCAAGGGCCAGGTGAGCGTGGAGCTGACCGGCCATGTGTCCATGTCCGCTCAGGACGAGATGCCCATGGAGTTTTACAGCGCGGCTCCTGCGGAGGTGGGCGGCTGATGAAACTATCTGACGTAAAAGGTGATCGCACCCTGGAAGTAATCGCAGATCTGATCGAGCCAATCTGCAACATTGCGGAGGACGAGAACGCCGCCGCCCTGTTTAAGCGGGAACAACTGCCGGATGGCATGACAGCCAAGAAGTTCCTTTTACAGAAGGCAAAAAAGGCCGTTCCCGCCCTTCTGCGCGGTCATAAGGGCGATGTAATCTCCATCCTGTCCTCCATTGAGGGAACAAGCCCGGAGGCTTACACGGGCGCTCTGAGTCTGGTAAAACTGACCAAGGATTTTATTGACCTGATGACAGACGAAGCGTTCACGGAACTTTTTATCTCAGCGCAGAGCACAGAAAAACCCTCTGGCTCTGCGCAGGAGAATACCAAGGCCCCCGTAGCGTAAAGGCGTTCCTGCGGTATGCCCTTGCCCGCGCCAAACAGGACAGCGTGGACAAGGCATACCGGGTCTATGTGACAGACGCGCTCAAAGCAATCGCGGAAAACACGGCGCGGTACGTGGGGGGCGGCTATATCAAGGCGCGGTATGCTGACCTCATAGAGCCGAATCCGGAGGAAACCAGGACGCCGGAACAAATCGTTGACCGAATGAAAGAAAAAATCGCAAAGGTCGGAGGTGAGGACGATAAACGTGTTTGACTTGTATGCAAAAATTACGCTGGACACCAGCGGATACGAAAATGGGCTGGACAATGCTTCCGGCAAAGCGTCCGGCTTTGCCGACAAGTTGAAAAGCGGCCTTGCTACTGCGGCAAAGGTGGGAGCTGCGGCTTTGACAGCTGCGGCTACTGGCATGGCGGCGCTGACAAAGGCGTCCATTGACCAATATGCCGAGTATGAGCAATTAGTGGGTGGCGTCGATACCCTCTTTAAGACTGCATCGGACAAGGTGCAGGAGTACGCCGCAAACGCATACAAGACCGCTGGCATGAGCGCCAACGAATATATGGACACGGTGACCAGCTTTTCGGCCTCCCTGCTCCAGAGCCTTGGCGGAGATACAGAAAAAGCAGCTCAAAAGGCGGACCAGGCCATCACCGACATGGCAGACAACGCCAATAAGATGGGCACCGGCATGGAGATGATACAGAACGCCTATCAGGGTTTTGCAAAGCAGAACTACACCATGCTGGACAACCTAAAACTCGGGTATGGCGGCACCAAAGAGGAAATGGAGCGTCTGCTTGCGGACGCGGAGAAGCTGTCTGGGCAGAAGTTTGATATTTCATCTTACTCCGACATCGTAGACGCCATCCATGTGGTGCAGACGGAAATGGGCATTACCGGGACAACGGCAAAAGAGGCTGCGTCTACTATTCAGGGCAGCGTCAGCGCGGCAAAGTCCGCATGGAGCAACCTGATAACCGGCATTGCAGCCGACAACGCAGACCTTGATACGCTGATTGGCAATTTTGTCAGCAGCGTGGAGACGGCGGCTGGAAATATTATTCCGCGCGTTAGTGTCATGTTGGGCGGCATTTCACAGCTTGTTACATCTGCATCTACCACTATTATCCCGATGGTCATAACAACCATCACAGACAACCTGCCTGCGCTTTTGCAGGCGGCGGTTGCGCTTGTCGGCGCATTGGGACAGGGTATCATTGATAGCCTACCTGCAATTACGCAAGCAGCAATCGACATTCTTTTCTTCCTTGCGAATGGCCTGATAGAAAACCTGCCCACGCTTATTGACGGCATTGTGCAAGTGACCTTGACGATTGTGCAGATGCTGACAAGCCCGGACTTTTTGACGCAACTCATTGAAACGGCAATCTTGCTGATTATGACGCTTGCGCAGGGCCTGATTGACGCGATTCCGCAGCTTATCGCGGCAGTACCTATGATTATTGGCAACTTGCTCGCCGCAATCATTGTAGAGCTGCCGAACATTATCCAGATGGGCATTGATCTTCTGTTTGCGCTGATTGACGGAATTATCAAGTGCATCCCGGAGCTGGTCGCGGCAGTCCCTACGCTGATTATTGCGTTCGTCAACGGCATCGTGAACAACCTTGACAAGATCATCCTTGCAGCGCCGCAGATCATTGTATCGCTGATTACCGGCATTATCGGGGCAATCCCGGAATTGATTGCAGCCGTCCCGCGCGTTATCGCTGCTATTGCCGACACAATCAGAAACTACGACTGGGGCGGCATCGGTAGAAACATCGTTCAGGGGCTGAAAGACGGTATCGCCGGAATGTGGGACAATATCAAGGATTGGTTCAACGAAAAGGTGAATAGCCTTGTCGGCGGCGTGAAGCGCATTTTGGGCATCCACTCCCCTTCCAAGGTCTTTGCCGGAATCGGCGGTTTCATGGCCGAAGGTCTGGGCGAAGGTTTTAGCGATGAATTCGCGGCTGTGAAAAATGACATTGAAGGCAGCATGAATTTTGACGCTGGAACCATTACAGCAGATGCAAACATCAGCAGAAACTATACAATGGGCTCTTACGGAGCGGCAAGCACAAGCGGGGGTGGCGATTCCGGCAGAATTGTAATGCTGCTGGAACAGTATTTGCCTATGTTGGCAAATATGAAAGTCATCATGGACAGTGGACAGGTTATCGGTTTGCTTGCCCCAGGCATGGATGAAGAACTGGCCAAAATCAATGCAAGGAAGGCAAGGGCTGTATGATAGGAAAAGTATTTTTTGACGGAAAAGACACTTACACAGAATACGGCCTGCTTCTTGCGAGCAAGTCCATTTCTTTGCCGGAAGTCCGCACGAATATGATTGATGTTCCGGGCCGGGACGGTCTGCTGGACGCTTCCGAGGTGTTGACCGGCGAAGTGACCTACAAAAACCGCACCATTGTACTGAAGCTCACCGGCGTGGACACGGTGAGCGGCAAGAAATGGCCTGCCACGATTTCTGACTTCTGCAACAAAGTCCACGGCAAGCGCGTGAAAGTGACCTTTCCCGAGGACACCGCCCATTATTACAGTGGGCGATGCTCCGTTGGGCGGGTGGTGCTTGTCAAAATGATGCAGACCATCCCGGTCACAGTCAGCTGCGACCCGTGGAAATACAAGAACGCAAAAACCACGGTCACGGGGACCGTGCCCGAATCGGGCACGCTGTCCCTGACTCTGACCAATGAGTGCCGGTCGGTGGTGCCCACCGTGGAGGTGTCGGCGGCTGCAACGCTGACCTTCGGCGGCAAGGACATCTCGGTGGCAGCCGGCAGCCATCGTAGCCTGGACATCCGCCTGGCAGCCGGCAGCAACACCCTTGCTGTCACAGCCGCAGCGGGGACCGCAGTGTCCGTCACCTATCAGGAGGCATCGCTATGAGCTACACTGGCGCGGTATGCGGCAAGGCTATTGCCGGGCTTGCCGTCTGTGGCACGGACCCCCAGGAGGCTGCGCAGGACTTTGCTGGCTATCAGCTGCGTTACGGGGATTACATCCTGTACGATCCGCGCGGCGCCAACGAGACGGACCGGCTGTGCGCCTCGGCGGCGTCGGTGGACCTTACCGCCGGCAAGGCCGGGAGTATGGCGTTCTCTTTGCCGCCGGATCACCCGTACCGGGACAAGCTGCCCTATATGCGGCCCGGTCTGGAGCTGCTGCAGGGTCGGTATGTGGTGTGGCGGGGCCGCATTACCTCCCAGGTAGGCGACTTCCGCAATAGCCTCAACGTTACGGCGGAGGGCGTCATGGCTGTGCTCAACGACTCCACCGTCCCACCATTTGCGTATCCGGACGATTTTGCGGAGGACGTGGACTATCAGGCAGCCGCCAACAGCGGCAATGTGGTGGACTATCTATTCCGCTGGCTCCTGGCACAGCACAACGCCAAGGCGTCGGCCGATCAGCAGATCAAGCCCGGCGTGTGTACGGTAACGGACGCCAACAACTACATTGCCCGCAGCTCCACCAAGTATCTCACCACCATGGATGCCCTGACCTCCAGGCTCTCCGGATCGTCCCTGGGCGGGTATCTGCTGATCCGCTATGAGTCGGACGGCAACTACCTGGATTACTATGCTGACTTGCCGCTGACCAACGCTCAGGCGGTGCAGTTCGGCCAAAATCTCCTGGACCTGGAGCGCCAGCTGGCCGGGGCCGATATCTACACGGCTATCCTGCCGGTGGGCCATGACGGCCTGACTATCACAGAGCTGCCGGACGGCGACATTACGGACGACCTGGTCAAGGAGGGCCCGTATGTCTGGTCCCGGGCCGGTGTGGCAAAGTACGGTTGGATCTGTCCCGGCCCCACGGATTGGCAAGACGTCACCGTGGCCGGCAACCTCCAGTCCTACGCAGCGGCCCGGCTGGCTACCTCCGGCTGGGCGCTGGAGGAGTCCATTACCTGCAAGGCCATTGATCTCCACGTTACAGACGCCGCTGTGGCCGCCTGGCGAGTAGGCCGGTATACCATGCTGGCCACCACGCCCCACGGCATCCGGGCGGCCATGCCTCTGCTGCAAATGCACATTGATCTCTTGGACCCGGCGCAGACCACCGTCACCATGGGCCGGACGCGGCGTACCTTTACCGGCGACGTGGAGGACGAGCGCAACCGCGTATCCCAGGGCATGGAGGAGGTACGGCAGGAGACTGAGGAGCGAATCAACACCGTGCAGCAGATCCTCACCGAACGCATGACGCAGATCTCACAGTCGGACCGGCAGATCCTCCTGGAGGCTCTGCAAGACTATGTGGAGATCGGGGACTTTGAGAGCTACAAGCGGGTCATGGATGCCACTCTGGCCATCCTGCCGGATCAGATCCGCATGGAGGTATCCGAGGAGATCACCGAGCAGGTGGAGGACGCCACCGGCGATATCCGCCAGACCGTCCGCACCATGAACCAGTACATGAGCTTCTCCGCGGCCATGGGGATGCTCCTGGGCAGCGAGGGCGACCCCGTAAAGGTGCAGATCAACAACCAGGGGCTGAACATCCTCCGGGAGACCCTGGCTCTGCTGTCCATCAACCAGCGGGGCGTATATACGCCGTCGCTGTACATCCGGCCCATGGACCCGGACGATCCCACCGCCGGGTGCCTGTATCTGGGCAATCTGGTGGTCCGGGTGAACCCGGACGGCTCCGTGGTAGGCGCGAGGGGGGTGAATGCCAATGGGTGAGCTGTACGGCTCCAAATCCACATACGGCTGGCAGCTGTGGCTTGGGTATACCATCCAGCAATCCCGCAGCAACAACCGCAGCACCATTGCCCTGTCGCTGCAGATCTACGACGGCACCGGCGAGAGCTATAACCAGGCGGCCAACAGCTGCTATTACGTCTTACAGGGCACCAAGGTGTACCATCCCTACAGCTACACCGCCAAGGGCTGGTACGATCTGGGCACCAAGACCATCACCGTGGACCACGATGCCAAGGGCGAGGCCACGGTAACACTGTCCGCTGAGTGGCACAGCGGCTTTACCTCTCAATGGACGCCAGCGTCTCTGTCTGTATCCGGCAAGGTCACGCTGCCTACCATCCCCCGGGCATCCTCTTTGGCGGTCCCGTCTATGACGCTGGGCAGCCCCGTCACACTGACCGTTACCAAGGCGGACAGCAGCTACACGCACCGGATCACATACGCCTGGGGCACCCACTCCGGCGTGGTGTCAGCAGAGACGGGCGCGACGTCCATTACCTGGACGCCGCCCCTGGAACTGGCCAGCGACATCCCCAACGCCGCCAGCGGTGTGGGCACGCTGACCATTACCACATACAGCGGTGATACGGCCTTGGGCAGTCAGTCCTATAGCTTTGCCGCCTCCGTGCCCTCCAGCGCGGCCCCTGTGGCCTCCGTGGCGCTTTCTGACGCTGCCGGGTATGCAGATACCTACGGAGCCTACGTGCAGGCCAAGAGCCGTCTGAAGGCCGTCACGACGGCCAGCGGGAAATACGGGGCGACGGTCAAGGGCTATACCCTGGCCATCTCCGGCCTGACGGCCACCGGGGCTACAGCCACTACTGGCGTGCTGCCGGAGTCCGGCACAGTGGCCTATGCCGTCACCGTTACAGACTCCCGGGGGCTGTCCACCGTCCTACGAGGGACCATCACCGTGCTGCCCTACGCCGCGCCCGGTGTGCGATCCATCAGCACCGCCCGCTGTGATGCAGACGGCACGGACAACCCCGCCGGAGATCATGCCAAGGTGTCCTTTGTGGGCGCGGTGGCGCCGCTGGCCAGCCAGAACACGGCCGCCTATGTCATCCGCTACCGGGCCCAGGGGGCGGACACCTGGAGCTCCCAGGCCGTGCCGGACGCTGCCGGGCAGTATACACCCAGCGCCTACGGCGTCATCCCAGCCGCGGTGGACACCGTCTATGAGGTGTGCATAGCCGTCACCGACGCACTGGGTAGCACGGCCAGCCTGATTGTGGTGCTGCCATCGGCTCAGGTGCTTTTCCGCACGGCTCCGGCTGTGGACGGTTTGTCCATCGGCCAGTATCTGACCGAGGCGGCCACGCTGATTGTGGGCGGACTCATCAAGCACCTGAAGCTGCCCGGTCCCGCGGCGGTGTTGTTCGGAGGCAAGTCCCTCCTGGATTATCTCCACCCCGTCGGAAGCATCTACCAGTCCACAGATTCTACACCCCCAGCGGACCTGTTTGGCGGCACCTGGGAGCAGATCAAGGACAGGTTCCTCTTGGCGGCAGGCGACTCTCACGCGGCTGGCTCTACCGGCGGCGAGGAGGAGCACATCCTGACGGCGGCGGAGATGGCAAACCACACCCACGGCTACGATTACACGGGCCAGAGCATTACGGAGGGCGTCAACGCCATCCGCCTGTATAATGCTGCGAGTACCCAGTACAACGCTTACACGGGCAAGGCTACTTCCAACTGCGGCGGCCAGGCCCACAACAATATGCCGCCGTACCTGGCCGTGTACACATGGCGCAGGACGGCATAAAGGAGTGATACAATGCCCTTTAGCAAGACGAACTTTGTGGACAACCAGACCGTTATCGACGCTGCCACCCTCAACGCCATCCAGGATGAGCTGATCCGGGTAGCCGGACTGCTGGGCAAGGACATCCAGTCCGCTGCCATTAACGACAGCGGCCATCTGATTTTGACGCTGACAGACGGCACCACGCTGGACGCTGGCGTTGCCAAGGGCGCACAGGGAGAAAAGGGCGCGACCGGCCCGGCTGGCCCGCAAGGCCCGAAGGGAGCCCCTGGGACGGATGCAAGCGTGACGGCGGCCAACGTAGCTGCCGCCATGGGCCTGTCCGGTCTGGCGGCGGAT
>OCHN01000131.1_pt1 | contig 80192 bp, 137 predicted proteins | sample 1538911 | NCBI WGS metagenome assembly OCHN01 (sample SAMN04571736, study PRJEB22368) | human gut metagenome | biome: human gut; material: stool | host: Homo sapiens | place: Luxembourg | collected 2013-01-11 | reverse complement strand
GAAACAAATCATATGGAATAGAAAAAATATCTTGATCTTGAAGGTTTAAAACGTTTAGTAAAACTTATTAAAGCAAATTTTGCACCGAAGAAGGGTGTTGGGGCTATTAATGTAGATAATAATGGTGTAGCGTTGAAGATTGCAGAAACACAGGGTAATGTTACTCTTGCTCAGTCGGAAGCAGGGCTTACTGCTAATGTTGTTATTCCTGAGGCACAAGTAACTGGAGTAAAGGATGATGATAAAGTACTTTCTTTAGCTGACAAGAAACTTTCTGCAACTCTTGGCCTTTCTTATGATAGTGAAAACAAAAAGATTAAACTCACTGGTATTAATAAAGCTGAAATTGCTTCTATTGACGCTACTGACTTTATTAAAGATGGCATGCTTAAAAGCGCATCATTTACTGGTTCTGCTGGAGAAGGCGGTTAGCACAAAAATTGTATTAAATTAGTATTCAATTCTGATGGCCCTGCTGATCCAATTTATATTGATGTAAGCTCTTTGGTTGATACTTATACTGCAAAGGCTGGAAGTGGTCTTACTCTTAATGATCACGAATTTGGAATTGATACTTCGGTTATTGCTACTACACAATCTGTAACAAATGTATCAAGTGCTGTTTCAAGTCTTTCTGAAAACGCTGTACAAAGTGCAAGTGCTGCTGCAGAAAGCAACTATGTAAAGGCTACAGTTTCGAAGAGTGGTACTGCTCTTACTATTGGCGCTACTGCCACTATTCAACCAATGGCTACTGCTTCTGCTGAAATAAGTGCTCCAAAGAAGGGCCTTGCCGAGGCTTCTGATGTAAAGACCTATGTTGATACAGAGGTTGCAAAAGCAAAGCAGGCTGGTACTGATGCAAGTGCAAAGGTTGATACCGCAATTGCTGCTTTAAATGCAACAGTAACATCTGATGATGCTGCAGTTGCTAAAGTAAAGGTTGTTGAGGCCAATGGTAAGATTACCGATGTAGTAGTAACAAATGTTGGTGCTGGAGTAGTTCACACTGCAGCTGCTGAGAATGCAGAGGCAAATCTTACTGCAACTACTGCAACTGGAGCTGTTGTTGGTAGCGATATTGCAAAGATTAAGAGTTATGTTGATGAAAAGTCTACCATTGTTTCAATTTCAGAGACAGAAATTGCAGATCTTTTAAAATAATTTATTAAATAATATTTAAAAGATGAAAGATACAAAAAATAAATTTCTCGATCTCGATGGTCTTAAAATATTGATTACAAAACTTGATGAAAGATATATAAAATCAATTGACCTTTGGGAAGAAGTAGAATAACTTTATTATATTTTAGCAAAAGTAAAATATGATAAATAAACCTTTAATCCATTTTCAGAAAAAATCTTCTTTTGAGAATGCTCTGAATAATGGAGAAATAACGGATAAAAGTTTGTGTTTTATTAAAGATGCTCAAGAAATATATACCCGTGGTCAGTTATATGCTTGTCATTTTGGCACAAACCTTAATGTAGATAAAATAGAAACGGATGTAGAAAATAAAGGTCTAAAAATAACTTTTGCTAACAATGGTACTACTATTATTTCATTGACAGATATTTTAGATGAAACATACGCTTCTATAACAAAAATACAATAGTTACAAGATATAATTAATACTAAATAGGGTAAAATAACGAGTACATATTCTGAAGAAAATGAAATGTGGACTCTTAAAAATTTATAATAAAATATGGCAAGTATATCGAAAATTAACCTTAATGGTACAGTATATGAAATAAAAGATGCAACCGCCCGCGGTTATTCAAGATTGGTTGGTGTGACAACAACCGCTATTACAGATGGCGGTGTTCAGGTTCCTACAGATTTGTATGGTGCTAGCGCAACAGTTGCTAGTATCAATGTTGGAGATATGGTTATCTATGGTAATACAGAATTTATTTGGGCTCCAGCACCAAAAGATGGAAAGAATCCAGATGCTTCTGGTCATCCTGTAACTGCTCACTGGCATGAATTTGGTGCAGTACAGGCAACATCAACAGCAAAGAGTACAACTGGTATTTCTGCGAAATTGGCAAGTGGTGCCGTTTCTGGTACTGCTGTAACAATTGCAAGTGATGGCGCGCACACACACACTGTAAGTGTTTCTGGAAAATACACTCCAGCTGGTACTATTTCTGGTTCTGCTGCTTCGGCTAGCCACACCCATTCAGTAAAAGCTACTGGTTCTGTAGCAGTGACTTCCGCTGCTCCAGCAAGTGGTAAAACAGCAAATTATACTCCTGCAGGTACCGTATCTGTTACCAAGGGTACTTTGGCTGGTGATAGTCATTCCCATAGCTACGACAAGACTAGTAGCATTACAAGTTCAGAAGGCACTGCTGATTCAAATACTTTCTCTGCAATTAAGAGTGTAAGCTCTTCAAGTGACAAGGTTACTTCAAGCGGTTCTGTTGATGTGCCTACTGTTAGCGCTACAGAAGTTAGTTTTACAGCTGTAAATAGCAATTCATCTGTTACTGCTGTTAATGCATCTGTAAGTGGAGAAATTTTGGCATTGACCCCTGTTACTGCTACAAACACAACTACTGTTTCAAAGTCTGCTTCTTCGGTTACTGTTGGATCGACTACGAAGACAGTAAATTCTACAAGTTCCAACAACTTCTTGACTGGTGTAACTGGTAATACAGGATATTATACATTGACTCCAAATACAACATCAACAAGTACTGGAAATTCTGGTGTATCTATTACTGGTGCTCCTAGTGGATCATTCTCCGGTACTGGTACAGTTATTTCTGCTACATTTACTGGCGATTCTGTAACTACAGGTACTCCTAGTGCTTCGGCTCCTGCCTTTACATTTAATGGTACTGGTGCTACGATTTCTAGTACAGGTACTGCAGCTTCAGCAGGTAGTCACAATCATACAGCAACTGTTGCTCATGGTTCTGTTGATACTACAATTATAGTTACAGATCCTGGTCATACACATACAATTAATCAACAGGCTTAATTTTTAAAGATATATGAGTAATATTAAATAGATTAAGGTTGGAACTACGTCATATGATATTACAGCTAAATAGACTATAAATAAACTTTCAATAGTTAATTGGAATGGCTCTTCAGAGTATTCTTTTGATGGATCTACACCATAGTCTATTTATGCAATTACTGAGACGGAGTTAAATACACTACTAAATAAATTATAAAGATATATAAGGCGGAGGAGAATTTACTTCTCCGCCTTTTTAATTTAACAACTAAATAAATAAGTATAATATGGAAAATACTAAATTTCTTGACTACAATGGTTTATCAAAACTTGTGGAAAAGATAAAGAATACTTATGTAAATAAAAATGAACAATATGAGGCAAACCTGAAATGGGGTGGTTGTAATCTTGCTGACTCATTTGGCCCTATTGATGCTGCAATGATTCCTGAACTTGGTGCAAATAGATTTGCTTTTGGCAATCCTAGAGGAATTACTATTGAATATAGTAATGATGGTGGTAGCACTTGGCATGATTATGGTGCAAGTGACACCGATAAAGTACGTTTATTGTCTGATTATTATCCTTTTATAATTGGAAAGGTAAAATCATCAACACCTGCAAATGATATGTTAAGAATAACAATTGATACTTCTGCTAAAACCGGAATTAATTGTTATACAGCATTAAATAAATTTGTTATAATGATTGGTACTACTGGTTCAGTAGGATGTTATTGTACAATTCAAAAAGCATTACAAAGTACACCAACAAATTTTTTAAATGTTGTATCCAAAGTTAATATAAGTGGATGGACTGGTTATAATGTAATCAATGTGCCAACTATTATTACATATGGAAATTCAGAAGATTCTCAATATGGACGATTAAGATTTATATTTGGAAGTACTGGTAATAATACATCATATGATGGTCTAACAATATATAAGATTTATGCTTTTGGTGGAGTAGGTTGGGATGTACCAAGTAACATAGCAAAAAATGGTCACCTGTATAATTATGATTATGCACAAAATGCAATATTTCCTGCAAATATTACCGCAAAAAATTTCATAGGTATATTACAAGGTAATGCAAGCAGTGCAACTAAAGCCTCACAAGATGGTAATGGGAATACTATATCAAGCACATATTTAAAATTAATTGGCGGAGCAATGTCTGGCACAATAACTACTATAAAAGACTCAAAACCCGCAATTGATTTTAGAGGCCAACATGATAGTTTTGGAGCGACTCTAAATTATGATACGGCAGACAATGAGGCTTTAGCTGTGAATCTACAAAACTCCACAACGAGCTTTATGGTAAATAGTGGCACAAACGGAAAAACGTGGACTAGTCCTGGTAAATATAGAACAGTAACTCCAACATTACAAATAAAAGGTAAATGCGTATCTATTAATAAATTTATTCCTGATAATGCAACACCAACGCATACATTAGAAGTAAATGGATCAGTAAAAGCAACGTCATTTGATGGAACTGCAAGCAGGGCAACATATGCGGATAAATATTCATATAACAGTATGGATAGAGATTTTGTATATGATGCTGTTGATGGTGGTAATCATTATATAAGATGTAAAGATTCTACAATTATTAGAGCGAATGGGACAAATCTTAATAAATATGAATTTATTATAAATTCAGATAGTAAAGGTGGGTGCTACATCTATGATAGTACTAATGCAAAGGGAACGACTTGGAGTCCTAATGGTATATCATTTGAAAAGGCTCCAGCAAATTCTCTTGTGGCAGCTAATGGTACGTTTATAACGGCTATTACAAATACAGAAATACAAAACGAAATTGATAAAGCTATTACATTATGATGAAATTCGTTGATTTAAAAGCAGTACAAGCAGTTATTTCAAAAATGAAAAGCTGGATTATTACAAAGATGTTTGATTGGTGGAAAACATTACAAATGTCTCATGTTGATGGGACAAAAGATCAATGGGAATTTTCTGCAGAACTTATAAATGGAGTTCCAAAGTTATATCTTAGAACCACAGATTGGAAGTACAGTAAATGCACAGAAACAGTAGCAAATAATTGGTTTCCATTTACTTGTGCTCCGGCTTAGTATCAAAATATAAAAGATGGTGGTAAATACTAGAGTTATTATTTTAATAGTATTAATATTAATCCTGCTACTGGTTCTTTAAGAACAAACGGTGATATAACTTTTAATAGATTGATTATTAATAATGGTAAAAGCACTGAAATGATTTTAGGAAATGGCACAGTGAAGGATATTAACACTATATAGTTAAACCAATAGATTCCTATGTATGCTAATACAACAGCAGAAATTCCAACTTCTTTATATGAAGATGTTGAGACATATTCAAAACCAGTTTGCTATGGAATTACAAATGAAGTAAAAGAAAAATTATGTTCATTATAGTTTTTCTAGGATTTTGACAACGGGATGGCTTTTATAAAATCAAGTTACACAAAAGGGCCACAATATCCATTATTTACTGCTGAAGCTATAAATAATTTGGATTATCACACTAAATTTATTTTATATATAGTAGATAATACAGGATTTTTTAATGAAGGAGATTATTGTGTAGTAGTTGCAAACACCAGTTATAGTGGTATAAATTTTTATGGATTGACTGGCAATGAATAGATATAGGAAAATTATTTTGACTTTTACATCGTTGATCCATTATGAAATTTCTTGATAGCATAGGTTTAAAATACCTTATTAATAAAATGAAGACTTGGGTAATTACTAAGTTAGGATATTTCTGGGGAAGTATGAAACTTTCTCGTGGAGATTGGAATAAAACTCAATGGGGTTTCAAAGCCGATATTATAGATAATGCCGAATAGGAATTGGGAAAATCACCAAAATTATGGTTGCAAACAACAGATTGGATGTATAGTAAATGGAATGAGATTAAATTATCAAATATTGGAAATGAATGGTTTGGAGTATATACAGCGCCAGCACAATATGATAATTTAAAAGATGGAAATAAATACCAGAATTATTATACAAATAATATATAGGTGCAGCCAAATTCTGGAAACATGAAAGCAAAAGAGGTTATTGCCGGAAAATTCAAAAAAAAATATGGAAAAGCAAATGAAGTATTGATGGCAGACGGATCTGTTTCGGAATTAAATGATTTACCTAATACTAGAATGTTATGTTTAAATGGAATAGATGGATCGGAAGTTACAAATACCCCACAAGCATTTATGCTAAAGACAGATGATGATTGGTATAAATTTCGCGGAGATGGACCATATAATGATATATTATTCTTTTAGTTACGAAATTCTGGAATTGTTTTTTAGCGAATGAATTCTCTTTTGATAGACCCAAATAATGGTTAGGATATTAGACGACCGAGTTTTTATGGAGGTGGAATAATACTATATGGAATGGAACGTCTTGGAATACATTATATTTTAGCAGTAAACGCAGAATAGTTTGGATCTACAACAGGAAGAAATAGTTGGGATCAAGATACTATTATTACAAAAACAGAATTATATTTTGAATAATCATGGAATTTGTTAACGATACTGGCATAAAATATTTTATAGATTCATTTAAAAAATGGTTTATAAACAATATAAATAATTGGTGGAAACTTCTTAAAGTTGGCCATAATTATATAGATAAAGGATAGTGGGATTATGATGTTCTCGTAATAGCAAATACAGATGAAGAAACAAAGAAACAATATCCTTTAGTTCCGAAAATTACTTTTAATTCCACAGACTGGATTTATAGTAAATGGAATGAAACAAATAGTTCTGCAAATTTTCCTATAGCATTAGTATAGGATCCGAGCGTTTAGACAAATGGAAGATATGAAAGTTCATATGCAGAAAAGGTGACCGTTAGTCCGATGTATGGAAATATTGATATTTATGGAAATTTAATTATCGATAAAGCACTTTTAAATTCGAAAGAAGCTAATATATTACTTGCAGATGGATCTGTAAAATCATCATATATATATCCATTTGGAATAATTGATATGGATATTGATGTAACAACATCAAAAACAATTAAAATAACTATGGATTAGTATAATATGTTAAATGGTTATGGTATGGGATATGATATTAGCTTTATAAATGCAAATGGTATTATTCTAAAAAGAAATGGAAGATATCACTCTGAACAAGAAGGATGGATTAATTAGCATTTTTCCGGATTTTTTTATTCTAGTAATAAATTAAAAAAAGTCTATGTATGGATTGAAAATAGCACAACTTTACGAGTTAAAGTATATGATGTATAATTACCATCTGCATAATAAAATATTTAAATAAATTATGAAAAGTAAACACAAAAATAGATACGATGATATTCTGAGATGAAACTATATAAAGTTAATTATTATTAAAAACATGTAATTATGTTTTGATTTATATCAATTTATAATTAAATTTACAATAGAAAAATTAAAAGAAAATAAAAAGAAAATAACTTTGTTATAAAAACTACGTTATCTATTTTTATTTTACTAAATAAATATTTAAATTTGTATTAATCAATGGAAAGTAGTACAAAAACTTATTTAGTAGGGAAGGGAGTGAAAACTCTTGTTGGCAATAACGTTCCGCAAAATTCTCTTGATATATCAAAGTCTGCAACCCAAATTTATCATATCGTACCAAGCTGCGCATATATCATAAATAATACAGACGGAACTGCAGCTCCACAATAGTTTTCCTTTTTCTTATTTAAAAAAGAAAATGATACCATTCTTGATGTAACCAAACAAACAGAATTTCTTATACAGTATACTGTAGGAGAAACGAATGGTGAATTTAAGATGGTTTCAAATAAATTAAAAGAAACTGAATTTCCATATAAATTGTCTGAAGTAACTTCATTTGTTGTTTAGGCAAAGCACAATAATATTATAGCTGCAACTTTTAATATTGCTTGTGTTTCCGAGAAAAGTGGAACAGTGGTTCCAGGAACGGATGGAAAAGATGGAATAACAGTTTATGCAATTCCTGGATTTGTTTCTTTTTAGTCAAATGAAAACGGGATTGTTGATTTAAGTAATAATGAAGATAAAAAAGAAGTATAGATAATAGCATATAGAGGTAAAGATCCTGTTACACCAAATATTGGAGAAATAACTGCAACGCATTGTGAGGTAGAAAAAATTACTGGTATAGAAAATAAATTCAGATTTAAATCCATCGCACGACATAGTATAGATATCACAATACCAGACTCTGGAGCAACAATAACCAAAGAAATTTCATATACTTCTGGATAGGTTGATGTTACAGTTTTAGTTGACGGAATACAATGCAATCTTACAGTTCCTTTCTCTGTTGATAATACAGTACTTTATACCTCTTTTTATACAAGAACAGATAAAAAAATAGAAAGCGTACTTACAAAATATGAAGAAACGCAAGGTGTTGTAAATGACACTTGGACTAAAATTTAGCAAACTGCTGAGAGTATTGACGAATCTGCAAAACAAATAAAAACAGATAGTAAAACAATGCAGGATAACTATGCCAAAATAGAGCTAAAAGCAGATGGAATTACGCAAACTGTTGAATAGAAAATTTCTGATTTGGATAAAACATATGATCAATATCAAAACGATTTTTCTACTTTCAAACAAGATCCTTTTGGTTTTGTGTTTTCTGCAAATACAGAAACTAGTGACGAATCTATAAAGAGCTTTAATTCTGTTTTTAAAGTAACCAGTAAAGGTATTGATTTGAGCACTATGAAAGATGGTTTAGAAACAATTGGAATAAATCTTGATGGAAAAAATTCGACAATTAATATTAAAGCAGATTCTATCAAAGCGACTGTAAATGAAATTATTTCAACCGGTGATTTTACAGCAAAATCTCTTAATACTCTTGGTGGAGAAAAAGATCCAGTAATAAAAATAGAAGGTGGATTATTAACTGCATATTCTGAAAATAATAGAATACCTGCTGGCAAAAAAGCAAATCTTGTTTTTGGGCTTAATAATGATAAAGATAAAAAATTCCAATTCGAATATTACGATGATGAAGGAAAACTTCTATGGGCTTTAGGACCTATGGGATTAATCTAGTATATTACTTCTGGTCAATTGTAGAGAAAGAAGAGTTTTTGGGTATTTGATCTAAAATCTGGTCATATTGGGGACGATGGTAAATTACAAGAAGGACCATCTGCTAGTGTTGGTAGTTTTAATTTTATAGATATTAAAGGTACTGTTGGAAATGAAATAAAAGATCCAGATCCAAATGCTGAGCCAAAAACTTGTTTCCAATATGTAGCACCTACTTTCCAAGGACAAATAACGGCCGACCTGCAATTCAATCTTACAAAAGAATAGGCTGAAAAATATAATTATTGCTGGTTTTACTCTTGCTCTGAAGATTATAAGGAAAATAATTTATTTGAATGGGATCTTTCAAAAAATAATGTCGAGTTAGGATAGGATAAAAAAGCAGAATGGAAAGTAATGATTCTCGGATCTGACTATATATTTAATGAATTGGCGACAGGATTAGTTGTTGTTGAAAAAGGTGAAAAATGGGCTTCTGTTACTCCAATTACAAGGATAATAGATCTTAGGAAGTATACTGTTGATATTGGATCAAAACAAATTTTAACGTTTAACAGAAAGCCAACAGGATAGGATGATTGCTTTATACCAGTAGGCGAGACAAATAATTCTATTGTATATAGTAATAATGTAACATTAACTGCAATTCCTTCATAGACGATATGAAAAGAATAATTAATTTTTTTACCCATATGCAATATAATTTTCCATTATGTATATTGGTAAGCGAATTAATGGCTTTTGTCTTTTCTTTACAGTTTGACGAAATAACTGGAAGAAGATTATTCAGTAGCTATTGCGGATTTATGTTTTCTATATTTATAGGAATAGTAATAAAAGAATATTTAATAGATAAAATAATAAAACATGAATTAATAAACAAAGAAAACATCTATAACGATGTTATAGGATCGTTTTTAGGTGCTTTAATGTACTATATATGAATAAAAAGTAACAGGAATTAAATAGAATTACGAAAATAGTGATTGACTGTTGTGCGATGGAAATAGACGATGAAGGCAAAACTACTATAACTTTAAAAGATGTAAAAAGCAAGTCAAGAAGGATTGATCTTGTTATGACAAGATGTATTCTTGCTGCAAAGGTTTTAGCGCATGGATTTTCCATCGAAACAATAGCAAAACTATTGAAAAGGTCGGTTCCTGCTGTAAGGCATTTATTGAAACTCGGATATTGTTTTAAGAAAACTTCAAAAGCATATAATATATCAAATAGAGAAGTTGAGGAAAAATGCGAAAAATAAAAAGAAAATAAAAAGGTGATAACTTAGTTAAAACTGGGTTGTCACCTTTTTCTGTTTATAGAATTTAATGATTAAATTTGTAATAGATAGCTATCAATAATGTATTATTAATTAAATTATTAAATTTTATGGACAGTAAAGTTTTTATGTTTCCAGAATCAAGCAATGGAAATCTTGCTTCGGTATTGGCTCCGTTGCTTCAACAGAGAGGTGTAGATCCAAACGTTCTTCTTGCAATGAACAAAAATAACGGCGCTTTCGGTGGTGAAGGCGGATGGTTTATGTGGGTTATTTTCCTTTTCTTCCTTATGGGATGGGGAGGTAATGGCTGGGGATGCTTTGGAAGACAGGGCGGCTTAGCAAATGAAATAAACAATGATTATGGTCGTGATTTACTTATGCAAGCAATTAATGGTAATGGTAATGCTATTAATTCTCTGGCAACGAACCTGAACTGCTCTGTAGGCCAGATTCAGTCAGCAATAAATAGTGTTATGGGTTAGGTTTCTGGAATAGGAAATCAACTCGGTTTAACAGGACAACAAGTAATTAATGCAATTCAATAGGGTGACACAAATATCGCTCAACAGATTTGTGATTGTTGCTGCAAAACAAATAATAATATTACAACACAAGGATATGAAAGTAAACTTGCAATATGCCAGTAGACTCATAGCTTGAATGATACTGCAAATACAAATGCGTTAATGCTTCGCGATGCAGGTTAGGTAAATACAAATGCAATTCTTGGTAAGTTAGATCAAATGTCAACACAAGCACTCCATGATAAGATAGAGGCTCTTAGAGAAAAGAACAACTCACTCATGGCTACTCTTAGCAATGAGCACCAGACTGCTTTAATACAGCAAAGCCAAACGTAGTCTTTAATTCCTGTAAATGCTGCTTTAAATGATCTGAGTAATCGTCTTGCAAAGATAGAATGTAATCAACCAGAGGTAGCAAAAGTACCGTATACACCAGCAATGGGCGGTTTTATTCCAGTAAACTATGGGATAAATGCCTCGAATATTTCAGCAGCTTCAGGCTGTGGTTGTGTATGATACAAGGAATTTTTCCATATTGGTACTCGCCTATTATAATACCGTTTGGATTTAAAAATGAATTAAAAAGGATTAATAAACACGGAATATATGTCGTTGAGACAAATCAAGTATCTTTAAACTCAGGAGTAAGCGTTGATTATGGAATCAGAAAATCTGTATATAATCAACTTCCTTGTGAATGTATTGTATTGTTAAAAATTAAATAGGAAGTACCTGCAACAGGCGCGGCTTTACCAGTAACTGTTTCTGGGTCAAGCCCAGTTACGGATAGTAAAGGATCAAATATTACTGGTAAAGACATTGAAGTAGATACAGAAAGATTGGCTTATTTAAATAAATCAAATGGAGTGCTTCGGTTCATTGAGTATACTGCAGCAACCGCTTAATTATTATTAAACTATGTTTTCGGCACTTAGAAAGGGGAGTCCTGTATATATATTATTCAAGGATGATATTCCAATATTTGTAAAAGGAACGGTAGAATCGACTACTTATCCAACGTACAATACAAATTATTATAATGGTCAGACTATGGATATCAATATTAATACTGAAAATAATAAAATGGAATTTAAAAATATCATGCCTTCGCTGTCGGTGGTAGATTATAAAAATGCTATTTTGTCAGAAACAAAAGAATTATTGATCCCAGAAGTGGAGACGCTATTGCAAAACAGTAAAAGTATTGTTGAAAACGTTGATTTTCATAAAAAAGTAATTGATTCTTGTGAAAAGATGTTAAAAGATCTTAGTCCTAAATATGCAAAAGAAATTCAACATGATGAGGATATTAATAATTTGAAATCAGAAATAGGAGGGATCAAGTCCAAAATGGATACTATTATACAGATGCTTTCTAGGTCTGATGCACAAAATTAATTTATTATGAGAGGAATGATTGAAATTAAAGAGGATACATACGATGATGCTATTGAACATCTGAAAAGAATTAAAGCCATTGCTTGTAAAATGATTAAAGCACTTGACTAATATTCTGATATTTATGATGACGAACAGGAAGATCGTCGTAGAAGTAGAAACAGATATGATTATTAATCAGTTAGGCGGCGGTATTAATTTATCGTCGCCGTTTTTATTTTATATATTATGGATGATTTTACTGAATACGATATAAAGCCAAGAGGCTTTAATAACTATATGAGATATTATGGTTAGCATTTAAATAAAGCATTATGCGAGTATATATGTAGACAATAGTTTGATACTCAATATACAAAAGATGATTTAATAAATATATGTTCAAACAACGGATATTCCTGTGACGAAAAGAACATATATGATAAAGTATATTTATATAATTATTATAGAAATCTTTTATTTGGAAACGGAATAGATGATGAATAGCATTTAATGAAAGTTATAAGTACTGTATGCGAAAAAGAAAAAGGTTTAATATTTAATAGAATTCTTGCAGATTCCGCAAAACTCGGTATTTCAATTGAATGGGAAGATTTTATATGAAAAATATATTTTGTTTTTTAAAAACAAATAATTAAATTTGTAAGTACAGAACTTCAAAGTTCAGAAGTTTCATCACCCTCATTCCGATGTAATGATCAAGGGGAGGGTCAGACTGGGGTAGTAGATGCGCGATTGAAATAATATCGAAACATAGCGTTGAGGTTTAAATCCAGCTGTAAAATTCATACATATAAACAGAAAGCAGTACGCCACGAACTTGTAAGGTTGGGGGTAGAAAAGTACTTTTAGGTTATGATTAATTTCAGAGACACCTTTTTGCGAAATTGTATGATTAGGGGAATTAGCGATTTTTCCTCTGAAAATTATCTAGGGATTATTGTATCTATACTTTTCTAGTATAGTTAATTGTAAAAGAGTGGCTATCAGTTATTTAAGTTAATTCTTGATAATTGATAGTCACTTTTATTTTGATAATTAAATAAATTTAATTATATTTGTAATATGAAACTATTTTTAAAGAGAATTGCGAAGAAAAAAGGATACACTATTGGTAAATTATATATTGATAATGTATACTTTTGCGATACTATTGAAGACACCGACAGAGGTCTTGATTAGAGTATGACAGAACAGCAAGTAAGATCTATAAAAATACCAGGAAAAACTGCAATTCCAACTGGAACCTATAAAATAAATATGAATATTGTAAGTTCGAAATTTGGAAGTAAGCCTTTTTACAAATAGACTTGTAACGGCAAATTACCAAGATTAATTGAAGTTGTTGGATATCAAGGAGTTTTAATTCACGCAGGAAATACAGAACGCGATTCCGCTGGATGTTTATTAGTTGGAAAGAACAAGAAAGTAGGAATGGTACTTGAATCAAAAGAAACTTTTGCAAAACTAGTAAAAGAATATTTAATTCCTGCAAATAAAAGAAATGAATCTATAACTATTACAATATTATGAATTGGTTAAAAAAAAATAATAGGCTTGAGCATTTACGATATGGATATATTACTGCTTGTTTTTTATCTGTATTGTTTACAATTGGATGTGCTGTTGGTATGGAATTTAAAGATTGGCAATATGGTGGGAAGTTTGATTTCCTAGATATTGCAGCAACAGTACTAGGCGGCATCTTAGGATAGATAGCACAAATCGGATGGATTATTTTATTAATATTAACAATAAAAAGTAATAGTGTAATGATATTTGTAGGATTATTAATATATTTATGTATAGTTATTAATTCCTGTTATTATCTTTACAAGAATGGTTAGATAAAGAAAAAGAAATAAGATATAATATTTAATTATTTTTTAATGTTTTATGTAATATGGTAATGGATAGTACAGAAACTTTGGATGATGAAGAGTTTTTCGATGAATCAACTGAAGTGCAAAACGACACAACCACAACAACAGATACACCTCCCTCGTAGGAGGAAGGCAATACAGATTTCATAACTGAGTTGCTTAAAGATAGAGGTATTGAGGATAAATCAAAAATTCAGTTTGAAGAAGATGGAGTAATCAAGAATTTCAATTGGGATGATCTTTCAGATTCTGACAAATTGAATATTATTAGAACCTCAAGTCCTGCTCAGCGTTACGATTCTGACGATCTTGATCAAGATGAATTATCGATGATTAATCAGATTAGACAAAGTGGAATGACTCCTCAAGAGTATATTGATTATATACAGAAACAGGCTGTAGACGATTATCAGAATACAAATACTACTCCTCAGTATTCTGTGGATCAGTATGATGACGATTCTTTGTTTATGGCAGATTTCATGAGTAGAATCCAAGGTGCTACACAGGAGGAGGCTCAAGAAGCTCTCGAACAGGCAAAAAGCAATGAAGATTTATGGAAAAGGCAGATAGAATCACTACGAAATCAGTATAAGATGATTGAAGACGAAACATTGATGCAACAGCAGACCCAGGCGGATCAGGAAGCACAGGAACGTTATAATCAGTTTACAGATCAAGTAGTTGATGAGATTAATAATCTTACCTCATATTCAGGTTATGATTTGAATTTACAAGATGATGATATGTAGGAGATTTATGATTTTATTACAAGCACAGATTCTGCTGGTAATAATTATTTTGCCAAAGCGTTGGCAGATCCCAAGATTCTTGTAAAAGCCGCTTGGCTCACTTTGCACGGAGAAGATATGCTCAATGATATTACAGAATATTATCAGAAAGCTATTTCTGCAGCAAGACAAGATGGATATGAAAAAGGTTTGAAAGATCAAAACAAAAGAAGTTCAGATGTTGTATATCAGCCCAAGTCACCTGCCAAAGGAGCAGCTGTTTATGATGACTTGGATGAATTTTAATCAAAACTAAATTTATAAAATTAATATGTTAGTTGCTAGTTTTACTTCAAGAATCCCTACAATGGGTGAAAAAGTTTGCCCATTTAAAATTCTGTGAACTGCTGGGAACCCTCCAACAACTAACATATTTTCTAGGGCAATCAGCAGCCGATGATTTATAAAATTAAGGTTCAACGACTACAAGCGCAGAATATTATAATGATATAGTCTGATCTCATAAAATGGTAAATTATGAGTTAACATAATGCAAACTAAAACATATGAAGATTGGTCAAAGTACCTTGGCGCTCGTCCGAAGCGCCTTGGTGTTGTAGCTCGTATGTATGCTGATAACACTTTGAGTTATCTCACTGATGGTTTGCGTAATATTTTTTACAAGGATGAAAAAGCAAATGCCTTCCAGATTTCTGATTCGCTTCTCTTTGAGTGGCAGACAGAGGTGAACAACATCAAGCATGTAGAATTCGCCGATGTTCCTGAACAAGATGGAGCAAATGGTTCAGAAATTACAATGGCTTTTGTTGAGAATTATTATAACAAGTATGACATCTTCCGTATTGACGGTAGCCGTCAGCAGTGTATTGTAGTTTCTCATCCTATTCGCAAGCGTGATGAAAAATCTTAATAATTGTCTCGCTTAATAAATTCTTTAAATTGCTGGAAAGCATTTAGATGTAATCAGCAGCGTGATCGTAGTTTACGATAGCGTTCAACGACTAGATGAAAATCTTAAATTAAATTTTAAAAACTGAATTACAATGAAATATATAGTATTTTTAACAACTGGTTTGAAATCAAATAGAAATTATATAGGTGTTCACAAAACAGAAAATCCATCTGAATTTGACGGTTATCTTGGAAATGGAATAAATATAGGAAAGGCTAGTTCTTTTATGTATCCAAAATCTGCTTTGCAGTTTTCTGTGAAAATGGATGGAGCTAGAAACTTCAAAAGAATAACACTAGCAACTTGTAATACTTTTAAAGAAGCATGTACAAAAGCAAATAAAATTATAGATAATATAATTAATGATGTTAACTATTATAATTTCGAAAAAATAAATACTAGAACAGTTTATCAATATGATTTACTTGGTAAATTAAAAAGAAAGTGGAATTTTATCGATATATGTGATTTTTATAATTATCCACAGGAAAGGATGGAACGTTTTATCGAATTAAAAGTTCCATTTGCAGATTCTTTCTGGTCTTTTGATGACAAGATAAATATTGATGAATATAATGAAAATTTTGTAAATCATATAACTTATATATATAATATGGAAGGAAAGTTAATTAAATTATTTAGTGAATATAAAGAACTTTCTGATTTCCTTAAATGTACAGTAAAACAGGCTCTTGATGCAATAAAAACTCAAAGAGAATTAAACGGATATTATGTATCAAATAAATTATATGATTTATTCAAACCAAAACCAAGAAGACAAAATAAATCGCAGATATTTCATGTATACAAAGATACTGGAGAATATCTTGGAGCTTATAAAGGAAAGAGCGTAATGAAGGTTATTAATCAACATTCATGGAAAAAGCTGGCTAATACATTTAATATGTATGATGGTTGGTATAAAGATTTTTATCTCTCACTTGTAACTGTTGACAAAGTACCAGAAAGGCCATATAAAAAGAAAGTAGAGGTTTATACAAAAGATGGTAATTTGGTAGAAACAGTTTATAATTTAAATATTCTTGGTTCTAAATATAAAGTTCCAAAAAATAAAATTGTTGATATTCAACAAGGAAACAAATATTTTGGAGATTATATTTTTAAATACTATAGTAAATGATATAGTCTATTGAATTATTGGGAATTGCAGGTACGTCTTATCGATAACAATTATGATACTGTTCTCGACAAGACTTACTGCAATGTTGGTGATACTACTACATTCCAGTCAGTAGCTCAGCCAGAATTGTCTAAAGTACTTCTTTGGGCAATTAAAATTTGCTTAATTGCTGGAAACCCAAAACGGGTAATCAGCAGCGAATGTATTTAATATAATCGTTCATCGACTATTTGAAAAAAGTACAAATTGGAAGTGGCAAATAACTTTTAAACGGTTAATGATATAGTCAATACCAATAGAAATATTGGAGTAATATGGAAGAGGGATACTCAAAGTTCCAGTCAAATATGGAGCTTCATCGCAACTATATGACAACCTTCCGTTGTGACGCAAGCTGGTCTAGCCTCTACGCACTTCAGGAAGAGGTATTTATGCGTATTGCTGACGATACGGATAAATCTAAGGGTGAAGGCGTTTACAAGATGTTGAAGAAGGAGAAGGAACTCCTCGATACATTTATGTACGCCATGAATACAGGTCTCCTTTTGAATAAAGGAAATATCGACGTTAATGGCAAGGCAACAATCGCAGAACCCGATACTCAGCGTCCAATCTATATTGGCGAGGGTGCTATTCCTCAGATTGAGGCTGCAGCCAACAAATACGTTTATAATGACAAACCCACTCTGCCATTGTTTAATATGATTATGGCAGATATGTCAGATAAGTGTCAGAGCGATACAGGAAATCATTACGCTTTCGTAGTGAATCGTGTTCTCTGGAATGATGTCAATCTCGTTCTTGGCGAGTTCCTTTCTCACTATCGCACTGACGGTACATTTATGTACTCTAAGTCAGCTAACCAGGGTAAGGGCGGCTATGTAAAGGTAGGCGCAACATATGATACATATGAATTCGCGGGCAATACTATTACATTTATGTGCGATAGAGCTCTCACTCGTGAATATCCTACAAAGGGATATGGTGTATGTATTGACCTTACTGCTGACAAGACAACTGGTATGCCAGCTATTGCGAAATTCAGTCTTACCGGAAAAGATTTTATGACAAATAAGATCGTTGGCGTAGAAATTAACTCCTGCGCCGCGTAAAAGTGATTTTACGAAAAATAAATTTATTGAATTGCTGGAAAATTCTTACACTTTTTATACTACAACATAATCAGTAATGATAAGTGTGAAAGTTTGAAAAATAAAAAGTTTGAATAATCAGCAGCTAAGATTATGGATGTGCAAGATTATAAATCAGCGCATAATAAAGTTCAACGACTACTCTGATAAGAGGTACATTATTTTTTAACAAAAATAATGGAAGCAGTAAATAACTTATAATATGAAATATATAGTATACTTAACCACAAATTTAAAAAATAACAAAATATATGTTGGAGTTCATGGAACTGAAGATCCAAATATATTTGATGGATATATTGGAAATTCGATAAATATTTTTAAATGTAATAACGAATTAAAATATCCAAAAATACCATTTCATAAAGCAGTTAAAAAATATGGATATAATGCTTTTAAAAGAACTACTATACAAATTTTTGATACAGAAGAAGAAGCATTAGATTTAGAAGGTCAAATTGTTACACAAGAATTTATAGAAAGAAATGATACATATAATATAGTTTTAGGAGGCGGTATGCCACCAAGACATGACAAAACAATTTATCAATATGATTTAACTGGTAAATTTATTAATGAATATTCTTCATTAGTTGAAGCAGCAAAACAATTTAACGGTAATGGGAATTTAATTGGAATCGCTGCAAATTATAAAAGAACTGCATATGATAATTTATGGTCATTTTCCAAATATGATGCATTAAATATAAAAGAATATAATATATATAATCCAAAAATCCCAGTTTATTTATATGCTGAAGATTTTTCTTTTATAAAGTGTTTTGAGTCTATGAGTGAATGCGTTAAAGAATTAAATGTTTCATTGAGTAGAGTTCAAAGAGCTTCTAAATTAGGGAATAAAATAAATGGTTATTTTTTATCTTTAAGATTTATGCCTATTTTTGAGAAACCAATTTTTAATAATATTGTTGGAGATATTCATATGTATTCACTTGATGGTAATTACATAAAATCATTTTCAGATAAATCACAATTACCAAAAGGAATTACAGAAAACGGAATAAACAAATCTATTAAAATTGATTCCATATATAAAGGATATATTTGGATTCGTGGTGAAAAACTAAATAAAGTTAAGTCTAAAATAAAAAAATGTACTTTTGCACGAAAAATTGGTCAATATGATAATAATGGGGCTCTAATCAAAATTTATAATACTTTGAGATCTTGTAAAAAAGATTTTCCAAATGTATCCAAAGTATTAAGAGGAGATGCTTCTCATTGTCATGGATTTAAGTTTAAGTATATTGAATAAGTTAAAGATATAGTCTAACTTATTGAAAATCAATAAGTTATATTCGGGGAGGTTATGACGGAAAATCTTCTGGTGAAGTAGCCAGTAATGTAGCTGGTAGTAAGCTCGTGATGTCAGGTTATGCTGGTATTGCATGCTTTACTCCGTATCGTTCAGTTATCTTGCGTCAGGCTTGATAATTACGATATAAAAAAAATTAAAATAAGAAAATAAGATAAACCCGGGGGAGTTTTTACTCCTCCGGTTATATTTAATGTTAAATGAAATAATGATGGCAACAAATAAAAAGGTCACAAAGACCGATATTATTTTTGATGATAAAAGGATAACATTAAAAAGCACATATGACAAGGCGGGAATTAAATATTTTATACAACCTTGTAAGAATAAATATGGCCAATATCCTTCATGTATTAAGAAAGTGAATTCATAGGGAGATATGATTATGAGTGAAAAGGAGCGCGATGCATATTCTGAAGGTCGTGCTGTGTTTTTCCCAGAGAACCATATCTTTGTTGTAACAAGCGGTAAATCATATAATCTTGATGATCCATATGAGAAGGCGGAATGGGAAGCTATTGAAAACTGTCCGTTAATTGCAAAAAGTCGTGACGAGCGTGATGCTAACGGCAATTTGATTATTGATGGCCCAAGGTCAACTGCTAATCATCCAGCAAGATATGGAGTAGCTGAATTATATATTGATCGTCCTGGCGTTGCTGTTCAGAGTCGTGTTACACGTAAACAGCTCGTTCATAAGGCAGAATCATTTATCTATGACGATCCTCGTGGAGTTGACGGACAGATGAATATTGCCCGTATTTTGGGTAAGGATATGAGGAATCAGCCTATTGCCGACGTTCTCGATTATCTGCTCAGCGTCGCTGAGAAGGATCCTCAGAAAATTATTAATTTATATGCCGACGATATTTCACTTCATCTTTTATTCCTTGATGCAAAGGAAAAGAAGGTAATTATTATGAAGAATAAGTTGTATTTATATGGAGATAACATTGTTCTTGGAGCTACAGACAGCGCTGCTTTAGCATGGATGCAAGAGCCAAAGAATCAGAAGGTTTTGGAATTGATCAAACGTGACACATATCCAGAATTTTATAGTCAAGATACAGACAAAAAGTAATATAAATAAAGTTATACCGCAGTGACATCTAGAGAGGCGTATAATAATCTTTTAATTGAATTAAATAAAGTAAATGCTTCGCCTATATTATTGGAAGATTTTGTTTATTTAATCAATAAAGCCATAATTTAGGTGGCTAACAAGAGGTATAATATATATGATACTTCACAACAGGTTTCAGATGATTTACGGGTATTAAAATCAACTGCTTTTTTAAAGAAAGAAGAAAGTAAAGATTTTGATGCTATTGATGGTATATCAGCATACAATTTAAACGGAACTTCATATGTTGTTCATTTTCCTTTGGATTATTTTCATTTGTTAAATTGTATGTGTATATTTAAAATAGTAAATAAATCAAAAACCTGTGGACAAGATGGCGATTTTGTATAGTTCGCCGCAAAAAGAATCACTTCAGATTCGTGGCCTGTAATAAATAGTAATTATTATTTTAGGCCAAGACCTGAACAACCATACTATTTTATACATAACATAAATACCTCTACAGAACTACCTACTAATAAATTTGAAGTTGAAAGTCTGTCAAGAGAGACCGATGGAACGGATACTAAATCGCCATCTGTTTTTACCTTTAATGGAAAAGAAATTTCCACAAAGAAAAAAGAACAAGAAGTGCGATATGGTAATTATTCAAGTATTCGTTGTGAGATTCGGTGTGGAACAGATACTTCCAAATATGAACCGGTAGGGGTAGTTATAGATTATTTAAAAGTTCCTAAGTATGTTAAACTTACATAGGAAGAACTAGATTTGGTTGAGGATACTTCATAGGTTTTGGAATTTCCAGAGCCTGTATGTTTTGAGATAATGAATGAACTGGTGCATTTGGCGATGGAAAATATCGGCGAACCAAGACTATAGACACATATTCCAGTTACAACGTCGGTTGTAAGCCCAGTTCAGCAATCGGCAAAATAAAATTAAATAATTTAATATTATGTTTCAATTTACAACTACTAACGTACTTAATTCTTTGAAGGATCTTACCACGGGTAAGGATCTTATTGTTACACAGAAGCTCAATAAAGAAGGCGAACTTGAGGATCTGAAGGACGAGATTATCATCAAGCGTATTGGTAATTTCAAGAAGGCTAATGTTGAGTCTATTCATCATACTGCTGGTTCTGAGGCAGAACTTGCTGCTGTATGTATGGATCTCACAAATGTTGTTGCAAAAGACAAGAAATATCGCTTGAATATGTATATCGGTCTTACTCAGGGTTCTGCAGACAGCCGTTATGCAAATGATCTTTATCACAAGGGTAAGGCTTTCAGTATTGATTTTGATGGTCTTGCTACTGCTTCTGAAACAGTTGCAAAGTTGGCAGATGTTTTGAAGAAGTACGATATTCTCGTTTATGGTGACAAGCAGCTTAATGTGTATTCAAGTGGAGCACTTCTCGCTCTTGAGGCAGTAAACGAATACCAGCGTTTTGTTCGTGTAAACATTGAGGAGCTCAATGCTTCTGCATATTTTGATATGGGTGATTACAAGGTTATTAAGAGCCTTGATGACATCAAGAAGGATATGGCTAGCCATGACGCTGTTGTTAAGGATGGTAAGCCCGTAAAAGAGGGCTTGTTTGTTGGTAAGGAAGGCTTTGGTACTTATTCTTACCTCCTTCATAACCTTCGTCTCCCGACCGCTACTCGTTCTGGTGCATTTGCCTGGAACAAGGAAGAGAGTCCTGTACCTGGCGTTATTTATGACGAATATGTAATCCGCTATTGTGTAAATCGTGGTGAGCTTGGATTGAATGCAGTAGGTGATACTGTTAAGTCAGTAACTACCCATGTAATCTATGTTCCCAGTGCTTTGAGTGCAACTGTAAATACTGCACTTGGCAAGGTTGGTACAGTTGTTGAGACTGTAAACCCTGCTTCAAGTGAAGATGAAGCTGGTACTATTTAATTAAAATAAATCTAAATAAATTAGGCGAAAGCGAGTAAATCGCCTTCGCCTTTTATTTTTTATATATATGTATAGTTAGGTTGAAAAACTTGCTTCTGCAGTTTACAATGATATTGTAAGCGGTTTATAGGGATTCCATATAAATTCAAGTATAAATATGGATCAGCTTATTGATGATATAATATCTGAAAGATTACAGGTAATAAAAGAATACGCATTAAAAGGCATTCTTCCTGTTGATGATATGTATGTATCAATAAATTGTATACCAGTAGAATGTGCAAATATAGACAAATGTCATTGTCGTTCGGAATTTTCCGATCCGCAAGACTTACATTTGCATTTTGAAATTCCATAGCTTTTAAATGATTATCAAGACAAGGCTATACAGTATATAGGATCTGTTGATAAACAACTTCCATTTATTTATTATACTTCTCCACAGTCTTTGATGGTGTAGAAATATAGAAAAAGAGGAAAGAAGAGGCCATATGTATGGATTGATACTTCTCCAAATGAAAACGGAATGTATGATTGTTGGGTGTTCAATGCCCCATTATTGAAAACAGTTTCTATTACTGGTATATTTAAAGATCCAAGACAACTTGAAAAATATTCTTGTTGTTTGGAAAATCAAGACGATAATCTTTCATTTATAGATAACGAAGTTAAGAAAAGACTTATATAGAAAAAGATATCTTATTATAGACAATTGGCAGCACAACCATTGCCAAATAACTAGAGTTACACAGCATGACAGGACTGAATGATTTTCATTATGCTCAGTTTCTTCTTGAAGAATTATATGGTATTAAATTACCAGATGAAAAGTTTGAAGAAATAGGACTTATTGCTTATCAACGTATAGGTAATAAAAGAATGAAGATATATAGGTATACAGTTCATATGGATGATTGTGTTAATTATATAGATCTTCCTTGTAATTGTGACTAGATTGAAGCAGTTACTACTGGTTTTGAAGATTGGGATTATTCAACAAATGATACTCCAAATGGTGATATCAATTCTGCTTTTGTAGAATAGTATATTGAATATAGGAAAAAAAATATGGATAAACTCTATATTCCTGGTAAATTCATAAAATATGAATTGGTTGGAGATAGACTTTATTTCAAAGAACATTGGCCTGTGATAAATATATTATATCGAGGAGAAGAATTAGATGATGATGGTTTGCCTAGAATTTCTGACAAAGAAGCAGTTGCAATAGCAACGTTTTGTGCTTATATAACAAAATATAAAGAAGGGCTTAAAACGATGAATGCTGCTATTATTTAGATGGCAGAATCGTTAAATGCAAAATGGCTCTTGCAATGCGACTAGGCTAGAATAATGCATCTTACACAAAATGACTTTGATGAAATCCTTGATGCAAAAACCTGTTGGGGAAGAAAACAATATAGAAAATCTTTTAAAATAAATCAATGAAAAATAGGGCGTAGGGCTTTGCTTTTAATGCGAAGGAATTAATGGCGAATATGAATATGAAGAGATTGAAGTTGAAAGGCAAAGACTGTCTGCCATATACGCATGATTAGCATAAAGATGAATTTAGTGCAAACGTATTTTTAACTCACTTCTTTTTAGTAATACATGATATTATAGAAAATAATGTAACTTATCATATTCTTAGTAGAACAAAACTCCGTGCTGTATTAAAAACAAGAGTTATTAAAGGATATAAATTTTAGAAATTATTTCAACAAGGTGTTTTTAAAGGACTTGATCCAATGAAAAGCTATTTTAGTGGTGCTGAAATAATCTTACATATCCATTGGAATAGAAAACCTTTTGTATAGACAGTATTTATAAATGATATCTTAAATAAAAAAATAATAAAAAATCTTAATAACGGAATGCAGTATGGAGATGGTAAAAATGAAACAACCTGGAGAGACTATATGGATTAGATTTATGAGAAATATAATACTATTTCAAAATTAGATTTAAATTATATTGTTACAACAGGTTGGGTTAATTTACTGTAGTTAAAAGTTAGAGGAGCCGATATAAAATTACTACAAAGACCATATGCTGTATATATTGGAAAATTATTTAAAGATTCACTTCGTCATTTTAAATATTATAAAGAAAAATTATTATAGAAAATGATTTTTCTTAATAGAGTAAAGAAAAAAATAAAACTTGATAATAAATGGTATTTTTATGTATATAAGAAAATGCATGAAAATATACAAAATGGCAAAGGTGATATTTTAACAGGATATAGAACAAAAGATATGGCTTCACTTGGAAAACTTAATGGTTCCTATATTTATACTATGCCTTGTGAAGAAAGCGAGAAAAAATATGTTATAAATGTTTATCCAGAAGATTGCAATAAAGTCACATACGTAGGAAAGCGTAAACTGACAACATTCAAATATATTTAGGATAATTTAAAAAAATTTAAAGTATGAGTGTAAAAATAGCTCAGAACGTTTTCAGCGATGGAATGGTATGCGACACAAATGAATACGTTGCAGGACAGACAAAATCTCTTTCAAATGCTCTTAATGCTACTTATTTGTCTACTGTTGGAAATCAAGGGGTAATTTAGAATGATATGGGTAATATCATGATAAAAGACGAACTTACAAACAAAGAAAATATAAAACTTCCAGATGGATTTCAACCAATAGGTATGACAGAATATAACGGTATTATTTATATTGCTTCTATAAATAAAGAAGGAGAATGTTAGTTAGGAAGTTTTCCATCGCCAAATTATAAAGAATATAAAGTACAAACAATAGATAATATAGACGGAAGTGAACAGGAAGAAAAAATGGTTGATTCGTATCAACCATTAAAAAACTGTGTAAAACAAGATGTAAACGGATAGGAATATTTTTGTTATACAGATACTACAGACAAAAATTATGTAAAAATTTACGATTGTACAACAAAATTGTTTAATTGGGATGTTAACCATCCTGTTGATATAGATGTTCAACCATCATATGATGGATCTGTAAATCTTTTGATTAATGATAATAAAAATATACCAAGACTTATAAATACAAGATTCAGTGTTACTTCTTCTGGAACTGCTAAGATTCCAAATAGAATGAAGAATAATGCTAATTTGTATAGAATAGAAACAGATCAAGATAAATTTGATATAGATACTTCTTTGATAAAAAGAATAAACAAATTTCCGATTATAGATTATGAAGGTCAAGTAGAAAATGGAAATTTAAAAGTTGGAAATTATGTATTCTATATTAAATATTGTGATTATGATAAAAATGCAACAGATTGGGCTGCAGAATCTGGAATTATTTCTGTTTTTAAAGGAACTGATGCAGACCCGTATACTATTAATGGTGGAATAGAGGACGAAAATTCCGGAAAAACCATATAGTTAAAAATAAATAACTTTGATAGATCATATGATTTTATTAAAGTATATTATACGAGAAGTTCTTCAGAAGCGAATATTGAAGCTATTCCACAAGCGTTTGAATTAATGGATCCTGTATATGTTCCAGAAAATAATATTATATCTATAACCGGAAATGAAGATATATAGCAAATAGGACTAGATTATATACAAACATAGTATTCTGTTATAAAATATGCTAAAACTCAAGCATAGATATAGAATTATTTATTTTTTGCAAATATAAAAGAGCCAGATTTATATTATAAAGATTTACTGGATTTAAGTCTTCATATTGTACCATATGTTAAGCGTTTTCCGTCTAAAGAAAAAATTGGTCATATAAGTCAAAAGGATTATTCTGAAGATTCTGGAATTACAGAAGATTCAAAAAAGCATATTTTTAAAGGTGAATATTATAATACAAAAAATATTTATTATAATGTTGGATATTGGAATGAAGAATATTATAGATTGGGAATTGTTTATATAAACAAAGATGGATCCAACTCACCTGTATTTGATCTTCCTGGAGGAGAAATTGGAGGATTTAAAAATAAATTAAGTGACGGAAATGTCAATGAAGTATAGACAAGTTACTTGCAATTGCCAACTAATTCTTCTATACTTGATTCAACTCCGCAAAAAAACAGAATATTATTTAATACAAAAGGTGATTATATTTCCAATTCAAAAGGTGAATAGACTGATATAAATATACGAGGGGTAATTCATTTAAATGATATATGGGATCATCATACAAATGACGATTATATTTATTCTCTTGGAGTAAGAATTAATGAACAAATATAGGAATATCTTACTCAAAAACTTGGAATAAAAGGATTCTTTATTGTAAGAAAGAAAAGAATAAAAACAATTCTTGCACAAGGATTTACAATGCCATGGGATAAAGAATCGCATCTTCCAATTGTAGAATATTGGGCAAAGAGTTTTCCATATACTGATGGGAGTAAAGACGAAAATGATAAAAGTTTTGATGCTGTAAAATCAAATACTCTTGTTGTTGGAGATTCATTTTCAAATTATTTAATAAATAATTGTGGATATCAATCTAAAAGCGATCCAGGAATGATATGGTTTCCACATTATTTTGTAGAAAGTTTTATAGCACAAGCCGGCGAGGAATCAAGAGATTTGCATACTCCAAATCCTGGAGAATACTAGGATACTTTTGTATTAAGCGTGAAGAGAAGAGCTACAAATCAATATATTCCAAGATTACACAATATTCTTCCTTGCTCTATTGATAAAAAAATGATAAGTTGGAAAATCCTTGATGATGAAACAATACAAAATGGATATAATATTAAAGGATAGTTTGTATTATCTAAAATAGCTGGAACAGAAGCATTGTTATGGCCAACAAATTTTGATTCTTTTGAAGAGGCTTTCAGATATATGGTTAACGGTCTAGGATCAAATAACGATACAAAAAATATATATAGTAAATTACAATTTACAATATATAAGAATTCTATATTAAAAAAATCAGTAGACATACTTGATACAGAAAGTTTGTTAAAAAAAATAAATGAATATGGTATAAATATATTCGACGAAAACAAAACGGCATATGAACAATTATTAGAAATAAAAGGAATTTAGCAGTCTGATTTCTTACAGAAATTTAAATTAGACAATAAAGATACCGAATTTGATATATTTAATAAAGTTTTAGATACAGGAATTAACAGCCAGGATCAAATTTTTAAAATTCAATTCAAAACGTTAATAGAAAACGATTCTGATTTAAACGGTTTGTTGAAAACAACAAATTTTACAGAAGTATATGAAGTTACAAAAGCTACAATTAAATCTGTAGATAGGACAAAGCCAGACTCTGGCTATGCTTTTTCATAGAACACAAAATATTATTATTCTGGGCAAACTCAATTTGTTAGTAACGGATCATTACCTATTATTCCAGGAGCAACGGATTCTTATAAAACGGATTCTATCTTTTTGACACATGGATATTATGCAAATTATTTAACGACAAACTATTATGAGGCTAGAGATAATATAGAAGGATTTAAAGCATTGCATTTTTATAATAAATATAAATATTGTAATGGTAATCAATTAACTGCTATATGCCCTGAGTTTGAAGTAAACCAAGTTGATTATAATCAATTCTTTACAGGATAGGAATTGTCTATTAAATATACTCCATTTTAGCAAGGCATGCCTATTAGAAGTGAAAATAATGAAAGGCTATATTATCCAGTATATGATTATAAAGAAGATATAAATACAACTAGTATATATAAAAAACCTTATACATATGATTCGAAATATTTAAATAAAGATATAAAATTTAAGATTATAGCTGTCACAGAAGAATTACCAACAGTAGCTATTGATAATATTATTTTTACTTCTATAGCTGGAAATTCTCAGGAAGCATATAGAACTAGTTATATTAATGAACAACATTCTGCACGAAGAAAAAGGGCGTCTAATGATGATAGAACAGATAAAAATGACGATGACTTCAATTTTGTAAGAGGAATTTTTTCTCCATATCTTGGAATAGTTGCTTCCAAATATTCTGATGAAACTGATAAATTTATTACAGAAAAAGAAAGAGGGTATAGTAGAACATTCAATATATATGCAAAAGGTACGATATTAAATTATGATTCTACAAAAGAAAAAGATCCAAATCTTTTAATTCGTTTTAATGATAATTCTCCTTATTATCCAATATCAAACAGAATCGAATTTACTGAAAGTAATTTAGATTCTATTACAGAAGGAATTGATATTTTTAGAGGAGATTGTTTCTTGTGTACATTTACACATAGAGTTAATAGAAATTTCCAAGATGCTTCTTCTCCTACAAATGATAAAATATTATATCCAGAAACTTGGGACTAGAATTATAGCTCAATATAGGCTCCAAAAGACAAAGAAGGAAATGATAAAATCCAAAAAGGAGATATAAATGCAGTTAAACTTGGAAGCTGGATAACAATTAAAATAAAGTCAACAAATAATTTATCTATTAGAACAGTAGACGAATCAAATAGGGAAGAAGTTGCTATATTTGGTCATGGAAGAAAGTATTATCCTTTAGAGCCAATTTCAGCAGAAGGAGGACAAAAGATACCAACTTCATATGTTTCAAACAATGGATTTAGAACAAATCTTGGAATAAAGAATTTTAGTGGATTTAAAGACAAACCATATATTAGAAATGAATTTAAAAATAGAGTTTTATATTCAAATGTAAATAATACAGATTTAAATATAAATGGATATAGAGTATTTGAATTAGGAAACTTTAGAGATTATTCAAAACAATATGGTGAAATAACGAAATTAATTCCTTTTGGCAATAATCTTGTTTGTATAATGGAGCATGGAGTAGGAGTTCTAGCTATTAAGGAAAGAACTTTAATGGCAAATTCTACAGGAGGCGATGTGTTTATTAATAATAAAACAATACTTCCAGAAAATATAACAATGATTAATGAAAGTTATGGAAGTCAATGGCCAGAATCTGTTATATTAACTCCATATTATATTTTTGGTATAGATGCATCTGAAAAGAAAATTTGGATGACAGATGGAAGTCAATTAAAAATAATATCCGATCATGTTATTTCAAGATTTTTGTAGGAAAATATTCCTTTTAAAGCAAATGAATATGATGTAAATATTATAAATTCAAATATTAAAACAACATATAATGCTAAAAAAGCAGATGTAATGTTTACTCTTTGGAATAAAAAAGAAAATAAACTATGGAACATTTGTTATAATATATTAACAGGAGATTTTTCTACTTTCTATTCTTGGATACCTTCATATGCTACAAATATCGATAGTACAATGTATTCTTTTGAATATAGAAAAACAAAAGATGATAATGAATTCTGGAAACACGATAATCATTTATGGAAGCATGGAAACACAAAAGATGAATATGTAAAACCAACAACTTGGTATGGAGAAACGCATCCTTTTGAATTTGAATTTGTAGTAAATGATTATATATATGTACAGAAAATATTCTAGAATTTAAAAATGATAGCAAATGATGCAGAACCAGAATCATTTCATTTTACAATTTCTGGAGATAATTATTCTTTTGGAAAAGACAAAAAGAATATGTATTATCGTCAAGAAGCAACAAGAGAGTTGATGAAATAGCAAGGTTCTAAAATAGAATATGATGACAAATATAGTAATACAGAATTATAGAAATAGAATAAATCATTTATTTTTCCAGAATATTATAAAAAAGAAAAACCAGAGTATTATATGTATGAAATATATAAATAGTTAACAAGCGACGGAAAAAATTATGATAATCTTTCTGGAACAGAAGTAACGCACAATAAATCAACTGATCAATATAATATTTCTATTCATGTAAAAAACACTCCAATAGATAAAGAAAATAGAATAAGAGGAAATTCTCAATATAAAGAAAATCAATGGGATGTTCAAATACCATCAATTGTTTTCAATGAAAAGAATGAAAAAGAATGGGAAAAACCTCCAATAGTTCTTCCAGAATCAACAGACCAATATGATATAAAATATACAAATATAGAAAAATTACCAGAAGGATATACTGTAGAAAATATAGATACAATAGATACTTGGTCTGAAAGAAAGGAAGCTAAAATAAGAGATAAATATATAAAAATTAAAATACGATATAGTGGTAAACAACTTGCTACAATATATAGTATTTTAACAATATATCAAATGAGTATAGTATAATGGCACCTATATTAAACACAGTAGACGCATCTAAATTATTTGGAACTTCTAGAACATATCCGCTTGGTGCCACTCCTGCATTTTCAACACATCTTGCTCTTGATAAATATCAAATGCAATAGCTTGCTAAAAATCAAAGAAAACAAGCAATGAAATTTGCCATAAAAAAAGCAGGAAATGCATATCTTGGTGGAGTAATTGGTACGGCATCTACAATGTTTGGATCGTCTTTAGGAAATAAATTATTTGGAGATTCAAAAATGGGTGATTTTGCTGGACAAGCACTTGGTGCTGCAGCGTCAAAAATACTTGGTAATACTTTAAAGACACAATCTGGAGGCGGTTTAGCGGATGTTGCTATTTCTGGTGTAACTTCAAGTGTATTCAATCAAAATACTGCTGGAGGAAGAGCTGCTTCTTCTATAGTTAATAGTATTGCACCAAAGATAGTAGAAAATATTACTAAAGGAGCAAAATTGCCTTCTGGATTTAATGTTGGAAATATAGCTGGAATAGGCATTGGAGCAACTCAAGCAGCAATGAAACCTAAATCAGAATATAGTGGAGAAAAAGGCAGAATTACTTCTACATTAGATATGCTTGATTCGGCTGGAACAGCAGCAGTCTCTGCAATTCCAGGTATTGGATAGATTTTTGGACTTGTCAAAATGGGTCTAGATACTGGTTTTAAAGCTCTTAATAATGCTAGATATGGTACCAGTGGGATGACGACTACAGACGCATTATTGGGAAGTAACATAGTTGGAGAAGCTCTTTTACCTCTTTCTATGATTAATGGTAAATTTGGGAAAACAACTACAACGCTTAATCCTAGAACTTTCCAAGAAAATCAAGATCTTGCAAAAGTAGAATCTTCTTATTCAAATACTGTTAGGCAAGGCATAGATGCTTGGAAAAAACAAGGGAAGAAATATGGTTTGTTATCTCGTGGAAAATACAAAAAAGCCAATAGACTTGTTAATATGTATGGTATAGCAAATGAAGCCTTACTTGATATGGTCAATGAAAATAAGATTGATGATGCAAGAATTTAGGCCAATGGTTTGGGCAATATACAATATAATCAAGACTTACAAGGCGGACTTAATCCAAGAACACTTATTATAAAAAAAGGAGCAAAATTAGAACCACAAGAATACAAAATAGAACCAATAGCTCCAGAAATAGAAATAGAATCTATTGTTCCAAAATTTCAAAAAGGAGCAAAATTGCAGCCACAGGAATCTGAAATAATTATTATTTACCCATCTGAAGATGAGATGAAAGAAATTATAGAAAAAAGATGGCCAGCGATTAAAAACACTTCTGAATACCATATTTATAGAGATCCTGAATATACAAGTGAAAAAACAGGAGCAGGATCTATAGAATATATTAGACAACCAGAAATAAAATACGAAAATGGATTTATATTAAAAAATCCAAATAAAACTCCTACCATAGTATTTAATCCAGACACAAATACAATAGATGATATTTAGTTAGATGCTATTCATCATTTTAGATTTACAGATCCGAAATACCAATAGGTGTTAAAACCATTCGAAGATTATCTTTTATAGAATAAAAAAGGAGATGTATTTTGGAATTCTGAATTGGGAGATATATTCAGAGATGCGAAATAGAAATACTCTTCATTTAGTGATTTTATAGATAAAAATATTAATGAAGACTATATTGCATAGGGTATTGATGGTGTTATTCGAGATTTGCTTGCTCCAGACAAACTTAGAAGAAAATCAGAGCATGATTCAGATAAATTTAAATATCAATCAAAAGAAAATGCCGATAAACAATGGTTATTTGACGACACTTCTAGATAGTTATTTCAAAATATAAAAGATTATCTTGAAACTGGAGAATTAAAACCATAGCAATTTAAGAATGGTGGAGAATTAAATATAATACCAGAAGGAGCTTTGCATAAAAATCTTCATCATATGGAAAATGATGAGAATATTACCAAAAAAGGTATTCCTGTTGTTTCAGAAGATGGAAATGGAAAGATAGTACAAAATGCAGAGATTGAAAGATCTGAAATTGTATTAAGATTATCATTAACTTAGAAACTTGAAAAAATGTTAAAACAATATAATTCAGATATTTCTCAAAAAGAAAAAGATGATATAGCAACAAAAGCTGGATAGATATTGGTAGATGAATTATTAAATAAAACAATTGATAATACAAACGAGTTATTATGAATAAGATAATTAAAGCTCAAGCTGGAGTAGCAGTACGTGCAATACCTATAATAGCACCGGCTTTGCCGACTATAGGAAGTGTTGTGTCAAAAGTACTTCCAGTTATAGGTGGAGTTCCTGGTGTAATTGCATCCACTCTTTTTGAGATAGCAACTGGTGGTAAACCTGGTCGTCTAGGAGCTTCGCAAAGAAATTCAGAATCTAGTGTTGCAGCTGCTGACGCAACAAGAGTATTCCGTCCAATTGTTGTACCTACACGAAGAGATATCAATTTGCATCTTGGAGGAACAAGAGCTATCCCAGTTTATGGTAAACAATCTGGTACATCGACTCCTGTTATTGGAAAGAAAAAGAAAGCAAGAAAAGCACGTCCAACAATTACAAGAACTCAAGATGCAGAATCTACATCTGTTCCTGTTGGTAGTGGTGCGATAGCTGGATCTGAAGATGCCGCACAAAGAGATACTGTAAGAGTTACAAATGGAGCTGCAGTAGAAAACACAACTCCATAGGATACAACAAAAGTGGATGATAGGAATATATTACAAAGACTAGGCGATAGAATGGCTAGAAGAAAAAAACAAAATAATTCTACGTCAAATCCAGAAAATAAACCTCCTAGAAAATGGTGGGATAAAACAAAAACAGTTGGAAAATGGGGAATGTATGGTTTTGTTGCCAATGAAGCAGATAATAGATTTTTAAATGGAGGGGTGAAAAAGATTGTAAAAGAAGTACTTGATTTAGGATTCGATAAACCAGATACTATATATATTGAAAAACCAAACAACACACAAAGACAACAAACAACTATCAATACTTCAGAACAAGTAATTGGATATCCAACAGAAAACGATTATAGATGATAACTATATATATCAATGATAAAGAATATAAAGTAAAAGAAGCAAAAACTGAAGAAGAAAAGAAAAAAGGTCTTCAAGGAATACGAAAACTTCAAGAAAATGAAGGCATGCTATTTTACTTTAATGAAAATGAACAACCATCAATGTGGATGGATAAAGTTAATATACCTTTGGATATTATCTTTATAAATGATGACATGGATGTAATGCATGTTTATCATGCATAGCCAAAAGACAAAACTTTAGTATCTTACCCAAATACAAAATATGTGCTTGAATTAAATATTAATAGTGGAGTAGAAAAAGGAGATGATATAGAATTCGATGATGATTCTGCTCCAGTTATGAAAATTCTTGCACAAGATGGTTCTTCACAGATGGAGCTATATGGTGGAGAAAGAATATTTAGAAGAGCATTTACTAAACAATTAATTACTTGGGCTAAAAAAGCAGATGAAAATAAAAACAATGAAGAATTGTTTAATAGTATATGTAGAAAAATAGGTAAAAAAATGTTTAGAGAAATAAATGCACAAAATAATAGAAAACCAGAATATGTAGATGCTCCAAATTAAGATTTATTTTGATTTATAAAAATAAATAATTAAATTTATATAGTAAATTTAATTTAATTAATAATTATTATGAAAATTATACCTAGAAAATTTCAAGATGGTGGTGCAGTAGAAACACCACAGGAGGCTCCTGTAGAGCAGGAAGCAACCAACCAGCCAGCAGCTGAAGAATATCAGCCAGCAGGCCAGGAAGATCCTATGATGCAAGTCGTTCAAATGTTTGCAGAAGGTCTTCAAAAGCAAGATTGTCAACTTTTGGCGCAGGGAGCGCAGATGTTCCTACAGCTCGTCCAGCAATCACAGCAGGGCGGTGCAGCCCCACAAGAGGAACAGGGTCAGCCAGTATTTAAGAAGGGTGGTATCCTAGTTCGTAGAATTAAGAAGTAAATTTAATTAATATATTGGGGGAAGTATAATTGTGTACTTTCCCCAATTTTTGTTTTTAATAAAATGGAAAATATACAAACTTACAAATATAAGGATAAAAATTATAAGCTGTCAGACTTTCAAGAAGGCGTTGGAGACGGCTGGGAAGAATATAGAACAGCTTTAAAAGACGAAGAGAAAAATAGAGATGCTTTGAATTAGGCATATAATTATATGCTCGATGGTATTGCAAATGGAACGGTTACTATTAAAAATGGTAATTTTTATACTACTGACCAAAACATATTGGATAATAAAGATATTTTTGGTTAGGTTACATATTATTTAAAATCACAACTTGGCAAATCAGAAGAATATATTTCTCCTGAAGAAAAAAGAAAAGTTGATTTTTCAAACGATGCATTTAGAAAGAATTTTAATAATTATGTATTTAATAGCGATGATTTTAATTTAAATGATTTTATAGAGTTGGATCCTCTAGACGAGAAAACTGGAAAAAGAGGAACAACAAATAGAATTAATGCTATTAAAGAATATCTTGATCAAATTGACTTTGATAGAGATTTTAAAAATCTTGATGAACCGACAAAAGCAAGATATCAAAAATATATTGAAAATGCGAAAAAAGCAATTTCCGATAATACTATTTCATCAAATGAATATTTGGATCTTTCTAGATTATTTGGATATGGAGGTCAGTGGAATAAAATTTTTACAACTGAAGGAACTCTAGCAGAACCAGATAAAGAAAAAAGGCAAGCACAAAAGGATCCGGACAAGCAAACACCACAATAGTTACTTGATAATTTTATGATAAATGAAATACCAGAGTTTACTGGACAAGAAGAATCATATTGGGTAAATCCGGATATTAAACTTGATCCGAAATATACCAGAACAGTTATTGATATATTAGCAAATATGTCAAATGATGATATAGTAAAATCGTTAAATATATTAAATGATCATCAAGATGCCGACTTTAATAAAATTTCATATTTTAAAGAAGCAGCAAAAAAAATGAAATTAAATGGAGTGCGTATATCATTTCCAACAAACAAGCAATCAAGATATATGCTTATGCAAGTTTTAAAAAACAGAAATTTATTAACTGATCTTGGAAATGGAAATTATATGTATTATTCTAATAAATCTCCATATGCTCTTATTTGGGATAGTGTACAAAAGAAATTATATAAAAAAGCGGCTCGTAATGTTGAATATATAGTAAAGAGCAAATTAAACGAATTTAATCAAACGAATGGAAATACAGAAGGAAATTGGTATAAAAAATATCAACAACAAGATAATACTTCTGAAGTTGAATCTAATAAAAATGGAGGCGTGTTAAAAGCAAGCGGCGGCCTAAATTTTAATCTTGCCGTTGGTAATAATGAAGATAAAAATATAAAATTACCAAACGGCTTAACAATTCCACTTCTCAGTAGTATTAATCCAGCAAGACTTCCAGAAGGAGGCTTTGATGATTTTAATCAAGCAGTAATTTATAATGACGAAGATTTACTTGATTCAAATCGATTAAAAAGAGTTTGGAATAAAGAAACTGGAAAGTATGAATTGGCAAAACGTGGAGATCAAGCAGCAACAGATAATATTTCTACTGGAAACAAATTATATGATGTAGAAGGTGTTGAAGGATCTCAAGAAAAAGACGAAAACTTATATAAAGTCAGTTGGAATGAAAATTGGATAAATCGTTTAATGAATAATCCAAAATTAGCAGAAGCATTTGCTAAAAGATACATGGCGTTAAATGAAGCAACCGATAAAGAATAGTCGAAAAATTGGTTTAATCAAGATGGTTCTTTTAATTACGAAAACTTTAAAAAGCAAATTCCAACCAATAATGGTAAATTATTTGTTTGGTCTGATGGATTAAATGGTATCGGACACGATGTTTACGCTGGAAGAGTATATGGAATTGCAACTGGTGATGGCAGTGTAAAATATTATAATCATATTCCAGAAGGTTGGTAGGTTTCAGGTGATAAAATAAAATTTGATGATATTACAAATCTATATATGTTAACTCCAAAATCTGGAGAACAAAAAGTAGAAAATCAAGATCAAGCAGGTGAACGAATTCCAAGTAAAGAAAATATAAAAGATTTAAATATTAAAAATCCATATGATGATAGATCTAAAGAAAATTCATTGGCTTTATTAAGACTAATAAATACTCTTAATAATAATAGAAAAAATGCAAATATTTTACTAAATGGAATAACTCTAAAGCAATATGATACATATGAAACATATGCACCAATTAAAGGAGCGTATTCTATAAAATCCACACTTGCAAATCAAGCAGCTGATATACAAAGTAGAATGGCCAATCAAGGTTTTGTTGACTGGAAACAGCAAGCTCTCGCTAACTCTTTAGCTCAATCTCAAGCCGATCAATATAATGAAAAAGGTATAGCATCTGATGTTCAAGAAAGGTAGAGAACAGAAGCAATTTCTAGAGAATTACAAGAAAGAAATCTTGCAAGAAGACAGGATGTTGCTGATAAAAATATTAATGAAAGTGCATTATATAGACAACAACTTGCAAGTATTGATGCTTCTAGAAATATTAAAGACCATGAAAGCTGGGATACTTATCTCAAACAAATTGAAGAGCAATTGCGTTCTGATAGAGTAGACAAACAAAATAAATATGAAGATTATATACAGAAAGTTATTGCTGGACGTGTTGCAGAAAAATATACTGACAAAATTAATGCAATATAGACTAAATTTGATGCATGGGCTGCTGAAAATCCATAGATTGCAAAAGAACCAACTTTGCTTGCTGTTGCTCCTGAGTATCAAGAATATAAAAGAGCGATGAAAAATTTACAAAATATGCAAGCTGCCGATCTTGCAGAAGTATATATGTCTACGACTGGATAGCAAAGAATACCAAGTAATTCACATATATGGAAAAAGACATTGGATAATATACTAAATCGTACAATATTAAATAAAAATGGAGGCATATTAATCCCTAAAAATAAATTTTTAAAATGAAAATAATACCAAAATACGATCAAGGTGGATATCTACAATATTTTGCACAATATATTGCAGCACAGACTCCGCAAATCACTCCATAGAGAGCGGCAGTGGAAGAAAGGCCTGCCAAAGTCGCAAAATAGGAAAAGGATGAAATGATTTCATCAAAAGATATTATAGATTTAATGAAAGGAACAAAAGGACTTACAAATGAAATGCAAGTATCAATGTCGCAATTAGTTAAATCAATGAAATTATCAGAAATGCTTGGTGCAACAACAGATGATCTTTTAAGAACTTTTGCTCAATTCAAAGTACAAGCAGAAACTATGGAGCATAATAAAGCAGTATTTGACGAAGCTGTAAAACAAACAAAGAAAGATGGTGCTTTAACAGACCCTGCAATTTCTGCTTCGGGAAATCTTTTATATTAGAAAAGAGATGGTTCGCTTGGTGAAGTACCGATAGAAACATATCTATTAAATAGAAATTCATATAAAGTAATATCAAATGATTAGTTTATAAATCTTAGACAATATACTTTGGCTATGGCATTTGATTAGAATTATACAAATGTACTTGATAATTCAATGAGTATAAAAAAATTCGATAAACTTATAGATGAGTTAAAAGGAACTATTAATAGTAGCGAATTTAAATATAATACATTAGTTGACACTGAAAAAATAAAAGAAGGACTTAAAATAATACAAAATTTATCTAGAAAAGAAAAGCAATAGTTATTTACAGATCTTACAGCATATAATGCATCAACGAAGAACGGTATATATAATATATCTGTTTCTGATAAAACAAATAAAGAAGCTGTATTATCTGCAATAAAATATATATCATAGTATATGCCGGAAAATGCAAAAGTATGGGCCGCATATAAAACTGGTTCAAAAAATAAAGATGAAGCAACTATAAAAATGGTTGCAATGGCTTTATCTGGAATGAGTTCACAGGAAACAAATTATTCAGTAGATTATGAAGGAACAAAAGAAGGTTTTTAGTCAACTAAAGGCGAAAAATCTAAAGGATCTAATGAAGAATCGAAAGCAACATGGCTTACAAATGTACAAAATGGATATGGTGGAGAAGACGTTAGAAGGGTATATAATGAAGGAAGTTCTGCTTCGTTTACTGCGAGAGGAACATATTATGGGGGATTTCTAGATAAAGACGGTAAATCTCTTACAGATCTTACCGCAAATGATCTTTTATAGAAAACTGGTATATCTGGAATATCAAATGTGTAGTCAGTTTATTTTGGAAATCAAAAATTAACTCCTGCTCAATTATCAAAAATTGCAATATAGAATAATGGTATGACATATTTAATATTACCATGTATTAAACAAAATAACTCGGTAATGCCTGATTTTTCAATTGTAACTACTTTTGAAAATATTATTAATGATATTAATGAGAAAAATCCAAATGCATCACCTTAGCAGCGAGAACAACTGATAACAAAGAAAGTTGCTGCAACGCCTGCACTTCGTAGTTTGTTGACAGCTTCAGGAAAACTTGATAGTAATAAATTTGGAGCGTTCCTACTGGCTGACGGTTTGATAACTGATCAATATCTGGATATTCGAAAAGATAATAAAATGGTTACTCAGACAGAAGACCAAAACAATATTGATTATTATAAGAATATTGTAAAGGGAGAATTTGATAATTTCTCTTGGTATAATCCAGGTGATTGGTTTAATAATTATACTCATTTATATTAGGGTACAATATATATACCAATTACAAATAATAATCCATTATCTGCTTTGTTGTATTCTGGACAGTAGCCAAAAGAAGGAGTAGCAAAGGAGAAACAAGATGCTTACCAGAAATGGAATGAAAATCAAAAAATTAATCATATAAACCCAATGCAAGGATGGCAATGAAAGAAAATGATTGGATATTAGACGGTATTGTAAATCCAGATAAAAGATTAGATGATTTTTTAATTTCTGGATACAATACATCAAATACATAGTTACTTAGTAAAGATGATTATAAAAAAAATACAATAGTTCAACAAGCGTTTACCGAAAATGGAGCTTTTAATGATGTAAAATTTAATGAATTTTATAAAAATAAAGCAACAGAATATGGAAAAATGCAACAAATGAGTGGTGTAGACACTTTTGAATATAGCCCATTTGATGTTGAAGCTCCAAAAAATGCATATTATAAATCTCCAGAATTTAATTTAATACGTATTAGTAATCCACTACGAGATAAATCTTCGTTGACAGGAGCTTTATATAGCAGTGGTCTTTCTCATAGAGAAATAGCACAATAGAATAAAATATATGATTCTACTACAAATAGTTTTTCAGATGATAGATTAATAGATAGAGCCTTATCTGTAAGTCCAATAAAATGGATTAAAGAACTTTTTGCAGATCCAATAATATATGCCACATACGATGACGATGGAACGCATATTGATTAGATAACTGGTGAGAAAGTACAACACCATAAAGGAGAATATAAGTTAAACGCATATGGCGAACCATATACTGAAAAATTAAACGGAAGATCACTTGTTGGAAAGGAAGTTGTTTCTGTATTTGATAATTTAACGGTTGACGGAGAAGGAATTGATAAATATAATTTCTTAGATTCCGATGGAATAGATAAGAGTACAACTGGTACAGTTATGAAAGGAGTTGCTGCATTAGCTCCGTTATTAGTACCAGTATTTGGAGAATATTATGCATACGGAATGGTTGTAAAGGAGTTATCAAAAACATTGCCAATGCTGTATGGAATGGTTGCTCCATGGGTTGACCTTCCAGACGAACAACCAATTTTAAATACTATTGCTGGAATAGGTAAAAAGTATTCTTCAAGCATGTCTGATACAGCTACCCAATCAGTATTTAATAAAGAATAGTTTGTAAATCTTATAACAGATGTTGCACTACAATGGGGGTAGCAATAGGGTGTCTCTAAATTAATATAGAAACTAAAAGGTACTGACAAATTAATGGAAGATGCTACTTCAAAGGCTTTTATGAATTATACGTTATCTAGACAAAGTGCAGAACAGATGTTAAAGTTTGGTGAAATGACAGAAAAACATTTTGCAAGAATGTTTGGAGATGCTTCAAAATGGTCAGAATCAATATTTGGAAAATCAGCATTAGAAGCAACAACAAAAGGTGTTGAAGAACTTGTATAGAAATCAAGACGTTTGGGAGCTGATGCTTCTTTAGTATATATGGCATTAGTGTCGAATACTGATGTATATGATACGATGAAATAGGCTGGTGCTACAGCTAAAGAAGCCTCTGCTGTTACGTTAGGTGCTACTTTGGGAATGTTTGGAGTTGATAAATACTTACATTTAGGTGAACTATTTTTTGATGATTTAACAACGCCTACAATAAAGCAAATATAGAGGACGCAAAAGAAAGCCGCATAGTCATTTATTGATAATGGACTTTTGGATAAGAAATTAATAGATGGTGTTGCAGAGCAGAATGTACCAAGAATAAAAAGACTTATGAAAGCAGGTCTTAATATTGGTAGAAAAGGTATTTCTAATTATGCTGAATCTTTAAAATATCATACAACTGGATTTTTCGGTAAGGCTTTAGGAGAAGGTATTGAAGAGACGTCAGAAGAGCTTGTTACCGATATGACAAAAGGTTTGTATGAGCTTGCAGGAAGTCTTGGAATGGATACTGGAGCAAAAGATGTAGGAGCCTGGGATAATATGCTAGAAAGATATGGTATGTCATTTTTAGGAGGCTTTCTTGGTGGCGGCATTTATTATGGGAAAGACGTATTGCAAAATGGAAAATTTCAAATAGATACCACATAGGATGATTATATATATCTTATAAGAAACGGAAAAACAAAATAGGCATTGGATGCTCTTGAAGAAGCATATAAAAAAGGAAAACTTGCTAGTACTGATCTTTCAATGCAAACAACGACTGATTAGAATGGAAATAAAGTATATCTTACAGCAGATGAGAATAATCCTTCTCAAAACGATTTTGTATATAATAAAATAAAAGATGCAATATTACAACTAGACAGCATTATTGGTTCGGTAGATGGAAAGAAGAATGATGATGAATTGATGGAATAGTGTTTCTTAAAAGAATCTAGATTTAGAGACTTATAGGATTATCTCCATTTGAAAAATTTCACATATCTTACTGGCTATCAATAGGAATACCAAAAATTACTTAATAATATCGCTAATTTACAGGGCATGTATGACAGAGCTTCTCAAACAAAAACTGGATTAGCTTACTCATCTGAAAAAGAATTTGAAAATAATAAAATGACTGATCTAGAAAAGAGAAACTTATCAGAATAGCAAGTTTCTGAAAGAAATAAAAATCTCAATAATATTTTAGATTAGTTAAATTCTGCAAAAGAAGAATTACGAAAATATAATTCAGGAGAGTATTCTTTGGAATATATAGATAAAATATTGTTTGCAATGGACGAATCAGTTAATTCTGATTTTGTTCAATTAAATTACGAATCCTGGCTTAGACATAACCATAATGGTAAAACTCCAGAAGAACTTACAGATTCTGAAAAAATACAATATAAAAAAGAATATCTTGATTATAAGAAAGCTCAGCAAAAAGAAGATTTAGAAAAATCTTATCAATTATATAAAGAAATAAGTAAATTAACAAATCCAGCACTAAAAGAAGTACAGAATAATTTCTTGTTATTTTATAATCAGAAATAGTTACTTGATGAAATATCAAAATTAGATTATAAACAATATGGTTGGGATTCTGTGCTAGATTTTAATGGAGAAACAGAAGAAAGCGAAGAATATAAGAATAGAAATGATGAGGCAACTAGAAATGAAAGAGCTGATAAAATATTATAGGAAAACAACAGAATTTCTAAAGAGTTTTATGAAAAGCTAAATAGTATTATAGAGAAATACGGTGATTATATTGATCCGGTAACAAAACGTAATTTAAAATTATCTTTAATAAACAGAAAATAGGATTTTGTTAATCAGCATTTAGAAGAATTAAAATAGTCATTATATAATACTGCTTATAATGAAAAAGGAGAAGTAGTTTAGAATAATGTATTAAGCGATGCTGATGAATATTTCTTAAATTTAATACAAAAATTTAATAATGATAATGATGTTTGGAAAGTAATTGATAATTTAAAGAAATATTTAATAGAGAGCGAGTTTAAAAGAAATAATAGGGTTGCTTATATATTACAAACGATTACAGATAGTTTTGGAAAAATAGGAAATCCAAATAGTCTTGCCAACGATATCATGTCGATGGGATTTGAAGAATCTGATATAGACGAATTATTTAATCTTTACAAAGGATTAGACAATGATGAGTCTAACGCATTAACTGATTATATTTTATCGCATACGACAAAAAATGCAATTGAAAATGAAATAAATAATTTTGGATCTGAATTAAATAATTTATTCAATATTTATTATCAGAGATTTAATGAATATTCTAGAGCAATCAGCAATGATTATAATATAAAAATATTTGATTTATTAGAATAGAAAGTAAAGAATACTGGAATTGTTAATTAGTTAATAAAAAAGATTGCTGGTAAATTAAATACAAATGTTGATATTGAGTCTACTTTGGATTATTTGGATAAAATTTTAGATTCAGCAGAATCTAGAGATAATTTTATTATTCCTGGTACTACAATTGAGGATATGCAGGAAGTATAGAAGATTTTAAAACTCGTACAATCATATGTATTTGCTTCTGCGAAAATTCCAAACTTTTTAAGTCCAGAAGGTCATAATTCAGTATTAAATGAAACTGCTAAAAAACATAGTGATATATTTAAAGATTACGAGGAATTACCTGAATTAGATTAGTATATTGCAAACTCAATATTGTCTACTTTAGAGCAATATATACAGCAGATTGGAGTTGAAGACCCAAAAACCGGAACGTACAATCAAAATAGTTATTTATATATATCATCAATTAACTCAGTTAATAAAGCTCTTGCGCACAAAAAAACAGATAAGGCACTAAATACTGCATTGGTTAAATTATTAAAGCATAGAGAATCTTTCCAATTTGAATTTAATGGTTAGACATATGATTTATTAGAAGGTGCTGAAGCAATAACAGAAGATACTGAATTGCCATATATTACATTTAATAAGTATGCAACGATATTATATAATAATGTATAGAAATTAATTAAAGATGGGTGGACATACAAAAATATTTTTGAGAGATCTTAGATTTTAGAGAAAATATCAGCATTTGATAAAAACCCAGATTTATTCATTCAATAGACAACTGCTCCAATAGATCAAAAGCTCACTTATGACAGAATGACTAGTTATGATAAAGTAGTTAATCTATTAACAATTATGAGTATCGATCCTAGTAAATATAATATTTATTTATAGGAAAGAATTGAAAATGAAAATAATAAAGCTCCACTAACTGCTTAGGAATGGATTTCAAGAGTCGGTATCGCATTGGTTAATAATGTTGAAATATTCAATTCTGCTACTGACTATATATCATAGAAAATCCAAATTGATAAGGCTGTTTTTAGAAATACTATTTTTATCAACGCAAATTAGGGAGCCGGCAAGACATCAGTATGTGCAAAGAATATTGCATTGTGGAACCCAAAATCAGTTATATGGATTTCTACACCAAAAGAAAATCAATTATAGACATTATTTGAAAGTATTGGTAATGGTGTAAGAATGGTTAATAGAGAGTCTATAACAGTTGATTCAAAAGAGTCTCTGTCATTAATTAGTCGTATAATTAAAAATGTAAAAAACTACAATTTGGTTATGGACTATATTAATAAGAAATCATAGGATGCTCCTAGCTGTATATCGGTATTAGAAAATGAAGAAAATATATATTATAAAATTGATTATGACAAATTAGGTATTGAGAAAGATTCAAATGCACCAGCTGTAATAATAATTGATGAAGCAACTCATTTAAGTTCATTTGAATTACAATGTATAGCCCATTATTGCAATATAAACAATACTAGATTAGTATTAATGGGAGATAATAAGTAGAATGGATTTATTGGTAGAGGAGGAAATCTAAGGCCGTCTGGTGCTTTCTTATGGAGATCTCAAAATCTAAATATTTCATTAAGAGATAATAATATACAGCATAATTAGAATTTAACTGTTGTTGAAAATCTTTTGGATAAATGCTTGGTAACAGCTGATAAAGATGTGTTAAATGTTGAAAAAATATTTGCTGCAATTAAATCATTAAATTTTAAATATTGTTTGCAAAATGGTATAAATGGTGATGTTATTTCAAATTCTTTAACTGATGATCTTGTATCTGAATTAAGTGGTAAGATAGGATATATAGGAAAAGAAACCGATGAGGAATATAAATAGTTGATTAACGCAAATCTTGATGTAAAGGCAATGGATCCTATTGATGTTCAAGGACAAGAGTTTGATTATATTATTATAAATAAAAAATATAATCTTCCTGAAAATGCTACATTATTTGATAATTTCAAATTATTGTAGGATATATATACAATGATGTCAAGAGGACGAAATGGGTCAGTATTTATTGACTCAACTAATATGTTAGAAAATCTCATAGGTGAAAATACAGTAGAAACAATTACTTCTAAATCTGGCAGTATTTTAGGTTATGCTAAATAGTTCTAGGATGAGAAGTTAGACATGTTAAAAAAAATTAATAATAACGAAAAAACTGAAACGCAAAATCCTGCTCCTACTCCAGAACCGGCTAATTTAAAATCGACACAACCAAAAGGATCTAATTCAGAACCTCCAAAACAAGTTAAAATAAGTATTCCATATGGAAGGGAAGATGGAGACCCAATATAGATTGTTGAATACGAAGATTTTATTAATGATCCAGAAATAACAATTGATGCAGATTTTAATGATAAATATTATTTATTATATTCTATTGTAAACCAGGATGCAGTTAACACCGATAATGATGGAACGACAAAAATAGATAATATTAAAAAAGCTTCTAAACTCTAGACAATTAATTCTGCAATAGAAAAATTAAATCCTGGATAGAGCTTGGCAATAATAATTGTTCCTAAGATAGATGGTTTGTCTAAAAATATTTCTGGGAAATAGGTATTTAATGAAATGCAGAAAAGCGGTATTGATATTGAAAATCTCCCAAATAAATATATTTATAAAATCGTTCAAAACAATTCAGTTCAACAAAACATTGATGAGACAATTCCAATTCCTGTAGAGAAGCCAAAAGAGATACAACCGGAAGAAAGCATAAATGACAATTTTGAAATTACTAATATGAACGCTCCTGGTAATATGCTGGCTTACGGAAAAGTCTCTTTTACTGGTCTTTTTAGAACATATGACAATTCTGGGATGGAAATTTGGGAAAACCATCATGTAGATGGTGAGCCGAAACGTGATATGGAATTATTTACAAATGATGGAGAAACGATAAATGCAAATGACCAATCTCAAATATAGTTAAGCAATATAATAAAAGGATTTAAAAACGGTATTTTATATAAAACAGAATATAAGAATCTTCCTGAAAAAGTAAAATAGATAATTAGCGAAGACGAATATAATAAAATGTAGTATAGAATTTCTGTTAGAAGAAAAACCGAAAAAGATAATTTTATTAGAAATATTGGTATTTCAGAAGATAAATCTACTATTGGTGATTATTTGTATGCTATAGAAGTTGTATTTAAAACAAAAGATGGTTAGACTGGTATTATAACAATTGGTTTGATGAGTAATCCAGAAACTTGGATTGCAAATGCTAGTAAAAATAAGGATAAATATACCGAGAAAATAAAAGAATTACAATCAAAATATGATAATGTTTTAAATAAAAAACATAAAGATAAATTAAAAAAACAGATAGATTATTATGAATAGCTAATAAAAGATAACGACACAAATAATCCAGAATCAAAAATAAATAAATATAAGGCTTTTATTGATAGATTAAAAAATAGTCTAGAGAAAAGTAATTCTGACTCAGTACACATCAATGTTGACCTTCACACTTCTGGAATGACAGATATACACAAAACTGGTAAATGGCATAGAATAACAAGAATAACAGACGCAACAATTAAATCAATAGAAACATATATTTCGACACTTGAAAATGAATTATAGAATCCAAAAATATCTGTTTATAAAAAGACATAGATAGAAGGAATGATAGAAAGAGCAAAAAGGAAAATTGAATCTTTAAGAGAAATTAAAGAAAATAGTTTTTCTTCTTTAAATCCATATACAATAATAGGAAGCCAAATGGTTGTATATACTGGAAATTCACTAGATATAAGCGATCATAATTAGGGACGATACGTTGCGATGCTTGTTTCAAATGATCCTAGTTTAAGTAATGATGAATTAATATAGGAATACCTGAAGCAGAAATTGGACTAGAAAGATGATCGAGGGGAAACGACCCCACGAGTAAGATTGATACCATTAAACCCAGTGGGAGTTTCTTTTTAGGATTTAAATAGCACTTATATGCGTGAAGCATTGAGTTCTACATTATCTACAAAAAACGGCACTATTAATTAGCGATTCCCATTTAAAACACATTATATGGGTGTAAGAATGTTCACAGCTATGTGGAATTTCAGAGCTAATTTAAATCAGTTTTTAAACGAATTAAATAAATTTATTGATAATTTAAAAGCAAATGGTTTAATACAAAATTCCGATGATCTCGATAAATGTTTATTATTATAGGATCTAGAGTATAAATTAAAAACTAAATAGTCTTTAAGTAAATCTGAAACTACTTATTATGAGCAGAATATTAATACAACTAATTATAGTGAGATTATCAAAGCTGTAAATGAGTTTAATAGTAGATTAACGAATGATTTGTAGATTAAGAGATTTCGACTTGGTGGTGGATTGAAAAATGGAGCATATATCAGAAAAATAGATGGTGCTTAGAATTTATATGGTGTTAGCGATGATAGGACAATTTTTGGAATATATGGAACAGTTCTTACATTTAATAATTATAAAGATGCAATTGGTTCGGTATTCCAGAATATTATTGATCCAATTATAAAATGTGATTATGATCAAAATAAGGTATTAAGCAATAATACTGGTGTTATCAATTCATTCGCAAATTATATTTCATCAATACTTACAAATGGTGGATACACAGAATGTAATGGAGAAAAAATAACATTTTAGAATAATACTGGAGTAGATATTCCAAGTATTGGAAATGTGTTTTCTCATTTACCAATGGTATTATCTAAGGCATATAGAAATATAATAAGCCATATAGAAGAAACAAATGATTAGAAACTGGTTTCCAATGATAAGATTATTATAAAGGCATCAACTTCTACTAATTCTATTGAAATTAAATGGGAAAACGTATTAGATGATATTGGTGGTAGAACTATAAGTACACAATAGTTTATAACTAATCCAATTGATTCTTTTGATAGTATATTAAATGCAAAAAGATTTGAAGATCTTTTTTCATTAATGTTCCACGGAACAATAGGAGATTTCCATGATCCTAATATGATAAAAGATTCTTTGGCTTAGTTCCCAAATGGATTTTATGCTGACCCTTTAACAATTGGAAATTAGATAACAGCTCCAGATGGAAGTACAGTATTTAAGGAAGTTGCTTATCAACCGTATTTTTGGGAAACGGATGTATCAATAGGTGATCCTACATTTTTTGTTAGTGAAAAGTCCAGTTCTGAAAATACTACTCCGGTTAATTAGACAGTTCAAATAGATAACAATGCTATTCTAGAAAATGTATTAAATTCTGATAAATATAAAGATATTCCAATAAATGCAAAAAATGATATTAGAAATAGACTGCAGCAAATTCTAGAGGACAATGCAGATGAACAATTAACAAAAAATGATTTAGAGGAATAGATTGATTAGATTTTAATGGGTTATAATAATAATTATTAGAATTTAGTTACATTCATAAATAATAAAAGTCTTAATTTGGATTCGTTTATTATGGTTGATAATTAGGTTCAAACATTTAGAGACTTTTTATCAAATCTTATAAAATTAAATAATAATAGAAATATTTAGATGGTTTCTTATGACACTTAGACTAAGATTATTACAATTATTGATAACGAAAATTCTAAATATCAAATAAGCCAGGATTTAAATTCTGGATTATGGAATTTAATCAGTAATGAAAAAATAGATACAAATAATACCAACTCATTGAATGATCTTGTATAGAACGCATATGATTAGATAGATCAGAATGAGGATTTGGATGATGATGAAAAGGATACGATAAAAGAAGAAGGAATTGATAAAATAAAAGACATTATAGAAAGAAATAGAGATAACGATAAGATATCTGACAAGGATATTGATGCTGTATTAAACGTACTGAATTATATTAGAAATTCAGGAATTAACGTTGATGCCAATAGCCCGATTCAGATATTAATTGATCAATTAAAAATAAGACCGTGTTGATATTATGAACTCATGTATATTAAATTTTGATTTAAACAATGGTAAGAGAAATTTATAGATTATATTAGATTCTGCGATCACTATATTAAAATCTTCTACTAGTAAAAGTAATAAGAAAAATCTAAAATTATTTTTATCTGAAATTAAACCATATTGTTCTAATGGAAAAACAAATATAGCAAAAGATCGTTAGTTATCATCTGCAATAGAGGACATATTGAACAATGATGAGTATGCTTAGATTATTAACGATAAAACAGGTTTAAGTGTTAAATAGCTTATGTTACAGCTCCAGGAGGTTATTTCTCCTGGAGTTATAACAAATCCAAAAGAGAAAACTGATGAATCTTTAGATGTTGAAGCAGAAAAAGATGAACAGGATTAGGTAGAAGAAAATGAAAGACCTACTTATATTCCATATAGAACCGCTGTGTGGGATGTGTTTATAGGACAATATAGTGCATAGTAGTTTCTGGTACACCAATTTGATGAAAATGTTTTTCAAAGAGCATTTCTTGATACTACTACTGGATAGTATATTATAAATAATAAAGAATTAAATAGGTCAATTATTAAATATAAGAATATATTATATAATAAAATAGTTGATTTTCTAGACCCAAATAATACTATATATATATAGGATTTATATAATGGAGATGGAAGTGTAAATCCACAATGCGATATGCTTTTGTAGGATATGCAAAGCTACATACAAAAGAAAATAGATGAAAAAGAACTATCTGATATTATTTCCAGGAATTATATAAATGTATTAAATAATAAAGATTTTAATGAACTGGATGTTATTAATGCATATTTTTAGTTAAAGTATTTTGATGATATGCTGAAAGAGTCGTATGGAAAAATGATTTCGGTACGACCTGGGTTCAAGAATATCGAAAGTAGTATTGTTGAAAAATATTCATTTAAACGAGATGATTCACACGAAAGAAAAGACTGGAATGAAAACGAATCTAAATCAGCGGTTGATAACACAGCAAAATTTTCAAAAGTTGTATTATAGCATATTCCATTAAAAAAGATAATTGACGGAAATGTTATCACATCAAAAACCGAATTTGTTGGAGCGACTAAGTTTATTACAGCAGTAACAAATATATTTAGCAATATATCAAAAATAGAAAATAATAATATTCCTTCAAATGTTAGAGAATATTTCAATAATTTTGATAATTCTCCTACATATTATACATATAAATTATTTGAAGCAATTTCAACAGATGATATTATCCAATAGAAATTATTAGATAGCGGAATATTAGCCGATGATATAAACGCAATATATTCAGTATATGATTTTATATATAAAAACAATAAAGATATTTAGGAAATAAGGAAATAGGAAAAGAAAAGTGTCAGCGAGATAGAGCTTTTAAATTTGGTAAATAATTTTAAATATGGTAAATATTCTATTGTTTCAGATATTGCCGGTCTTATAAATAATGTCTCAAAATCAGAATATTCGGAAACAGTATCGGATGCTAGTGGAAATTCTTCTGTATCTATTCGAGAACCTTATAACAAAAGAAAAAGTTCAATGCTTTATGTTGATAATGTAAACTCGTCTACTTTTCAATACAGTTTTTCAGTATTAAACAAAAAACTAGAAGGTGTTAAATTTTCGAAAAACCTACAACAAATATCTTTTAATAAAAAATATGGAAGAATTACTTTTGATATTGATTCGAAGTTCAATCCGATGATGTAGAAATCTAATATCAAATTAAAGAATATCCGGGTAAACGTTAATGGAAAATCGTTTAATTTTGAGACCTAGGAAGATTTTATTAAATTCATATATAATACGGTAACAAATAATAATTCTAAATAGTTATTAGAAAATACGACTAACGATGACATAAATGCTGTTAAGGCATTTATGAAATTATCTGATGATTTTTTACAGACAGATTTTTTTAATGAAGATGGAATATAGAAATTTTTATATTTCATTGATCTGAGCGTATAGGATAATACTGAAAATTATATATCTGATCTTTTACTTTATTCCGCAAAGTCCGCTAGAATTATGCGTACTTATGCTATTATGAAAAATGAAGGTATTAAGCTGGAAAATTATAAAGATTATCTAATTAATGAATACCCTTTTGTAAGTGACGATAGAAGGACATATTTAATCGAAAATAATGGTATTGCTTATTATGCGATATTACCATAGAATACGTCATGGGTTGATACTTTTGATAAAGCAGATTTAATATCAAAAGGAAAAAATTATTCAAGCGTAAGTAAGAACCTCGAAGGAAATAATGATGCAAACTCATCTACTTAGTTCTTGGGTGCAAAATTACATTATATTTCATATAAAGCAAACAAAGCGCAATAGAGAGTCGATTAGGAAAATAGACAGATTGAATAGGAGAATCAAAATATTGAAGACGAGAATCAAAAGAAGTTGTTAAAGCCAGACACTACTACTAGTTCTTTAATATTTGTTAAAAAACCAAATCTTGTTTAGAGATGTGTTATTAATTCTGGAGCTCAAACACGTCATAGAACAATTAAACTTGTAAAGAATTTTACAGAATAGGAAATATTTTATAATGCGATTATAAATAATTTCTTATATAAATTATGTGATGATAATGGTTTAGTATTTCTACAGCCTACTACTTATTCTGATAAAACGAAAATTATTAATTATGAAGTAAAGATAAATGATTTTCTTAATATGAGCATAGACTAGCTTATTAATATTTATAGTTAGTCAGTTGGAAAGGCAGCATATAACTAGGCTTAGAATATTATATATAAATATAATTAGTTGTTTGATAAAAGATTTACGACACTAGAATAGCTTGATGATTATTTAAGATAGAAAAAATATACTGAACAACAATTAACTGATTTAGCACAATCAAAAAATATACGATTAAAACTTGATCTTGACTATAGAAATGCAAAAATAAACGGAAAATCTTTTGTTGTTGTAAATGAAACAGTGGCTTATAAAGCGCTAGAAGTTAACAAATAGGTTGCTGAAGAAAGAATTGAATAGGCTAAGCAAGAATTTATTAAAACTCTTATTGATTCTGGAATTAATTTTTATATTGATTATTCTGAAACTGGTTTACGAGACAGTAATACAAATAGGATGAATTTGCACAATTTAATTTCAGAATCCAATCACCCAATATTAAAGATAATAAAACATTTTTATAAAACAGGAAAAGAGCAAAATAAATATGAGTAGAATTGGATTGAAAACAGAAAATTAAAAATAATAAATGAAAATGGAGAATTAAATCCGCTTCTTGAAAAATATTTTTATATATCATCAATTCTTGAAAACAATCTTCGTTTTGAATTGACTGGTTTTGAAACAAATCATCCAGATAAATCGAAATATAAATCTGTCTGGAACGCTGTCGTAGCTTAGTTTAATCAAAATGGAGTAGAAGTCATTTAGGATGACATTTTAAAAGATATTAAAAATATCAATAAATTGGAAAAAGCATAGGTATTATTCTCAACAAATAATAGTTATTTTTCTGATAATATTTTAAATTTAAATATAAATAATGATTTCACACTAGAGGATATTCAAAATGCTATTTCTGATGGAAAAAAAATAATAATTTCTAGAGAAACCGCATTATCGGAAGATATTATAAATTATCTAACCAGCTTAAATAATATTAATTTATTTAATGAACAAAATGATGATAATCATTTAAAGGTATATGATTATTTTTCTCAAAATAATTTAATGCGATTATCATAGTTAGAAAACACTTCTAGTATTTTTAAATAGGCTAAAACAATTGCTGATAAGATGATTAATATTATAATTAATGTATCATAGGGTACTTAGTTAAAACGTAATGTTATCATTCCAGCAACATCCTATTTGATGCATGCTAAAGAGTTTAGGGGAATTGGCGAAAAAACAAAGGTTGCATTTATACGAGATATTCCTGCATTTATATTTAATTTTACTGGAAAATCAGATGTTGAGGATTCTATGGATGGTAGTGCGTTTACTACTGCCGAATAGAGTATTTTAGAAAATGGAGGTTTACAATCTTAGGAAGTTGGCTTGGATAAGAAAACAATCTGGCATCATTTTGATAACGAAACCGGAACTTCTGGATTAATGAAATTTGCTGCATATGCTATTACAAATCAAAGAATAAAAGCCTCTATGAATAGCGAAGTCTCATTGTACAATATTTATAAGAAAATGACAAATCTACAATGGGAATCAAAAGACGCTAATGGAAAGGAATTATGGAATCTTTGTAAAACATATAAGGTTAATCAAAAAATAAGAAGTGCATTTACTCTTAATTTTACTGTTGATATATTAAATGGAAATCGTTTAATGTATAAGACATATAATGATAAAGGAAGGCAAGTAATAAAGCAAATAACTGATTTCGGCAAGGACGAGAATGGATATTATACAATAGAATATAATGTAAATAAACTAACAAATCAGATAAATGATAATGAGGAGCCAGAAAAAATATATCATTTTTACGATGCAAATGGAAATCACTTTACCAGTTTAACTGGATAGCATTCTGATAATTTACACACAATAAATTCTAATTTTGAGTTATGGCTCGCAATGGGTGGTTATAATTCGGTTGATATCTCAAATGGAGAAATAATAGATTCCGAATCGTCGCATTTAGCTGTTGTAGAATTTATGAATAAGATTGTGACACTTCCACAAAATAGTAATCCAGAAGATAAATATATTGTATCGTAGTAGACTTATATTCAGCCATTGAAGGATGGCTTTATAGGATATTTGTGTAATAACTCAGCAATGAAATAGGGAGTGGAAAATATAAATTCTACTGATAGATGGTATAATGAAGAAGGATTAAATTGGACTGAGCTAGATTCTGATGGACTTGGTGTTCAGATGGATGCAGACCACGACGTTGATATTGATGCTGTTATGAAGGAGTTCTCTCAGGTAGTTACAGCATTAACGGCTGGAGGAAATTATCACGGAAATGTACGACAGATTTATAAAGTATTGTAGGTTATTTCTGATAAATCTTCATCTCTAGAAAAAAAAGCAATTAATGATTTATTAAAAGATATAACGTCAAATAATTCATAGGCTAGATCTGATGCTTATGATATGTTAGTTAGAGTATTATCTAATGCGCTAAATTCTACTAATAATAATAATGGATTGACTGATGACATTATCAAGCATATTAGAAAATCTCTTGATAGAAATCTTAATCATTCTAGTGATCGATACAAAATGCCAATATCCGATTAGAATATATATAGTAGATTATTGCCTACTTTAGTAAATATAATAAATTCCAAATCAATTAAAAGACCGTTTCCTGGTTCTGGATGTGTGATGGTTCCTGGATATAATACAATACAATATTTCTAGATAGAAAATAGACAATATATGTTTTCTGATTTGGTTGATATGGCATTAGATTATTATAAAAAGAATAAATTAAAATTGCCATCTAGATAGGATATTGGAATATTTGAGAAAACAATTGTTCGAGAATATTTACGTTTCTAGTAGAAAACTGTAAAATTAGAGGAAAATGCTGATGGATTTATACCAACTGATATTGTTAATATAACAGATAAGACAGGAAATATAATAATAACAATTAATCTAGATCAGATTAATAAATATTATGGATTTAAAGACTTTTACAATATACTTATTGGATAGGGAGCTTTTAATTTGGAAATGACTTATAATTTTCTAAATTAGGATTAGAAAAATATTTGTAAGTAGTTGGGTATATCAGAAAATATTTATAATATGTTAAAAGACACATATTAGAATGGTGGTATATTTTATTAGAAAAATGTAACCAAACCGAAAAATCTTGCACCAGCGAGAATTACATTTACAGCATAGATAAATGGAAAATTTGTAAAAATGAATATTTTCGATATTCCAGCAATTAGAAATAATATTTTAAATCATACAGATGAAAATGAAAGAAAAGCAAGGTAGGCATTTTTGGATTTAAAGAATAATTTCTTTGTTTCTGAGGATGGAGAGAAAATATATATATAGGATTTAGATAATTAGGCTGCCGAATGTATTGCTCCGGATATGTACGGAAACAAATTTGGAATATAGAATAAATCTGTTGCATAGATATTTGATAAAGGATATAAGTCATTTAAAATACAATATCAGTCTCCAAAAGATTCTGATAATTACGATTTATGTTTTAATAGTAATGGAGGAAATGATGTATATATATCGTTTACAAAGAATATTGATAACTCAATATATTAGCCATATGGTAATAGTACTTGTATAAAATACGAGGATGGTAGATACAAAGTATTTTTATTAGATGATAAAAATATAAAATTATTCTAGGTTGGAGAATATTTGTATTAGAATGGATATTATCTAAATGACTAGAATAAGATATGTAATAAGGATGGTATTGTTTAGGATAAAGGAAAGTTTAAATTATTGGATGGTAAGGTTTATCAATATGTAGAGTTTATCTCAAAATACAGCGTGTATGAAAATACTAAAGACCTGAACGGAACGATGAGAGGATTTTAGCAATTTGATAAATATTATATCAGTCAAAAGAATATTGAATTATGTTATCCGAAATCTTCAAAAGAATATTATAATACAATCTCGAATCTACTTGATTAGATTTATTAGACTTAGCAATTTGTTGGTATAAAGTTCAATTAGAAAATATTTGGAAATGGTTTTGATAGAAGCTATATAATAACTTCATATATTAGTAATATGAAATCAATTGATTATCAATTTAGAAAAATAGTATTAGAGCCTTTAATAAATATTTTAAACCAACATAAAGAAGAATTAAATAACAGAATTGACAAAATTGCAAAGTAGAATAAACAGAGCAGATCTGAAGTACTTAAAAATCTAAACAAAGATCAATTAAACGTTTTGCAATAGCATAATAATACGATAAATGAATTAATCAAACAATACACAATTGATTATTATACAAAAATAGCAAAAGAAAGATTTTCTTCTTGGCAACAATCTTTATATTATACCGTTGCACGTATTCCTGCACAGAACTTACAATCTTTTATGTAGATGAGAGTAGTAGCATATACCGGAGGAACAAAGAATGTAGTGCATGTAAGTCATTGGTAGACATGGCTTTAGGGTTCTGATTATAAGTAATATTGTAATCAAAAAATCTCGTGAATTGCGGGAAAATCATTTAAAATGACAATCCGCAGCCAATCATTATTTTATAATATTTTAACATAAAATAACTTTGAAAAATAAATATTTTTAATTATATTATATATAATGAGGGTTCACAGACTATTTGTAAAAAAAAAATAAAAATTTTATTTTAATTATTAATTAAATAAAAATAAAATTTTAAAGTGCGAGATATTATATATTAATATAATAAAGATATAGTCGAACAATTATAATGATAATTATAATTATTGGATATTGATAAAGCATATATGATGGGTTAGGAATTTGGACAAAATGGAAAGCTAGTTTCATTCAGTAATCTTTTTGATTATTCTACTTTAAGTACTCTGAAGGCTTCTTTACGTTTGCCAATACCACAGAATTATAAAATAATAGTTTAGAATGAAGGAAATAATTCTAAAATAATAGATGACCTTATTAATAACATATATCATAACAATAAAAAAATAAATGAATTAACTAATTAGATAAATGAGGAAAACAAATTAGTTAATAAAAGAGAAGACGTAATTAATGATCTAGTAAAAGATAGATATAGAATTAGAGCATAGAGATTGAATAATTTAGCGTAGTTAATAACTGTATTATATAATTAGGCTGATAGATCTACTGCAAAAGACATTGTCTTTTATGATTATGAAAATCAAAAAGAAACAATAGATTGGATTATAAAATAGATTCAAATACATTAGCAAACAAGGATATCTCCATTCTAGGAAAATGCTGCATATAGAAATATGGTATCTTCAGGCATATAGAATACTGTATAGGATTTATCAAATATGGCAGATGCTTACTAGCCAATATCAATGGATGATCTTAAATTAAGTAATGGAAAAATAACTGATGCAATGGTTTTAAATTAGTTAAATCCATTAATGAAATATATTATGCAATCATAGAATATGGTTGGTAAAAAGGTTATTGGTATTATGGCTGTCGGTGAAAAAATTAATTATAATCTTGATTTTTATTTTAACGAAAAATTAAGATCCGGTGATACTAAGTATATTGATTTTGATAAAACATATACTCGTATTTTAGGAAGATATAATTATTCTAAGAGTAATAATTTAAATGATATATAGACGGTATCAAAAAGAATGATATCCGATATAAATCTTTCTGAAGTAGAACCAGAAATAAAAGAACATTTTATTGTTGTTGATAATGTATTATAGAATTTTGAAAATAGATATCAAAGAAAATATAATCCAACATCAAAAGAAGATAGAAAGATATATAATTAGTTATTAGATGAAGAATGCAGAAAGTATGGAATCGGAGTAAATAACCGCGTAGACGGCATGATCTCTGAATTATTGTCTGCTGCCACTGATAACGCTAAAGAGCTTATATTGTATCAGATTAATTGTGACACTAATATGGCTAAATGTTATATTCATTTACTTATTATGGGATTTGATATTAAAGATGTTGTGTCATTTATGACGTCTCCGGCAATCAATTTGATAAGTAAGTTAAGTAAATGTAATATGTGGGATAGCTTTGTTTATTCTCTTTATGAGTAGGATGTTATTAATTTAGCAGAAGGTATTATTCCAATAGATAAGTTTATTTTTGAAACAGTATCTAATCTTGAAGAAGATCAAATTGCAAATACATTTGTATTTACTTCAAAATTAAAATTAAATCAGGAATTTCTTGATGCAATTGGAATGGATAAAGAATCTTTTGTAAAATTAGATGCAAAAAGTAGAATATAGGAATATATCAAAGCAAGAGTTTAGAATAAATTAAATAAAACATTAGCAGAATATATTAATCCAACAAAACTCAATCATAAGATATTATGTGATTATATTGAACAAATAGTAACTTAGATAAAAGAAGCTGTAAATGAATATTCTGGGTAGAATGTTGAAGAAAAATTTACTCAGTATTAGCTTGATATACAGCAATATAAACAGGCCGTTGAGGGTGGTAATGAATTGTCAAGTCTTGGTAATGTTCTTTTAGGTATGAATTAGGGTTTACCTTCTTCAAAAGAAGATTTAACAACGAAAATAAGAATGATTAAAAAGATAATTACAGACAGAGAAGAAATATTTGGAATTTCAGAATCTAAATTTAAAACAGATAATGGAATTTCTGATATGGTAAAAGTTATATCTGCTAATAATAAATACTTAGATAAAAAAAGAATTGAAAATATTTTAATTGCTGCAAAAGTATATGGATTAATAGGCGGAATAGACTTTGATAATTGGATTTATGATGTTAAATTAGATGGCGAGTAGAGATTAGTATAGGATTCTGATAATAAAAATGAAAAACTAGCAAAATCACTTCCATCTGGAATAACTCAAATGACTTATAGATAGTTAGTTAAAGAATATTATGATATATTAAAATATTCAGTAAATGTATTTGATGTTATTGACGTTGTTCCTCAATTCTAGTCAATTATTGACTTGCTTCAAAAAGTATATACATTTGATAAACAATTTAGTATTAGATCAAATATTATTGATAAAGTAACAAATGCCATACTTAAAAAGCAAAGTTTTATTGACGCTAGAATGGTGAAACAAATAAATAATTATGCTAGGGATTTAATCATAACTGCTTATTTTAATGATGATAACAATGTATATAGCTTCCCAGTAAAGAAAGGAATGTCTGGTCTTTCTAAATCGTATAAGACAATAACATATGAGAAAGATTAGAATATTGATTTAAATACATCAATAGGAAGAGCTTCGTTTAAAAAGGTATTTATGGATTTTGTTATAAATCTACAAAATGACCCAACATATAAAGGATATATTTCAAAAGACGATCATATAGAAAACAATTATTTTATAAATCATTTGAAAATAAATACAGATAAATATAATATTCCGTATCTTGTAACGTCTCTAGATTTAAATGAAAGAAATTCTAGTATTAATAACGAATAGGAATTTTAGAAATTAATTGATGGACTGGAGGAATTAAAGCAAATTAAGATTGGTGAATTGACATTATATGACTGGTTTGCAATATATAATTTATTTGTTAATCAGAATCAATATGGTAGAGATAGATTAACTGCATTTTTTAAAAATTATGATACTGGAATTAAATCAAAAGTTTTGATTGATTTCTTTAAATACGAAAGTGAATTAGATTATAATTATAAAAATGATGAAATATTCCAGTAGATTGGTTTTGATATAAATGACGTTTATATAAGACTTGCGCCTCTTGTAAGTAAATATAATGAGGATAGTCATAAGGAACCATATATAAAAGAATATGATGATAATGGAATTTTACAGATTAAAAAGAAAGTTGGTAAAACATATAAAACAATATCAATTTTCCCAAAAGAAAGTATGTTGGCAGACTATAATGATACTCCTACTTTTGAGCAATAGTATAATTATAGTATTTATTAGAGTATAAAACTAACCAATCAAGATATAAAAATTAATACGGCAAGAGATATAGCATCTAAAGATCCAGATACGCTGGCAGATGCTTTATATAGATTAATTAATTCAAGTATAATAAGAATAACGACAATAAATTGTTAATATGTCAAATTGTCAAATAAGAATTATAAATGTTAAGAGTGGAGAGGCAATTGACCTCTCTGCTCCTAACCTTTAGTTTAATCAGGATGGGCAATTAGTTGATAGCTCTGGTTAGGTAGTAGATAATAACAATTTGTTTAGGATAGCAAATTTATTAATACAAGATGATAATAAAAGGCAAGAATTTCTAGATAATATTAAAAATGCAAAACAGAATGATAATGTAAAAATAATTTTAGGAGAAGATGAATTTGATCTCCCAACAACTACAGCTGGATAGATATTTAAAAATGACGATATAGAGATAAATGGTAATTTTCGAATATTAGATATAAGAAATTCAAATTTCTTTGGATAGGATTTTGGTCATTCTTTCATAAGAACATCTCATGGTGATTTTATTGTTATGAATTCGATAGAGTCAAACTAGAGAAACAAGGTAAGAGACTTTCTAATTGTTGAGCATAAATTACACAGAGTTGACCAAAGTGATGATGTTAAAAATTTTCTTAAACAATTAAAAGAAAATAGTATAGTATAGAATTATATAAAAGAATAGGGAAAGGTTTCCGAGGATCTAAAAAAGAAAATACTTTCGTTATAGGAAAAGATTAAGAAAGAAGAATCTAGTAAGAAAGGAAATTATCTTAACAATATTGACAAATATAAAAAAGAAATTGCGAAATACGAAACAGCATTAAAGTACTCATCAATGAGTATTGAGGATTTGATATTATCATATATTAAATTTCCATCTTAGTTTAAAAGCAATATTAAATTATCAAAACTAAAAACAACAATAGCAAATGCTGTTAATTTCCTTTTGGATAAAAATATAAAAGAATATTATTACACTGATGAAAATGCAAATACATTAATAAAATCTTTATACTTTAATATAGATTTTGGTAAGTATTGTACTGATATATCAACTGCATTTTCAACAATTGTAACGATAGCTGAAAGTCTGGTTGAACAAAATATCAAGGATCCGAGTTTCAAGATATAGGAAGAAAATACAATTAATTAGATATTGGATTTTTATAATTAGTTTGACTAGACAAAAGACATATCTGCTAATAGAGATATAAAATCTTCAATACAAAAATGGGCTTAGGCTGTTTTGGTAAATATTACAGATAATAATTTTGCATTAACAAAACCAATGCTTTTAAAAATCAAAAGCAAAAGTGGAAAATTAAAATATTATCTAACATTTGAGAATCAATATTAGACAATTGAAGAAAGGTTTGAAGATATCGATTGGAAATAGATATCGCTTTTTCAAAAAGAATCTAATTATAATGGTTATAATATATATACTGATAAAGATGGATTCTTTTATATAGATCGCCATATTTTAACTACAAAATCATATGGTAAACGATATCAGACGATTGAAGAGGCAAAAGCAGCGATTGATTAGAAAAATGAATATATTCCATTATATAGAGATGAGTCAATAATATTAATCAATCGTTTGTCTGATAGAAATTCTGCTTGGTTTCCATATAAAATACAGGAAGGTCGTGTAATAAAAATGAAGGATATTAGTAAGTTTGATGATGATTATTTTAATTTTAAAAAAATAACACCACAAAACTATCCATAGTTTTTTAAAAACAATCCAGAATATACTTTTAATAATTTCAGAGAATCTTTAAGAAAAATATATGGAAGTAGTATTTTAAAATTAAAAACAGCAGAAGATTTATACTTATTTTTAGCAGCAATTGAAAATAATAAAAATAAAAGAATTGCTGAGGAAATAATAAATGATATATCTAATATAAATAAATATGTATATTATCAGGTAACTGATGTAAATAATGGTAAAATTATAACATCAAAACATGGATTTAACAAATATACGGATAATACAAATAAAGTATTGCCAATGTATAAAACTACAGTAATTCCAGTTACTGTGGACTTTGGCAACTTTTATAAAAAAGAAGAAGTTAAAAATAGATTTATTGAAGTAATTGATAATTTAAAAGAAATAGCATCATAGATCAATACATATTTTGGTAATGATCTTATAACTGTAGATTCTTATACTAATTTAAATCAAATTGAAGGACTCGACAATTTAATTGATGAGGATACTCGAGGATTTGTATATAATGGTAAAATATATATTAATTCATCTGTTGCTACTTCAAAAGATATATTCCACGAATACACCCATTTAATTTTAGGTATGATAAAAGCAAGTGACATGGACACATATTTAGATATTATTAATAGAATCACAAGTTCGAAATAGGGTGAAATATTAATATATAATATGCGTAAAATTGATAAATATAAATTCTTGTCTCATTCTGATATTCAGGAAGAGGCTGCTGCTGAAATAATGGGTTTATATATGTCTGGACGAAATGGAAGTGATATAACTGGAGAAAACACAAAATCTGTATTAAACAGTATGGTTCAGGCTGCATAGCGAATGTTTAGTGGTAAGAAAGCAAATTTAGATATTGCCAATATGAATATATCTGATTTCTTTAAATTTTTCGTTTCTTTATCAAGCGTGGAGAAAAATAAAGAGTAGGATAAATTTTTGTTTTCTGAAGCAAGAGAAAACAGAATGATAACCAATATTATACAAAAAGGATTATAGGCAAACGCTAGATATAAGTCAAAAGATAATGAAGGCTGGGAAGGTATTTTTAAGACAAGAATAGAGGAGAACTGCGAATGAGTTGTACTTATACAATATATGATAAAACTGGCATAAAAGACAGTATAGTAAATGTTTCAATTAAAGAACTTATATAGTATTTTAAAGATAACAAAAAATAGTATATAGAAAAACAAAGTATAGAAGATATTTTATATAGTTAGGGATAGGATTAGGTAACATCTTCTTTATTAAATGAGAAACTAAACTAGAAAGCATCAAGATCGAAATCTGAATTAATAAATGATCCTGAATATAATGATTCAGATTAGTTTTCTCCATCATCTTTAATAGATAGTGGTAATTTACGTATATTGGGAAACTAGATTATGCCGGAAAAAAGATAGGAGGATTATGAAAAAAATTTAGCAATACAATTAAAAGAAGAAAATCCAAACATGTCTGATTCTGAAATACAATAGATTGTTAAATCAATAATTTCAAATTAGGATAAGATTAATAAGGATGGATTTGACTTGCATTGTATTTTAAATAATTTTGGTTTTTATCGTAAAGATTCCAAAGTATCTTTTGTTGATTCTAAAATGGTAAAAGATTCCAGGTTTAATTCAGTAAGCGGATCTTTGTTTGATTAGATTGATTAGAAATTCATAGAAATGTGGAGCAATCATAAATCATTAAATGGAACTTCTGCTAAAATCATCTAGAATGTCACTTTAAAGGGATTTATAAATAATACTGAAAACGGATTAATAAATAAGGAAATCGTTGGGCATTATGATAATATTGTAATTGACGAAAAAGGAGATGTTCATATCTATAATTATAGGGTATCATCTACAAGTCCAGTACACGAATATAATGTTAAGAGAGAAAAATATACTCTTATGATGGCTTTATTAAAACAGATATTAGCAAATAATGGCTATAATGTAAGAAATATAACAATGCATTATATTCCAATTCAATTAAAATATAATGATGATTTTTCATAGATAGAATCTATTATTGTTCACAATAGTTATAATGTAGCATATGAAAAATCATTTAAGAAAATGGATACTGTTGCAAAGGCTTTTATATAGAGTAAAGTTAATATTAGTCCAATTTTGTCATCTACAATAGAATAGGTTAATACAAATCTAAAAGTGATATTTCCTGAGAAACAGATTTACGCAAATGGAATTGCAAAAACTGTAGAATAGTGGATTAAAGAAGAATATTCTGGATTTGCTACAAGTAGAATCAGAAAAGTTACTGATGAGGAAGGAGTATATTATAAATTGTATTTAAAAGATGATTTTTCAGATCCAATAAAAATAACAAGTAAGGAACCGCCAACAAAAAATCAATAGATAATACAATACGTAGAAGAATATTTAAGTGAAAAAGAATAGGATCGAAATGCGAGATTAAAAGATATGGTTGATCAGATAATAAAAGGAAAACGTATTGGACTTTTAAATATTAATTTAGGCCCATTTGGTCAGCAGACGGCTTCGTATTTAAATAGGATTTTAAAACCATATATTTCTGATGGAATAAAAGTTGATGATGAAACAATATATGATTGGGAATTAATATCAGATGATACTTTGTTAGAATCTAATATATTATTATTTAAAAACAAATTAGGAGTTGTTGATGTTGTTGTATTAAGTAATTTTGATTTAAATTCTTAGGCCAGATTTAAAGGACAGAAAAATATAATGGGATCGTATTTTTCCGATATGGATCCACGATTATAGGAAGCATTTAATTATGATTCTTCATATGGTAATATCGAAGCTGTACGTGTAATGACTTTGTTAAACGAAGTTCTTCCGTAGCTTCAAGATAAGGATGTTAGAATGGGAAAATTATAGGTTATATCTTCTTCTCGTCATGGTCAGTCAAAAATATTTTCATTTGAAAGATTAAATAAAGAGTTATTTCAAAATGTTATACGATTGACAAAAATAGCAAATCCACAATTCTAGTATAAGAATAATTTTTCAGAAATTAAATATGTTGATCCTTTGTATGTATTGGCTTAGACAAAGGAGGACATATTATCTAATTAGTTATTTGATAATATATCTTTAAAGCAAAATATAAAAGAGTTAAGCTGGCCTGATTTTGAAAGCCAATCAGCAAAAGAGTAGAAACTAGTTCAGTTAAGAGCTTTGGCTGAAAGTATGGTGAAATCTTTTCCAGAATTAGAAAATATATCAACAGATGAATTGATTGAATATTCAAAAGGATTCCACGGGAAAACAAAAAATATCTTATCGTAGATATATATGCAAACACTTGATGCTATTCTTTATTATTCTAATACACGAGTTGATTAGGAAAAAAGAATATCAAAATTAAGCGAGTATGGATTTAAAGCAAATCGTGTTCCAAATAAAACTTTTAGATCTGTTGTTGGATTATATATTAAAACTGTTGATACAATAGCAATGGAGGTAAGACAGAGATATAATCCAATATTTAATTATATAACAAGATTCTATGATTCTTCGCAATTTTCAAATATTCGAAATGCTGTTTTAGGAGATTAGGTAAATGCATTTAAGAATATGTTTAGAATAAATGAAAACAACGAAATGCTAATGGAATTTAGAAATCCGTATAAGACAGATAGTCAAACCAAATTGACGGAAGCGGAAAAAAGTTGTTTAAAAAATATCATATATGACTTTACTAAGATGCGTTGCGAATTATATGGGAAAGAGTTTAATTTTAATAGATCTGATATAAATTCACAAGAATATATTGATTTTTTAGAAAGAAATCCATGGACTTTTAATGTTCCTTTGAAACGGGCTTCAAAAGCAACTATACGTAGTAAGGGTTTTGAACACGCAATAAATGAAAAATGGAAAAGAACGAAAGAATTTTGGAAAAACAAAAATGAGATTTTAAAAAATTAGGCTTCTGAATTTCTTATGCCAGAAGAACTTAATATGTATGAATAGGCATTTGATAATTTAACAATTGCTAATCCATATATGATTGGAGATGGATATCCTGGAAGTGAAGATTCTAGAAAGACATTGTTAGGAAAATACGGAACTGATTATTTTGAGACAAATATTGAAAATCTTTTAGCTGATTATATTGACAAATTAGTATAGTTAAAAGAATATAAGAAAACACTTATAACAGTTCGAGGAATTTTGTTGTAGAATGCATTAATTGGTGATATTGCAGGAGAATCAGATAAAGAAGGAATTAGCTAGACAGAAAAAATGATTAAAGATTATGTAAAGATTAATTTTTTCAAATAGTCAATTATGGAACCAGAATCAATCAGAATGATTTCTTGGCTAAAACCTTTTAGAGAACTAGTTTCTAATGCATATATAGCTGGAAATATCACTTCTGCTTTCCGTGATACTTTTAACGGATTTTTTGAAAATATGACCAGAGCAATAACGAAATATCAAACTGGCGGAATTAAAACAGCTGAAATAATGAAGTCTTATAAAGATGTAATACTAGCTTCTTTTACAAGCGCTAGGGATATTACAATTATTGATGAACTTTGTAAAACATATCGTTTATCAAATCTTGATGTTGCTAGAATTTCAGAAGGATTAACGACTTCTCATTGTGGTATTTTGAATGTTGAAAATTGGTTATATTCAACATTGAGAACTCCAGATTTTTTAAATAGAATGGTGTTGTTTGTGGCAAAATGTAGAACTGATGGAAGCTGGAATGCATTTACATTAAATCAGAAAACTAGACGACTTGAATATAACTGGAAAAAAGATAAACGATACTCAGCATATGCTGATAAATCGAAGAAAGGGACAAAAGAATACGAGGATGCAAAAGTAGCGTATTACAATGCAATACGTATTTATAATTCTGAAAATCCGGAACACACAATTGATTTTACAGAAGACTTACCAGTTGCTTATTCAAACGAAGAAATGCGTAGATTTAGAGAATTGTCTAATTCTATTTATGGTGCATATGATTAGTCATTAAAATCAAAATATGAATTTATTGCTTTAGGACAGGCGTTTGGAGTATTTACAACCTGGATGAACGGTATGACATCAAATTATTTTGCAGCTCCTGGGATTTATGAAGATTCTGAAGTGCAATTAGTATAGGATACTGATGGATCTGGAAATAACAAATTTATGGATGAATAGGGGATTTCTGTCATAGAAGTACATACAGATAATGGTATAAAATATATTTATGAGGAAACTGGAGAAGAATATTAGAAACCAATAGAAGATCTTGTTAAAACATATAAAAATATTCCATTATAGGCATAGGGTATATTTAATACTCTCAGATCATTTGTAAATAATGTTGGCATAAACGGATTTGATTATGCAAAAAACGCTATAAAAATTAGCGTAATGGATCAGCGTGGATTGGAAAAAGGATTAGCAGATTTATTGATGTCATTATTATTCTTTTTAGGTGTTAAATTAGCACTTACCCCAAAGTATAGAGAATATAAAAAGGAAATGGCAGAACATTCGTTATTTGAAAATGCTTTAACGGAAGTAATGTATGGTGGAATTTCTAAATCTGGTGATAGTTTTGCCGGGCCAATTGGGCTACTTACACATATTGGTACTTCAAATCCTCCTCAATATAAAGCAACATTAAATTTAATAACTAATATTGGGTAGGCTACTTTTGGAGATAGGACATGGACTTCAGTCCTAACTAACAATATAGCTTTGGCTAGACCTTTAAAATATACATTATATGCAGAGGATAAAAAAGCAGAAAAAATTAAAAAAACAGAGCAAGAAGCATTGGGAATAAAGGATTCAAACATGAGTTAAAAAAAATAAGCCCGTTGGTAAAGGATTTTACTCCAATACCAACGGGCTATTATTATGTTGTTTTCAATTTAATTATTTTAATATAATCATCAAAAAAGTTTACTGAATAAAAATTATCATTAAATATTAAAATCAATTCTTTACTTGATTCATTTATTAATACTTTTATTTCTTCGCAAGATTTTGATAATCCAATAAATAGCTCTCTATTTAGAGGTGATATTAATTTATATTCACCAACTTTTGCTACAAAATTCAGAGTGCCATATAAAAAGCATTTCGAATATTTTACTCCATTATCAAGATCAAATAGAAATTTATCATTCATTTTTTAATTGTCTTATTTTTTCCTTACAAATATGAATTATCTTCGCATAATCAACTATTCTTGCTTCTGCAGCGCTCATACAAGGTTCTACTTTTGTACGCAATACTCTTTTTATAATATCTGCATCCCAAGGATCCAAGTTATAATCAAGCCATATAGACCATGGCTGTATTATATGTTCAGAATAATCACTTGTTCCTACATTATCTTTTCTTGTACCAGTATCATCAACTATTCCAAGATATCGTAATTTATTTTCAAATTCTTCAGTCACTTTCTCTAGCGTATATAAGTAAAACAATTAATAATATTATACAAATTGCAGTTATCATTTTATCCAATGTAAACAATTAATATTATTTTGCATCTGATATTCAATTTTTTCTTTAACTTCCAAATATGATATAGGTCTATAATTATTAAAATCAACTCCTACATCATATTGATTTGGAAATAAAAGTTTCAATCTTTCAAAATCTTTTCCAGTATTTTTTTCTTTACATGAATTTAAATGAACATGACCGAATAATTGCCAAGGAATATTATCGGTTCTATATGTTCCATCAAAACATAGATACGGAAAATGATTTAAATAGATTACTTGGCCATCAATTTTAAGAGTCTTTTGTTGACTTACCTCTTCAAAAAGTCCTATTGTTTTATCTCCTGGATATCGCACACGATCATGATTGCCTAGTATTAAATAATGATGTCCATTTAATTGATTAAAAAGTTCTTTCCATCGTCCATTTGTAGCAAATGCAAAATCTCCTAAATCAAATACAATATCATCGGGTTTAACAACCGAGTTCCAATTCTGGATAAGATTCAAATCCATTTCCTCGATTGTTTCCCACGGTCTTTTACAGAATCTTAAAATATTTTGGTGTCCAAAATGCAGTCACAGGTCGGAGGTGAACCATATATTCACCTCCGACGACTTCAAAATTAAAGGTTTAATATTTTTAAATATATTCTCCATTTTTTATTTTACCCATTCTTTTAAATTATCAACGGTCATTATACCAACAAATTTATCTACTACTTTATCGCCATTTAATTTTACCAATGTTGGTACTGAATGTATTTGGTATTTTTCTGTTAATTCTTCAAATGAAGGATCTGTTACATTAATAGATATGTATTCTATGTTTGCAGTTTTAAGATTCTTATCAAGTACTTTACAAGGGCCACAAGTTGGCGAATAAAATTTTATAATAGTATTCATTCTTTTTCTTTATTAATTTCAACTACTTTTTTAAGAGCAGCTATAGTTTCTTCAAATAATGATAGATATTCTTCTGGAATATCTGATAATTCTTTATCTATTTGCGAATTCATATAATCTACAAAATGATTTCTTAAATCATTTGTATATTTTCCAAGATAATATTTCTGCATTATATAAAATCTTTTAATAATATAATGTGTTTCATTTCTTTATTTCGTAATTCTTCAAAATGTTTCTTATATGATTTTTCTTTTAATTTATTAAAAAGAAATGGGCCAAGAATCCATTCATACCAATGACTTGCGTCGACAGAATAATGTTCTTCCTGAATATTAAAACTGGAAGGTATATATTCCTTCCAGTTCCAAAAAGTTATTGCATTATCTATTTTTAAATCATAGTGATCATGTATAAAATTAATAATTGATTTAAATAATTCAGATAATCTTTCCGCGTCTTCAGGTTCTCTCCTATAATCAAGAATCAATCTTATATAAACATCATCATAATCTATTTCGCAAAGTGCTTCAAATAATGACTCTTTATATAATACATTATTATGGCATATATTTGTCCTATATCCAAATTCTGTATCACCAAACACTTTTATTCTAAAATCAAAATATCGTATTCCAGAATTATATTGTTCTTGAAGAGTTTTTGTTTGACATCTAGTCCATGGACGTAAAATAGTCATCCACCAAGATTTTTCTTTTAAATATGTTGCAGAATTGTGGCTTCCTATCATATTTTATAATATTAATTAATTCCATATTAATCTAAACAAATTTTTCCTTTTAACCTTGAAGACCATTTATCACCCAATATTTCTATTCTAGAAATTGTTGAATATGCAGGGCCGTCAAATATTATTACTTCCCTATTTTGATCGCTTTTAGAGAATTTTTGTAATTCTTTTATTAATTCTTTTGCTGTCATACTTCTGTGAATTTTGTTGATACATAATCATCTGCAGAAAGAATTATTTCTTCGTTTTTGTATTTTTCTTTAACAATATCCATAGCTTCAACAAAACTATTTGCTTTTACTGGAATTGTTTTTTCTAATACTTCTGTAATTTTAATTTTATATTTCATAATTAACTAAAATCTGTAAAAGCAGCAAATCTTAAGCCATCGGAGAAGAAATCGTTTCCTATTTGGTGAATTCCAAGTTTTGATAGTGTTATGTTTTTATAACAATAATCAATATCTTTTGTCCCATCCATTCCATCTGGACACCAATTTAATGCAATTTCCATAAATTCATCAACAGAATAAATATGCCTATCTTCTTCATTTTCAGCATAATGATAATATTCATCAACAATTTTTATATTGTCTTGTGATAAAAATTTTCGTATTGACTCTTTGTTAAAATCATAAAATTGTTTTATTTGACCATTTACTTCATAAACATTTGGATCCCATAAGAATTTCCAACCACTAGATCGTTTGCCTAAAAGAAGTATTCCATAATCAGATACATTATATTTTCCTATTTGATTATAATTTTCTTCACATATATCTTTTACAGAATATGCATCATCATTATTTATTGCATCAATTAATTCTTGCTTTCTTTTCTTTGTTGGCAAAATTATTGCATAAAAATTAGTTCCCATATTTATTTATTTAATAATTCTTTAACTTTTTCTGCCAGTTCATGTGCCATCGGATGGGCGTGTACATCATTTCTTCTATATAAGAAATTATCCCAACAATCATCAAATCCACATAATACCAATTCGGATTTTACAGATAATGGTAATATTTGTCTAGCTTGTTCTGCTTTCCATCCTTGCTGCAATAATATCATATATGTAGATTCTGCTTTTTGTAATCCAAAGAGATAATTATTTATTGTAGGATTTGATTTTTCAAACAAAGGAATTTCTTTGTCATTACACCAGAAACCTCCTATAAATTGATATTCAGATTCAGGTATATCTATCCAATTTGGTATTATATAAGTTAATTCATTTCCAAATTTATCATTTGCATAACGACAATATCTAGTGCTTTCTGCAAGACTAGACATTCCAACATGAGTTCTAAATGAATCCATAGTTACCCTATCAGTTATAAAATGAATAGTATGTCTTTTTGGAAATAATTCATTATCTTCTGTTGTGAAATAGTTAATAAATTTAAAATTTGATCCATCGAACATATGTTTAAAGATTAAAAAATTTGATCCATCGAACATGTCTTTTAATCTTAAAAAATATCGATAATTTGTTGTTATATATGTATATTCTTTTCCGCTATTCCACTGAAGCCATTGAGACGAAAAGTCTTTTGATAATGATAAACACCACATAAAAGAAGCAAAAATAGGTCTTGACATTTTTAAATGAACAGTACCCATTTCTAAAGTTCTTGAATGATCAGAATCAATCATTCTTTGAACAAATTTTTCATATGAATCTTCTGTTATTGTATGTGTACTTTGGTAGCAAGTTTTTGCTTGTTTTTCTATGAATTTTTTTATACCAATTTCAGAAAAATCATCTTGATCATCAAGATAACAATATTGTTTTATTAATTTCATATATTATTTATATATAACTTCAATATCCTCTCCAAACATTATAGAACAATTATCGATATCATGTCCTAGAACTTTTAAAAGATCTTCTGTATTATATCCATCAAGTTCTTCTGTCATTTTGTAGATATAAACATTATTTGTTGAATAATCTAGTATTGCGATTTTTTCCATATTTAATAATTTTTTATTTCAAAATCCTCTATTTCCCAACCTTTAAACTTATCTTGAAATTCATGAAATATCTTTCTTTTAACTTCAATAAAATCCATATTACCATCTATTGCTACTGTATATGGCATACTTACTGTAGCTGTTACATAATATGTATCAAACTCATCGTTTTGATTCCATGGTGCTATCGATTCTTCATATTCAGTTAATGTTGGTGTATTCATTTTAAAACTTTAAACTTTACATTATCAACACTCCAATCTTCTATATCTAATTTGGGTATCTGAATGTTTAGTTTTCTTAAAAGCTCTCGAATTTGCATAATACCATGTGTTGGTAGTACAAGTTCTTCCTCTGCTTTCTTTTTTATGTCTTGATTTTTAAAATTATCGGGGACTTCGATATACAAAGTCCTCGATAAATTAACGGTTATTTTTACTCCTTTATCCAATGTTACAATATATATGTTCTATATCACTACATATGTTTATATCTGAAATCATATCTTGAATAGTCAGTATTTTATAATATGTCTTATATAGATCAGTAATATACTCTTTCATTTGGATAATTTCTTCGATACATTCTTGATTGCCAGCAGCATGCTTTTCATACTCTTGCAATCTTCCTTCTCCTTTATCAATATATTCTTTAATATTACTTAATACAAGTTCAATATCATTTATTGTGATTTCAGTATATTTCATTTCATCACCACAATATGCGATATTTAGATTATCATCAAAATATTGATAAATTTCATTATTTCGGGAATAACTTAATATATGATGTTTTTTATCATCCCCTTTAAATTTTACATAAAAAGTTAAATAACTACTCATATTTTTAATGTATCCAATGTTTTCCAATATTAATATCTGTACTTATTTTAACTTGTTTACATATTATAGATGCTCCTTTTTCCATACATTTTTGTAACACTTTAGATATTTTATCTGCCATTTCTTCTGGACATTCTATATTACATTCATCATATGGAGGAATTAATAATTTAACAATATTTATTAAATTATTATTTCTTATATAATTCCAAAAGTAAATCATAGACAATTTGAAAATAACTGCTGCTCTTCCTTGAATACGATAATTTGTAGCTGCTATTTCATACTGTGTTTTAGTTTTATAAAAGAATTTTACATTTTTAACATATTCGGAATCTGGATAATTTCTTTTCTCAAATTTATATTTTTCCCAGAAATTCTTTTGTCGCATCATTTGTTGTATTTCAATTAATTTGTCAATATAATCGAAATATGCTTTATGTCCAGTTTGTGGACATATTAATATATAACCATCTTTAAATACAGATTGTTTACAATAATCCTGATATGCTTTAATACCAGGAAAACTTTCCATATAATTATTATATAATTCTTCAGCTTCTTCCATACTTATAGAAGGATCGTTATCATGTATTGTTTTTGCATTACCATTATAATTTATTGTATAGCCAAGTTTTTTAGCACCTTGTCTTTCATTTGGAAATCTTTTCTTTATTTCATCAATCGGGCAATCGCCAATGATATCTTTATATGCTTTGCTAGCAATCAAAGAATGTATATCATTGCATCCATTATTGAAAAAATCAATCATTGCTTTGTCCTTGCTTACATCGGCTAGAATTTTTGCTTCTTCAGCTGAATAATCTTGACTAATAAAAATATTTCCTTCTTCTGCTATAAAACAAGCTCTAGTTTCGTAATCTTTTGGTAATGTTAAAATACTAATAGAATTCGGATCATCCGGATTTCCACTACTAACTCTAGTAGTATTTGTACCGAGTTGGTAGTAATCCGGATGAATCCTTCCGTCACTGTCAACCATATCGATCCACTTTTGACCATATGATTGACAAATATTTGCTGCTGCTTTATAATTAATATATGGTTCAGATATACTAGATATATCTTTTTGTTTTTGTATAGTTTCTGAACTTACTGACTTTCTTTTTTGTTTTGTTTTTTTATCAATAATATCAAGATTAAAACCAAGAAATTCAAATAATGGTATAATTTGTGAAGGACTATTCCAATTTATAGAACAATGTTGATCTGGATCAAATCCTTCAAATAAATCTCCTTCTATATTTTGATATACAAAAGGTCTGAATTCCTTTCCTTCATAATATCCAAATGGTATTTCATATTTCCCAATATCATATACTACTCTCATATTATCTTCATATACCACTTCTTGTCTTCCTGTAATTAAATTTGCATTTTGCGGAATATTTATTTGTAGATTTTCGTATCTACCATTTGCATTTTTTCCAACACGAATATCTAATTTTATTTTTCCATTTTCACCATTAAAAGAATTAAAATAATCAATAACCCATTTATCGAGTTGATCTTTATATTTTATCATTTCTGTAATGTCTCTACTCATTTTCTTTCTCCAACGAGGAATATCGAGCTTTACACCACAGAATTTAAAATATGCAAGACATGGAGCAAATTGATTTTCTATAAACAAAGCCTTATCAAGACCTTGACTATTAATTCTTTTCATTTGCTCTTCCATAACTGGAATTTCAAACTCAATATCTCTTGCTGCATATATAATAGTTTCTTTTGTTAAACCAGATTTGATTATTTTTCCTCTTACAGATTTATCCAAATCTTCATTACAGTATCTTTTTACTGCTGTTTTTAAAGCAAATGGAGTATATCCAGATCCGAATAATTCAATTGTTTTTGTTAATAGATTTTTATAATCTAATCCATTATATAGTAATTGTTCTGCAAGAATACCATCATATATATTTTTTGGGAATATATTATTTTTATACAAAAACAATAAATCAAATATTGAATTCCACCATACAGTTATTGTATCCTCGTCTTCCAATATATCTTTTAATAAAGATATATTTGTTGTAATGCAATCCCAAACGATTTGGAAATCTTTATTTCCTAACTGTATTGTTATTATATTATTTTGTATAAAATTCAATCCTGTTGTTTCTGTGTCTGAAGCAATTAAGCGTTTATTGTTATCATTTCTTTTTATGGATTTTAACATATTTATAGCACCTCCAGGAGATATATTTGAATATTCTGTATTATCAAATAACTCCTTTTGATTACTTACTAAATATATCATAATACAAGTATTGGATCATTCTTGTCTTTAGTATATATCTCAATTGAATTTCCATCTGCATTTTGGATTTCCTCTGTCGTATTATCTATTATTACTGATCCTTTTGAAGTATCTGTTTGTAGTACCTTTATACATGCTTCTTTTATAGAATCTGCATTTACAGCTACTTCTTTTCTGATCCAACATTTAACATATTTATCGACAGTGAATTTATATATCATAATAAACCTTTTAATTCTTTTGAATATCTACGACGTATTCTGGATAATGCGTGTTTTAAAAGTTGTCTAACTCTTTCTGATCCCAATCCATATCTCCTCGCTATTTCATTTGGAGGCATAGAAGGCATTCCTATACCAAAATACATTCGTATAATATCTTGGTCTCTATTGCTTAACTTATTTAATACAGAATTAATCTTGTTTTTCATATCGATATTCTCTACGGTTTCTTCTACCAAATCTGCATTTTCATTTGGAATTAATTCTACCATAGGAAGACATTCGCTTTCATCAACTGTTCTATCAAAAGAAGTAGTATTAATACTTGAAGCCATAATAGAATAAATTTTATCATGCTCAATTCCAGTATTTTCTTCTAATTCAAGAGTTGATGGACTACGATCGTTTTCCTGTTCGAATTTTTCAGTTTCATTTTTTATTTTTGCATAATTTGATAGTTGATTCTGTGGAAGTCTTATCGTTCTACTATAATATTGTAACGATTTAATTATATATTGTCTAATCCAATATACAGCATATGTTACAAACTTGCATCCTTTATCTTGATCAAATTTATCAATTGCATGCATCAATCCAAGAGAACCTTCTTGAATTAAATCACACAATTCCATTCCTTTTCCTTGATACTGTTTCGCAACAGATATCACAAAACGCATATTTGATTCAATTAATTTATTATATGCTTTATGGTCATTATTATTTTTGACTTTTTGAATCAATTCTGACTCTTCTCTTTCTGAAATAGGTTTTAACTTCCTTACATCTCTAAAAAATATTTCAGTAGTATTATCAAGATTGTGTAATATACGTTTTTTTACTTTGAAATCATTTAATTTTGTCATAAAAGATTCCAAATATCTTCAATGGTTTCTGTTGGTACTTCTTTTTTATCAATATACATTTTTAATTCAGGATTATCCCTTCTTTCATAAAGCCACCAATCAATTAATTCTATATCTTCATCATTAAAATTATATTTTAGTATTTTATGAAACATATTATCAATAAATTCATAATCTTTTGACTCGTATATACAGGCATGCAAAAGTTGATCCAATTTATCAATATTGTCAGTTAAATTTATATAATTTGTTATTAAATCAATAAATTCCTGTTTATCTATTTTTTTTCCATAATAAATTATTTACCAGTTGAACCAAAGCCTCCTTCTCCACGATCAGTATCAGACAAAGAATCGACCTCTCGAATATTCACATCTTCCAATTTTTGAATAATCATTTGAGCAACCCTATCACCAACTTCATATGGAGGCTTCCTTAAATTTGTAAAATCCCTACTCTTTAGACATACCTTCCAAGAACCACGAAAATCGCTATCTATAACTGGAACAGAGTTAGGCATATAGAATTCGGTCTTTCTATTTGAACTTCTTGGGAATATTAAAGCAACATATTCTGGACTAAATTCGGAAACTATACCAAGGTCATATACCCAACAATCACATTTATCATCATAATAAACAGATGCTGCTGTTAAATCATAACCAGCAGAAAAAGGAGTTGCACGATATGGCAAAACTGCATTATCCAATACTTTTTTAAATTTTATTTCCATTTTTCAAAAAATTAATAAGTTGATTAATAGCATTATCTCCAGTTTCAGAATAGAAACCTCTTTTATTTTTCTTATCCTTTACAAGTATAAAAGGAAGAATATTTGATGCATATTCATACATTATTTTGCGCATTTTTGATCGTGCATTACGATTATTAAAATCATAAATTTGAAAATATGAACCTTCTGCAACAGATCGTAATTCATGCAACAAATCTTTATCTGCTTTTGTATCACATAAAATTAAAATATCCATATTCATATAATATTTTTGAAAATCTAACTAATATAGCTCCACAAATACAAAGTATTATATATGCATATTTTTCAGAATTATTTTCAACTTTATTTTTATTATCTCTAATATAATAATCTATAATTCCATGTAGCCCATAAATCATTTGCATTATACCAATTAATAATAATCCTAAATTAATCATTTCTTCCAAAATTTATTGGTTATATCCTCAAGATTTCCATTAATATTTTCATACATCCTTTGATTAGTAGTACATTTGTTTAAAGGCCCATATTTTTCGATATAAGGACCTATTTTTATAAAGTTGAATAATCTTACATCAATCTTATTTGAAAGCGTCTCAGAGCCACTATACCATCCTATTTTCAAATTATAATTATCTTTTATATATTTGGCTAATTTATTTATTTCAGATGGATCTCTATCTCCTCCCATAAAACCTATGCAAGTTATTCCATGATTTTCTTGAATTAATTTATCAAGTTCTTTATAATCAAGAATAGTACCAATATCTTCTTTTAAATATGATGAATGGCAATTTACGCATGCATTTGGGCAATTTGATATATTTATACAAAGTGATATTTCATCTGGAAATTCAGAAAATGTAACAAGAGTTTCAACATATTTTAACATTTTATTCCTTTCTTTAGATTGCATATTTTATGTACTATCTGACAATTGCTTTCTTCTGTAAGTCCACCTTTAATCCATGGAATAATATGGTCTCCTTCAATATCATATAAAGATTTAATAGGTTTTCCACAAATTGCACAAATTGGATTTTTAAGATATAATGAATATATTGTAGATGCTGCAAAACTTCTTTTAAATAATACTTGTTTTCCATCGTGTTTTTGTAAAGCATATTCAAAAGCTCCTGTTATTTTAAATGCTGGTTCATTTCGTTTTTCAAGAGCTTTTAAAAGTCTTTTTCTTATTATATCTTTATCATATTTATATGTATGATATTTATAATATAACAATCCTATATCGGCTTTTCTTATCATAATGCTATCTGGAATAATATCTCCGAAAATAGAATCTATCCAATATAGAATTCTTAATATTTCTTCAATATCATCTTGTGCAGATGGTTCACGATATTTTATAGCCATATATTGACTTACAGAATGATCTCTACTTATCCACTTTAATACTTTTCCTAATTTATGCGATCTTTCAAGATTTCCATAAACATATTTGTTTATTAATTTTAAATATGGAGAATTTATATTTGCAAAAGAATCCATTAACTCTTTTAACCAAACACCTTTTGATCTTGCATTGAGTATTTCCTGCTCTGAATAGAAATTTGGGTTTTCCTGTTTCATATACATAGAAAGTTGTAACTCTCCAAGTTCTCCCATAGATATATGATTAAATTTTATATCAGTATTTAATATTAATTCTTGTTGTTTTATAGAAAGATCGGAAAAATATTTTTTATTAACAGTATATTCATTGTTAACATATTTTAATAAACTATTGAGCATATAATGACCATCGCATATAACAAATTCATTATCAATAATAGTATATACAACGGTATCTGATACAAATCCTTTTTCTAATATAGATGGAATATATGGATTTTTCTTCAATAGCAACGTATCATATCCTGCCATAAAATATGGTTTAATCGATACTATATGATCACTTATCATTACATACTCATTATTTATAAAAGAAAGTTTATTAAAAATCATAATACTAAATTTTAACTAAACGAAGACGTTCTCGTATTTTTAATAATCATGTGTAATACTTCGTCTTCATTAAATATTGTATCTTCATATATTTTCTTTTTAATTAAATCTAAATACTAAAAAACGGGGAGCAAAGAATCCTCTGCTCCCCTAAATAAAAACAAAAAAATTAACTTTTTTCCTTCATGCATTTACTGCATAAAGTTTTTATCCAGCCAGTTTTCGTTTGTGATACATTTTCGGTTGAACCGCAATATTCACAAGTTTTAAATGACTGTTCTTCAGCATCATCAATTAATTGATCTAATTCAGGAGTTGAAAATGATGTATAAATTCTTAATCCGCCAAATTTTTCTTTTATTTGTAAGATTTCAATTTTATCATCATGTCCGGAATTATATAAATCAATATAATCAAGTATAGGTGTAATCAATTTATTCCATCCATTTCCACATTCAATACCAAATAACTCATATGGTTCTTGAGGTTTTTGTTTATTTGGATTTTCTGTGATAATATATATATTATTCCAATTTTTTATTCGTTTTACCTTTTTCTGGTCTTCTTTATCTTCCACAGGTAGTAATTCTTCGATTTTTATCATTGGGCCACCAGATGGATCTACGCCTATTATAGTTTTATTATCGTGATCATATATAATTCGTATAGAATTGTTTTCTGTATGAAGAATATATGTACATTCTCCTATTTTCTGCAACCAATTATCTTCTCCTCTTGAAAGTAATTTAATCTTCTTCATATTTAAATAAATGATATTCTGGATTTTTTAATTCTTTTATTTTTTCTTTTAATTCTGTTTCAGAATAAACAACATATGAGCCATCATCAGATTGAATAAAAGCATATTCAGAAAAATATTTATGATTTACATCATTTGAAAAATAATATTTACAACCTTCCTCTACATCTTGATAGTAGACTTTTATTTTTGGATATTTTCTTTCAATATATTTTCTTACATCTTCTTGTTCGCACCATGCTGTTTCCATATGAATTACAAGAGTATCATTAACCCAGCAACAATCAACAATATCACCTCTTGCTCTTTTGTTAACTGGATCTTTACATCCCAATGCAATTAATAGATTTCCAAGCCATAGATTTCCAAAATCATTTTTAATTAAATTGTACTTTCCATTTTTACAATCTCGTATATTATTATATAATTGTATTAGTTGTCTTTTAGATCCATCACAAATATAAGTAGTATCACACCAGTTTGGCATATTAAAATCCCATTTTATTTGAGTTAGGTGGCATCATATCCTCAACTTCTTCTCGTATAGCAGTTTCTCTATACCATGTTGAATATAAGATACCAAATAAATATTTCTTTTTTACATAGATAGCTTTATCGTCTTTACGATATTCGTAAGATATTTCTTTATACATTTAAAATAATTTTATTTAATTGATTGTATAAATATTAATATATTTTACTTTTTTTCTTTTGTTAAACTACTATTTGC
>OCHN01000126.1_pt1 | contig 81385 bp, 74 predicted proteins | sample 1538911 | NCBI WGS metagenome assembly OCHN01 (sample SAMN04571736, study PRJEB22368) | human gut metagenome | biome: human gut; material: stool | host: Homo sapiens | place: Luxembourg | collected 2013-01-11 | reverse complement strand
ATGTTCGCCAGCTGCAGCAGCTCACGAATCTTTTCCCTGCGGGCATTTTCTTCCGTGGTGCGTTTCCTTCTTGCCATATGAAAACCTCCATTCTCGTGCTTCTATTATACACTACTTTCGAGGTTTACACAAAGTATGGGATAGTCTCAGAAAGCCGAAACCCTTGCATCTCCAAGGATTTCAGCTCGTGGAGCATAGCGGATTCGAAGCGGAGAACGCACCTCCCACCGCGTCCCAACCAGTACCATATGGTAACACACTGAAACCGAAATCGGCAATTATAGCTTAGCAAATCACATGGAATATCACTCCGTTGTGGGTACGATTGTGGGTACGCATCGTGGTGCTGTGTCAAAGAAACACAGACCAGAAGTAGTCCAAACGCAAGTCTTATTCAACCGCATTTAAAAGGGCATATTCTCACAGCCCCTCTCTATTCCTTCACGAAACAACTCACCTCGTTCTATAATTCACATATACTATAGGCGTATACCCTTGCAACCTGACTTCTTTCTTCCATTGATCAAGCCGATTTTTCAGCATCAGCATGTCAAGCCGGTTAATATCAGGCTTGCCATCCTCATTCTCAATATGTCTGCTTCTATCAAGAACAAACCAAATCGCCACCGACTTAATTACAGGCATATTATCCCGTTGATTATGCTTGTACAATTTCAGAGCTTCCAGTGATTGGTCAACAGCATAGCACAACTTTCCCGATGTGCTACCAATTTTGACCGCAAACATTGTCTCTGCCTTGTAGAGATCCATGATTTCAACCGTTCCGTTGCCAACAGGAACTGTAACGCGATCATGGTTTTCAAATCCATAATCCCGCTCCATAAGAAGGTTAAACACACGTTCTGCATAGTATTTCTTTTGCAACTGTTCTCGGATTTCCTTATCACTCTTACCCGAATACCGGAGTTCTGTTCGCTCCGCAAGCAATTTTGTTTCAATAAAAGCGTTATACTTTTCTTCCGAAAAGTCGTATTGCGGTTCGTAGTAAGTAGTGATTTCACTAATTGACGCTTGCAGATAGCTGAGATAATCATCATTATATTGATACCATTGTCCTTGGGACAGCAGGCATCGTTCCTGATCATCCGTGTAATCTATCATATCCCTTACGCATACTGGAGCAAAAACCATACCATCGCGCTCACTGTACACAGCGATATTCAGCGCTTCTGTTAAAGGAATATGATTCGCTTCGCAGAAACTCCGAAGCACATCATCAGAAAGTGACGTTACTGTTTCCTTATATCGTCTGTATTTTAGGACAAATTCGTAGTCGTTGTGATTAAAAACTTCTGTTGCGCCAATTACCTCCAATTCCGATACATGAATTTCATGCCGCGTCTCAACAAACAAATTTAGTCTTTCATTCAGAGACCGTTTCCTTTCTTGATCTTTAATGTGCGTAAATACAGGAATTTTATGCTTATCTGCCTCTGTGTCTACGATATTTTCAATATATGCAATGATGGCAGTTGCCCGTTCAAGTGAGTTTTCTGCACTATCTACACGAATTGACGTTCCAATTTCCACCATTGGCTTAAACAGCGTAAATTCATCCGGCAATTCTGCTTTCGCTTTCAGTTTTGCATAAGATTCGCCGCTGTCAAAGTCCAATTCTTCATAATTGACATAGGTGTTCACCATTTTATTTCGATGCGAATTGGGTGCTGTAAGCGTTGTTGTTTTTATTTCTTTGAAATTCATTTTTCTGGCAAACACAAATCCAAAATCCCGGTCACAAAATTTATCAATTAAGAAGAATGCGTGTCCAAATGTTATGGCGTAAACCGCACCATTCTCTTTTTTCAACAGCACAACTGCCTTGGGCAAAGGATTTGTCCTTACGCTCTCTTGATCAAATGCCGCTAACACCCAGTCGCTTAATAATTCCCGGCTTAATGGAACAGATGACGAGAAAGCAAAGTATGAGAGGCTACAAATGCTCTCATATAAATTGATGCTGCTTGATATCAGAACAAATTATCTAAAAACTTATGAGGATATGTATTTCATTCCTCTTGCGATTCAGAACATTTCTGCAAGCCCTTTGTCACGAAGGAACTTGGCAACAAGCTGCGCATCTCCAAGAGCGCCTACAAAGCCTAGCTGCCGATGTTCTACTGCATTTCCAGGGAGAGCGTGCAGCAGCGCCCCATTTATCTGCAGCTGCCCCGCTGTCCGTATGAGATTCTGCGCACGGACAAGTACGACAAGATCGTCAATGACGATGCTTTCCTTGAAACCATCTGGGACGCATATGCGCTGTGCATCTGGCAGTACCTGCCCATCCCGGATAAGGACGAGGGCCACAAGCTGATGACGGGAAGCATCCACAATTACTCCAGCAATTTCCCGCTGTGGCGCGTGTCGTACATGATTCAGGCACTCATCAAGGAAAAGCTGGAAAGCGAAGGCATCTTCACGCTGCAAAGGCTGTTCTGTCTTATGCCGGGCATGGAGATTGCATGGGCTTCTCTTGATGAATTCGGCAGGCTGGTTGGAAACCTGACGATGCAGATCATTGAAGAAAACCATTAGCAGCCTATGATCGACGAGGCGTGGCAAAGCCGCAGCGAGGAGGACTTTGACGAAACGCATATGAGCCGAGACAGAATCGACCAGTATCGCAAGTGGAGCCATTGCCGTTCCAGCGTGGGAACGCCTCTGTCTCTGGAGCAGATCAGCGAAAGCGATGAAGAGGATGACAACAAACCGGCTGATCCGAAGGGCGAGTTTGAAGACGAGCTGCTCAGCAGGATCAAGATGGAAGCATTCCTGCAGCACCTGCCAGAGCGCGACCGGCAGATCTTTGAGCTGAAGATGCAGGGGCTCACCGATCAGGCCATCGCCGAAAAGGTGGGATTCCGGAATCACAGCGCCGTCGTCAAGCGCAGAAAGCAGATTGCCCGGCAGTTCCTGGAATACACAGACGAAGAGAACCTCAAAGAAACGAATCCTTAACAACACGACAACATCGACCACCGCCTGAGGACGGTGGTTTTCTGTTGCCAAAAATTCAAGGGGGATGAACGATGAATACCATCTTTGCTGACTTGCCCGATGTGCTGGATGCCAAAACGCTGGCACAGGCACTTTCCATTTCCAAATCCGGCGCATACGCCCTGATGAACCTTGAGGATTTCCCCACGCTTCAGCTCGGTGCGCGGAAGCTGGTGACCAAGCCGGATCTCATCACATGGATGAGCAGGCATATCCGCGACGGAGGCGCAGTGAATGACCCACCTGAAGAAATCACCTGACCAGACAAACAGCGGCATGGACATCCCGGATGCAGCCATTGAGCGCATCGCCCGTGCCATGCTGCCCATGATACAACGATACTACGAGAGCGACGACGGCAAACGTGAGCTTGCCGCGTGGAAACAGAAACATGAGGGGGAAACCTATGCGAATCAATAATGACTTTATCATCGTTGGCGTGGACGCCGGCTATGGCAACATGAAGACGGCGAACACCATCTTTCCGACCGGTCTGGCGGCGATGGACACCAAGCCCTACTTTGATGGCGACATCCTGCACTACAATGGCAGGTGGTACCGCATCGGCGAAGGACACAAGGCGTTCAAACCGGATAAGACGGCTGACGAGGACTTCTACATCCTCACGTTGGCTTCCGTTGCCGCTGAGCTTCGGACAAAGGATATCACGGAAGCGAACATCTATCTTGCCATCGGCCTTCCCACGACATGGACTGTCCGCCAGCGCAATGCGTACCGCGAATACATGATGCGCAATAAGGATGTGGAGTTCGTATTCAACGACATTGGCTATCAGCTGCACTTTGTCCAGTGCAGCGTTTTCCCGCAGGGCTATGCTGCGATGGTGCCCATGATGGACTGGAACAAGAAGGAAAACGACTTCCAGAAATTCATGGGCATCGTCATGATGGCGGACATCGGCAACGGAACCATGAACATCATGCGGCTGGAAAATGGGCGGCCGCTTGACCAGCACTGCTGGACGGAGGTTTTGGGTGTTCATCAATGCGCGCTGACCATACGAAAACAGAAAAAGAATGATTGGATTCGATAGGATTCGTTGATTGTGACACAGAAATTCTATAGGCCATACAGGATTTTTTGCGTTTGGGTAGAAATAAATAACTGGTTTGTTGTCTTGCAATTGCGATTATTTTTTCCCCGATGTAGAGGATTGACAAAAATGACCAAAGGACGTTTGGAAGCATTCAGCGATGGCATCATCGCAATTATCATTACGATCACAATCCTATTGATTGATTTGCCGGAAGGAAACGAATGGGCAGATCTGATGGCGATTATGCCGCTGATCGGCTGCTATCTGATCAGCTTCATTCTCGTAGGAACGAATTGGGTTCAATCATCATCACTTGCTTCAGGTCACCCAGGAAGTCAACGGGAAAGTGCTGGGGGCCAATCTGCTGATTCTTTTTCTTCTGTCTTTCGCTCCCGTTTCCCTCCGGATGGGTTGGAAAATCTGGCTTTGCCATGATTCCGGTTCGTGTGCATGTAGCGTTGAATCTGGCGTGCGCATTAAGCTATCTGCTGCTGGAGAAAACGATCATTCATTCCAGTGATTGTGATGTGTTGAAAGCAGCGGTCGATGAAAGTCGAAAGGAGCTGTGGACGATCAGCATCGAAGTGCTGGAACTGGCTTTATCCTTTATTCCCGGTGCACACTATGCTTCTTGCCCTCTGCCGGTGGTGGCAGTTGCGGCGTGGATCATTCCAGATTTGCGGATGAAGCGGGTTTTTGAAGAATCCAGGAAGACAGAAGACCAAACAGGGAATCAGGAGAAATAATCGTATGATCGAAATGCGTTTGTTGGAAATCCTGGCCGCTTTTTCGGAGGAACGCACCCAGGCAGCTGCGGCGGAGAAGCTGCACATATCCCAGCCTATCTCCGCTGCCCATGTGGGTATTGAATGGGATCAAGGTCTTGCCGCTGAAATCAACCTGATCAAACAGGGTGTAAATGATCATCGGGAAAGTGTACCACCACATGGGATAGCCTAGATAAATCGTATCATAGTCCCCGATAGGGATCGCGTTTTTGATGGCAGGGCGCTGATCCTCGTCGTGTTCTTTTTTGGCCAGCTTCGCCAGGTTGTTATAATGGGCACGGTTGCTGTCGTAGGGCACGACAGGTTCAATTTCCATGATGTCCGTCCCAGTCTGTCGAGCGATTTCTTCCGCTACGGCCTTGGCGGTGCCGTACACGGAGAAATATAGGACAAGCTTCATCGCCATTTTATCCTCCTTACAGCACCTTCTCAAAGAATGGCAGAATGTAATCAAAGGCTTCGGAGACAAAAGGAGCCAGGTCATACATATCGAAGTGGCTGGCTTCGGGGATCACGTGGATTTCCTTCTTGCCATCAGGTACGGCTGCGAAAACTTCTTCAGAAGAAGGCTTCGACCAGGCGTTTTCACCGGTGATGACGCAGTAGGGCTTCTGCATATCCTTCATGATGGCAGGCACGTTGTACTTGATCAATTCCAGCTGGCTCCAGGCCACTACCTGATTGCTCCAGCGGGGATGGGTGCCTCTTGCGCTGTAATAGTATGCAGCGCCCTCATCAAATGCTCTGGGCATGAAATTGAGATACATCAGCTCACCTCCGCCCTTGTCATAGGCTTCCTTTGCGGCGATTACTTCCTCTTGCGGGCAGAAGAAGCCCATCATGGGTGAAGTGGAAATATCGGCAATGGCCGGAACGATGGCTGTAATGGCCTTGAGGCGGGGTTTCTTTACGCCCGCAACGGACATATAAGAGCCGGAGCCACAGATACCCAAACCACCGACTCGTTCGCTGTCCACGAAGGCAGGCTGCAGAGGTAATCTACTGCACCTTCGATGTCTGTTTCCTTCACATCTGGCAGTTCCTGTCCGCGGGGCATTCCTTCGCTTTCGCCAAAGTAAGTGCCGTCAAATACCAGCGTCACGTGACCAGCTTCTGTCAGCCGCTTAGCGTAAACGGATTGAGCCTGCTCCTTCACGGAGAGCATCGGGTCTGTCACCACAACGGCCGGATAATTCTTGCTCAAATCAAAGCTGTCCGGGATATACAGTAAACGGCAAGGCGGGTGTTCAGCGCTTTATTGAAAAATACGACTTTCTGAGTATCCATATATGGAAGTCTCCTTCTCTCTCAACTTTTTTATTTCAGCTTCAGTCCATCGCTGAATGCTTTGCCTACGATCTCGCCCACCACACGATAAGCGTTAAAAGAAGGATCGAAAATAATGGGACGCAGCTTGCCCAAATCAACTTTTCCATCCGTGAGGATGGATTCATCCACTTGGGAAGCGACGATTTCGCCGATGAGGTAGCCGGTTTCCGGGTCCCAATTCCGGACTTTGCACTCTAGCGTCAGGGGATATTCTTCGATGATCGGCGCATTGACGTGGACACTCTTATGAACGTGACAGCCTGCTTTTTCGATCTTGTTGAGCTTTTTGCCGGTTTCGACGCCAAAGTAATCGGAGATCAGCACAGTATCCGCAGTGCCGAAGGCTACAGTAAACGCGCCGGTCTTTTCAAAGTTTTCGGTGGTCTTATGCCTGGACAGCATCAGGGTGATTTCGCCCATGTCGCTCTGCATGCCCCAAGCCGCATTCATGGCGTTTGGGGTTCCGTTTTCATCGTAGGTGCCGATGATGAACACACCTTCCGGGGTGATGACGGATTTCTTGCCTTCAAATTCAATGCTCATAATCAGACCTCCCTATTTTTATTCCTGTGCGTCAAAGTCCGGAGCCCACATTTTATAGCCGGCGATCTGCTCCGGGGTGCCGTTGTAGTAACGCTTGTTCTTATCCAATGCCGCGATTGTCGCCATTTCATCCGTGGTCAGCGCAAAGTCGAATATGTCGAAGTTATCCCGGATGTGGGCCGGATTGCGGGAGCCAGGGATCACCACATTGCCGCTCTGAATATGCCAGCGCAGGACGATCTGGGCGGGCGTTTTGCCGTACTTCTGACCAAGCTCCGCGAAGACGGGTTCTTCGATCAGGCTCTTATCGCCATGGCCCAACGGATACCAGGCCATCAGGCCGATGCCATAAGGAGCCAGTAACTTTTTGAGCTCAGTCTGGGGGATAATAAGGATGCGCCTCCACCTGCACGGTCTGGGGCTTGATTTCCGCGAAATCGATAGCCTGCTGCGTCAGACCCAGGGTGTCGAAATTGGAAATGCCGATGGAACGTACCTTGCCTGCCTTTACGGCCTTTTCAATATTCCGGTATCCTGCCTGCCAATTGTCCGTAGGCTGATGCAGGAAAAGCAGATCAATGTAGTCGGTATCCAGGCGGCGTAGGGTGTCGTCCACGGCAGTTTCGCTATCGTAGACAGAGGGCCACAGCTTGGTGACCAGATAAATGTCCTCGCGTTTCACGCCGCTGGCTTTCATAGCCCGGCCTGTGGCTTTTTCATTCTGGTAGGCGTTCGCGGTATCGATCAGGCGGATGCCGTCCCGGAGTGCGCTCTCAATGGCAGCCTGCGCTTCGGCAGGTGTAAAGGTAAACACGCCGATCCCGGCCATGGGCATCTGGATTCCGTTGTTCAGCTTGAAGTATTCCATGATGTTCCTCCTTATCACCGCCGTGCGGTGTTCATTACTTACACTGATATTCTACAGGAGAAACCCGTCTTTGTACATTACACATTTCCAATATCAGTATAGGTAATTCAAATACTGAAGGCTGCACATCAGACCTGTGCGGCCTTCACGATCACCAGTTTTTCTTTTCCTTGCTGGAATCATGTTGATGCTTGCGTTCCTCCACCATTTTGGCGAACCATTCCACCATATTGGGGTCATAGTGGGAAAAGAAGCTCGACTGCTTTTTGTCCAGGGCGGCGATGGCAGCCATGTCTTCATCCGTCAAAGTAAAATCGAACACATTGAAATTTTCAACCATCCGCTCGTAATGGGTGGACTTGGGGATCACAACCACGCCTCGCTGGATATGCCAGCGCAGCATCACCTGAGCGGTGGATTTGCCGTACTTTGCGCCGATGGCGGCAAGCGCTTCATTCTGGAACAGTCCGCCCTGGCCCTCGCCGAAGGGAGCCCAGGCTTCGATCTGCACGCCGTACTTGTCCATCCACTTTTTGGCCTCGGTCTGCTGGTTCAGGGGATGGGTTTCCACCTGATTTACCATGGGGCGGATTTTTGCGAAAGAGCAAATATCCACCAGCCGGTCCGGGTAGAAATTGCTGACGCCGATCGCCCGGAGTTTGCCTTCCTCGTAGAGGTCTTCCAGGGCATGCCAGGCCCCGTAATAATCGGAGAAGGGCTGGTGCAGCAGCATGAGATCAATATAATCGGTTTTCAGCTTGCGCATGGATTCCAGCACGGAGGCCCGGCAGGCGTCGTAACCGTAATGCTCCACCCACACCTTGGTGGTAAGGAATAATTCTTCCCTTGGAATGCCGCTCTTCTGGATGGCGTTGCCCACTTCTTCCTCATTGAAATAGCTCTGGGCCGTGTCGATGTGTCGATAACCTGCCCTGAGGGCGTCGCTGACGCAGCGCTCACATTCGTCCTTGGTCACCTGATATACGCCGTAGCCCAGGATGGGCATTTGTACGCCGTTGCTGAGTGTTTTGTATTCCACGACAGTATCCTCCTCTTTACTCTTCATCCGGCCATACTTCCGCGAGCATGGGGAAGGTGCTCCAGGCTTTGGGCCAGCCACAGTAGAAGGCCAGCTGGGTCACGATCTCGACGGCTTCTTCCCTGGTGATACCGTGCTCTTTGCCCAGGATCAGATGGGATTTGAGCTGCGGATATAGTCCGGCGGAGAACAGCGCCGCAATGGTGATCATGCTGCGATCCCGGGCGGAAAGCTGCTCCTCCCGTGCCCACACTTCGCCAAAGAGCACATCGTCGTTCAGTGCCGCGAACTGGGGTGCCAGCTTGCCCAGGCGATCCCGTCCTGCTGTTTGTTTCTTTGCCATGTGCCATTTCTCCTTCTCTATATTGTTTGATAGCGAAGCCAAATGCAATCCCCGTCGAGACGCTGTACATCGATCAGGGACAGCGACTTGGAACTATGATTTGCTGCAAACACTGAATCATCAAAGGCGGACGCAAGTCCAGTGCCGCCATCAATCACCGGAGGGATCACCAAACTGATTTCGTCGATCAGGCCAGCTTGCAGGAAAGCCCAGTCCACGATCCCACCGCCGGACAACAGCATCTTTTCAATGCCGAACTTTTCTTTCAGTTTCTGAACAGCCAGCGGCAGATCCAGGCTGTCCTTGCCCGCGAAAACATAGGATACGCCTGCCTGACGAAGATGAGCGATATAAGCGTCGCTGATATTCTCCTGCAAAATGGTGATAACGTGCATTTTATCGCCCCGCCGTTCCACCATGCCGCTTTCCCAATGGATCGTGCCCTCACCGTCAATAATGACAGCGTATTTGTCCGCTTTTGCCGCCTGCCAGTCGGTACGGGGATAGGGTTCTTTCGTTTCCGGCAGATCGTACGCCAGGCTGTTCGCATAGATTTCCGATGCTGTAGTAGCGCCGCTGATCACAGCGTCGCAGGCGTATTCTTCCCGGATACGGGCAAAGGCCTGAAAGGCGGGCCGCAGTTCGGGCATGGAAAAGAAATCTCCGTCAATATTGCCGTCCACGCTTTGCAGGATGTGGCAAATAATCTTTGGTCTGTTCATGCTTGCCTCTCAATGCACCAGCGCCGTAAAGGTGAACTGGATCATCTTCCATTCGTCGTTTTGCAGCTGGAATATTTCAGTGGTCGTAAAGTGATGGGTCGTGGGCTGACCGTCCAGCAGCAGGCCATAATCCACATCGCTGATCACAATGGCCACGTCACCAAAGGCACGGGCTTCCTGGCTGTGCAGGACGATTTCCGTTGGCTGGAAAACCTTCTTCTCAAAGGCGTCCATTTCCCGATCCAGATCACAGTTACCGCCGATGTGGACAAAGAAGCATTTATCATCACACACCGAGCGCATGGCAGCCGTATCCGCCTGCTCAAGACCCTTCCAGAATATCTGAGACTGCTTCAAAACCTGTTCTTTCACCTTCGATTCCTCCGCTTATACTATTTCCAAATGAGAATGCGCCAAGATGCGAAGCGAATTTTTCGCGCTGGCTAACGCGAATGAAACGCAGCGTAGCAGCGCTACGCTAAGTGGAATGAGCGGACGCAAGCGCGGAAAAGGCGCGAGCAGATGGCGCAGGTGAATTTGGAAATAGTATTATTTCATGTTTCTTTCCCAGAAGGAAACCGCGTTGTAGATCCACCCATCCGCCACTGTGCCCGTTCCTAACCCAAAGCCGTGGGACAGGCCGGGAAACACCTCGATCATGACATCGGTGCCATTGGCCTGAATGGCCGCGATCCGGCGTTCCATGGTGCGGTAGCTGGCAATGCCGTCATTGGTGCCCACGCAGTTATAGGTGGGCGGTTCGTTGCCGTATACTTCGCTGAGACCTGTATACTGCATGATCACCGCGCTGGGGCGGGGATAATCTTTTTCGCCAAAGGCCGCTGTGCCATAACTGCCCAGCCAGGCCGCCATCCGCGCTCCCGCGCTTCCGCCCCACAAGGAATAATCGGCTGTGTCCACTTCCAGTTCGTCCGCGTGTTCATGGATAAAGGCAATGGCATGGGCAAGATCTTCGCAAGCCGTCTGGGATCCGGGACGGTAGATCAGCGCAAAAGCGTTATAGCCCATTTTGCTCAGCTCCAGCGCGTGAGGAAAGCTGTCATGCATGGCCCCGACGTAGGCGAAGCCGCCGCCTGCGTTGCAGATGGCGACCTTTGCGCCGGGATTGCCCTTGAAGAAGAACAGCCCGGCGTCAGCCTTCCAGGGATCAACTGCTATCTCTACATCGGTATAGATGCGATAGAAAATTTGCTCTCCCGCATCTGCCTTTTCCCTCATATAATTGACGATCTCCACCGTCTTGGCGGGCTGGATATTGCTGTACCAGGTCAGGCGCAGACTGCCCAGCGTGCTGCCGGAATAATAGCCTGTGTCCACCGGGAAGATCATCCGGCCCCAGTCCCCGAAAGCGGGATAAGAAGTCACTTCATCAATCCTTGTGCTCTCGTTCCAGGTCACTTGTTCCGCCTCCACGGGGATCAGCCCCAGTATCGCGATGACTGTCAAAATAGCAGAAAGGAATCTTTTCATCCATTCTCGCTCCTTCCATGCGAATTACTTCGGGAAGAACAGCGGCAGGGCATGAAACATGAATTCCTGTACGGCTTCAAAATCGTGCTGACCGCCATCCTTCTGATAGAACACATAGTGTTCCGGCGGGAAGGCGCCGTCCCGGCTGAGCATTTCCTCCGCCTGCCAGATGGTCTGACTGCGAACCACATCATCCGTGCCCACGGCATGATAGATGAAGTAGCCCTGCTCATTCAGGTTCTTTTCCGCTACCAGCTGCTGGATGAAATCCACATTCCTGACGGTCTGGAAATTGCCGTAAGTGCCGTAATACCAGCTGGAACCGCTCATGGGCAGGAAATAGCGGATGTAATCGGTGTCATAGCAGAACTGCATCCAGGTGGTTACGCTGCCCAGGGAAAAACCCCCGAAGGCCCGGTGATCCCGGGAAGCCGCCAGATCCTCCTTCGAGGCGGAAACCGCGAAGGTGTGGAACTGTCCTTCCACGGCGGGCATCAGATGCGCCTCGAAATCCAGGTGAAATTCCCGCAAAGCGTCCTCAGAGGAACCGAAGTCCCGGGCGCTGTTCTCGTTGTAGAAGGTGGCGGACACAGCGATAATGGGCTTGATTTCGCCGTTTTCAATCATGTGATCCAGCATATTTTTGACGGCGGTCACGCTGCTGCCACGCTGAAAATACTCCCCGGCGCTGCCTCCCCAGCCGTGCATCAGATACAGGATGTCATAGCGGGTTTCGAGATCGTTTTCGTCGTAGCCATAGGGCAGATAGACGGCGGCCGTTTTCTGCACCGGTACGTTGCCGTTCAGATAATCTTCGGAATCATAGGTGATCCATTCAATGGTACCCTGGTGCTCCGCCGGCGTGGAATACACAGCGGGCACGGGAGTGGTATAACCGGTTTGCGGTATTGTCAAAGCGTTTGATTCTCCTTCCGCATGGCCTGCGCCGGAGGCCATCAGCATCAAAGCGCAGCAGAATGATAAAAGCTTTTTCATGGGGTGATCGTTCCTCCTTTTTGCTGGCTGAACAGCCAGGTCATGATTTCGGGCTCCAGGGCAAACAGCCCGCCGCAGCCATGCTGGCTGCGCGCGTTCCGCTCCGCAAACCAGGCGGCATCCTTCACATCCAATACCAGCAGCCGATTGATTTCCTCCTCCGTCAGTCCTTTTTGAAGATAGAGCGCTTTCAGGGTGGCATAGGCCTGCTTCGCGGAATCGGAACCGTAATAGTCGTCATCCTCACCGATGGCCAGGTACAGCGGCGTTTCCTGCGCCGCCAGCACATTCAACTCCCCGTCCCACTGGGAGCTGACGTGCAGCGCGCCGGCGTACAGCTCAGGCCGCAGCCCCAGCACCAGGGAAAGCGTTTCCCCACCGCCGGAATAGCCGCTGATATAAACCCGAGCCGGGTCAATGGCATACGTGCTGATCATGTATTCCGTCAGGGCAATGGTCTGCCTGGCGCTGGTAACGCCCCAATCGTTCAGCTGGGGCGAAACCACAATCATCCGGGCATTGTACATCGGCCCCGCAAAAGGGAAGGGCTCCCGCAGGTCGCTTCCGACGCCCTGGAAATACAGCCCGCCCCAGCCGGGCAGCGCCATATACAGCGCATAGGGAACCGTTCCGTCGTAGCTTTCAGGGACATACAGGTTGTAATGGATCGTTCCTTCAGTATCAGACATGAATACCTGATCCATTTGAAACATGATTTCATTCTCTGCCAGCGCGCCGGAAAGCATCAGCAATCCTGCCAGCAGAAAGCAAATCAGGGCTTTCATGCTGTTCACCACGCAATCTGATCGAGGAACGCGGCAAACTGACTGCGGGTTTCCTCATTGGGCGTCTGGCATTCCACGGTAAAGCGATCCACGATCACGGCATCCGGCTGATAGGACAGGATCTCTTCGGGAATTCCGGCAAAGCCGCTGCCCCGATGGATGCCGAAGAACACGATCTTTTTGCTGGAAAGATCAGCTTGCTGCAGCACGGTCAATATGGATTGGGGTGCGCCATACCACCACACCGGGGTGCCCAGGTAGATGACATCATACCGGGAAAAATCGGGCAGTTCTTCCTGAAACGCCAGCATTTCGTTATTCTCCTTTTGCTCTCGGGCTGGGTTCATCATTTCGCCAAAGCCCGGCGCGTACAGGTCTGCTACCCGCAGGGAATAAACATCGGCATCCAGCCGCTCTGTGAGCACGTCCACCATCACCAGCAGGTTGCTGGTGTCCCGGGCGCGGGTTCCCGCCATGCTGGCCTGGCTGACAGCATCCGCATCCAACCCTGTGGTATCGATGTTTTCGCTGTAATCGAAATAAAGAATCAAGGCTTTTTCTTCTTTATCGGCATAGCTGATACCCACAGACGCCAGCAAAGAGAAAAGCAGCAAAACGGCAACCCATTTTTTCATCTCAATCCACTCCTTTTCCGTATCATCCATTCATGATCCTGATCATATTGTAAAGAAAGAATGCTGATATGTACATTACAAAAGGCTGATACCAGTATTTGCAATGCGTATACTGGATAGCAGAACAGACAGACCGGTAACCCAGTCTGCCTGTTTTCATCCTTCGATCAAACGGGAATGATGATTGTGCGTTGTCAAACGCGCCACCTGAATGCTGATCTCATACAGCAAATATAGCGGCACACCCAGAGCAACCTGGGAGACGACGTCTGGCGGGGTCAGGATCGCGGCCAGTACGAAAATGCCCAGCAGGACATATTTTCGCTTGCCCGCCAGCATCCGGTAATCCGTCAGCCCCGCCTTGGTGGTCAGGTACAAGGCCACAGGCAGAAGAAACGCTATGCCGAAGGGAACAATAAAACCAAACATGAAGCTCACATACTTGTCAATGGACAGCATAGGCGTAGCCAGGTTTTCGCCCTGGATCAGGAAAAAGTCGATCGCCAGCGTATAAATGGCAAAATAGCAGAAGCTCACGCCTGCCAGGAACAGCAGCACGGCAATCATGAATAATCCCTTGGCTTTTCGCTTTTCTCCCTCATACAAAGCGGGTTTGATAAAGCTCCAGGCTTCCCAAAGGATCACCGGGCCGGCGGCAATGAAGGCAGCGATCAACGCTACCTTGAATTTTGTCACCAGTGCTTCCGATAAGGCGGAATAGATGATCTCGATGCCCCGCTGCTGAATGGGCTGCACGATCCAGATCATCAGACGATCCACTGCCAGCATGTACACCAGGAAAAAAGCACCCGCCAGTGCACAAACAGAGATCAGAATCACCCGACGAAGCGCCAGCCAGTGTTCCATCAAAGTCCCGGCTGTACCTGTGGTGATCTCTGCCTTCTTCCTGTTCACATTTGATTCTCCTCACCCGCACCGTTTGCTGTATCGTCCTTGACTTCTTTTTTGAAATCCTTGATACTTTTGCCCAGCGCTTTCCCAACGCCCGCCAGCTTTCCTCCGCCGAACAGCACCAGAGCCAGTACCACGATCAATATGATTTCAGTTGTTCCCAGACGCATGGTTCTCTCCTCCTTCTTTTTTTGAATCCTGATGCGATGAAACCGTCTCTCTGACATCGCGAATGCTGTCCTTCAGGGCTGCTTCCGCCTGCCGGATAGGCTGCGTTACATCCAGCTCCTGTTTGGCATCCTTGATTTCCTGCTGGATACCCTTTGCTTCATTTTCCAGCTCGTCCAGGCCCATTTCCGATTTCAAATCCGCCATCATGCGCCGGAGCTTCTTCAGGGTCCTTCCCAACCATCGGGCTACTTTGGGAAGGTCCTTCGGGCCTACGATCACAAATGCAATGAGAAGGACGAGCATCAGTTCCGAAAACCCGATCTGAAACATGATCCCCGCCCTCCTCATTTAATCATTTGAGCTGGATTATTTTAGCGTTTCAAGCCATGTGGAGATTTCTTCATCCGAAGCTGTGCCAAAGAAATTGATCCCATCGATCCAGTTTCCCGTACCGGCTTTTTCCGCCAGGTGTGCGCCGCTCTCTCCATAACCGGAGGCCTGGGATGTGCAGAAGGAAATCACCGTTTTTCCGGTAAAGTCGTTGGCTTCCACAAAGGCATCCATGACCCAGGAAGCGTCCTGCCACCAGATGGGGTAACCGATGTATACGGTATCATAGTTTTCCCATCCCGCTACCTCAACCGAGACCAGCTCCACCGGCAGTTCTCCTGCCTCGTGTTCTTTAACCACCCGGCTTTCGCGGTCCCGCCAATTGAGGTCTTCATCAGTGTACGGATTCACAGGCTCCAGGGCAAACACGTCCGCGCCGGTCAGGGCGGCAATCTGCTCCGCAATCGCCTGGGTCGTACCCGAAGCGGAGTAATAAACCACCAGCGTGCGGCTTTCCTGTTCCGCATAGGCGACAGACAGCAGGAGCATGCTTGTCAGGATCAATACAAGAAATCGTTTCATTTACGGGTCTCCTTCAATACGTGTCGTTCAGTTCAGCCCTTTTTCCGTCAGCCAGGCTTCAATATGATCCGCGATGACCTGGTTGTTCATTTCCTGGAACATGAAATGGCTGTTGCCGGTGATGCCGATGGCAGGCAGATCGATCACGGTTGCGTCGCCGCCTGCGGCGTTATAAGCTTCCGCGAAGGAAACAGCGCCGGCCTTGATCATGCTCCAGAAGCCGGAGCTCATGATGTCCTGGGGCCCGTTCTCCATATAATCGCCAAAGTAGAAGATAATCGGGATCTTGGCATCCAGCAGCTTCTTATACTGGTCGCTGTCCACCTGAGGCGCTCCGCCGGGTTCAATGGCGATAATGGCGGATACATTTTCCACGTCCACATCCCAACCGACCGCGCCGCCCTGAGAATGAGTGATAAAGATGGACTTATTGCCCGTGCGTTCCTTCACTTCCGCCAGCACAGCGGAAACGGCAGCGGCGGATTTTGCCTGATCGAAATTCGTGGTGTTGGGGGTCATCTGACGGAAGAACTGGTTCTGGGTTTCCTCGCCCTCCGGGAACTGGCTGCCTTCATAGCGTTCCGGGGCCACCCGGCCAATGCGGAAATGGGTGTACCAGGCCTGATCGCCAGGCTTGTAATCCTTGGATTCGGCAGACCAGGCGTCCAGGAAGCCATCCTGGGTCATGGTAACGGCAGCGCCCGCTTCGCCACGTCCGGGCTGATCTACCAGGTAAGCAGCATGACCGCTGCGCAGGAACATCTGAGCCCAGCCATCCCGTCCGTCCGGGGTCGTCAGCCAGCCCATGCGACTCTGACCGTAGCCGTGGAGAAACACGATGGGATTGCCGTTGTCGTTGGCGGGCGTCATATACAGCACGTTGGCGTGATCCACATGGGCGGTATTTCCAGGGCGGTTGGCGTCCATCCAGTTGGTGGTTGGATCATAGTCGCCTTCTACAGGCTCGGTCACGGTGCCGCCCGCGGAGAACATGCCGATCTCGGTGAGCGTCAGAGGAGCGGCTGTCTCCTCCGCGAAGACAGAAACAGCAGACAGGAGCATCATCAGGGAAACCAAAACGTACATCCATTTTTTCATGATCGTTTTCTTCTTTCATCAGCCGCGCATATTGAAGTTGCCGTGGCCGGTCTGCATGGCGTTGATGGTGGCCATGTCGCCATCGGACAGGACAAAGTTGAAAATGTCGTAGTTCTCGGCGATATGGTCGGGATTGCTGGAGCCGGGCACGGCGATGAAGCCCTTCTGCACCTGCCAGCGCAGCAGAATCTGGGGTACGGTTTTGCCGTACCTTCCGGCAATCTCCAGCAAGGTGGGATGGTTGAAATAGTTCTGGGTGAAGCCCCGGCCTCCCAGGGGATACCAGGATTCGATCTGCATGCTGCTGGCTGCCGCATATGCCTGGAAATCGTCCCAATGGAAGAAGGGATGATTCTCGTTCTGCACCAGTACGGGCTTGATTTCGGCGGCATTGTACATGCGATCAAAGGTGGCGTTGTCCCGGTAGATGTTGGACAGGCCCAGGGAGCGGATCTTGCCCTCCTTCACCAGCTGTTCCATCTGGTGGTAGCCGTTTTCGTCGTTATCGCGGGGCACATGATGCAGCAGCACCAGGTCCACATAATCCAGCTGCAGCCGCTCCAGGGAGCCCAGCACGCTGCCCCGGGCGTCGGCAAAATCGCTGTCCCACACCTTGGTGGTAACGAACAGCTCTTCGCGCTTGATGTAGCCTTCCTCGATGGCGCGCTTGATGCCCCGGCCCACGCCGTCCTCATTCCAATAAGCACGGGCCGTGTCCACCAGATGATAGCCGCACTTGAGGGCACTGTACACGGAGTTTTCCGCCACATCCGGCTGCAGGGCGTAGGTGCCGATGCCGATGACCGGCATGGTGTAGCCGGAGGAGAGCACCTTGTCCGGCACAAAATAGGTCTGGTCGCCGCTCATCACATACGGGGTGTCGGAAATCACATGCACTTCATTGCCGATGGCGGGATCGACGATCTGGCTGCCCTCCGCAAAGGCGGCGGGGCCCAGGATGCTCATGGCGGCGAGCCCGGCAGTGCCGGCCAAAGCGCCTTTCAGAAACTGACGGCGAGTGATCTGTTCCTTTTTCATAGAGGTACATCTCCTTTCATTTTTGCGGGCTTACTGCCCATCGGCCAGCTGTGTAGCCAGCGTAACAGCGGCTTCGTATATTTCATCTGTGACCTTATCGCCCACAGAAAAGCCGGACAACTGAGGATTGGTTTCCACGGCAATGTGCTGGAACCAGCCGCCAGCCGAGCCGTGCCAGTGCATGACATTCGGTTCCACCCGGGCCACGGTGCCCGGCAGCAGCAGCTCCGGCTCATGGCCTTCCACCTGATGGATGCCGATGCCGCCCACCGCAATCAAGATCTGACCGCCCGCGTGGCTGTGCCAGTCGGTGCGGCAACAGGGCTCGAAGGTGACGTTCATCATGGTGTCGGCGTTCCAGATTGTGTCCCGCTCCACCATGCGGAAAATGTAGCTTTGCCCGGTGAACATAAAGCGCGAGGCAGGATTGGGATCGCCCATCGGGAGAGGAAGCAGCGCAGCATCCGCTACGGGCTCGGCCAGCGCCGGGATCATGCCGCACAAGAAGATTGCCGCAAGCAGTCCTGCGAAAATGCGTTTCATGGGTTTCGTCCTCCGTTTCTCTATATCACCAGCGAATGCTCAGACGATTTCGCCAGGCACAGCCTGTCCAGCCACCGGGAAACAGCCTGGGGGGCGCTTACTTCCGCGTCGTGCATCTCAATCGCCAAGCCGTCCAGTACCTGAGATTGAGGTAGCTTTTCCCGAATCATCTGCCATGTGCCGCTGTCCCTGGCCCCCAGGTGTGTGTTAAAGGGAATCACAGTTTTTCCGCTGAAATCAGCCTGTTCCAGAAGCGTCAGAAGGATCATGGGAACGGTGTCGCACCAGATCGGATATCCCAAGAAGATTTCGTCATAAGGGGCAACGGACGGGGGGGTTAGAATCATAGGTCGAAGCTGCTGATCATGCTCCCGTTGGGCGCGGCGGGCAAGATCGATGTAATGGCTTCGGTCTTTGTCATAAGGGACTGCCGGTTCGATGGCCAGCAAATCAGCACCGGTTTTGAAAGCGATTTCCTCCGCCACTCGCTTCGCCGTGCCGTATACCGAGAAATAAAGAACCAACCGCCCGCTCACAATGCTACGCCTCCCTGATCCATACATATTATAAAAGACAAATCCTTGCGTGTAAAATGCTTTTGTGGTATAATTGTATAAATGTTATTTATGCTGCAGCGAAGGAGGATTGTCCATGATCGATATTTTTCTGTTGGAGCAGCTGGATGCTTTTGCCCGCACAGGCACCCTCAGCCGGGCGGCGGAGGAACTGCACATCACCCAGCCCGCCCTGAGCCGCAACATGAAAAAGCTGGAAGCTACTCTGGGCGTTTCCCTGTTCAATCGGGAAAGCAGCAAGATCACCCTGAACGAAACGGGCAAAATCGCCGCGGAATACGCCCGCCGCGCCTTGGACGCAAACCAGGAAATGATCGAAATGACGCTGGCCTTTGACCGGCGGGAGCGCAGCCTGACCATGGGCTCCTGCACCATCCTTCCGATCTACGACGTGCTGCCCCTTTTGCAAGAACGGTTCATAGGCAAGGCCATCACCACGGAACTGTCTGACCGGGAAAGATTGCTGGCTAATCTGCGCAATCACCAGTATCAGCTGATCATTCTGGCGGATCTGCCGGAGGACGGCGATCTGTATTGCCAGCGCCTGATTGAAGACCGCCTGTGCGTTTCCTTTGTGCCGGATCATCCGCTGGCACAAAAAGAAGCGATCACCTTCGCTGATTTGCAGGACGTCAGCCTGATCGCCGCAGGAAACGCCGGATATTGGATATATATTTGCGAGCAAAACCTTCCACCCCGGAACCTGGCGATCCAGAACAATGTGGAGACCCTGGCAGAATTGGTGAGTTCCTCCTCCATGCCGGTATTCTCATCCCAGCGCCTGGTGGACATGGGAAACGCCGCCCCCGGGCGCGTTACTGTCCCGATCATGGATGAATCTGCCCGCGCAGTTTTCTATCTGATCTGCCTGAACAGCGAGAAGAACAAATATACTTCTCTGTTTAATGCCGTCAGATCGCAGACGATTAGGAATTACGACGCTGCCATCCCATTCCTTAAGCATTAAACACTATATGTTAATTGCAGATATAAAAGGTTTGCTCATGGTATATATACTTCTTTCTTAAAGTCTTATTCACCCTTGACAAATCGCGTCTCGTGACAAGTCTCGAATCACGGCAAATCAATTGCGGAAGATACGTGGTCTTATCGGCTACACTATTCGACCGTACTTAGAAGAACAATTGGCAGATAAAATTCGAGAATGGATGGTTGATCATTCGGCGAAAGTGATCGCAATTTATAATGGGACGGCTGGCGGAACAAAAAAGACAATTGATTATGCTGAGCATCATGGTGTAAAGGTGGATATCCATGAGACATAAAAAGCAAAGGAAGTGACCGTATGTACAGTCATTATCTGGATACGTTTATCTGTGTTGCAGATACAGGCAGTTTTTCAAAAGCAGGAGAAAGAATGTTTATTAGTGCGACAGCGGTGATGAAGCAGATCAACCAAATGGAAGCAAAACTTGATATGCAGCTCTTTGAAAGAACGCCAAAGGGACTACTGCTTACACCTGCAGGTAAATCGTATTATCGGGATGCTAAATTTATGATCCGTTATGCGCAGGAAGCTAAGACCCGTGCTGAAAAAGCAATGAAAAACGCAGAGGTAGAGATTCGAGTTGGTGTTTCTGCACTTGCGCCAACGGGGTTGCTTATGGAGCTTTGGCCGCATATTCAGCATTTGATGCCCAGTATGAAACTCAAGGTTGTTCATTTTGAAAATACAGAGGAGAATGTCAAAGACATTCTCGCTAATTTAGGCACTGGCATTGATGTGATTCTGACTATGCATGATGATGGAATTAAGAAACTGCGCGGCTGCAGCGGAACGGAATTGTGCAGGATTCCACTCATGTGCGCTGTTCCATTGTATCATCCGTTGGCGATAAAGGAACATCTTTCCCTGACAGATCTATATGATGAAACGCTGATGGTTATCCGAGAAGGCTGGGCAAATGAGATGAATAGACTGCGCCGGGATATCTATGCCTGCCACGATCGGATTCAGATCGAGGACTTTCAGACGTATACCATTGATGTATTTAATGAGTGCGCTGAGCATGGAAAGATTCTGGTTACGGTAGAGGATTGGAAGAATGTGCATCCTCAACTAAAGAACATTCCTGTCAACTGGCCGTACTACATGAGTCTGGAGATTGTTCATGCACATGAACCTTCGGAAGATGTTAAAATCTTCCTGAAGATGGCGAAGCGGGCGTATATAGAGCATATTCAGGAAAAGTATCAACCCTAAGGTTAAAACCATAGAACGAAACGGCAATTCTCTTTTTTAACGCCCGACATTATAATACTAGCCAGAAAGGGATTGATAAATAATCCTCAAGTTTGAAAGGAGAAAAGCTATGAAGAAAATGTTGATGCTCATGCTGACACTGACACTGACACTGACGTTTGCGGTCTGCACCGCGATGGCCATGACCCCTGGCACCTATATCGGCACGGCAGACGCTCGCGGTGGCATGATGACCGTGGAAGTGACGGTGACCGAGGACAAGATCGAGAGTATCGTGGTGAAGGAGCATGCCGATACCATCGGCATCTGCGAGCCGCCGATCGCCATGATTCCAGCTGATATCATCGCATATCAGTCACTTGACGTGGATACTGTTGCCGGCGCGACGTTGACGAGCTATGGCGTGATCAACGCTGTGACCGACGCGCTCAAGCAAGCTGGCGCGGATATCGATGCGCTCAAGGCTGTCGAAATCGTGAAGCCGCTTCCGGCTGCCGAGGATATGCAGACGCAGGTCGTCGTCGCTGGCGGCGGCATGGCAGGTCTCGTTGCGGCTGTGACGGCGGCGGATAATGGTGCTGATGTCATCCTCGTTGAGAAGATGAGCTTCCTTGGCGGCAATCTGCTGCTGGCCGGGGGCGGTCTGGGTACAGTCGGCGCGGAAACGGTACCGGAAGATGACAGCTTGGAGCGCGTGATGGCGTATTTCAAGGAGGTCAACTCCACCTCCTCCCGGCAGCCGGATTATGACTTCATTGAAGCAATCCTGCCGCAGACGGGCATTGCAATCGACTACCTGACCAATCACTTTGGTTTGGAGCATACTTCCAGCGACCGTGGCGATTATGTGCGTACCAACTTTGGTCAGGGTGCCGATCTCACTGCAAGCCTGCAGAGGATTCTGGAAGAGCAGAACGTGACAATTCTCTATGATACCAAGGCTGAGCACATTGTCATGGAGGACGGCGCGGCGATTGGTCTGGTTGTTTCCAACGCAGGTGGAGAGTTCACCATCACTGCGGATAAGGTCATCATCGCGACCGGCGGCGCGTCCCACGACCGCAAGCGCCTGCTGGCAGCGAACCCTGAGCTGGCTGTGACGGCCATCTACGAAGAGGCTGCTGTGAGCAGCACTGGCGACGGCTTTGCGATGCTCGATGAGATCAGTGCGAAGATGGGCCCGGGTCCGTTCATCAAGTCTGCCTATCCGGACTTCTCTCCGGCTTTCCGTCAGACCTTCCGCAATAATCCGTCCGACGGTTCCAAGCTTGTCGTGGACGCCGAGGGCAAGCGCTTTGCCAATGAGGCACCTTACAACCAGATGTATCTGACCAAGAACATGCTGCGCCATGCCAGCCCGATGTACTTCACCATCTATGACGAGGCGACCGCTCCGGAAGCGTTCCTCGCGCAGATGAAGGAGTGGGCTCCGTCTGATAATAAGAACATCGTCGTACACGCAGATACAATCGAAGCACTGGCTGTGAAGCTGGACATGGATCCTGCGACCCTGAAGGCGACGTATGACGCCTATCAGGCGGCCTGCCAGAGCGGCGTTGACACGGAGTTTGGCAAGACCGCTGCAAAGCTGGTGGCTTATGCCGGCGAGGGCGGCTACTATGCGGCCCGTCTGTTCCCGGCCTCCTGGGGCACCATCGGTGGCGCGCTGACCGATCTGCAATTCCATGTTCTGGATGCGAATGATGTAGTGATTCCGAATGTCTTCGCGGTTGGTGAGTGCGCGACCTCCATGCTCTTTGGCGATTACTACTTCGGAGGCTATTCTCTGGGCTTCTACACGGCTGCCGGCAAGATCGCTGCTGAGACTGCTGTTGCTGAGATCAACGCAAAGTAAAACCTTCTTCTTCTTCTCTATCCCGCAGGGCTTGTTCCCTGCGGGAACTTTTTTCTTTCGGGTATTGACCGGGCGTAACAACCGGATGATATGCTGATTGCAATAAAACGATGGCATTGTAAAAGGAGGTTACTGAGCGCTTCGGCTATGAGTGCATATGTTCGACCACAAAAGATGTCTGAATCGTCTTGATCATATGTCCAGTCTGAAAGGTATAGTGGTCCATGGGCGGCTGGCTACTGCTGAACGGGCTGCTTGCGGCGCTGATGGACAGGCGCGTGCAGCGGATGGACATCGAGTTTTCCGGGAAGGAGTAACGGCGAATGATTACGGTGGAAAATGTGAGCAAGCAATACGGCAGCAACAGCGTGCTGCAGGGGATCTCCGTGCATCTGCATGAAGGGGCAATCTACGGCCTCGTCGGTGCGAACGGCTGCGGCAAGACGACGCTGATGCGCTGCATCTGCGGCTTCTCCCAGCCGACGTCCGGGTATGTCGTCGTCAACGGCTGCCTGATCGGCGGCAAGTCCGCGCTCAGGCGGAATCCTGAGCTGGCCAAGGCCGATGCGGGCATCATTAGCCGGGTATCCGACTTTGCCCCGAGCACCGGCGTGATCATTGAGACGCCGGGCTTCCTGCCGCACGAAACGTGTCTGCAGAACCTCATGCTCCTTGCGGCGATGTCCGGCAGGGCGGACAGGCTCCGGGCCCGGCGCGCCATGATCGAGCTGGGGCTTGACCCGGACGAGAAGAAGCCCGTCTGGAAGTATTCGCTCTGCTAGCGTCAGCGGCTGGGCTTTGCGCAGGCGTTCATGGAAGACCCGGACGTGCTGATTCTGGATGAGCCGTTCAACGCGATGGACAAGGCGTCCATGGAGGAGGTGCATGACCTGCTCCAGCGCTTCAAGGCGCAGGACAAAACCGTCCGGCTGGCCAGCCACAGCGCGGAGGACATCGCAAGGGCTTGCGATGTGATCTATGAGATGGAGGATGGCGAGCTGCATCTTGTGAAGCAGTGAGCGCGCATGTCCTGAAACGACGGCACGGTGAGGCGATACGAATGATGGAGAGCCATCCGGCTTTGATCGGCTCCTGCAAGGAGCATACGGCGTTCATGGTCGAGCGATACAGCGCCCCGCTGGTCGGTCTTTGCTTCCGGCTGCTGCGTGATCGCTATCTGGCACGGGATGCAGTACGGGAAACCTTTTTGAAAGCCTACCTGAAGCGCGGGAGCTTTCGGGGAGAAAAACGAAAAGAGCGAAAAGGCCTGGCTGATGCAGATCGCGGTGAACGTCTGCCGGGATCAGATGCGGACGAGCTGGTTTCGCCTTGCTGACAGCAAAGGCGCATTGGATGCGCTGAACAGGGCAGCTGTGGAAGCATCTGAGGAGGCTGTGCTGCTCCGTATCATGATCGGTTCTCTGCCGAGAAAGTACAGCGTAGTGATCTGGATGTACTACTATCAGGATATGGCGGTATGCGAAATCGCCACTGTGCTCGAAGGATCGACAGCTGTTGTGTACCGAAGGCCGAGGGAGGCCGGGCAAATGCTCAGAGCATCCGTGTAGCCGGAGTAGATCGACCGTAAAACGCGCACATCTTGATGCAATCTGAAAAACAGCGGCGAAGAGCCAGACACTTCGATGCAGAGCCATGACCGCTGGTGAAAGAGTAGAGATGACATATGAACGAAATACGATGGATTTACTGCCCGATTTGCGGCAGAAAAACACGAACGAGGGTATATCAGGACACTGTGCTGGTGAAATTCCCGCTGTTTTGTGCCACATGCAAGAAAGAAACCCGAATCAATGTGGTGCAGATGAAAATGGTTGTAAGCGACGAGCCAGACGCCTAGAACACAGAGCCTGCTTCCCCGGTACGCGAGGCTGCAGGCTCTGTCTGTGTATTGGGCGATATGCGCGTCTCAAGGTTCGGCGTTCTTTGTGCGGAGCTTATTGAAGACGGCTTCTATGAAATGCTTTGCGTATTGATCAAAACTGATGCGCTGTACTGATGCACAAAGATGCTTCATCGAGAATTGAAAAACCAGAATCCTTTTTAAAACCAAATGAAGGATTGGCTTGATTAGGCTTTAATGCGGGATTCTCTCTACCTTTAGAGGAATACGACATTGTTACAGATGATTTCCTCGACCTGCGCCCTGATGGTATTCATTATGCCTACCCATTTCATCGGATCAGCTGTTTTCAACTCTTCATCAACGCCTACCTCTGCTGCCATTTGCGGAATCATCTGATCCAGAAGGCGCTGAGCTTCTGAATCCACTTCGTGCAGATCATCATACAGTTTTCCGCTGAGGAGCAGTCGGCTGTACAACCAGGGACGATGCTCTTTCAGATACTCCAGCCTCAATCTGCCGTATTTGTAGATAGGCTGACTGCTTTCAATTTCAAGATCGGGGAGGTAATAATCCCCGACGAGGGTGTAGTCCAGTCCGTTTTTACTGTCGTGGATTCTGGAAGGGAGCGTATTCATCGTGTTTCCTCACTTTCTTGTGGTGTTGGTCATGAAGTGCTGCTGCAGGCGTTGACTGTTTTTTTAACTGATCTCCTTTCATCGTTTGATTCTATCACACCACAATACTTGAGATAAAAAGAAGAAATCCGAACCCATCCCCAACCGGGATGATGTTCGGATTTCTCAAGTATGGTGGAGCATAGCGGATTCGAAGCGCGTCACTTGCTTCCCCCTGCCTCCCATCATGTACCATCCGGAATACATAGTGCACCATCCAGCACAACAATTTCACTCCGAATCCCATCGCATCCCACCCGGTTAATGGTACTGATAATGGTATTTGGTCAGATTGGAGCGGTCAGGTTCGGCTTATTTTGCCGCAATCGTTGTTTCCCCTTCTCACACTTCCGGCACAGGAATCGTAATATTCAGATTAAAAATCCCATTTTGCGGCAGGAGCGCCATGTTGCCGTCGTACTTTTCCACCACCATACGAATGCTCTTGACACCGTAGCCATGGTAAAACTCGTCGTCCTTGGAGGTGCGCGGAATGCCATCCGCCATGATGAGTTCGCCTGTGTAGTTGTTCTCCACATGAATAATCGCCATGCCGAGTTCTTCCTTCACGCTGACGAAGATGATGCGCTTTTCTACGTCGTCCAGCTTGCACACCGCCTCCATCGCGTTGTCCAGCGCATTGCCAAACAAGGAGAATAGGTCGGATGGCTGCATGAAGGATAGACACTGCCCGTTCGCGATACAGTCGAGCTTGATGCTGTTTTTCTCGCACAGGAGCTTCTTCTCCATCAGGCAGACGTCCAAGATTTCGTTGCCCGTTTGCAGGGAAGAGTCGTAGACGCTGATAATCTGTTCCAGCTCGCGAATCGCGTCGGGATCGGTCGTGCTGGTGATGTGGGAAATCTGATGCTTCATGTCGTGGCACTTGATGTTTACCATTTCCACGTTGGCTTTGGACGTGCGGTACTGCTCTTCCTGCATATGCACCAGCTGGGTAAGGAAATTCTTTTCATCGGTAAGCGCCTGATTGCGGAACAGGCCTCGTTCCAGCATCAGCGCCAGCACGCAGCAGACTATGTCATAGATGCTGACCAGCACATACAGCTTCGTCATGCTTCGAGCAGACAAGTATGGTTCCATGATGAACTTGATGACAATTGTAAACAGGATGAGCAAGCCGCCGACAATCAGATTTTCGCGATTCTGAAAACTCAGCTCTGGGTGCTGTTTCATTTTGCGGACAAACAGATAGTACGCTGCCAGATAAACAAGCAGCATGACAGCTGAAATAATCGCCACTGCTTGTACAGAATCATACGCCCAGCCGGATAACGCCAGCACGTCATCATAAAGCACATAGGATAAATGCTGCGTCGCCAATGCACAGGTCATGCAGAACATGGCCTCCGACTTTTCACACCTCATGCACAGCTGAATGCTGCCATAGCCAATGAGGAAAAACAGCAGATACTTGGCGATGCCCATCGCTGATATTGCCCACGCTTTGGACGGTATAATGCCCGACAAATGATGCCAAAGGACAGAATTGAGCAGCATCAGCCCAATCGCCGCCGCAGCTCGAATCGCAAAATTCTCCCGGCGCTCATAATAATGGCAGTACACCCATGCTGCCAGCACCAATTCCAGCACGAAGCCATGCGCAACGAAGAAGTCCCCAATCCATGTAATCATCAACTTTTCCCCTGCCCCAGCCAGTTTGTCAGCTCGTTGATGAAGCCCTTGCGCCGCGTCTGCGATATTTTGAGCGTCTCATCGTTTGACAGCGTCACCAGCAAATCGCGGCTGTTAACTTTCTTGATAAACTGCGGATTGACCAGATAGCAGGCATTGCAGCGCATAAAATTGTATGTATGCAGGACGCTCTCCAAATCGTTGAGCGAGCCGTATGCACTGTAAATGCCACTGGTTGTATGATAATCCAGCTTATGCCCGTGCACTTCCACATACAGCAACTCATTTGTTGAGCAGCGAATCATCCCCTGCGCATCATTTATGATAACCGTCCCGCCAGAATTGGACTCAATCACGCGAATCGCCTTCTGCAATTTCATTGTCAGCCGTGCATAGTTCACCGGCTTCACAATGTAGTCCAGCGCATCCACTTCATAGCTTTTGATGGCGAACTGCACCATCGTCGTCACAAAAATCAGCACCGTTTTGCTGTCATATGCCCGCATCCGTGCCGCCGCTTCCATGCCCGTCATGTTTGGCAGCATAATGTCCATGAATACGATGTCAAACTTCTGCTTATCTTCCAGATAATCCAGCGCATTGCTGTACAGCGCAAAGCTGAACGTCTGCTGATTTTCCATCGCATACCGCATCAGGTACTGCTGCAAACGCTTCTGCTCCTGCTGGTCGTCCTCCACAATCGCAATGGCAATCACATTTTCGCCCCCTTTCTGTTGATTATACCATACCGATGCTTTTCTTGCAATGGAAGCAGCGCTGTATCCATCGTCTGATACAGCGCCGAATGATCACCGAACTGGAATGTCGATTTCCGCTGTTCCACAGGAACTTGCCGCCGTCAGGTGCATCACCCCGCTTGACCTCGCGCAGAGGATGACCATTGCTTCGCCGCGATAGACGGTCGTCTCGTCGCCGCCGTAGCCGTCCTTGTTGTAGGGGCAGGCGTGTCCGAATGCCAGCAGCTCGCCGCCTGTCACCTGAATCCGCACCTTATCCCGCGCCAGCACGTCCGTCGTTCCGGCACTATCTGTTACGCGAAGGCGCACATAGCACAGCTCTTCCGTCGCGGTCTCCCGCTTTTCCGGCTCCAGCATCAGTTTTTTCTGCCCGTCAAGTGACAGCAGACTGCTGCTGGCCATCTTCTCGTTCTTCTCGTTATACAGAATTGCCGTCAGCACACCCGGCTGATAAACCAGCTGAAAGAATACACGGCACTTTCTTTTCAGGCTTTTCGTGCCTTGCCGAACCCCATTTAAGAACAATGACACATGATCGCCGCAGCCGTAGACCTCCACACGGCATTTCCTTCCTTCATAGCCATTCCATGCCCACGAGGCCACTGCCGATGTCATTTTCCACCCGGACGGGCTATGCCGTTCGCCGCGGTGATTCGGCGGTTCGACCGCGATATACGGCTTTTTCAGCAAGCCATATGCTGCACAGGTGTAGTACGCTTCCGGCAGTAGCTTTCCGGTAATGTCAATTCGCCCTGCGCCGGAGGTCAGCCAGCCGCTGCTGTGCAAGAAAGTCGGCGCATCCTCGCGCCATTCCCATGCGCCCAGCCCGACTTCACCCAAGTGGTCAATGCCCGTCCAGACGAAATCGCCGATGATGCCCTGATCCCGCGCTGCCGCACGCAGAAAGTGCTCCGTATCGACACAGAATGTTTCGCTGCCCAGAATCACCCGGTTCGGATACTTTCTCCTGTCCATCCGATAACGGAACAGACCGTAGTTATACCCCGACACATCCGAGGCCGCAAAAATCTCGCGCGTCGCGCGGTCAGAACCCGGCATCAACGCATTCAGCTTCATCGTCAGCGAACCGTACTTCCACTTTCGGTGATTCTTTTCTTCCGTTCCCAAGTCATGCACGTCGGTATTCATGGCACGCTCGTTGCTGAAAAACGGATGCCCCGCCGCCATTGCCTGATTAAAACCGATGTTGATGCCGCATGTGACCGGGCGGGTATCATCGAGCGTGCGCAGATATGCCTTCATGCATTCAAACAGCGCCACACCCTCTGGCTTTGCGCTTTCCGAGACCTCATTGCCCAGTGAATACAGCACGACACACGGATGATTATAGTCCTTCTGCACAAGGTCTTGAATATCCTGCGGATAGTTATTCGGCAGGAAATCCGCATAGTCGTACTTTGTCTTGTGAATTAGCCATGCGTCCTCATACTCGTCCATCACGAGCATTCCGTTGCGGTCGCACGCCGCCAGCAGTGCCTCCGAACAGGGATTATGCGCCGAGCGAATCGCGTTGTACCCGACCGATTTGAGCAGCTGCACCTTTCTTTCCACCGCATCAGGATATTCCGCCGCGCCCAGCAAACCATTGTCATGGTGGATGCACGCGCCGCGAAGCAGCACCCGCTGCCCGTTCAGGCAAAAGCCATTTTTTGCGTCGCAGCTGATGGTGCGGATACCGAACCATTCTTGCCACACATCCTCTTCAAAGCAAACACGGCAGTCATAACATTGCGGATGCTCTGTGTCCCAGCAGACGGCATTCGGCACATCCAGCACGATGCTGAACGTTCCGTCGCTCTGCGTTTTTCCAGCAGTCATGCTTTTCGTACCGTCGAGAATTTCCACCGTGACCGTGCCTGCTTCGCTGGTTTGACCGGACACCTGCACCTTCGCCGGGGAAATGCTAATTGTCTTGATACGCAGGCTGTGCAGCAGAATGTGTTTTTTCGGCACTTCGTACAACCACGCAGGGCGGTAAATACCCGCGCCAGTATACCAGCGTGCGCTGGGCATCTGCGCATTATGGGCAATGACACGCACCGTGTTCTCCCCTTCGCGCAAATAGGGCGTCAGCTCGCCCGTCAGATTCAAGTAGCCGTTATCGCGCTTGACCACCAGCTGATCATTGCAGTACACTTCGCCTTGGCGATAGACCGCTTCTAATTCCAGATAAGTGCGAATGCGCCTTTTCAGCTGCATATCACTGCACCGGAAGCGTTTCATCAGCTCGTAGTCATAGCCCATAAACCAGCCGTTGTTGCAGCCGCCTTCCGCGTCGTCCGAGCGCTGTTCATGAATCATGCAGTCATACGGCAGGGTGATTTGCTGCCACGCATCGTTTGTATTCAGGTGACGAACGAGCCAACCCTCATTCCATGCTTCCTTCTTCATATTTTTCTCACCCTTTTCCTGCCTTCCCTGCGGACAGCAGAGCATTCTCCCCGCTGTCCGCTTTGGGACCGGTTACTTCTTCTTCCGATACGCTTTGGCAAGCATTCCAACCGAGAGCAGCGTCAGCACGCCAAGCGCGCCAAGCGTACTCAGCAGCGCAATCTCCCACCATGTGTACACGCGGACAATCTGCGTATTGGCAGAATAGCCGTTCATGACCGCGCTGTAATTGCCCACATTGTACAGCACACGCTTGCAAGCTTCCCGCATGGCGCGCACCACCGTCGCGTTCTGCCGATACGCCGCAAAGCTGTGATCCTTGCCAGAGCTCAGCCACAGGTCTGTACCCGCCATGATACCGTCCACACAGGACATGTAGACCGTGCCGTTTGCGTCCGCCATGTCCGTCACAATCATGCCGTTAAAGCCAAATTCGCCGCGCAGGATGCCATTCACCAGCGCATCGCTGCCGCTCGTCCAGAGGTTGCCGACGCGGTTGAAGGAGGACATTACGCCGTGCGCATTGCCATACGCCGGACTGCACGCATACCGCCACGGGCGCAGGTAGATTTCGCGCGCCGCCTGCTCATTCAACCAGATGGCGATGCCGTTGCGGTTCGCTTCCTGATCGTTAAAGGCAAAATGCTTCGGATAGGCAATCACGCCATAGCGCTGAATGCCGTTAATTTCTGCAACCGCCATCATGCCCGTCAGGTACGGGTCCTCGGAGAAATACTCGTGTGCGCGGCCGCCATAGGGCGTTCTATGGATATTGATACCGGGAATCCACATGCCGTTATAATCCACATACAGGCTGTCATTCGCCAGCGCTTCGCCCACTTCCGTCAGCAGCGCCGTATTGAAAGAAGCTGCCCACATGCCCTCGCACGGGAAGCGCGAATCCGTCTTGCCTTCCTTGCAGTAAGTCGGACCGTCCTGCTCGTTCGTCTGCGGCTTGGATACGCTGGCAATCTGCGCTGTCGTGCAATAGGCAGTCGTCAGCAGCGTGTTCATGTCCTCAAACGACATCTGGTTCAGCAGCGTGTCCCATTCCGGCGCGTCATAGTCCTTGCCGCGCAGTGCAATCAGCGTCAAGCCGCTGTCCACGCCCATGGTCGGCATTTCGCCCTGCGTGTCCGGTTCGCGGTCGCTTTGCAGTTCTTGCGCAAACATTTCGGTCAGCGCCAGCTGAATCGCTTCCTTCGGCCAAGTGCCAATCCAGTTGCTGCGGGAGACATACGTCACCAGATTTTCTCCTGCGCCAACACTCCGATTAACGTCTGCGTCCGCCAAGCGATTCTCAATTTTCGCGCCCGTTTCTGTAGAAACTGTGTACGTCACGCAGTCTTGATCCAGCACCTCAATCGCCGTGCAGAGGGCAGCGTCACCGTCGGCATCCATGCCGTCCGCCACAGTGTACCCCTTCGCCGCCAAGATGTTGTTCAGCGCATCATGCGCATTGCGCCCGGCTGCCAGATAGTACGTTCCTGCATCCAGCAGATAGCTGCCCAGCCCGTAGGTATCGTAGGACGTGAAGTCCTGCTTTTCCACGGTAATCGTCAGCCGTTGCGACGCGCCCGGCGCCAGCTCGTCCGTCTTTGCAAAGCCAATCAGCTCCACTGCTGCGACTTCCATGCCGTTCGCAATAGCGTACTCCGTATACGGCTTCTGCAAATACACCTGCACCGTTTCCTTTCCCGCAAAGGTATCGCCCATATTCGTCACCGTCAGCGAAACATCATAGCCGTTTTCCGTCTCCTGCACCCGCCAGTCGCTGTATGCGAACGACGTGTAGGACAAGCCGCTGCCGAACGGATACGCCACCGTGTCCGCATAGTGGTACAGCCCTGTTCCACCGCGCCCCTCCACCGCGTCCGCATAGCGCGTTTCGTAGTAGCGATAGCCGACGTAAATGCCCTCACTGTACACGCCATACGCTTTCTGCGTGTTGTTCAGCGTCTTGGTGTCATACTGTGCAGAGAACTGCCCATTCTGATTGAGTGCCCACGCCGCCATTGCTGGAGAAGACAGGTTGTCATACACAAACGTGTCCGTCAGTCGGCCAGACGGCACAACTTCGCCCGTCAGCGCTTTCGCCACCGCGCGAATGCCTGTCATGCCCGTATTGCCAATCCACAGGCATGCATCCACCGCAATCTTTTCATCTTTCAGGAAGTCCAGCTGCAGCGGATTTGCGCCGTTGAGCAGCACAATCAGTGTCTGGAAAGTGCCGTTCGCCTTCAGGCGCGTCAGCTCCTGCATGAGTTCCCGTTCTTCCTTGGACAATGCCAGATAATTGCCGTTTTCGCCATCGCTGCCAAAAACATTCAGGTCAGCGCCCTCCGTATCGTCGCGCGAGAGGACAACAATTGCCGCGTCGCCGTAGTCACCGAAGGACGCCTTGACCGTCGCATCGTAAAGCGACCACGGCACTTCGTTGATGTAATACGTCTGCACATTTGTTTCCGGATTCAGGCGCTTCTGCCCGCCGTAGCTCTTACCCGCGCCCGTGGTGTAGAAATCCCACAGCACCGGATTGACCTCAACAGGCTGACCGCCCGCCTTCCTTTCTTCTATCGCCTCGCGAAGCGTCAGCAGGGACGTGCTGTTGTCTGCCGCACCGCCGACACCGCCGCGCATTCCCTGCACACTGTTGTTGATATTCACCGAGCCCGTCGCAAACAAGCTGACTTTCAACGGCTTCTGCGTGTCCAGCGGCAGCGCACCTTGATTGCTCAGCAGCACAAGCCCTTCTGCTTCCAGCCGCTCGCTCAGGTCGGCGCTCCAATCATGAATCTGCTGCCCATCAGTGTACTTTGCCGTATAGTACTGCGTATTTTCGCTTTCGCTGCCGTTGTCCACCACCCGGTAATTCACCGTACCCAGCGTCCTGTTAATCAGCGCTTCATAGCTGTATGCCGTACTGGTCAACGCCAGCACAATCACCAAGAGCGTGGACGTAATCACGGACAGCGCTGTCCAGCATTTCTTGCCTGTTTTCATGTCCATCCTCCTTACTGTTTGTCCTGTATGGGCTTCATGACGATTCCCGCCACCAGCGCCAGCACAACTGCGCCCGCCGATGCTGCCAGTGTGGCATAGAACGCCGGCGGGAAGGTTGAGCCGTCCACATCGTAGAAGATATTAGCAATCAGGTTCGCCTGCGAAACAAGATACTGAATGAAGCCATAGAGGAAGCTCAAATACGAGAGGAAGGACAGCGGCCGCCAGCGGATGATGCTGCCTGCGATGCCCAGCACAATGCCCGCGCCCATGCCCACGAACGCCAGCACCGAGTAGTTTGGGTCAAAGCTCGTGCGTCCCGCCGCGATATACAGCACCAGTGCCAGTACGCCGAGCAGCACCGCCGCCAGCAGGAATACGCGTCCTGCACGTTTTTGCTTTTTCATGTTGCTTTTCCTCATTTACTTTCCGTGTCGTAGGTAATCGCATAAGAAATATCGTCCATCGTCTTGCCGACGTTCTCCGGATAGCACTTGCTCCATGTCAATTCCGTATCCGCATAGATATACAGGCAGTCGATGAGCGGCGATTCCGCGTTGAATGTGCCGCCGTGGTCTTCGTTGTTGTTCGTCAGCAGGCGAATCGTGTTTTCGCCCGCTTGCAGATGCAGCGTCGTCGTCAGGACGTAGTTGCTGAACGGGCGCTTGAACATGTCTCCATTGATGGTGTTGCCTTCCGCGTCGAAGTCCGTCTGCGCAACAGAGCCGGTCAGGTTCAGCCGCCCGTACTTGACGGGCTCGCCGTTCACCAGTACCTGCCACGTTTCATCCGTGAAGCGCATGTCGAACAGGTCGGGCGTCAGGCGTGCCACCAGCACTGCATCTGCCACTTCCGTCTCCGAATGGATGCAGAAGTCCAGATACGCGCCGTTGTAGTACAGCTTGCCGACATAGGCGTCGTTGCTCATACCCATCTTCGTGCCGTTGCCCAGCACATCCTTCGGCGTCTGAATCAGGTCAACGCCCATGCAGTTGTCCGACGTGCCTTGCCCTGGCTTGCCATCGAGGTAGGTGTATTCCGCCTCGAAGGTGTAGCCCTTGAGCCATCGGGCATAGAGCGTGAAGGAGCTGGTCGAGCGCTCGCTGGCGAAATCAAAGGGAATCGTCCCTTCCGGGTCGCGCGTCCAGCCCGCAAAGTAATAGCCGGGACGAACCGGATTATCCGGCGCACGCATCTTGCGCGTCGCCTTATAGGTCTGCGTGGTGTATTCGCCCAAGTCGTCGTAATTGTACTGATAGCTGATGATTCTCTCGCCGGACGATTCTTCTTTCTTCTGCCATGCCGCGTAGAGCGTCATATCCTGTATCACCGCATCCGTAAAGCGGTAGCGCGCCGTGCCTTCCGCATCGTTGTACCAGCCGATGAAGTCATACCCGTCCCGCACCGGATCGTCCGCCGCCTGCACCTGCTCGCCGTACGCAACGGTCTGCGTCGCCGCCTGACCGCTGCCATCATTCGGGTCAAACGAAACCGTGTAGGAATGCAGCGTCCAGCCCGCGTAGAGCGTCATGTCCTCGGTGACGGTCTGCACAAAATCGTAACGGTTGGTACACGCCGCATCGGAATACCATGCGTCGAAGTCATAGCCGGTGCGCGCCGGATTCTGCGGCTGCGCGGCTATCTGACCAATCGTCACCAGTTCCGTCTGCGTTTCGCCGGTCTGCGCATCAAAAGTCACCGTCGCCGCAGTCTTCTCCCAGTGTGCAAACACGCGACGGTCTTCCGGCACAGGCTGTGCAAAATCCACTGCTTCGCCGCCCGTCGCCATCGTGTACCAGCCCGCAAAGGCATAGCCGTCGCGAATCGGGTCATCCGGGCGATGCATCATGCCGCCCAGCTCCACCTGCTCGGTCATGCTTTCGTCGTCATAGAGGACGAACGTGACCGTTGCTTTCTTCTGCGTATACCCCGCATAAATCGTCAGGTCATGTTCCGGCACAGGCTGAGAAAAATCATATGGCAGACTGCCCGCCGCGTTCCGATACCAGCCCGTGAATGCATAGCCGTCGCGGACAGGTTCGTCCGGCGGCGTGAGCAGTTCGCCCGGCACGGCGCTAAGCGTCAGCACATCGCCCTTATCATTGAGCAAATAGTAAATCACCTGCACGGAGAGCGGCTTCCAGCCTGCGAAAAGGCGCAGATTCTCTGTCACAGGAGTAGAAAAGTCAAATCCGTGGTTGCAGGTAATATTGGTATACCACCCGGTAAAGACATACCCGTCCCGCACGGGCGTTTCCGGCGGCGTGAGCAGCGCACCGGACGTCACCTGCTGCACGTCCAGCGTCCCCGCGCCCACATAATTCAAATGAAACGTCACCCGATGCGCAGTGTTTTCCGCCGCGAAGACCACCGCACATCCCACCAAAAGCACTGCCGAAAGCAGCAGCGCTGCTGTACGCACCCATTGCTTCATACGATTCATGCTGAACCCCCATTTGCTGTTCTGATTCATTGACTCGGAAAGGGATGCGGCAGAATAATATCTTGCTGCCGCATCCCCCATTCGTGGGGGTTCAGACCCGCCCACTTGCTTTCCGAGCTATGATTGTTTACTCGACAACGCTGATGGTCACTTCGTACTCGTAATCATCCACCGTCGTCACGCGGCGCCAGCCCACGCGAACCTCGTTCGTCGCCAGCGCACCCACCGTGATGGTGAAGTTGCCCGTTTCGGACGGCGTACCCGTGATTTCGCCGTTTTCGTTCAGCGTCAGACCCGCCGGGAGCTTGCCTTCCTTGAGGGAGTAGACAACGCCCTGACTGTAATTGTCCACATTGACCATGTCCGACTGAATCGCCGCGAAGAATTCTTCGTCCAGATACGCTTCCGTTTCGTCGATGGTGAATGCCGTGTCGATGGTCATGGTGTACTGGCGCTTCGCCTTCACCCAGTTGTCCGCCGCCGCCTGCACACCGAAGGTGTACACGCCCGCTTTCGCGGTGGGCGTACCAGTGATGGTGCCGTCCTCATTCAGGATCAGACCCGACGGCAGTTCGCCGCTGCTGATGGTGTAGACCATCTTCTGCGCTTCCACGCCGCTCTTGACATCCAGATTTTCCGGTGCAACCGCCTGAGAAACGTGCAGTTCCTGCGCCGTCCAGTCAGAGAAATCAACGCCGTTGTTGTTCATCGCCGTGTTCGCATGCGTCCAGAGGAAAATCATCGCGCACTGGCGGGTGGTGTACCACTGCGCCGCGCTGACCGTGCCGTCTGCCAGCACAACCGCCTTCTTGTCCGCGTCCCAAGTGCCGGACATTTCCGACGTTGCGATGGTATCCGTGCCAGCACGAACCAGCATGTCCAGCGGCGTGCAGTTCTTCATGCCAACGTACATATCCGTCGTGAAGGAAATCGTATCGCAGCCCCATTCCTTGCGGAACAGCCCCGTCACGTAGTTGTAGTTGACATTGATGCTCACGCGGCCCGCACGAGCGAACGCACCCATGACGCCCGTCGCCTGACCTTCCTGCGCACACATCTGGAAAGACTTGAAGTAGATTTCACGCACTGCCTGCTCCGATACCCACGCAAACAGGTTCAGACCATTGCGGAACGTCTCCTGATCGTTCAGCGCGCAGTGCTTCATGTACGTCGTCAGACCGCGGGAAACCGCGCCCAGCGTTTCGTTGGAGGAGATGATTCCCGTTAGAATCGGATCTTCGGAAGGATACTCGAACACACGGCCCGCAAAGGGAGAACGATGCGTGTTTGCTGAGTTGCCCCACCAGGTGTTGTTGCCCGAAAGCAGTGCCATGTTGCCAATCAGAACACCCTTGGAACGGGACAGTTCCGGATTCCACGTTGCCCCCAGAATGGTGTTGCAAGTGAAGTTGAACGTGCTGGCATAATTCCACGCGCTGTCCTGACCATTGAGCGCATTCATGGAAATCGAGTCCATCGTCAGCTTTTGAAGCTGACCGACAAGCGCCTTTTCATCGTCAAAGGTCAGGGAGTTCATGAATTCGCACCATGCCTGCTTACCCGTTTTGCCCGCAAAGCGACCGTCGGTCAGCACGTCCTCGCTGAAGGGATTGATGCCCGACATTTCACGCAGGAGGATGCCGTAAGTACCCGTCTGATCCCAAGCAGTCATTTCGTCCGCTGCCGCTTCCACGTCTGCCATCCACGGATAATCCGTCTGATAGCCGTCTGCTTCGTACACAACGCCATCAATGGTTTTGTTATCGCCGTAGTTCTCGGTATCGTCCGCGTTGAAGGTGTCCCAGTAGTTCAGAGACTTGTTCGTGTTTTCAGAAATCGTCAGATCAGCCGCCGTCGGCGCAACCGGGAACGTGCCTTCAAAGTCCGCACGGGACAGCTGCGTTTCCTTCGCATCCGGGTCATCGTTGAACTGATACTTGCCGTTGTTATCGCGCAGGGTGTAGAAGATGCCGTTCTCGATGGAGAACAGGTTGGAAATCTCGTTGCCGCTGAAGTCATCCAGCTGCAGATACGCATCCGCATTCAGGTTGAAGCTGACCGCCTGATACGTTGCCGCATCCTGCTCTGCCCAGCCGTGCGCGTTGCTCATCGCCATCAGGGTGTATTCGCCGTCGTCCAGCTCATAGCCCTTCGTGCCGTTGTGGTTCGCGTCCGTCGCGTCGTAGGAAGCCATTTCCTGCACGTTGACAGTGATGTTCAGCGTCTGTGTCTGACCGGGGAGCAATTCGTCCGTCTTGCCGAAGCCGACGAGCTTCACATGCGCCTTTTCCACTTCGCCGGGCGTGTAGGGTGCTTTGACGTAGATTTCCACGGTTTCCTTGCCCGCCACGCTGCCGCTGTTGGTTACGTCCACTTGAACAGTCATGGTTTCAATCTGCGCGCGTCCAGTCTCCACGCTGGAAGACAGCTTCGCAGCATCGAGCGTCGCGCCGTCGGAAATCACTTCGTCGCCCGCCTTGACGACCAGATTGCTGTACTGGAAGTCGGTGTAGCTCAGACCGTAGCCGAAGGGATAGACAACCGCCTTGCTGTACCATTCTTCGCCTGCGCCAGCCTGTGCTGCCTCCTTGTCCGCTGCCACCGTCTCATAGTAGCGGTAGCCGACGTAGATGCCTTCTTCGTAGTCCACGCCGTGGTACGCCGTCGCCGTGCCGCCGATGCCCGCGGCTTCCGTCGTCACGGTGTCCGTCGCCTGCCCCGCCACGGTGTAGGTCACGTCGCTGCCGACCTGCTGGTTGCCGATGGAGTTCTGCCAGATGGGGTCAGCGGTAAAGTCCGCGTACCAAGTGTCCACCGTCTTGCCGGACGGGTTCACCGCGCCGCTCAGGATTCGCGCCGCACCAATCGTACCGGTCTGACCTGGACGGCCAATCCACAGGATACCGTCAATCGCATCATCATTCTGAAGGTCAGCCATCTCGAAAATTTCCGAGGAGTTCACCAAGTAGATAATCTTCTTGAAGCCCTGCGCCTTCACATAGTCCAGCAGCGCTTCTTCACTGTCCGTCAACTGCAGGAAATGCTTGTAGACTTTGCCGTCCGCCTGTGTGACGTAGCCAGTATGGCTCGCCAAATCCTTCTCGTCAGCCTCCTCCTCTGTCACTGTCGGCATGTCGCTGCCTTCGCCACCGCCGCGCGACAGCACGACAATCGCCACATCACCATACAGTCCGTAGGAGTTCTCCACGCCGCGGTCAAACGCCGTGTCTTCCAACCCGAAAGTCGTGCCGATTTTCTCGTAATACTGCCGAAGCGACTTGTTCACCTGAAAGCCTTCTGCTTCTATCGCATCCGCCAGCAGTACGTCCGCAGTCGTGCTGCCTGCCAGTGCATCCTGACCGATGCCAAAGATGCTGATGCACTCATGGCCCCGGAGCGGCAGCGCATGATTCGCATTTTTCAGCAGCACATCGCCCTCCGACGCAATCTGAATCGCCAGCTGCGCGGCAGCTGCCTGTGCGTCTTCCAGTGTCGTGTAATCCGTGTAGTAGCGCCCGTCTTGCGCAACGCCTGCAAAGGTGTTTACCTCCGCCATCACAGGCGTCATGCCCGCTGTTGCCATCATGACGACGCTCGTCGCCACGGCTGCGGCTGATTTGAGCCAACCTTTTTTCCGCATGAGTTTGTTCCCCCTTTATAAATCCTATAACCGGCAGAATTGCCGGATTACATCATTGTTTCGTGCAGAGCAAAGGAGAGGAAGTCCATCTTTCCTTCGCCCGTAAAGGTGAAATAAAGCGCTGTTTTGCCCACAAGCGGCGGCAGATTTGCCGAGAACGTCCGCCACTTTTTCGCCTTGTCGATGCGAATCACCGCAATGGGTTGTTTCTCCGGCGACGTGCGCACCAGCACCGTTCCGCTGTCCCCGCGCACCGTCACGCTGATTCGCTTCGGATTCTGCATGTCGAAATACTTGAATCCCGCCGTCGCGCCATCCCGCATGTCCTGAATGAACTGATGCCCGTCACGACCCATGCGGAAGCACGGGTGCATCCGAAATTGATGGCGGCAGAACGGGCCGTAGGTGCATTTGATAGCCCCCTGCTCGCTGTACAAATTGCAGGCGATATACGCCGGATAAGTACCAGCGCCGGGAAGCAGCTTGCCGTACAGGCCCTGACTGGTCATTTCGACCTGTGCAATTCGACCATTTTCATCAATACGAATGGGTTCTGCACATCCCTGCCGGGATTGTTCTGTCCGATTCGTCTGCCGATGGTAGAACACATACCATTGCCCAGCCGCCTGCACAATCGAGCCGTGGATGTTGCCCCAGTAGTTCAGTGCATCTTCCGTCTTTCGCCCTTGATAGCCAATGTCGCCGTTCGATATGATAGCGCCGCCGTAGCGGAAGTCCCGGTCTGGATAGTCGCTGACCGCATATGCCAGTTCATGGCTCAGCCGCGACGAATAGATGAAGTAATATCGTCCATTGATTTTTCGCATGGACGACGCTTCGTACATCTCATGCCCCTCGAAGCCCGTCCCCGCGCTGTTTTTATAGCCAGGAATCAGCATTCGCGGCTTCTCCGCCACTGTCCGCATATCCGCTTGCAAGCGCACCACCTGCCCGCCCGTGCCGTCCACATTGCGAATGCCGCGCTGATTGAGCATCTTCCGCAGCGATTCATTCGCCGAATAGCCGGAGTAGAGGTACACGCTGCCATCATCATCCCGAAAAATCGCCGGATCAAAGCACATGATGTCATCTTTCCCCTGCCCATACAACGTCCCGTTCGGATGCCGCACCTCGCCATAATACCGGAACGGCCCGTCCGGCGCATTACTCACCAGCACGTTGACTTTATTCTGGAAGTCAAAGCAGAAGTACAGGTAGTACCGACCGTCCGCGCCCTGTGTGCAATCCGGCGCCCACATGCAGCGGATGCCGAGCCGATTGCCCTTTCCACGCCGATGATACGCCGTTTTTTCGCACGTCCAGTTCGTCAAATCGTCCACTGGTGCTGACCACACCTGATAATCCCCCGGACAGTACCGCATTCCCCGCCCTTTGTCGTGGCTGCCGTACACATACAGGCGATTGCCGAACACATGCGGTTCGCCATCGGGAATGAACGTCCCTTCCGGCAAATATGGATTCCAAATCAGCCGCTGCATCTCGTATCCCTCCTGACAGGTGACATTATACACTGGATGAAGATTTTTTGCGTCTTTCTTGCCCAATTCAACATTTTCGGCGCGTAAGTCAATAAGGTTTCAGCAGTTTTTGCACGGAGGCAAAACCCGCCTTGATGAGGGCAGACACGATGATGCGTATTCGTCAGGCTGAGCATTTGATTTGTTCAGCGGCGTGGAGTTCTTCACATTTCTGTATGCTGACATGAAAAAGGGCTGCCCCACATGATTTTGACAAATCACAGTGAAACAGCCCCTCAAAAACGTTAATACTATTTCCCAATGAGAATGCGCCAAGATGCGCCGCGAATTTTTCGCTCTGGCTAACGGGAGTGGAATGCAGCGTAGCAGCGCTACGCTAAGTGGAATAAGCAGACGCCAGAGCGGAAAAGGTGCAAGCAGATGGCGCAGGTGAATTTGGAAATAGTATAAGGGTTCTTATTTGTCTTCTTCCGCCAAGAACGCTTTTTCCTGTGCTAAAATGTCGCAGAGTTTCACCAGTTCGTCATCCGTAAGCGTAACACCTTTGCCCATCTTCTCGTGGTTGAGCGTCCATTTCCGCAGGTCGTATTTGGGTTCTCTCCCGTTCCAGCTGACTCGATTGAGTTCAAGCCGCCACTGACCTTCCTCCGAAATCACACCGATTTCATTGACGATTTCGTACTTAATTTCCCGCTCGTTCTTCATATTTGCACCTCATTTCTTCCATGTTATGCACCATGCCGTTTGATTACCAGTTGCCTTTGCGCCGCGCTTCTCCAATTTGGATTGAAAGCCAAACTTGTTGCGCAGCTCAATAAGCTGCTCGACTTTTCCAGAATCATAGTAAACCCATAGCAAGCCCGATGATTTGCGGTTGTCCAAATAGCAGAATCCTCTTTCTGCAAGCGCAGCAAGCAAATCATCTTCCGGCAATGGCATAGCCAGCTGCTCTTCCCTGCTCTCTTTCGGCTTTTCCGGCTCTTTTTCCTTTATTGGAGGCAGGTCAACCAGCTCAAAAGGCATTGTAATCTGCTCCGCTTGTCTTTCGCTCGGTTGTTCTGCCTGCACTGGCGGCTCCTGCTGAGGCTGTAATTCTATTTCCACTTGCGGTGCAGCATCTTCGTGCATAATTTCTGAATCATCTTCGCACAGCAACTGCCCCGCGCGCATTTTCACCTTTTCCAGCAAGGCGTCCTTCTCACGGCTTCCGCCTGCAATGTCCGACGCTTCCGGCTGGATTCCCGCTGCAATCAGTTCACTGACCACACGTTCAATCGTCTGCGCAGGATTCCGATAATATTCGCTGCCGCGGATACGGATAAATCGCCATCCAAGGCGTTCCAGAATAGCTTGCCGTTCCATATCCTCCCGAATCTTATCGCCGCTGTGCCAGCGTTCGCCGTCGCATTCGATGGCAATTCGCTTCTTCCCGCAAATCGCAATCATATCAATGTCGTACGCGCCAACCTGCCACTGCTGGACGATGTGATACCCTTTCCCCACAAGCGCCTTCGCCACCGCTGCTTCAAAGGGCGAATCCGACGCCTCCTCAATCTCGCTTGCTTTCGCTGCCACCGTCCCCAGATTCGTCACATACTCCAGCAGCCGTCTGCGCATATCGCCGGGCTTCAAATCAGCGGTGTAGTCAAGGGAATGAACAACCCACAGCTGGTCTTTTGCGCGGCTGACGGCAACATTATAGCGCTGCTTCATTGCCTTGCCATTAGAACCTTGTCCCTCGCCAGACGCCATGGACAGCGGACCTGTGCCATTATTGCTGTCCACCATTGACAAGAAAATGACATTCCGTTCATCGCCTTGGAAGTTAGAAGCATTTCCGCATAGGATATGGTGCTTCTCGTATTCCGCAATGGGAATGGCATCATACAGTTTCCGCTCAATCAGCTTCGTCTGATCATCCCCCAGCAAGGAAATGACACCAAACGATTTGTTTGCATATTCCGGCTGCTCCAAGCAAGCCTGTATCAATGCAACCACTGCCGCTGCTTCTTCTTCGTTTATCTTATTGCGTCCCCTTCTCGTCCCCTTGACGCGATATGAAACCATCGCCGTCTTGAAGGGCGAACTGCCTGCTTCGCGCAGCGGCTTGATTTTGCCTTCGTAGGAAAGCATGTTGCAGTAGCCGATAATATCCGGCACACAGCGGAAATGCTCTCGCAGCATCAGGGGACGGTAATTCAGCTCCGCAATATCGTATAAGGACATCTTGGCATCCCACAGGTGGGCATTGGGGATTTTTCCTTTGATGAACATCGTCATCAGATTCTGAATTTTACTGTCATCAATGCCGACCGCCATCGGGCTCACCTGCTCATCGTCGCCAACGACAATGATTTTCTTGCCTATATACAGGATAGCCGCAGCAGTTATGTCGGACTGGCTCGCCTCATCCACAATGACGATGTCGTATTTCGTTTCGGCAGGATCAACGGAGTTCATTACGTTGGATACCGGCATAATCCATGCAGGAACTGCCGCTTGACATTGTATCATCAGCTTGCGCGCCTCTTCGCGGAGAGCAGGCGCGTTCTTCCCGGTGCCTTTGCCGATTTTGGTCACCGTCATCTTCCAGCCGTTGAGGATCTGGCGCATCTGCGGATTCCGGTCAATTCGATACTGCAAGTGCAGCCATGCCTGCGCGCTGGCCAGTTTTTCGGTTTCCTTCCGGAACTTGGCGGTCAGATCCGTCACCCGCTTTTCCGCATCCCGCAAGGGGGTGTTGATGATTTCATCCACCAGCATAGACAACTGATGAACCTTCCATGCCTCTATGATATTCTCCGGTACAGAAGCGTTTCCGTGCTCACCCGTCCGATTGCGGATACTGTTCGCCCACGCAGGCGCGCATTCGCTGATTTTGTCCAGCAACAGCGTGCGCTTGCGCTGCACCTCCTCTTTTTTCTGAATTGCAGACAGCTGATTGAGCGCTGCCTCATATTGCTCTGCCGATTCCGCTTCAATCGCCACTTGCAAATCAGCGCATATCACCGAATCACTGCAATTTTTCAGCAGTTCCAGCGTATTTTCCCTGCTATGCGTAAACGAATACAGCGCGTTGACCAAATGGAGCAGGTACACAGCAGGGCGCATCAGATTCGTAATATGACGGAGCGCGGCAGCAGCTTTCTCATCCGTCATCATTGCCAAGCTATGGACTGGCTGGATCAGCGCGTCCCCCAGCCCCGCCTTGGATGCCAAATTGCACAAATCATTTTTGCCTTTTCGATACCAATTGACCCAGAATTCGATAGTTTTCAACTGCTGATGGCAAATGCGCTCTGGCTCATTGCCGAGGTCTGCAAAGCGCCGCGTTCCATGTGCCGCAATCAGGCTGTCCCACAACAGACCCAGCATCTCGCGCAGCGATTGCACCTCAAAAAATGCCGTTACCCTTTGCATATCATCAAGGGTTGTCGGCGTTTTGTCAGCAATCGTCACTGCATCCAGCGCATTTTTCTTTTCCTTCGCCATAAACAGACCTTTCTTGACCTGCCCATGCTTCTGCGCATCTGTCAGAAGTTCCGAGAAAGGCGCCGTGAGGGTTTCATAAGTACCTGCAAGAATCTTGACGGGCTTTGTCAGCTGCCCCTCCAGCACAGGCTGCGCTTTCGTGTACGTTTCATCAATTAGACTGATCAGCTGTTCCCAGCGTTTTCTGGCAAGCCCATCCTCCGCGCCATCCGCTATTGCAAACGTTGCCCACGCAGGAATAGCATTTTCAGTGTAGACTGTCAGCGCATCCCGAAGCGCGGTTTCCGCCGCAGCATCGCCCTTCTGCGCATAAATCTGGTCTGTCAACTGATTGACCACTGCATACCGATTCGCCCTCCACACCAGCTTGACCTTGCCGCCGGCATTGATATTTTGCAGCTGAAGATTCAAGTTCTGCTGCAACTCCAAGCCCTCGGCAAACTGCTCCGTATCCATCAGCTCGTTTTCAGATGGAAGTCCGACAGCCAGCTCGCGCTCTTCCTGCGCCGTCAGCTGCTCATTGCTTGCATAAAGCCCTTGCAGTTCATCCGGCGCAAGCGGGAAAGGTGCGCCCTTCTTGACCGGGGCGGGAATCAGTGCCAGCAGGCTTTCATGCTGTGCCACATAGTCCGCCGCTTTTGCTGTTGACCAGCTGTCGCCGTCATAGACAATCGGCTCAAATTCCTTGTGGCGGATGGCATACACCAGCTTGCGCGCTTCCGTCAGCTCCGTCAGCGTCTGATGGCGGCTTGCTTTCAACTGCTCGGCCGCTCTGCGCTGCGACGCATAGTTGCACGTTGTGGTATGTTCAATGATGCTGTCAATGGAGCGCTGCATATCCGCCTGATTGTCGCCCATAGCTGCTACACACAGCGGCTGCAACTCTTTCGGCACTTTGTCTTTCAGCACCATCAGTGCCTTTGACGTTTGACTGGTTACCAGTACCGTTTTCCCTTGCGCAAGGAAATGCCCCAGCAAGTTGGCAATAGTATGCGTTTTGCCTGTTCCGGGAGGACCCTGCACCAAGACGGTGGATGAATGCTCAATTTTGCGAACAATCCCCATCTGTTCTCGGTTTGCAGGCTTCGGCAGCAGAATCTCTTCATCCTCCAGCGGAAGGTCATGTGCTTCAAACTCATCAGAAGGTGCGTCGTTTTCCGCTTCTTCTGCATTCTCCTTTGTTTCTTTTTCGGTGCCGCCCAAAATGCCCGCTACTGTTGGCGGTACAGGCGCCCCCTGATCCACATCTGTCAAAATGGTTTCCAGCACCTTGATGGTGCCGTTCGGCTTTTTCCGCAAGATAATATAAGGTTCCCAGCGCACAACAATCCTCTCATCGCCATGTGCGGTTTGCTCATTTTCATTCAGATAGCAGTTACTGGCGTGCAGAAGGTGCGTAACCGAACGCAGAAAATCACCACATTCATGATGATCCAAAGGATGAATATTCTCTTCGATTGCTTTCTGTTCAAGCGGACGAACGATGTCAACATTGACGCCCTCCATATCAGAAAACATGCTCAAATACATCTGCGGCGGTTCATCTGTATCGTACAGTTCGAGCGTGTTGTTCACAGCATCCAGCGTAAATTGCACCCGCTTGAAAAACAGCGGATGGTGAATCTCCTTGTTTTCCTTGTCCGTCAGCAGACCATTCCCGATGACAATTTCCAGCGCATCCGGTTGCTGGCTGTACTCATGATTCATGGTATACAGGTCAGTGAACGTATCGCGAAGCCGCTCCGTATGCTTTTCGCGTTCCACCCAAGCGTTGCGAGTTTCAAGCCAGCTTTTATACAGGGCTACGCGCGCCGGATCATCCTTGAAAAATTCCGGCTGCGGCGCCAATTGCCCCGCATCTTTTTCTTCGACTTCCTCTGGCACTTCACTTTCAGATTCAGTTGCTTCTTCCTGCGGCGGTAATATAGATTCCTTGTACTCGGGCTGTTTCCGATAATTCTCCCAACCCGGCTGCAGCCAACGGAGGAGCGACGCATCTGGTGCCGGGCATACTGTAAATTCAGGCTTGCGGAACGAGAACAGTTTCCCATCATTATTGACTGTTTCGTCATCCACTGTATCACGGCTGTACAGTTTCACGCACGCAGGGTCATCCAGCTGACTCAGTAATACCCATGCGGGCTGCTTATCAACATCGAATATCTCCTTCTGCGTCAGCTGGCAGACCTCCTTGATATACTGAAACAGCGCGTGTGCAAGCTCCTGCATATTCTGCTGCGGCATTTCGCTACCTCCCGCCTACTGTGTTGGAAAGTGCAGCTGGCGACACATCCCTTCTGCTGCCATCCGCACTTATAGAGAAACCTGTCACACCCGTCCATCCGCCATTCAGCCGAAAAGCCACTGAACCGCAAGCAACCCGATGAAGCAAATTCACGAATTATTATAGCACATCTGGTTAGAAATTACGATAGGTTGGAGGGAAATAGTGCGGAGGAGAAGCACGCTAATTATTGGTTATACGATTGTGTGTCTAACAACCGCAGCGCGTGCGCTGCATTCATAGGGTTTGGGAAATGTGTTCCCAACAAGCAAACTGTCATTTTTAGCAAAATGACCCTGCTTGCTACTACTTCTTTCACCATAGAGAAGAAAATTAGCAAGCAGGGTTTTCGTATGTCCAAATTTAGAATGCCGGTGAATGCAGCAACTCTACGCATGGTGATGCTGATGAATTAGCGGTGTAGCACTCCCCCATTCCTTGCTGTCAGCAGATTCAGAAAAAATTTTGCAATCTACCTCAAATCATGTCGCAAAACGGTCTTTTCTTTACAGTTCAAGAGTGAAGAAGGATATAAATTTCCCTTCGCAAGAACGGAAAGGAGGTTGCTATCAAGAATGACATGCTCATACTTGCTGCTATGTTTCCACCAAGCGCCCAACGATTCAGGATGAAATGATTTCAATCCGCTTCATCAAAAATTTTTCTGGAATCTTTGCAAATCGCGTAAAAAACGTCAAACTTTTTACCAGTTATAGTGGAGATGTATTTCTTCATCATCCAAACATAAAGGAGGTTCGTAACCTTGCAACGTAACTTTACAGCAGTCACAGGCGCACGCGCTGGAAAAAGCGCGGAAAATGAGGCATTGCTTTCTCAGCAACGAGCTATTCTCCGTGCACGTCTTGCACACAGCAAGGATGGCAGCATCACTTGTTCCGTCGAAAATTGCGTCTTGATTCTGGAAAACGATCCCGTGCTGATGGGTGTTATCCGCAAAGACCTGTTCACCGGCTGCATGGTCATTGTCGGTGATATGCCGTGGCATCGGGCGGGCAGCTGCTTCACTGACGACGATTTAGCCTTCATCGAGTTGCTTTTTGAGAATCATTACAGCATCACGTCCGAGAAGAAAATCCTCACTGCCTTGCGGATAGTAGCCAACAGCAACAGCTATCATCCTGTGCGGGAATATCTGAATCATCTTGATTGGGACAGAACGCCCCGCGTTCGATTTGCGCTGCATCACTTTCTCGGTGCGGAAATCTGCGACCTGAATGAAGAGCTGCTGCGTTTATTCATGTTGGGCGCTGTGACGCGCATCTTTCAGCCGGGGTGCAAGTTCGATATGATGCTTTGCCTCACCGGTGGACAAGGCGCTGGCAAGTCCAGCTTCTTCCGTTTTCTTGCAGGGAATGACGAGTGGTTTTCAGATGATTTGCGAAAGCTCGACGATGAAAACGTCTATCGTCGGATAATGGGGCATTGGATTATCGAGATGAGTGAGATGATGGCCACGGGCAATGCCAAGAACGTGGAAGAAATCAAATCTTTTCTCAGCCGCCAGAAAGATACTTACAAAGTGCCTTATGACAAGTTTCCGGCAGATAGACCACGACAGTGTGTCTTTGCAGGCACTTCCAACAAGCTGGATTTTCTGCCCCATGACCGCAGCGGAAATCGGCGTTTCTTGCCAATCCGCATTAACCCGGAGACAGCAGAGGTGCGTGACTGCGACCCAGAACAAACCAAGTATAGCGTCGGCAAACTCTCGTCCCATCCCGCATTCCAGTCACATGGAACAATGGAACAAATATCATCATAAAAAGAAGTGCATTGGAAAGGAGAGGCATATCGCCTATTCAGCTTTTGCCGCCCCCGGTTCCAGTTTCATGTTCCACTCTTTCAAAGTCCGAATTGTTCTCACATACACGCACCAAGGAGCTATTATATATGATGAAAATGAATCTCACGCTGTTCGGCGAAACCATCCACCACGCCCTCGAACCCAATCAGAGCAATCGCAAGATGACCTTGACGGTCAAGGAGCTTGCGGAAGAACTCAACATCAGTCGCAACACCGCCTACCAATTGGCAGACCAGAAGGATTTCCCGTCTTTCCGGATTGGTCGGCGGCTGCTCATCAACCGCACCATGCTTCAAGAATGGCTGAATCAGAACGCTTCGTCGAAGCTATGCCCCACCTAATAAATACATGAAGCACGAAAAACATCGATACAGCATCCAATTCATCTTGCATTTCCCGCGCAGGAGGCGTAAAATAGCAGTGTGTACCTTGACAACTGCAACACGATGCGTACTCCTGTACTCCTTCTGAGTCGGATTGAGGCAGGAGGAAATATGGCAAAAACAACAAACATTCGCCAGCGCCAGAATGGTCTATGGGAAGGTCGTTATCGTCTGAACGGCAAGCAGTGCGCCGTGTATGGGCAGACAAAAGCCGAGGCAAAAGCGAAGTTAGCCGCCCGCATGACAGAAATTGAGCAGGGCATTTGCATTGAGCGAACCGACCTGACCTTGGAGGAATGGGGCTGGGAATGGCTCAAAACTTTCAAGGAAGGGAAAATTCGTCATTCGACAATGGACAACTACGAAAGTGATTTCCGTATGCACGTTGTACCCTACATCGGTCACATCAAGCTGAAAGACCTCACGACACTGCACATTCAGCGCACCTATACAAAAGCGCAGCAGAACGGCTTGTCGCCCAAGAGCATCCGCAACATCCACGGACTGGTGCATGGGATGCTTGCCAAGGCGCAAAGTTTGGACATGGTTCGCAAGAACGTGTCCGAGGATTGCGAACTCCCCGTGGTGGAAAAGACTGAGATGCACACGCTCTCTGATGTGGAACTGCGGCGCTTTCTGGCAATCGCCAAGGATGATCCGTTCTATCTGATGTACTATGTGGACTTCTTCACGGGTCTGCGGGAAAGCGAACTGATTGGTCTAACGTGGGATTGCATTGATTTCGCGAAGGGGACTATTCGTGTGTACCGTCAGTTTGTGCGCATTGCGTCCGGGCCTGACAAGGGCAAAATGATGTTCACTTCGCTGAAAAACCACAAAGAGCGCACGATTCATCCCGCGCCATCTGTGATGGAAGCATTGGGGCAGGCCAAAGAGAAGCAGAACCGGCAGCGTCTGGTCGCAGGTTCATCATGGGACAATGTGTACGACATGGTTTTCACACGCGACAACGGCATGTTCATCCGTTTCAAGACGCTGTATGTCCATTTCAAGGCGCTGGTCGGCAAGCTCAACCGTCCGGAGGTTCGCTTCCACGATATTCGCCACACCTACGCCACCCTTGCCATTCAAAGCGAGATTGATTTCAAAACGCTGTCCCTATCCCTTGGACATGCAACCGTCGCCTTCACGCTCGACACCTACGGACACGTCAGCAACCGTATGTCGCAAAACGCAGCAGCCAAGATGGAAAAATTCATTTGCTCGCTGTAAAAAGCGCAGACTCACGCGCATAGCGGTTTTTCGTGGGTACGGAAAAGAAAGCGTTTGTGGGTATGGTGTGGGTATACAGCAGCACTAAAAAAGCCGAAACCCTTGCATCTCCAAGGATTTCGGCTCGTGGAGCATAGCGGATTCGAACCGCTGACCCCAACACTGCCAGTGTTGTGCGCTACCAGCTGCGCTAATGCCCCGCAACACAAAATAGTATAGCACGGTGCGGATGGGTTGTCAAGGGGGAAATGAAATTTTTTCACGAAATGGACGCAGAATGATGTTTTCAAGGCGCAAGCCGATGCGCTGAATGGTTGCGCGCGCTACAAAATTGTGCTATGATGGAAGCGAAATTCACAGGAGGAATGATGAACGCATGAAAATCAGCAAGAAAGACGCGCTAATGTGGTTTCGTTTCTTCGCGGAACTGCCGGAAGATGAGCCGCTGATGCCGCATCAGCAGGAGTTGGCGTGGGCCGTCATCAGCCAGATTGAAGCCGCGGTGGACGCGCGCCACAAGGCACTGATGGCGCAGATTCCCGATTTGCACACGCTCGGCGGGCGGACGTACTTCGTCGGCGACCCAGCGAAATTTTCCAAGGGATGCACGTCCTGCCTGACCGGCACGGGGCTGAGCGCCATCCGCCGGACGAACAAGTGCAACATCCGCTGCCCGTTCTGCTACAATTACGGCGAGTTGGATTGCCAAGAGACCATCGGCGAAGGGTTGTGGGAAATCGGCGGGACGTACTTCCGCGTGGAGGATATCGACCTGCTGCGCAGCACGTCGAACCGACCGACCGGCGTCAGCTACGTCTATCTGGAGCCGTTCATGGAAATCGAACTGTATCCCGATATCATCCGCAAGTTCCGCGCCGCCGGGATTCATCAGCACATGTACACCAACGGCACGCTCTGCACGGAGGAAAATCTGCGTGCGCTGGGTGAGGCCGGGCTGGACGAACTGCGCTTCAACCTCGGCGCAACGTCTTGCGCCGACAACGTCATCCAGAGCATCGCCACGGCGAAGAAGTATATCCCCACCGTCGCGATTGAAACGCCCATGACGCCCGATTTTTACGAGCATTTCCAGCAGAAAAAGGATGTAATTCTGGCCACTGGTCTTGATTTTATCAACTGCGCCGAGCTGCACCTGAACCCCAACAATCTGCCGAACTACATCGGCACGCCCATGTACATGACGCGCCGCGGCTATGTATCGCCGATTTGGAGCCGGGAGATAACGTTCCGGCTGATGCGCCAATGCGCCGTGGAACATTGGGGGATTGTCGTGCATGACTGCTCGAACCACACCAAATTCGCGCGTGATTTGAACCTGCGGGCGAAGGAAGGCGGCTGGTTCGGCGCAAGCAGCTACCACAGCGAGTTTGACCAGATTCCATTCGAGGCTTTTTTGCCGACACTGGAGGATTCAGATTTCCGGTTTCTGGAGGAAGAGCCCTTGCCCAAGGGCTATCGGCCGGGGGATATTGTCCTGTAAGGCGTGCGCTCAAGGCGACGGACAAAATCCATTCTATTGATAATGCGCTAAATCCGCCTGTGCAGCAGGCTTCCCGGAGTTTTCTGCCGAAAGCAGCGAAAAATTTCCGTCAAACGCAAAAAAGTGCTTGACAAACGCCCTTGCTGATGATATAATTTGTATCTGTCAGCAAGGGTGTTTCCTTCGCTGGCAGTCTGGAAGGAAAGAATCAGGCTTCTGATTTTGCGGCTCTGCGCCTGTAGCTCAGTTGGATAGAGCAACGGCCTTCTAAGCCGTGGGTCGGGGGTTCGAGACCCTCCAGGCGCGCATATGGAGGATATAGTTCAGTTGGTAGAGCGCCAGATTGTGGCTCTGGATGTCGTGGGTTCGAGTCCCACTATTCTCCCTTTCTTCCCTACTCAAGGTTGCTGCGGATGCGGCGAAAGCCTGCTGCGATGGGGTGTAGCCAAGTGGTAAGGCACGGGACTTTGACTCCCGCATTCGCAGGTTCGAGCCCTGCCACCCCAGCTTTTTGACCCATTAGCTCAGTTGGCAGAGCACTTGACTTTTAATCAAGGTGTCTGGAGTTCGAATCTCCAATGGGTCATTCCCATCTGCCTTCTGATTTCGCCTCTCGTGCGGGCGTGGCGGAATGGCAGACGCGCCAGACTTAGGATCTGGTGCCTATGGCGTAAGAGTTCGAGTCTCTTCGCCCGCACAAATTTCCTTCGCACCATGCAGTCGCGTGGTTATGCGGTAGTAGCTCAGTTGGTAGAGCGCCACCTTGCCAAGGTGGAGGTCGCGAGTCCGAGCCTCGTCTACCGCTCCACATGCGGGTGTAGCTCAATGGTAGAGCTCCAGCCTTCCAAGCTGGTCACGTGGGTTCGATTCCCATCACCCGCTCCAGCACAGAGGGTGCTCTTCATGAGTTCGCCTCAAGAAACCGTCCGAAAGGGCGGTTTTTTTGTTTTATCTGCCTTGCCTGCTTATTTGGAAGTAGTTAGTGTGCCTTTCATCCTCCCAAGCACCTGCCCAATTGCAGCTTGATTTCCTCTGAAGCAGCAAAAAGCCCCGTCGGCACTCCGATTGCTCGGAAACACCGACGGGGTTTTTCGTGTGCTATTGCACCGCTGATTGATTGCTCCCGGAGGAGCCGTCAATTAATAGCGGGAAGCGCGCTGAGCGTCGAAGCACTCACGGCAGAGCACGGGACGGTCGCCACGGGGCTGGAAGGGCACCTGGGTGGCCTTGCCGCAGTTCGCGCACACCACGTCATACATCTGACGGGGAGCGGAAGAACCGTTGCCGTTCTGGGCGCGACGAGCCGCGCGGCACTTCGGGCAGCGAGAGGGCTTGTTCATGAAGCCCTTCTCGGCGAAGAAAGCCTGCTCGGACGCGGAGAACACGAATTCCTGGCCGCAGTCGCGGCAGACAAGCGTTTCATCTTCGTACATGGTTGGGAAACCTCCTTCAAATTGTCACCCATACCGTTGCCTTGAGGTCATCTGCTTCCATGGTTTTGCTCCAGTTTCCCGGCGCAGGTCATGTGACAACCAAAGGGAGATTAGAACCTTGGATTCCTGGTTGGGCTGCAGGGAATATTATAACACGGTTTGCGGAAAATGTACAGACCTTCTGGAAAATTATTTTCGTCCCGTTTTTAAGGGGAATCATGGTCGAAAAAAGATTCTTGTAGTGTCCATTATTTCGTGTAATCTGCACCAAAAGAATCATAATATTACTTATCGTCTCTTCTTCGATTTTCTTTCATCCATTATAATAGATAAAACCCGAACAATTGGGGCAATAAGAAAGAAGGAATATGAACATGACCGTAAATTATCAGGATTTGGGACTTCGAGTGCGCGATGCCCGCAAAGCGAAGCATCTAACGCAGGAGCAGCTGGCGGAGAAGGTCGGCATTTCCTCGTCTTTCATGGGGCACATCGAGCGCGGCACGCGCATTGCCAGCATTGATACGCTGGTTTCCGTCTGCAACGTGCTGTCAGTGTCGCCATGTCTGCTGCTGGGCGCGAGCTTGTCCGAGAACGCGGTGGATTTTCCCTATACCAACGATAACCGCGAGCGCTCGTTCATGCTGGACTTCGTAAGTTTGGCGCAGCGCACGGTCCGCCGCTGGGATGAGACGGAAAGCGCGCCGGAGGAAGCGCCGAAAACGGAAGAATAATCGCTGAAATCAAAAAGGATGTCAGGATGATTTCGCTCCTTGACATCCTTTTGTTATGCCGTCTTGTTTTCCGTCAGGTTCCGCAGCAGACCCTCGCAGCCGCGCAGAATGTCGCGGTATGCCCGGTCAAAGTCATCCGTATACCACGGATCTTCAATGTCGCCCTGCCGCTCGGCAAAGTCCAGCAGCAGATGCAGCTTCGCCTGCTGCTCCTTCGGACACAGAGCGCGCAGCTTCTTCAAGTGTCCCCACTCCATGCCGATAATCAAATCCGCCGTTTCAAAATCCTCCGGCGTAATCTGCCGCGCACGATGCTCCGTGCAGGGCACCCCGTGCTTGACCAGAATTCGGCGCGCAGGCGGATAGATCCCGTTGCCAATTTCCTCGCTGCTCAGTGCGGCGGAATCCACTTCAAACTCGCCAGACACATGCCGCTGCTGTGCCAAGTACCGGAACACCATCGCTGCCATAGGGCTGCGGCAAATATTTCCGTGACACACAAATAGGATTTTCACCCGCATTCGCCTCCCTGCTATCAGTATAGCACACTTGTGCAGGAAATTCAACTATTATTTCCCAGTTTTCGCTTGTAATTCTGTGAATTGTTTGTAAAATTCGCAGAGAAATCACCACACAGGTGGTGTCCAGAGGGTGATTTCGCCCGTCGCAAGCGTTTTCGGCACGTCAATCAGCCGCTGATTGCTGCTGCCGCGGTAGAGCAGCGCCAGCGACTTCTTCTCCTGCACGAAGCGTCCGTCCACCAGCACGTCGATGCTGTGCAGCAGCGCCATGCGCGCCGGGTTGTTCTCCTTCAGCAGCGCATCGAGCGTGAAGCCCGTGTAGCACCAAACGTTGAGGTGCTTTGCGTGCGCCGCGTCCGCAATCGCGCGGCAGGCTTCGGGCTGGCACATGGGTTCGCCGCCGGAGAGCGTCACGCCGTCCAGCAGCGGATTCTCGCCGATTTTGCGGATGATGCCGTCGGTGTCCATCAGCGTGCCGCCGGCGAAGTCATGCGACGCGGGATTATGGCAGCCGGGGCAGTGGTGCGGACACCCCTGCACGAACACGGTATAGCGGACGCCCGGCCCATCGACGATGCTGTCGTCTGCCAAACCAAAGATGCGGATTTCCATGGTAATTGACCCTCTTTCGCGGTGGATGAATGAATGACGGAAACGCCCTCCCCCGAAGGAGAAGGCGTTTTATGGGGAGGGACGCTGGGGCGTTGCCCCAGACCCCACCAGAGGCGCTGCCTCTGGACTCCGCAAGGGGCATTGCCCCTTGACCCTTTTTTCGGTGCCCGGCTTGAGCGCGTCACCCGGCATTTGGGGTAAAGTGGCTTTTAGCCCTCCACCTTGATGCGCTTCATGCGCTCCGTCACGCGGGTGGTTTCCCCACGGTGGCAGCACGGGCAGGTATCGTCGATAATGCCATTATAGCCGCACAGCGGGTCACGGTCAACCGGGTGGTTAATCGAACCGTAGCCGATGCCGATGTCGTGCATATAGCGCACAATCTTCTCGAACGCGTCGAGGTTCTTCAGCGGGTCGCCGTCCATCTCCACATAGGAGATATGGCCGCCGTTGGTCAGCGCATGATACGGCGCTTCCACGCTCAGCTTATGGAACGCCGTGCAGTGGTAGTAAACCGGCACATGGAAGGAGTTCGTGTAGTATTCGCGGTCGGTCACGCCGGGGATGATGCCGAAGCGCTGCTTGTCGAGGCGAATGAAGCGGCCGGACAGACCTTCCGCAGGCGTAGCAATGACGGAGTAGTTCAGCCCCGTCTCCGCGGACACCTTGTCGGTGTATTCGCGCATCGTGCGGATGATTTTCAGGCCCAGCTTCTGGCTTTCCTCGTCCTCGCCGTGATGCTTGCCGCGCAAGGCAACCAGCGCTTCCGCCAAGCCGATGAAGCCGATGGTCATCGTGCCGTGCTTGAGCACTTCGCCTACCTTGTCGTTCCAGCTCAGCTTTTCGGAGTCAATCCACACGCCCTCGCCCATCAGGAACGGGAAGTTCTTCACGCGCTTGTTGCTGATGATGCGGAAGCGTTCGTTCAGCTGGTCAATCACCAGTTCCATGCGCTCCTGCAGCACCTTGAAGAACACATCGACGTTGCCGTTCGCCTCAATGGCGATGCGCGGCAGGTTGATGGACGTGAAGGACAGATTGCCGCGGCGCGGGGCGATTTCGCGATCAGGGTCGTAGACATTGCCCATCACGCGTGTGCGGCAGCCCATGTAGGCGATTTCGGTCTCCGGATGGCCGGGCTTGTAGTACTGGAGGTTGAACGGCGCGTCCACGAAGGAGAAGTTCGGGAACAGGCGCTTTGCGCTCGTGCGGATGGCGAGGCGGTAGATGTCGTAGTTCGGGTCGCCGGGGTTGAAGTTGACGCCTTCCTTGACGCGGAAAATCTGAATCGGGAAAATCGGCGTTTCGCCGCCGCCCAGACCTGCTTCCGTCGCCAGCAGCACATTCTTCATCACCAAACGGCCTTCAGGCGACACGTCCATGCCGTAGTTGATGGACGAGAACGGCACCTGCGCGCCCGCGCGGCTGTTCATGGTGTTCAGGTTGTGGATGAGCGCCTCCATTGCCTGATAGGTCGCCTTGTCTGTCTCCTGCTCGGAGCGGCGCTGCGTGAAGTCGAGAATGCGGGCAATCATCTGCTCGTCCGCCACATACTTCGTCAGCAGTTCCGCCATGCGTGCGCGATGGTCAGCGTTCTCTTCCAGCGTGGGTTCGAGGTTCTCCGCCTTCGTCTGCGCCACCAGTTCATTGGCGTGCGCGTCGCACTCCGCGTCATTCAGCAGCAGCTCCAGCGCACGGGAGAGGTTCATGCGGTAGCGCTTGATGAACGTCTTTTTCACGCCGGGCGCCATACCGTAATCGAAGTCCACAATCGCCTGACCGCCGTGCTGATCGTTCTGGTTCGCCTGAATGGCAATGCACGCCAGCGCCGCGTAGGACGTGATGTCCTGCGGCTCACGCAAATAGCCGTGCCCCGTGGAGAAGCCGCCCTTGAACAGGCTCTTCAGTTCAATCTGGCAGCACGTCGTCGTCAGGGTGTAGAAGTCCATGTCATGAATGTGGATATCGCCGTCCATGTGCGCCTGACCAAATCGCGGATCCATGACGTACTTCTCGTAATACTGCTTTGCGCCTTCGCTGCCGAATTTGAGCATTGCGCCCATGGCAGTATCGCCATTGATGTTGGCGTTCTCGCGCTTGATGTCGGATTCGCTGGCATCCTTGAACACAATGTCCCCAAACGTGCGCATCAGGCGGGAGTTCATCTCGCGGACGCGGCTGCGCTCGGCGCGATAGAGGATGTAGGACTTCGCCGTGCGGGTGAAGCCGTTGCGCATCAGCACCTGCTCCACCGTGTCCTGCACCTGCTCCACGCTGGGGATGGCGCTGATGTTCTCGTTGTTCTCCAGCAGGCGGACAACTTCCTCCGTCAGCTTGCGGCTCGTCTCATGCCCGCGCGCACTGCCCGATGCCTGAAAAGACGCGAAAATGGCCTGCTCAATCTTGTCCTGATCAAAAGGAACTTCGCGTCCATCGCGTTTGCGAATCATATCAATGCCCATGGTCGGTGCCTCCATCATTCTCTATTCTATCCGTATTATTTCCCATGTGAGAACCAATTGATAACCAGCCGTTCATTCGGCATAAGTTGTGGATGTTTTCTCCTGCCCATGCTACATATAGTGTCTGCAAGGCAGGAACGAAAGCCATCATACACCACTGGAGCCGCTCTTGTCAATGCTGAATCTGGTCGAAATGGACAGCCGAAAACCGCCCGAAGTGCCGCAAGCCCGGTAAACAGAACAGCTTCCACTGGCGGCGAAAATCGGGCGAAAAAACGTTTTTTCTGCGTTCCCGAACTTTCCCCGCTTGATACGGCAGATTTGTCCGTATTATGCGCTTGTCTGCGGGGAGTGCGCATATGAATTTGAAAATCGGATTACTCCTCCAGCAGCAGCCGCTGACCCCGGAAGCAGCATAATCCCCTTGATGAGCCGAGACGCAATCGTCTGCATGATTTTTCCTCAGAGCAAGAATGTGAACAGCTGTTTTTCCACCGGCAGCGCCCGGAACTCAAACCAGTCCGGATGTTCCTTCACAATCCCCGCCCAGAGCGTCTCTTCCGTCTCCGGAATCGTCCCTGCCGCCAGCAATGCCCGTAATTGCTCCCCAATGGCGCTCATCAGCGGCTTTATCTGCTTGTCCGGCACAACGACCATGGACAGGTCGAGGCGGTTTCTGACGCTTGCCAGCACGATTTTCTCGCCGCACAGCCGCTTCCACGGCAGCGCCATGCCGGTATAGAGCGGATAGCGCACACAGTCCGGCGCCATCCAGATATAGTGCGTGCTGGACAGCACCCGGTCGCGCGCCGCGCTGAGCATCGCCGCGCGGCTAAACAGCGGCGGTTTGCCCGTCGGCATCGGCAGAGCATAGCGCGGCTTGTATTCCAGCACGTTCGGGTGGAACTCCGCCACTTCGCGCAGCTTCAGCCCCTCGGCATAGCACAGCAGCGCCAAATCCTGCATTTGCGTCAGCTGGCGCAGCCAGTGCATCCCCTCTTCGTCCAGCGAGGCCGGGCAGACCGTCACGCACAGCGGCATCGGGTCGGTGCGCTTCCTGCGCCGCCGCTGCACTGCCGACTTAATGCGCATCAGCGGCGTCACCGCCAGCGTCATGTCGAGGCTGTTTGACTTCAAGCCTCGCTTCGCCGCTGCGGACAGCGTGCCCGCCGCGAAGTCAACGCCGTATTCTTCCTTCAGCTGCGCCAAGCCATCCTCCTGCGGCTCTATCCGCACAGGCGGCACGGGCAAATCGTGCGTCAGGGTGATGACGGGCTGATTCAGCGTGCAGCACTGCCAACCCTGCACCATCGCGCGCAGGAACGCTGTACCGCTCCCCTGCGCCATTGCCCGGATGAAGCCCGCGCGCGCAAAGAAGAAGTCCGGATGAAGAAACGCGCCCGGCATCGGGTGCGCCGCGAGCGTCAGGGGCATTCCGTGCGCAAAGCACAGCGTGCCGTCCGGGTCAATGCGCTCCGCCGCAACCGGACAGACCGCGCCAATCGGGTCATCCTGCGCCGGCAGATAGCCCGTCAGCACCGCCTGAGCGTTTTCCACCGGGCAGTCGTTCAGTGCGCGCAGGAGCTTCTTCTCCCAGTCGCGCTCAAAGCGCATCGCCGGATGCGCCAGCAGCGCATAGCGTTCGCCGTGCCAGAGCGTTTCCATCGCAGCAAAAGTCATTTCCGGGCTGACAAGGTATCGCAACGCCCCGAACGCCGCCATATTGCATTCTTCGGGGGATGTCGGGGCTTCCGGCAGCACCAGCGCGTACGACAGCGCGTTGCGGTGCAGGGCGTTCTCCCGCGCAGAGGTCAGCGCCTCGGTCGCTTCCGCCCAGTTCGCCGCCTGCATCAGTATCAGGATTCGCTCCATATCGTTCCTCCGTTATACTATTTTTAGATGAACATGTGCCAAGATGGCGCAGGTGAATCTGAAAATAGTATTATTTTCTCAGCGCCCGAATGCCCAGCGAGATGGCGTAGCACACCGCCGCGAACAGCACAATCGCCGCACCCGCCGTCGTATCCAGATAATACGCGCAAATCAGCCCCGCCACGCCGCACACCAGCGCAATCACCACGCTGTACACCGCGTGCTGACGGCTCGACCGCGCCCCGCCGCCGCGGGTAGAATCAGCAATGCGTTAATCAGCATCACGCCGACCCAGCGAATCGCCAGCATAACCGCGACCGCCACCAGCACCACGAATGCACACTCCACCAGCCGATTATGGATGCCTCGGCTGCGCGCCAGGGACGGGCTGATGCCCGACAGCAGCAGCGAATTGTACATCACCGCCCACAGCGCAATGCCCGCCACAAGCGCAATCAACAAATAGAGCAAATCGCTGTCCTGTACTGCCAGCACGTCGCCGACGAGCAGGGACGAATACTTCGCGAATCCACCGCCCATAGACAGCACCAGCACGCCCGCCGCCACTGACGTGGACGAAAAGACGCTGATGATTGTATCGGTGGACGCTGCCCCGGTCTGTTTGATGCGGCAAATCAGCAGCGCCCAGACGATGCCGAACACCAGCATCGCCAGCAGGTCGCTTGACACGCCAAGCAGGATGCCCAGCCCGATGCCCGTCAGTGCGCTGTGACCCAGCGCATCGGAGAAGAACGCCATCTGCTGGTTGACCGCCATCGTGCCGAGCAGCCCCAGCAGCGGCGTCAGCAGCAGAATCGCCAGCAGCGCATTGACCATGAAGTCAAATTGCAGAAATTCAAAGGGCAGCAGCGTTTGCACAAACGCGCGAATCGCATCCATCACGCCTGGCCTCCTTTCGTCTCGTCGTCCACCACGGCGGCGGCACGGGCGATTTCCTCCTCGGGCGTTTCCGCCTTGCGCCCCATCCAGCGTTCCGCGCCATGCAGCCGCTGGGCATTGAGCGTCTTTGCGCCCAGCCCGAACACCTTCTGGAATTCCGGCGATGCGAACACGTCATCCGGCTTGCCTTGCTTCAGCACCGTCTTGTCCAGCAGCACCACATGGTCAGCATACTGGCGGACGACGTTCAGGTCGTGGCTGACGAGCAGAATCGCCATATGGTGATGCTCCTTCAGGCGCACAACGGTATCCAGAAACATCTGCAAGCCGTTCTGGTCAACGCCGGAGACGGGCTCGTCCAGCACAAGCAGGTCAGGTGCGGGATGCAGCGCCAGCGCGAGCAGCACGCGCTGCAATTCGCCGCCGGAGCAGCGGCCGAGCGGACGGTGCAGCAGCTTTTCGCCCTCCACCATTTTCAGCGCCTCCATCACCTGCGCGCGGGTCTTTTTGCCGACCCCCGTCCACACCGGGCGACGCGTCAGGCTGGCGGCGAGGAAGTCCTCCACCGTCACAGGCATCTCCTTGTCGAATTCCAGGTGCTGCGGCACATAGCCCGTGCGCATGTGCGCCACGTCGCGCCCTTCGCCGTCCACATGGCGAATCGTACCGCCGTGAGCGTATTCCCCCAGCAGGGCGCGGATGAGCGTCGTTTTGCCCGCGCCGTTCTGGCCGATCAGCACCGTCAGCTGACCGCAGTGGATGTGCATCGACACATCCTGCAAAAGCGTCTGTCCGCCGCGCACCACGGAGACATTCTCCAGCGCAATGCGGCACAGCTTGCAATTATCTGCCATTTTGTTTCCCTCCTTGGGAGATTCGTGCGATTCTTGCACCATGTTAGTATACCATGCTTTCCGCGTGGATTCTACCCTTTTCTTTTTCCATCGGCAGGAGTTTCGCATTTTTTCGCGTATTATCATAAAGAAGAGCGAATCGTCTGCATGGGCGGTTTCGGAGGATAAAGGAGGATTTTCTCATGATTGCTTTGGCTTGCGACCACACCGGCATTGAACTCAAAAAGGAAATGATGAAGCTGCTGGACTCGATGGGCTTGGAATGGAAGGATTTCGGCACGGACACGGCGGTCTCCTGCGATTATCCCGTATACGGCTACCGCGCGGCGAAGGCGGTTGCGTCCGGCGAGTGCGACCGCGGCATCCTGATTTGCGGCACGGGCATCGGCATTGGCATTGCGGCAAGCAAGGTGAAGGGCACGCGCGTCTGCACCTGTTCGGACGTGTACAGTGCCGAATTGAGCAAGCGCCACAACAACAGCAACATCCTGACGATGGGTGCGCGCGTCGTCGGCGTTGACTTAGCGAAGATGATTGCGACCCACTGGCTGACCGCCGAGTTCGAGGGCGGCCGTCACCAGCGCCGCATCGACATGATTACGGCAATTGAGAACGGCGCGGAGTTGTGAGAGGCGCCAGAGGCAGGGGCGCTGCCCCTGCACCCCGCAAGGGAGTTCCTCCCTTGACCCTTTTTCGCGATTGAGTTGGTAGTTTCTTCATACTGTGTCCGCGTGTTTATGCAGGGTTTCGCGTCTGCGGACGCGACCAAAGGGCTTTCCGATCGCCCTTTGGAAACCTTCGGCACGGACACTTCCATGTTTCTGGGCTTTTACCGCTGCTTCAATATTTTTGCGTTCTTGAATGTTTCTTATAAGGAGCAAAAAGGCACACTAACTATACAGTAGCTGCAATACCATTCAAGAAACATGGGTGTGCAATGCGAAGGGGTCAAAGGGGGCGACCGCAGACTTCGTCTGTTTTCATTGCCCCCTCCTCGCCTCCGCAGAGACGAAACCCCTGCAACACAAAAAAACAAGTTTCTAATCACAAAATCATCAGCAAAACAGAACCAAAAAACAGGGATGCGCTTCTCACGCACCCCTGCTTTTTATTGCTTGTGTTGGCTTACTCCTGCCCAACCGCGTTGAGTTCCTGCGTCAGGCGCCACTTGGTCGCCGCTTCGCCCTTGCTCCATTCGAGGCAGTCAGCATAGCCGTAGTTGTTGCACTGCGTAATCATGTTGCGGATGTGCATGTTGAACTCGCCGTCCGCCTTCGCATAAATCGCCAGCCAGCTGTTGTTCTTGATGCTCTTGGCGCACTGCTCCCACTTCACCTTCAGTTCGTCATCCTTCACGGACTCGGAGTAAGGCAGGTCGGGCATGATGGTGTACTTGCCGATGGACTCGAAGTACGGGTCAGCCAGCACCGCGCCGGACCAGTTGCGCCAGTCCTCCTGAATCGGGTAGGAAACCGCGTTCAAGATGGAAACCCAAGTGTCCCTGTTGAACGTTTCGCCCAGCTTGCCGTCAGGGTTGATGGCGTCCTTGCTGTAAGTGGTGTTGTTCGCCTGAATGCAGCCGTCGTTGAAGTTGCCGGACAGGGTGTACTGCTTGCCCGTGTAGGGGGACGTCCACACAACGCCGTTCAGGTCATGCTTGGTGTCCTTGTTGCAGATGTCGCCCAGCTCGGTGAAGTACATGCCGCCGTTTTCGTCATAGTCCCACATCAGACCGCGCGGGCCGTACCACATGGTCATCGAGCCTTCGGGGGTCGCGAAGAAGTCCAGAATCGCAAGGCACAGTTCCGGATACGCCGCCTTCGAGCCGACAGACCAGATGCGGTTGCCGCCCAGCGTGGACAGGCCGTAGACGATGGGGTTCGCTTCGTCCGGCACACGCGCATACATCATCTTGCCTTCGCCCAGATGCTTGTCCGTGTTGTAGACCATGGAGGAGGCATAGTTGAAGATGCCCCAGAACACGCCGCCGTTCTTCACCTTCTGGCTCATTTCGTCGTAGGTCTGCGTCATGGAGTTCGGGTCAAGCAGACCGGCGCGATAGAGCTGGTTGAAGAAGCGCAGCATCTCGATGTACGGGCCGTTTTCGTCCAGCGCATCGTAGAATTCGCCATTCGTGGGGTTGTACAGACCGAAGCCGAGTTCGTCATAGCCATAGTACGCCGTCGCCATCGCCTTGACGTACATGACCATGTTGCCGTCCCAGTCAGGCCAGAGGGACGCCGCATACGTCTCGTTGCCCAACTCGTCCGTGGGGCAGATTTCCTTCATCTTTTTGAAGACCGCAAGCAGGTCATCCAAATTCTTGATTTCCGGGTAGCCGAGCTGAGAATACAAATCCCAGCGCAGATCCCAGGAGTACATGAAGGACTTATGACCCTGACGGGAGGTCGCCACGTCCATGCCGAAGCCGTACAGATTGTCGCCGTCTTCGGACACCAGACGATTGGACGCCAGCGCATCCTGATAGTTCGCCCAGACGTAGGGCGCATACGTCTCCGCAAGGTCGTCTTCGTCCCACTCCAGCAGCAGACCGTTCTTGATCGCCTGCTTATAGTCCTCGCCATTCGCGCCCCAGACGACGATGTCGCCGAGGTTGCCGGACTGCGTGCGGGTCTGGTATGTACCATCCTGATCAGGAATGATGACCAGTTCGACGTTGAACAGATCCTTCATCAGCGCAGCGCCCCAGCCGGTCTGACGGCCGGAGTAGTTCGCCAGCTGGCTGTAAATTTCAATCTGGATGGGCGCGCCGTCCATGTCGATGAAATCGTACAGGTCGCTGGTCACCTTGTAGTACGGGATGCCAGAGGGATTTGCGGGTTCCTCTGCCAGCGCAGGCAGAGCGCCCAGAAGCATGGTCAGCGCCAGCATCAGGGCGAAGAGTCGGGTCAATTTGCGCATTTGCAAGATTCTCCTTTCCGTATTTGAAGTAACTATCACCAGCCGGGTTAGCCCTTCACGGCACCCAGCATGATTCCCTTAACAAAGAACCGCTGCATGAACGGGTACACCAGCAGAATCGGGATAATCGACACCATGGCGACCGTGTACTTGATAACGCGCGTGTTGAGCATGTTCGCCGCCGCCTGCGTGGACATGCCGCCCGAACCGTTGACCAGCGCCGACAGGTTCGAGGACTGGTTCAGGTACACATACAGGCGGTGCTGCAGGGTGTACAGCTCCGGCCGGGAGGACATCAGCAGCAGCGAATCCTGGAACGAGTTCCAGTTGCCGACCGCGCCGAAAATCGAAATCGTCGCCAGAATCGGCACGGACAGCGGCAGGATAATCTTCAGGAACACCGTCGGCGTGTTCGCGCCGTCAATGACCGCGGATTCCTCCAGCGACGCCGGAATCGACTCAATATACGTCTTCACCAGAATGATGTTGTACGGCGCAATCATGCCCGGCAGGATGTAGGCAAGGAAGTTGTTCGTCAGCCCCAGCATCAGCATGTTCATGTACCACGGAATCAGGCCCGCGTTGAAGTACATGGTGATGACCAATGCGCGGTACATCAGCGACCGATGCCACATTTTCTGCTTCGTGACCAGATAGCCCGCCCACGCGCTGACAATCACCATCAGCGCTGTGCCCAGAATCGTACGCGCCACCGTCACGATGACCGACGAACCCAAGTCCGCCACATCGCGCAGGGCAAGGTAATTCTGGAAGTGGATGCCGACCGGCCAGAAGTTGACCAAGCCGCCCGCCACCGCGTCATTGCTGGAAATGGTGTTGATAAACAGGTAATAAAAAGGGAAAACGCACAGAATTGTGAAAGCCACAAAGAGGATGTACAGGAAAACATCAAACGCGATGTCGCCCGCCGTGCGGTGGATCTTGTTTTTCGGGTGCTTGCCCGCCAGTTTGACGGCGGATTGCTTCATGACTTCGGTGTTGCTCATTGCTTCTCCGCCTCCTTAAATGATGCTTTCGCCGCGCACGCCCTTGGAGATGCCGTTCGCGCCGAAGAGCAGCAGCACGCCAATCAGGCTCTTGAATACGCCGACGACCGTGGAAAGCGGAATCAAGCCGCTCTTAATGCCGCTGTGATAGACATACAAGTCCAGCACCTCGATGGTTGCGCTGTTCTGCGGATTCTCGAAGACGAGGTACTGCTCCATGCCGTTGGAGAGCATACCCGCAATCGCCATCAGCAGCATGACCATGTAAGTGGGCATCAAGCCGGGAATCGTGATGTGGCGGATGCACTGGAAGCGGTTCGCGCCGTCCACCTTCGCGGCTTCGTACAGCTGCTGGTCAATGCCCGCAATGCCCGCGATATAGACAATAGCGCTCCAGCCCAAGCCCTTCCATGTGCCCCACAGCAGCATCTTGAGCCAGATGAAATCCGCGCTGGCAAGATAGTCTGTCGTGGCGGTCTGCCCCATGACGTTGCGCAGGAAGGAGTTGATGAAGCCGTCGGTGGAGAAAATCGCGAACGCGATGGCGTACACCAGAACCCATGAGATGAAGTTCGGAATCGTCGTCAGGGTCTGCACAACACGCTGGAACTTCGTCGAACGCAGTTCCGCCAGCAAAACGGCGAAGGCAATCGGCAGCCAGCTCGTTGCAATGCCCAAGCCGGACATAATCAGCGTGTTGCGCAGCACGCGCACAAGGTCGCTGCGCGTCGCGCCGTTGGAGAACAGGTAGCTGAACCACTTGAGGCCCACAAAGTTCTCGCTGCTCAGCGCGTCGCCGACCTTATAATCAAAGAACGCATAGCGCCAGCCGTACAGCGGCAGGTAGCAGAAGATGACCGTCAGAATCAGAACAGGCAGGAACATCAGGAACAGGCGGTATTTCTCCTCCATCTCCATCTTTTCTTCCATGTCCTTGGGAATGGTGACCATGCTCACGATGCTGAATACGAGCAGCAGCCCCCCCAGCACCGCCCAGAAGACGATTGCGCCGGTCGGCGTCATCAGCTTCAGGCGGTCTGCCTTTTCCAGCGCCGGCAGGATGCTGTTCAGGTACACCAGCGTTCCGATGCCGCCAAGCATCAGCACCGAGCCAATCAGCGGCAGTTTGACGGCTGCGCGCTTCATGCGGTGATTGCCCAGCGACATGCACGCGCCGACCGCACTCAGGATGATGCCAAGCATCAGCAGCGCACAGCCGCCCATGATGAGGTAGAAGTGCCACGGCTGCACCCAGCCCATACGCAGCGGGCGGGCAAAGCTGTCCGTCAGCGTGCTGTACGAAATCGCGGCGGTGAACAGCGAAGTATTCGCGTTGATGTCCGACATCAGTCGACCGGGATTGACCTCCGGGAAGAAGATCATCAGCCCGGCAAACGCGGTCAGGATGCGGATGATGATCAGCGCCCAGTTCGTCTTTTCCCGGACGCAAGTCGCCTGTCCGCCGGATTTGGCCGAAATCGTCGCCTGCATGGTATCCCCTCGTTTCTTTCTTCGTGACGCTCTTCTGCTTTGACCAGCCGCGCGTTGATGGATGAGCGCTGGCGGATGATGTCCAGCGTTCATCCATCAGCGCGACTATGGCAAAGGCAGGAATCCCCTTGGCGCGCTCCTCAGCCGAAGCCGAAGAGCGCGCCAGGGGAAAGTAGTGCAGGATTACTCCGCCAGACCGGAGACCGTGAAGGTGAAGACCGTCGTGGTGTTCGGGGCGGGCGCGGTCAGCACAACGCCGTCCGCCTTGATGTTGTTGTAGTTGTCCTCAACAATCAGCTTCACCCAATCGCCGGAGGTATCCACCACAACACCGGACTGCGTCTTGCCTTCGCCAATCTTGATGGTCACATCAGAAATGGTGACGTAGCCTTCCTTGACCAGCTTGGACGGAATGTCGGTGGAGACGCGGAAGAAGTGGAACGCCGTATCCTCGCCGAAGCCCATGTCGCCCGTGGTCATGGAGCAGGTGTAGGTGCCGTTGCCGGAGATGACCGCATCCTCGAACGTCGCGCCGTAATCGGTAATCGTGCCGTCGTTGTTGGTCTTCGCCAGCTTGGTGAACACATCGTTGTCCGCGTCGCGGCCGTAGGAGGGTTCCTCCCAGTCGTTGCGGAAGATGTAGTTCGGGTCAGACTGCACGGCGATGTACGCGCCGTAGGTCTTGGAGATCAGTTCCTTCACTTCATCTTCGGTCAGGGGCTGTTCGGTTTCCACAACCGGCGGCACACCGTAGATGTAGTCGAAGGTCACGTCGATGGTCTTAATGCCGGAGAGTGCTTCCGCCGTCGCGATCTTCGCGGTCACGCCTTCGAGGTCGCCGTCCGCCACGCGGGCTTCCGCCGGGATGTCCGTCACCCATTCATTCCAGATGTTGGAGCGGGTCACGATGCCGTCGTCGGTCGTGGTGAAGTCCTTGCCGAGTTCGATTGCTTCGCCGTTGACCTTGACTTCGGTGATGTCGATGAAGTAGCCGGGGAAAGTCGCTTCGCCGTTCGCAATGCCGACCGCCATGAACGCAACACCGGGGATTTCGCCGTCCTTAACGCCGGAGAAGTCAAGGGACAGGGTGTAGGTGCCGGGGCCGTCCACGGTCACAGCGTTGCCCTCTGCAAATTCGCCGGGATTCCACGCGGAGGTCGCCCAATTGCTGTCGGCGAACATCAGGAACGCCGTGTCCGTCTTGGGCACAAGGGTGAAGTCGATTTCGTAGGTCTTGACGGATTCAAACGCCGCCTTGTCCACGATGACAGGAGACACGCCCGTCAGATCCTTGTCGTAGGAGCGGACAGAAGCGTCAGTGGGAACTTCGGCAACCCATTCGTTCATGATGTTCATGCGGGTTTCCACCTCATCGTCAGAGGAGGTGTAGCCCTTGGTGAACGCAATGGATTCGCCGTTGATACGGATATCGTTGAGCTTGATGGACATGCCGGGGAAGAGCTTTTCGCCGTGCTTGATGCCCAGCGCGGTAAAGGCAACGCCGGAAGCCGCGCCCGCTTCAGTCGCGGTGAAGTCCAGACCCACGGTGTAGTCGCCCGCGCCGGTCACGGTCGCGTTGGTCGCCTTCACAGCGGAATCGTCCGTGCCCCAGTACTGGCTCGTCCAAGAAGAGTCGGCGAACATGATGTACGCCATGTCAGCGCCGTAGCGGAAGAGCGTGAAATCAACCTCGACGTTTTCCACGCGCTCAAACGCAGCCTTGTCCACGGTTATCCAGTTCGCGTCCTCAGTCACGCCGTCCCAGGAACGCGCGTCGGCGGGCAGCTCGCTGACCCATTCGTTGTAGATGTTGGAGCGGGTAATGATGCCGTCGTCAGAAGAGGTGTAGCCCTTCTTCGCTTCGATGGGCTGACCGTTCACGCGGATTTCGTCCACGCGAATCGTCCAGCCGGGCAGTGCCTTTTCGCCGTTCTCCAGACCGATGGCCGCGAACGCAATGCCGCTCGCCGCGCCTTCGGGCGTGCCGGTGAAGTCAAGGCCTACGGTGTAGGAGCCTTCGCCGGTAATCGCTGCCTCGGTCACCTTCATGCCCTCCGCCGGCTCAGAGCCGTCGTGCCACCACTGGTAGTGCCAGTTGGCGTCGGCATACATCAGGAATGCCGTAGAGAGCGGTTCGACTTCGCCCGCCACGGGAGATGCCACGGGAGATGCCACAGGAGACGCCACCGGAGATTCCGCCACAGCGGTCATGCCCAGCGCCATCGCCAGCACCATCAGCAGTGCAAGACACTTCTTGGTGCAATTCATGATGATTCCTCCTTAGAGAAGCTGATTGTGCCTGATGCCTGTCGGCGAAACATTTTCGTAAGTCTCTGAGGTTTACGAAAGCGTTTTCGTCTTTGCCCGGATTAAGGGCAGACATTTCCGCACTTGTAAATCCATTATAGCTTCCGGCGCGTCATTTGTCAAGTTCAAACCATATGATATACAAGATTTGTGCAAGATTTTGCCGTGCTTCTTTATTAAAACTGCCTAAATCTATCAGAAGCTGATCTGCAAGTTCCTTACACGGCAATTTTCGTCAGACAACGTTTTCGTTGGTGTATTCGGTCTATTGCCGCTCTTTTTCCGACATGAAAACAGTTGTTTCCCTTTGAAAGCACCTGTCCCAGATGCAGATTTACGTCATTTCCCGATTTTTCAGCATTTTCAGCAGGTTCCAGCGCCGCCGCGCCGCTTCTTCCGCCATTTGGCAGAGGCTCGCGCTCTTCTCCGGATCGCTCCGGCGCAATGCCGCAAACCGCCCCTGCCGCATCAGGAATGCCTGAAAATCCCCGTCCGGCGCTTTGCTGTCCAGCATCAGCCCATTCGCCGGATGATAGCGGTACAGCGGGAAATACCCGCATTTCACGGCGTCCTTCTCGATTTCCTGCACGTCACGCATGTCAATCCCGTGCGCAATGCAGGGCGCATAGGCAATGATGAGCGCCGCACCGTCCCACGCTTCTGCCTCGCGCATGGCCTTCAGCAGCTGATTCGGATTCGCGCCCATCGCCACCTGCGCAACGTACACATGCCCGTAGGTCATTGCCATCAGCCCCAAATCCTTCTCCGCGCCGGATTTCCCACCGGACATGAGCCGTGCCGCCGCACCCGCCGGAGTCGCCTTCGATGCCTGTCCGCCCGTGTTGGAGTACACCTGCGTGTTCAGCACAAGCACCCGCACCTTCTCGCCCGATGCCAGCACATGGTCAAGCCCGCCGAAGCCAATATCAAACGCCCATCCATCGCCGCCGATGAGCCATACACTCTTGGCCGCCAGCAAGTCCGCCGAATCCGCAATTTCCTTCACCAGCGGATGTGAAAGCGTCTCGCACGCCGCCAGCAGCGCTTCCCCCGCCTGTGCCGAAAGCGCCGTATCCTCGCGATTATTCAGCCACGCACGGCAGCTTTCCGCCGCCTCCGGGCACTGTGCCGCCAGCGTCTCGACTTGCTCCGCCAGATGCGCCCGGCGGTGCTTCATCGCCAGATACAGCCCGAAGCCAAATTCCGCGTTATCCTCAAACAGGCTGTTGCCCCACGCCACGCCCTGCCCTTTCTGGTTGACGGTATAGGGGCAGCTGGGCGCGCTCCCGGCGTAGATGGACGAGCAGCCCGTAGCATTGGCAATCATCAAGTGCGAACCAAACAATTGTGTCAGCAGCTTGATATACGGCGTTTCGCCGCACCCCGCACACGCACCGGAGAACTCAAACAGCGGCGTTTTTGCCTGTGCGAGCGGAATAGTGTCCGCCTCCCCCACCGCTGTTTCCGGCAGCGACACGGCGAAATTCCAGTTTGTCTGCTCCTGCGCCATTTCCGCCGCTGGGCGCATCACCAGCGCCTTGTCCTTCGCAGGGCACGTCCGCGCGCAGTTTTCGCATCCTGTGCAGTCCAGCGGCGACACCTGCACGCGGAAATTCCGCCCGGAAAACGCCTTTCCCTTCGCCCGAACCGTGTGAAAATCCACCGGAAACGCCGTTTCCGCCAGCGGGTAGAACGTGCGGATGCACCCATGCGGGCAGACAAGGCTGCACAGCCCGCACTGGATGCACGCTTCCGCCCGCCACTGCGGAATCTGCCGCGCAATGCCGCGCTTTTCGAGCCGACTCGTGCCCAGCGGCGCAAACCCACGCGCGTCCATGGCGGACACCGGCAGCATGTCTCCTTGCTGGCGCAGCATCGGACGCATGAAGGCTTCGACTGCTGATTGCGGCGCATCCTCCGGCGTATCAGGCAGTTCCGCCCATTCCGGCGGCACGTCCACTCGTCGCAGCGCATCCGCCGTCTTCGCAATTGCATTCAGATTCGCCGCGACGACCTGCTCGCCCTTCATCGCATATGCCGCCTGAACCGATTCGGTCAGCAGCTGCTGCCGCTGCTCTTCCGGCAAAAAGGCATTTAATTGGAAGAAAGCCGTCTGCATGACCGTGTTGATGCGCCCGCCTAAGCCGCACTGCGCCGCGATTGCGTCCGCGTCGATGGTGTAAAGCAGCGCATGGCGCGTCGCAATGCTCCGGCGCAGCTTCGCGGGAATCTCCATGCCGTCCGGGAGATTCAGCAGCACCGTGCCGTCCGGCTTGACGCTCTGCGCCACAACGTCCAGATTCATCAGCGTCGGCTGATGGCACGCGAGAAAGTCCGCCTGCCCAATCAGGTACGGCGCGCGAATTGGCGCTGCCCCTATCCGCAAATGACTGACCGTGTACCCGCCGGATTTCTTGGAGTCATACGCAAAATACGCCTGCACCTGCCGATCCGTCTGCGCGCTCATCATTTTTATGGCGCTCTTGTTTGCTCCAACCGTGCCATCTGCGCCCAGCCCAAAGAACTTGCAGCTGATAACGCCCTCGTCCGGCAAGGCAAAATGCGCGTCTATCGGCAGGGACAGGTGCGTCACATCGTCGTCGATGCCGACGGTGAAGTGCTGTCCAGCTTCCATCGTGTCCAGCGCATCGAACACGGCCTTGACCATGGCGGGTGTGAACTCCTTGCTGCCCAGTCCGTACCGTCCGCCGCAGACCTTTGCCGTCCGCCCGGCAGCAAACAGCGCCGCGCTCACGTCCAAATACAGCGGTTCACCGAGTGCGCCTGCCTCCTTCGTGCGGTCAAGCACAGCGATCCGCTCCGCGCTCTCCGGGATAGCCGTCAGCAGCGCTTCTGCCGAGAACGGACGGAACAGCCGAACCCGCACCACGCCGACCTTCTCCCCCGTCCGCATGAGCGCCCGCGCGGTTTCCTCCGCCGTCTCCGCGCCCGACCCCATCAGCACCAGCACCTTCTTCGCGTCCGGCACGCCCGTGTAGGAGAACAGCCGCAGTGGCCGACCCGTCAGCGCCGCGACGCGGTTCATCGTGTCCTGCACGATTTCCGGCAGGGCGAAATAATATGGGTTCGCTGCTTCCCGCCCCTGAAAATACACGTCCGGATTCTGGCTCGTCCCCTGCTGATGCGGATGCTCCGGGTTCATGGCGCGCGCCCGGAACTGCCGGATTTGCGTCTGCGGCAGCAGTCCGCGTAATTCATCCTCGTCAAGCGCCTCGAACCGCTGGATTTCATGGCTCGTGCGGAAGCCGTCAAAGAAATGCAGCATTGGCACGCTGCCCGCCATCGCGCTCAGATGCGCCACGACCGCCAAATCCGCCGCTTCCTGCACCGATGCCGCGCAGAGCATCCCCCAGCCCGCACTGCGCACCGCCATCACATCGCTGTGGTCGCCGAAAATGGACAATGCGTGGTACGCCAGCGCCCGCGCCGCGACGTGCATCACCCCCGGCAGCAGCTCGCCCGAAATTTTGCACATATCCGGCAGCATCAGCAGCAGCCCCTGCGACGCGGTGAAGGTCGTCGCCAGCGCACCCGCCGAGAGCATCCCGTGCAGTGCGCCCGCCGCGCCGCCCTCGCTCTGCATCTCCGTCAGCCGCATTTTCTGTCCGAACACGTTGCGTTTTCCCATGTGCGCCCACTCGTCACAGTTCTCTGCCATCGGCGTAGACGGCGTAATCGGGTAAACCGCTGCCGTTTCGCTGAGCGCGTATGCCACCTGTGCCGCTGCCAAATTGCCGTCGCCCACCATCGTTTTCATCCGCTTTTTGCACCTCCATGCGCCTGTTTCCGCGTATTGTATCCGCGCGGATGCGTTTCCATGCAAAAGCACGCAGAAATTGCGAAAAAAAGTGAATTTTCCTCTTGACAGGCGGGGTAAAGCGTGGTATAATCATTTTCGCAGTCAGCGAGTGGCGCAAGTCAATCGTTGAAGTGCCAATGGGGAATGGTGTAATGGCAGCACCTACGACTCTGACTCGTATTGTCTAGGTTCAAATCCTAGTTCCCCAGCGTTTGCCTCCGTTGTCTAGTGGCCTAGGACGCCGCCCTCTCAAGGCGAAAACACGGGTTCGAATCCCGTCGGAGGTGCATCATCCTTCGCTCTTACAGCGGAGGATTTTTTTGTGTTTCTTTATACGCTTGCCAGATTTGCGGCGCATCTTGACGCATTCATATCCGGAAATCGTATTGCATTTTTCGTCGTCTTCTTGCCTGTTCCCTGCTTTTATGGTATACTGAAGAAAATGACGTAGGAGGGCACCCGACGATGAACACAGACGTGCTGTTTGACCGCGCATTTGCCATCCGTGCCGCAAAGCCATGGCAACATTTGTTTGATACGCATATTTTTGCAGTTCGCTTTTCTGATGGTGAAATTGCGTGCTGCTCCGTCATGGGGCGCAACGGCACACATCTGGCGCTGGCGCTTTATTCCCTCACGGACGGTCTGTACGCGCTTGACAAACTCATGACCACAGACATGCGCGTTCTGCCGCGCCATCGAGCGGAGGAATGTATGCTCGGGCAGGACTGCATTCAGGTATCCTTCGAGAATGCGCAGGAAATCCTCGCGAAGGAGGCAAAGGCCGTCCGCGCCTACGCCAAAGCACACGGTATTTCCCTGCGCGGGCAGCACAATTTTCCGGTTTTCCATCGCTATCGTCCAACGCGCATGCCGTGGGCGCTGACTGACGAAACCGAGCAGCAGCATCTATTGGAAGCAATGGATGCCCTGCTGGAAATATCGCGTCGGCTCAACACAGAAGAGCCTCTTGCCTTGGGGCTGATTGAGGGCGACCCATTCACGCACCCGATTCCCCTGCTGACCGCGACCCCCGACGGCTATCGCTGGGATTCCTACACGCTGCAAAAGCCCGACGCGCCGGCACTCCCGGCGGGCAAAATTGAGGATGAACTGGCGCTGGCGCGGCTGAAGAAGCGCAAGAAGCCTTGTGCACCGTGGGCGCTGGCGGTGTTTATGTACCCCACCCCTGTTCAGGACAAACCACCCCAAGCGCCATATTTTCCTTATTCGCTCTGCGTTGTCGATACCGGCAGCGGCAAAGTGCTGACGATCACACCGCCGCGCAAAATCGACGAATACGCTCCCCATTTCTCCGCTGATTTCCTTTCCCTGCTCCAGCAGCACGGTCTTCCCCGTGAGTTTTGGTCAGCAGATGACCGCACAACGGCATTCATTACGCCGATTGCCAAGCAATTGGGGATTCCCGTTAATGTGCAGGCGGACATGACGCCGATGGATGAACTGCTGGGCGAACTTTACGACCATCTGGACGATGCTTCATTCGAAGGTGCAGATGAAATGGGCAATGCGCCGGATGATGCCGAGGTGCTTCGGCTTCTTGCCGCACACATTGCCGACGCGCCGGAAACACTCCGCGCCATACCGGATTACATGCTGACCGAGATACGCGCCGCAATTGCCGCACTTCCTAACTCGCGGGACGCCTCGCGCGCACTGGACGAAGAAATAAAGCGCCGCCGTCTCCCGCCGCAACAATGAGGTGAAGCATGTCGCAGACCACAAAACGCGCCTTAGCGCAAAGCCTGAAAAAGCTCCTGCAAACGAAGCCGCTGAGCAAAATCACCATCAACGATATTGCTGAGGACTGCGGTGTCAGCCGGATGACGTTCTACTACCATTTTGCAGATATATACGACTTGGTGGAGTGGACGTGTCAAGAGGATGCGAGCGTCGCGCTTGCCGGCAACAAGACGTACAGCACATGGCAGCAAGGCTTCCTGAACATCTTCCATCTTGTCTTGGATAACAAAACGTTCGTCCTGAACGTCTACCACTCTATCAGCCGCGAGCACTTGGAGCGCTATCTCTATCAGCTGACGTACGACCTGCTGATTGGCGTGGTTGAGGAAAAAGCCGTCGGGCTGTCCGTCAGTGACCGTGACAAGGCGTTCATTGCCGACTTCTACAAATACGCGTTTGTCGGCTTGATGCTGAACTGGATTCGCGAGGGCATGAAGGAAGATCCAACGGCGATTATTGACCGGCTCAGCGTGCTGATTCACGGTGATATCACCCGTGCGCTGCATAAATACAGCGCGCACTGACATGTAAACAGGCATCCGAAGCGAAAGCACATGCTTCAGATGCCTGTTTTTGCTTGATGAAAACTTATACTATTTCCAGATGAAAAGGCGCAAGCAGATGGCGCAGGCGAATCTGGAAATAGTAGATTCTTCACGGAATCTTGGGGGCAGAGCAGTTTGGGGGCGCGTCTGCGGACGTTTGCCGCCGCCCTGCGCATGCCACGTCATCGGCTGTGGCCAGTGCAGGGTCAAATCCGCCGCCGCTTCGCAGCAAAGCCCGAAGCCGACCTCGGTGAATGTCGAAAACTCGTTGCGGTAGCGCGGATGGTCAGCACAGATTTGGCACAGCGCCCCTTCGCCGCAAGCGGTGATGATGTCGCATAAGCCGCTGTCATTCAGCATCGGGCAGCGTTCATCCTCCCGCAGGCGGAAAGAAGCGCCGTCCGGCGTGTCCGCAATCGCGTCGCGCAGCCGCTGCCCGATTTCACCCGTCATGGCAGCATACTTCGCCCGCGTGTCCGGGTCAATGTCGATTTCCCAGCCCTTGCAGCAGGTGTGGCGGCAAGCGTCCGCAATACAGCGGAACGCATCCGCCGTCGCGGGGTAAATCAGCGTCATTTCAGCGCCTCCCACAGCGACCACGCCAGCGCGCGCACCGTCGGGTCATCTGGCTTTTCCCACAAGCGCGCCGTCAAGTGCCACACGCCATCCTGCTGATAGAGGATGCCCAGCCGCGCACAGCGTTCCGTATTGTCAATCATCTGCACCGCGGGGTGAACGTCCGCCGGAAGGCGCTGCACATGCGCTGTTTGCAGGATAGCGTACCACGCGGGGGTGGTGTAATCCTCCTGTGCGAACCGCTTCAGCAGCGGCGACGCGGTGTCGATGGACAGCCCCATCGTCCCGACCGGCACAGGCTTGCCCATGCTCTCGCTGATTGAACGGAACATCGGGTAGCACCAGAAATCCGTGCAGTATTCCGCCGGAAGCTGCCCTTCCGCGCTCGGCACAACAATCGCCGCGCCGTCCGCCTTCTCTTCTGCGGATACAAACGTCACCATCCGCCCGTCCTTCTCGATGCCCTCGCGGGTGATGCGGATGTCAATTGGCGGAATCAGCCAAATCGGGTAATGATTGCGCGTGCCGTCCTCCAGTGTCAGCACGACGGTCAAGCCCGTGATGCGCTCCTGCATGGCGTCCCGATAGCACTCCGCCGGGAACGTGACGGACACTGCGTCCGTCAGCCGCCCCTGCCGTGCACCCGGCGTCACGTCGCAAGCGTACAATTCGCGCTCACCGTCCATAAGGGTACAGCGGATGCAGGTATGCTGCTTCTCCGGGTCGCATTCGCTGATTTGCACATCAAAACGGATGTCCTCGCCCATCATGCCCGTGAACGACGCAAATTCGCCCAGCACAACCGTTCCGGCGCAGAACTCGCTCCACTCCTCGGCGGAAATCAGCCCCTTGTTCTCCATCATTGCGTTCAGCACGCCGACAAGCGCCGTCCCCTGCCCGGTGTAATCCTGCAAATCCAGCAGCTGGAAACCAGACACCTCCCGCGACCGCAGCAACGTCTCGATTTCCCGCTTGTAGCAGTCCACCGCCAGATGCCCTGTCTGCCGGAAGAAGGCTTCATGCTCGCCGTACAGCCCCGCCCGTTCCAAATTCTCGCGCATGGCTTCGATGTTGCGCGGCTTCAGCGGCCCGGTATAATGCGAAATCTCCGAGAAATCAGGATAGAACACATACTGCCCGACCTCGTGGCTGATGACGGGCACATCCGGGATGAGGGCGTCCGCGGACTGCGCGTCCACTTCCTTCACGCCCGTGCCATACTGAATCTGCACCTTGCAGGCTTCACCCGACTGCCCCAGCGTTTCCGGAACGATGCTGGCATCATAATTGCTGACGGACTCCGGCGCGGTCGTCTGCACGATGCCCTGCGGTGCGTCACACATGGCGTAGCTGCCGCGAATCAGCCGTTCGCGCCCCAGCCTGACGCCGACGAACACATTTTCCTCGTCCAGCACGTCCGGCACAAACTGGTAGTTGTTCGCGCCGCTGCTGTACAGCTTGGTGTCGTCCGCCTCGCGGTAGGCGCGCATCATGCGGTTCAGCACGTCCTTGCTGCCCCACAGCTCATTGCCCAGCGAAAGCCACAGGAACGACGGATGATGCCCGTATTCGCGCAGGATACGGAAGCCCTCTTGGAAGAGGAAGTCGCGTTCGCGCTCGTCGTAGCCTTCTTCGCCTTCTTCCGCGACCGTCCCCCAGAACGGCAGCTCCGGCGCCATATACACGCCAAGCAGATCCGCCGCCGTGAACGCCGCATCCGGCGGACAGGCTGTGTGGTAGCGGTAATGGTTGATGCCGTATTCCTTGGCAATGCCCAAAATCGTCATCCACGACGCGACGTCAGTTGGCGTGTACCCGGTTTTGGGGTACAGCAGATTATCAACTTTGCCGCGCAGGAAGGTTTCGCGCCCGTTGATGAGCAGCCGCCGACCGAGCGTCCGCACGTCGCGCAAGCCGAATGTCGTTTCATACACATCGCCGTCGAGGTCAATGGAGATGGTGTGGATTTCGGGGTGCGCTTCGTCCCAGAAGGCTTCATTGCCCTTGAGCGGGCATTCCCCGTCCAGCACGCCCCGGCGGTACGGCAGCAGATGCTCCATCTGCCCCGGCAGCACGATGCCCGCCACACCGTCGGGCGCGCCGATGATATGCCCATGCACACGCAGGCAGCCGCGCCGCAAGTCCGGGCGCACGGTGAGGTCGGTCAGCAATGTATGAGCGACAGTCAGGCTGATTTCGCCGGTGATGGCATTCCAGTTGCTCTGCGTGTCCGGGCTTGTCAAATGCCCGCCGCGCGTGGGATAATCGGTATTATCCACGCGGATGACAAGGGTATGCTCGCCAGCGTGCACAGGCGGCAGGAAGTAGCGGTGCGGCGTACAGAGGCTCTCCTGATGCCCGATGGGGCGACCGTCGAGGTAGACGGTGGTTTTGCGGGTGCGTTCCAGCGTGAGCATCGTCTGCTCGCCCGTCCAGTCTCCCGCGGTGAACGTGCGCATGAACCACACCGCGCCTTCGAAGCGATACGCGTCGGTCAGGCAGCCCGTTTCCTTGGCGGGATTCGGCATTCCAAGCCCCGCCGCCGATGTTGTCCCCGGCAGCGTCATCGTCTCCGGGTACGCTTGCGGCATGGTCTCCTGTTTTTCCGCGTCCAGCTTCACCTGCCACTGTCCGCTCAAGTCGATTTTCATCATGGGTGTTGCAGCCTCCTTTCAAGCCAGAGGCTCCGCCTCTGGACTCCGCAAGGGGCATTGCCCCTTGACCCTTTCGCGCGATTGAGTTGTGCGCTTCTTCATACTTCTTCCGCGTGCTGATGCAGGATTTCGTCTCCGCAGAGGCGATTCCCCCTGTTCCAATCAAATTCAGCCAGAAAAAGAAAGACAAGTATGCCAAAACCCAAAATTTCCTTTACCCAAGGATTCCCTTCCAAGCGAAATCCTTTCCCCACCTTGTGAGGAGCGCGTCTGCCCCAACGCAAATCACCCCGACACCTTCCGCGCCAATCGACCGCGCGGGGTTCTCCGTGCAAATGCGCACAGCCGCTTCCGGTGTCTGCCCGTAGCGCAGCAGCAGGTTCTGGAACGCCTGCCGCATCAGCAGCACCGAGCCCGCCAGCGTGCCGTCGTGCAAACGCGCCTCGTGTCCGCGCACCGTGACCGCTTGCCCGCCTAAGGCGTATTCGCCGTCCGGCAAGCCCGCTGCTTCCATGCTGTCCGTAATCGCAACGGCTTTGTCCACCCCCTTGCAGCGCAGAAGCACCTTCACCGCGTCATCGTGCAGGTGAACACCGTCGCCGATGAACTCCGCGAACAGGCGGTCATCCGTCAATGCTGCGCCGGGAACGCCGGGTGCACGGTGCGTGAACGGCGTCTGTGCGTTGTAGGTGTGGGTGACGCGGGTCGCGCCCCAGTCCGCCGCCCGATGCACCTGCTCGTCGGTCGCTGCCGTGTGACCAATGGAAACGTGGATGCCGTTCTCCGCCGCCTTGCGGATGAATGCTTCCGCGCTGGGCAACTCCGGCGCCATCGTGATGACGCGCACTGCCTGAATGTCGCCGCCCGTCAGATCAAGGAATGCCTCCCAGCTCGGATGCAGAAAAAATGCCTTCCGCTGCGCCCCTGCTTTCTCCGGCGATAAGAACGGCGCTTCCATATGCGCCCCCAGCACCCGTGCTGCGCGCTGCTCCGGCGTATCCATCACGCGGCGGACGGCGGCAATCACCCGGCGCGTATCCTCCACGCTGGCGGACATAGTCGTCGGCAGGAACGCCGCAACGCCCTCCCGATACAACTCCCGTGCCATCTGGCGAATCGCGTCCTCGCCCTGCATCGTGTCATGCCCGCGGAAGGCGTGGATGTGCGCATCGACAAACCCCGGCAGGACAAAATCCCCCTGCAGGTCTATCACAGCTTCGCCATCCAACGGCGCTAAGCCCTCGCCCATCGCTGTCACGCGCCCGGTTTCCAGCCGGACGCACAAATTTTCCCAAAAATGGCCATCCACAAAGAACAGCCCATTCCGCAGCAGCACCGTCAACGCACCTCGCATTCATTTTCTCATGAAACTCTCATGCAATTATCATACCACAAAGAAGGGTTTTTTTCAATCGGCGCAGAATTTCTTATAGGTTGAAACCATGCGATTTTCGGATGAAAATGTGCCAAGGCGCAAGCAGCGGGCGCAGGTGAATCCGAAAATTGCAAAAATGCGGGTATCCGCCGAATTTGTTGCGGTTTCTTCTTCATTTGTTCACATTAGGCTCAAATTCGGGGTGTATACTATGCTCCGAAAGCAAAGGAGGAAATCACCGATGTCCTTTTTCTCGAAGATGCAGAACGCCCTCGCGAACTGGATGCAGGGGCGCAACGGCCCGGATAATCTCGGCTTCACGGCACTCGTCGCCGCTATCGTTTTCAGTTTGCTTTCGCTGTTCCGCCTGCCGCTGGCGAGTTTCCTGTCCCTGCTGTGCTATGTGTATGCCCTGTGGCGGATGCTGAGCCGCAACGTCGCCAAGCGGCAGGAGGAAAATCGCCAGTTCATGGACAAGACGGGACACGCGCAGACGGAAATCCGGCAGTTTTTCCTGCGGCTCAAGGGCATAAAGACCTACAAGTATTTCCGCTGCCCGCAGTGCAAAACGCGCCTGCGCCTCAAGCGCGGCTGCGGTGAAAAACATGTCACCTGCCCCAAATGCCAGCACAAGTTCGACGAAAGGGCGTAAGCAATGTTCGGCTATGTCAGACCCTGTCTGGAATCGCTCGATGAGGCGCAGAAAAAACGCTATCGGGCATGGTACTGCGGATTATGCCAATCACTGGGCGACCGCCACGGCTTCCGCGGCCGCATGACGCTCACCTACGACATGACGTTTCTGGCGATTTTCCTCTCTGCGCTCTATGAGCCGGCGGAAGCGCACGGGCAGATGCGCTGTCTGCCGCACCCGAAGGAAGCACACGATTTCGTCCGCACGTCGATGACGGATTACGCTGCCGATATGACCATCGCGCTGGCGTATTTCAAGGCGCTGGACGACTGGCAGGACGACCGCTCCCTGCCGGGCGGGCTGACCGCGCAGCTGCTGAAAAAGCGTTACGAGGCGGTCAGCGCGGATTATCCCCGCCAGTGCGCCGATTTGGAGAAGAACCTACGGGCGCTGAGCGAGGTGGAAGCGGCGCACAGCGATTCCCCCGATGCGGCGGCAAACTGTTTCGGGGCGCTGATGGCGTCGCTGTTCGTGCGCGAGGAGGATTACTGGTCGCGCACACTGCGGCTGTTCGGTGCGTCGCTGGGGCGGTTCATCTACATGGTGGATGCCGCCTGTGATTACGATGCCGACACGCGCAAGCACAGCTACAATCCCGTGCTGCTGATGGGGCGTCAGCCAGAGGATATGCGCGACGTGCTGACGCTGCTGCTTGGCGACGCTTCAGCGGCGTTTGAGTCGCTGCCTATCGTCTCCGATGCGGATATTCTGCGCAACATCCTCTATGAGGGTGTCTGGCAGAGCTACAACGAGTCCCTCCACCGCCGCGCCGAAAAACAGAAGAAGCACAGCGGCAACACAACCAAAGAGAGCGGGGACGATTCCCCGGTGAAAGGAGGCTGACGAGCATGGTCACAGACCCGCGGAAAGTGCTGGGTGTATCCGAAACCGCCAGCCAAGATGAAATCAAGCGCGCGTATCGCCGCAAAGCCAAGGAGTGTCATCCGGATTTGCATCCGAACGACCCCGACGCGGCGAAAAAGATGAACGAACTCAACGAAGCCTACGACATGCTGATGAACCCGGAGAAGTACGCCAACCGCCAGCAGCAGCAGAATCCGTATGGCGGGAATCCGTATGGCGGGAACAGCTACGGCGGCAACCCGTACGGCTCTTACGGCGGCAATTCCTACGGCGGACAGCAGCAAGGCAATCCGTATGGTCAGCAGGGCGGCTACGACCCGTTCAGCGACTTCTTCGGCGGATTCGGTTACGGCAGCTACGGCGGCTATC
>OCHN01000118.1_pt1 | contig 83743 bp, 83 predicted proteins | sample 1538911 | NCBI WGS metagenome assembly OCHN01 (sample SAMN04571736, study PRJEB22368) | human gut metagenome | biome: human gut; material: stool | host: Homo sapiens | place: Luxembourg | collected 2013-01-11 | reverse complement strand
GCAACCAGGCAGGCGCAATGACCGGCTTTATGGGCATGGGCATGGCTATGAACGCAGGCGGCGGCATGAACGCTCAGAACCTGTTCGCCATGGGTCAGCAGCAACAGCAGCAGGCTCAGCAGCAGGCTCAGCAGCAGGCGGCGCAGCAGGCATCCGCTCAGCAGGCGGCTAAACCCGCGGCGGACGGCTGGAAATGCTCCTGCGGCGCTATAAACACCGGCAAGTTCTGCTCCGAGTGCGGCGCACCCAAGCCCGCTGAAGCAGAGGGTTGGGTTTGCTCCTGTGGCGCTGTCAACAAGGGCAAATTCTGCTCGAACTGCGGCGCAAAGAAGCCCGCGGGCGCTCCGCTCTATCGCTGCGACAAGTGCGGCTGGGAGCCCGAGGATCCCTCCAATCATCCGAAGTTCTGCCCTGAGTGCGGCGATATCTTTGACGATAACGATATCAAATAATACAGATACCTCGCCAGATTCATATAGGAGATGATACAGCGGCTGTTTTGCAGGAATACAAGTGCCCCGCATGCGGCGGCGCGCTTGAGTTCGACAGCAAATTGCAAAAAGTTAAGTGCCCCTATTGCGATTCCGAGTATACCATGGAGGAGCTCAAGAGCATCGACGCCGGGCTTGACAAAGAGTCAGCTTCCGACGATGAACAGCAGACTCAAGTCAGGAACGAGTGGACAGAGAATGAGGAGAGCGGGCTGCGCTCCTATGTCTGCCATTCCTGCGGCGGCGAGATAGTCGGCGATGCTACAACCGCCGCGACAGCCTGCCCGTTCTGCGGCAATCCTGTGGTTATGATGGAGCAGTTCTCCGGTATGCTTAAACCCGATCTTGTCATTCCCTTCAAGCTCGACAAGAATGACGCAAAGGCGGCGTTTAAAAAGCATATCAGCGGCAAGCGTCTGCTCCCGATATGACCGACGCAAAATTCAGCTGCAAAACACAGGCCTGCGGCGGCAAGCAGGCTTGGGATTATCCGTCCTATGACCATATTTTTATAGGCGGTGCGCGCGCCGATACATTCGCCCTGCTTTCATATGACCGCCTCGCAGAGATGTCGGATCACTATCCGATATTGCGCTGTGATAACAGATACATATTCTCCCGGAGCCTCACCGTTTCGGGAGATTTTTTATTTTTCTCGTCGACTTTCGTCAAATATACCGCCGTTTCTTGACAAGTGTCCGATCGGAGTGTAAAATTTAAGTTAAGTAAGGCTAACTTTTCCGGGAGGATAATATGACGCTAAATGAACTGAAAGTAGGAGAGAGTGCCGTCATAACCGCCGTCGGCGGCGAGGGCGCTCTCAGATGCAGATTGCTCGATATGGGACTCATCCCGCATACACGCGTGACGCTCCAGAAGGTCGCGCCGATGGGCGATCCGATAGAAATAAGAGTGCGTGGCTATGAGCTGACGCTCCGCGTTGACGACGCGAAAAAGATAGAAGTCAGAACCGGGGAGGATAAAAAATGATATTCGCTCTCGTCGGTAATCAGAACTGCGGAAAAACAACGCTCTTCAACGCTCTGACAGGCTCGAATCAGCATGTCGGCAACTTCCCCGGGGTCACGGTCGATCAGAAGATGGGCGCGATAAAAGGCGCAAAAGACAGCTCCGTCGTCGACCTGCCCGGCATATACTCTCTGCGTCCGTATACGCAGGAGGAAATAGTTTCGCGCGACTTCATTCTCAATCAGAAGCCCGACGGCATCATCAACATAGTCGATGCCACAAATATAGAGCGAAATTTATATCTCACTCTGCAATTGCTCGAGCTGCGCGTGCCGATGGTGCTCGCGCTCAATATGATGGACGAGGTGCGCTCGAACGGCGGCACAATAGATGTCAAGAAGATGAGCGATGCGCTCGGTATTCCCGTTGTGCCGATAAGCGCGGCAAAGGGCGAGGGCGTGTCCGAGCTTGTTGACCAGGCTTTGCAGGTTGCAAAGAGCAAAACCCTGCCGAAGGTCTGGGACTTCTGCTCCGACGGTTCGCCCGTCCACCGATGCATCCACGCTATAGTGCATCTTATCGAAGACCACTCCTCGCGCCTTGACCTGCCGTGCCGCTTCTGCGCGACAAAGCTCATTGAGGGCGGCGACGATATGGCGGACAAGCTCGAACTCGACAGCAACGAGCGCGATCTGCTCGACCACTGCATAGTCGAGATGGAGAACGATACCGGGCTTGACAGAAACGCCGCGCTCGCCGAAATGCGCTACGAATTCATAGAAAAAGTAGTCGAGAGCTCGGTCGTTAAATGCCACGAGAGCAAGGAACACCGCCGCAGCATGAAGCTCGACCGCGTTCTGACCGGCAAATACACCGCCATTCCCGTGTTCATAGGCGTTATGTGTCTCGTGTTCTGGCTGACCTTCAATGTTATAGGCTCCGCCCTCTCCGACTGGCTGAGCATCGGAATAGATAAACTCACCGGACTCGTTGATTCGGGGCTGACCGCCTATGGAATCAACCCCGTTATACATAGCCTTATCATCGACGGAATCTTCGCGGGCGTCGGCAGCGTTCTCTCGTTCCTGCCGATAATAGTGACATTGTTCTTCTTCCTGTCCATTCTCGAAGATACGGGATATATGGCGCGAATCGCCTTTGTTATGGACAGACCGCTGAGAAAAATCGGTCTCTCCGGGCGCAGCTTCGTTCCCATGCTTATCGGCTTCGGCTGCTCCGTCCCGGCGATAATGGCGACCCGCACCGTCTCGTCCGACCGCGACCGCAAGATGACAATAATGCTGACCCCGTATATGAGCTGTTCGGCAAAAATTCCGATATATTCGGTCTTTGCGGCGGCGTTTTTCCCGGGACACGGCGCGCTCGTTATGATATGCCTGTATTTCTCGGGCATCGTGCTCAGCGTCCTGCTTGCGCTGATACTCAAGAATACTGCGTTCCGCGGCAATCCCGTGCCGTTTGTTATGGAGCTGCCGAACTACCGCATCCCGTCACCCAAGAGCGTTGCGCTCCTGCTGTGGGAAAAGGCAAAGGACTTCCTCCAGCGCGCGTTTACAGTCATATTTGTCGCAACGATTATCATATGGTTCCTTCAGAGCTTCGACACGCGCATAAACCCCGTTGAGGACAGCGCGAACAGTATGCTCGCCGCTATAGGCAGATTTATCGCGCCGATATTCAAGCCCCTCGGCTTCGCCGATTGGCGCGTCGCAACCGCGCTTATCTCTGGCTTCACCGCCAAAGAAGCGGTCGTCTCCACAATGTCCGTTCTGCTCAACACGAGCGTATCGACCCTCGGCGGCGCGCTCTCCGCTATGTTCACCCCGCTGACCGCCGCGAGCTTCCTCGCGTTCACTCTGCTCTATACGCCCTGCGTCGCCGCGGTTGCAACTATAAAGCGTGAGATGAACTCGACCCTTGCAACGATAGGCATAGTTATCCTGCAGTGCGTTGTCGCGTGGCTCGTCGCGTTCGGCGTTTATCAGATAGGGAGCCTGATAGCATGAAACCCGTTGATTTTGTTATAATAGCCGTTATCGCCCTGCTCGTTGTGCTCGCGATAGTTTCGATCCGCAGGCAGAAAAAGCGCGGCGGATGCTGCGGCTGCTCGGGCTGCAGCGGATGCTGCTCGCAGTGCGAAAAAAGTAAAGATAAATAACACAGAGCCGGTATTGCAATGATACCGGCTCTGTATTTTTCTTACTTTCTCCTTGCGAGTACTCCCGACAGAACACATTCGGCGGCGAGCGTGACTGTTATCAGGCAGCCCGTGACGGAGAAATTATTTATATTATATAACAGCTGCATGGGCGAAATAGCGGCCGCCGCCAGAGAGATGCCGAAAACCCGAAGCAGAGCCTTGCGGCTGTCCTTTGCCGCCGCCAGGATTGCGGCCATCAGCAAAACGCAGGTGAGAAGCGCCGTTATCCCGGGCGGAAAGTTTGCGTAGCCCCAAGGGGTCGGGCTGAAATATGAGTATGTCGTTCGTATTGTCCTGTCAGGGAAATCCTTGAAAATCAGAACCGCACCGTACGGCAGCGACTCCAAAAACAGAGCGACGACAGGCAGCAGCACGGTTAAAACTTTTCCGAGTTTTTTCATCGAAGCTCCTCCTTTTATTTCGTTAATCTCTTCACACTGCGCACGCAAAGCACAGCGGTATAAATGCCTATGAGCAGGAATATTGCCGCCAGCACGGTGCAGAATATACGCAAATCCGTGTCGGGCTTGTCGAATTCCGCGCAGCTTATGACGAACGCGGCAAACGTTATGATTGAAAGTCTGAACGGCAGCGGGCGGTGCCCTTTGTCGAACGCGATGAACAGGAGCGCGAGATATGACCCCACGCATACGGTGCCGAAGACTAACAAAACGCCAATAGTCGCTTCGCTGAAATAGAAAAAGTCATCGAACACACCGCTTAATACCGACTCCGACGAAATCGGCAGGTGCAGGCGGACGAGCCCATAGGATGCACAGTATATGAACGCGTATAGACCGCAAAGAATATATCCTATAGCGGCGGATACGGTGTAAAATTTCTTCAATTTATTGTCGTTGATATCCATAAGAAAACCTCGCTTTCAAGAGCCTGAAGTGAGCTTTAGATATAACTGCCGTTGTGCTTCTCTCTGCACTTTCAGTGTAGCATACAAAGCTATATATGACAACAAAATTCTCAAAAAAAAGCAAAATTAACAGCTTATTCACACAAAAGAAAAAGAGCCGGGCTTTTCGGGCATCGGCTCTTAAATGTTAAAAATAAAAATCAGCTTTCAAAATCAACGCTCTCGCGTTCGACGCGAACCGCTTTGACGAAAGCACGCACCTTGAGGTGCTCCGGGTGGCTGTCATATGCGTGCAGTGCGTCCCAACTCTCGAACTTTGAGAAGAGCGCCGCGTCATATTTGCCGCCGTTTTCGTTTATCCCGACTTTCGCTTCAATAAGTCCCGGGACAACGCCGACGAGCGCTTCAAGCAACTCTTTGATGTGCTCCGCGTTCTCTCTCTTGCTGTGTCCCTCTGCTTCGTCTTTAAGCGCCCAGAATACTATATGAGTCACCATTTTCATTTCCTCCTGTTTTTGAGAACCTGATAGATTTTGCCCGCGCCGAGCATCACTGCCGCCGTTGCCGCTCCGGCGAGAAGCGCGCGCGATGCAATTGTAGCGTTGACGCTCTGACGGTCGGTTATGCGGCTTTCAATCGGTCCCAGGCAGGTGCATTTGAGCCCGAAATCCTTGAACGAATGGACGCTCGTCTCAAAGCTTCCGTCCTCGTGAACGGTTATCAGCCTGACGGACGGTCTGCCGCCGTCTGTGTATGCGCGGAATCCCGAGGTCTTGCACTGCGCGAGCAGTATTCCGTCAACCTCGCCCGCGAGATTGTTCATGTGGTCGTGGCCGAAGAACGCGCCTTTTATGTCGCCCATTTTCTTCCAGCTCTCAAACTGTCCGCTGTTGACATCCGCCGGGCACGGACCCTCTGCGAGATATCCGTTGTCCTCGTCCTTGAGAACATACCAGTTCTTGTTAAGATGCCCGTAGCCGCGCACGGCTTTCCACATCTCCCAGGGTTTCGCCTTTCTGAGAAGCTCATATTCTTCAACGACCGGGATGTGCTCGAACAGCAGAGCGGGGAGAGGAGCACCCTTGTTTTCTTTTCGCAGCTTCGCCGCGTTTCGCTCGTACCAGTCTATCTGATCCCTGTGAACGACATCGTAGTATGAAATCTCTTTGTCATAGAAAATATTGTTCGAGTCCATGAACCAGAGATTGAACTCCGGCTTGCCGCTCTTGCCTAAAATTGGTATGTAATAGTTTGAATATCCCGTGATATCCTCGTCGCATCGGCGGGTCACGCAGTATTCGGTGTTCACGAAAATCTCCGTCTGCTCCTCTTCGAGCCCGGAGTCGTGGTCGTGGTTGCCCATTATCGTCGCGAACGGAATCTTGCGCTCAACAACGGGTGCGATGAGACGCTCGAACTGCCTTTTGAACGACTCCATGTCGATGTCGTCGCGAGACGCCGCGCATATGTCGCCCATATAAACTGCGAGATCGGGCTTGAGCGCGTCGAGCGCGGTCTCGTGGAATTTCAGCGTGTCCGCGCGCTTCGCCTTGCCTTTTTCCGAGCTGACATCGTCGTTCTCGTGCGGGTCGCCGAAGAGCAGGATTTTGAACTCTCCGTCCTCGTTGAATCTGAATTGCTTGTCGTACATCTCAGTGCTCCTTATCTGAAAACGGCTTCTCTTATCGCCTCGCTCACCGTGGGGTGGGGGAACGCCGTGTTTTTAATTTCTTCAACAGTCATTTTGTTCGCGAGCATCGCCGCCGCGCCGTATATCAGCTCCGACGCATTGCCGCCCGCAATGTGAACCCCGAGCAGTCTGCCACTTGTATTTTCTGATATTATCTTGCAAAATCCGTCCTGCCCGCCCTCAGCGAAAAATCTTCCGCTCGAGCGCAGCGGCGCTTCGCCGCAAACGGCGTCAATGCCTTTTGCGAGCGCACTTTCGAGCGTCTCGCCGATCGATGCCGCCTCGGAAAAAGTGAACACGACCTGCGAAATTGCGAGATAGTCTATCCCGTCAGTTCTGCCGAGAATATTGTTTATCGCCGCTGCCGATTCGCGGTATGCTGCGTGAGCTGACATGACCTTTCCGTTTGCGTCTCCGGCGGCATAAACGCCGGGAACAGCAGTTTGCATATGGTTGTCTGTATTGAGATTTTCAAGCCCGATGTTTTCGATTCCGAGCCCGTCATAACACGCCGTTCTGCCGGATGCGTTTATTATAATATCCGCTTCGGCCGTCTTTTCTTTTCCGCGCGTGTCGGTGTATTTTATATTTCTACCGTCCGCCGAAACGGCTCTGCACGAAGTGAGAATATTTATTCCGCTCTTTTTGAGATTGCGCCGCAAAAACGCGCTTATGCCTTTGTCCATAGTCGGGACAAGTCTCTCCGCCTGCTCGATTACAGACACCATGCACCCGAGCGCGTTCAGATATTCCACCGCTTCAAGCCCCGATGCCCCGCCGCCTATAATCGCGGCGCTTCTCGGTATAGCGTCAAGATTATATACATCGCTCACATCCGTGATATCCGCGCCGGGAATTTCAAGCTCCCTTGGTCGTGAACCCGTGCAGATGAGCAGATTTTTTGAATATATATCATCTTCGCCTGCGGCGGTTATGAACAGCCCGTCCGCCTTGCCTTTTATATAAGCTTCTGCATTTATGACTTTCACTCCCGAGTGTTCGAGCGAATCGGCGATGCCGCATTTCAGCTGACATATAACATCATTTTTATGCGCGAGCGCAGCGTCGAGATTGAAATCCGCTTCTTTGCAGGTAACTCCGAATTTTTCGGAATCGAGTGTTTGCCTGAAAATCTTCGCGCTGTGGAGCATGGCTTTCGACGGTATGCAGCCTCGGTTCAGGCACACTCCGCCGAGCTCATCTTTTTCTATGAGCGCCGTTTTCAGTCCGCTCTTTGCGGCTGTTATCGCCGCGCTGTATCCGGCGGGTCCGCCGCCGATAACGGCAAGGTCAAAGATATCCATAGGCGCTCCTTTCGCTTTTTTTCAATTATATCCGAAATTTGCCCTGCGGTCAATCGAACGCTCTGTTTTTTGTTGACTTTGAAGGCTGTAAGCATTAAAATTATCGTTGTATAAAATCTTTTGCTGTGAGGTATTCGATGAAAACACCGGCTTATCACAAATCTCTTGAAACGCTCCATGTAAACTGCCTTGAGCCGCGCGCTTATTTCATTCCCTTTGCGGATGAAAAGACAGCCGCCACACGCGAGCGCGGGCAGTCCGATTATTTTCTTTCGCTCTGCGGCGAGTGGGATTTCCGCTTTTTCAAAAGCTTTGAAGATGTCCTGCGCGAGCCGCCCGAATATGTCGACGAGAGCGGATTTGATAAAATGTCCGTACCGCGCAGCTGGCAGACCTATACCGACCGCGGCTACGATGTCCCGCTTTACAGCAACCTCGAATATCCTTTCCCGACCGACCCGCCGTTTGTCCCGGACGAGAACCCCTGCGGGCTCTATGTCAGAAAATTTACGCTCGATGAAAAGCTCTCTTCACGCGATTTATTTTTGAATTTCGAGGGCGTGGATTCCTGCTTCTATGTCTGGCTCAACGGGAAGTTCGTCGGCTTCAGCGAGGTGTCGCACTGCACGAGTGAATTTGACGTCACGGACTTCGCGGTCAGCGGCGAGAACACCCTCTGTGTGCTGGTTGTCAAATGGTGCCCCGGCACTTATCTTGAGGATCAGGATTGCTTCAGATTATCGGGAATTTTCCGCGAGGTCTATCTGCTCGCGCGCGGAAAAGAGAGACTTGATGATATCTTTGTCAAAAGCTATGTCTCCGATGATTTCAATTCAGCCGAACTTCGCGTTGAAGCGAAACTCAGCATACCTTGCGAGGTAAAATATAAGCTCGTCGCGCCGAACGGCATCGTTGTGTCCGAAGGTGTCGGCGACGAAAAGTTCAACATAAGCGTCGATTCTCCCGTTCTCTGGAACGATGAACAGCCCGAGCTTTATGAACTCTGGCTGACCGTCGGTGACGAAATCGTTCTGCTCGATACTGCGGTGCGCCGCTTCGAGATAAAGGACGGGATATGCCTTCTGAACGGAAAAGCAATCAAGGCTCGCGGTATCAACCGCCATGATTCAAATCCTGTTACGGGTCACGCCGTCACGCTCGACGATATGCTCGAGGATATTAAGCTCATAAAGCGCGCCAACTGCAATATGATCCGCACCTCGCATTATCCCAACGATCCGCGCTTCCCCGCGCTGTGCGATAAATACGGCATAATGCTGACCGACGAAGCCGATATCGAAACCCACGGCATGGGCTACGACTGGGAGGGCGAATGGGACTGGACGCGCTGGTCGCATCTCTCGTCCGCTCCCGAGTGGCGCGAGGCTTATGTCGACAGGGCGAAGAGACTCTTCGAGCGCGACAAGAACCACGGCTGTGTCGTGCTCTGGTCGCTCGGCAACGAGTCGGGAGCGGGTGTCAACCACCGAGCGATGGCGCAGTATATCCGCTCGCGCGATGACCGCGCTCTTGTTCACTATGAAAACTCCCACCTCGAGTTCAAGGCTGTCCCCGAGGGTGAGAATTTTGCCGATATCTCGGATGTCGAGAGCCGTATGTACGCCGGCACGGAATATATAGAGAACTATCTCAATAATAAAGAATATAAGAAGCCTTTCTATATGTGCGAATATGTCTGCTCGATGAGCACTGGCGATGTCTATCCGTTCTGGGATCTTGTCGAGAAGTATGACAACAATTTCGGCGGCTGCATCTGGGAGTGGTGCGACCATGCGGTCAATGTCCCGGACAAAAACGGCAATGCCCGCTATTTTTACGGCGGCGATTTCGGCGATTTCCCGAATAGCTCCATTTGCTGCATCGACGGACTCGTCTATCCCGACCGCACTCCGCGCCCCGGCTATTTCGATATGAAGCGCGTCTATCAGCAGTATTCGGCTGCATATAACGGCGATGGTAGCGTGACCGTCACGAGCCGCAGACGTTTTACTTCTCTCGACGATACGGCGATCCACTGGACTCTTTCAGAGAATGGCAAGACCGTTTCGAAGGGCACTACCGCCGCGCTTTCAACACCCGCGCAGGGGAGCACGACTGTAAAGCTTTTTGACCCCACAGATTTTGACTCGTTCCCGTCCTGCCTGCTGACTCTGAGCTTTGTCTCGACGAAAGATACCCCTTGGGCGGAAAAGGGCTTTGAAACGGGCTTCGAGCAGTTTGTACTCAAGGACTATACGCCCTATGTGCCAAAAGACGGCAGAGTCGAGCTCAGCGAAAATGACCGCTTCGCGGTTATCAAGGCGGGAAATATCGCCTATACTTTTGATAAACCCTACGGACGCATATCTTCTATAACCTGCGGCGGCAAAGAGCTGCTGAGCGCACCCGTTGAGCCGCAGATCTGGCGCGCGCCCTGCTATAACAGAGGCTCGTCGGAAATGTGGAGACTCAAGAATTTCAGATATGCCGCGCAAAAGACATATTCCTGCCTCGTCTGCGAGACTGACGGCGGCGTGTGCATCAAGACGAAGATAGCAATCGGCGGCCCGTCCTGCCCGCCCGTTATCCACGCCGATGTTGATTACAAATTCACGCCCGACGGCTGTGTTACGCTTCTGTTTGACGGCGATGTTATCGAGAAATGCCCGATACTGCCGAAAGTCGGCTACAGACTCTTCATGCCTGCAGAAAATGAAAGCGTCAGCTATTTTGGCTTCGGCCCGAGAGAATCTTATGTCGACAGATATAAGTCTCAGCGTCTCGGACTCTGGAACACAACGGCGACGGATAATTTTGAGCATTATATCCGCCCGCAGGAGAACGGCGCGCATTACGGCACCCGTTTTGCCGAGGTTTATTCAAACGCGGCGGGACTCAGATTCGAGCCGTTCGGCATGGAGCATTTCAGCTTCAATGCCCAGCATTTCACGGCGCAGATACTCGAAGATACGAAGCATGATTTTGAGCTTGAGCCCCTCAAAGATACCGTTGTCAGCCTCGATTGGCGTATGACGGGAATCAGCGAGGCGGAGTATCACAACGACCCCGAACGTGCGCTTCGCCGTATCGACGAAAAGAAACTCAATTTCGGCTTTGTTATAAGACCGTTTGAAAAATAAGACTTCACGGGAGAGATACAATGTTTCTGAAAGAACTGCTTGAGGGCACGACCGTTGCGGGTGATTATCCGCAGGCGGATATATGCGATATAGTCTACGACTCGCGCAAGGCAAGACCGGGCACGGCGTTTGTCTGCATGAAAGGCGAGACAACTGACGGGCATAAATACGCAAAGAGCGCATATGACCTCGGCTGCCGCGTGTTTGTGGCGGAGACTGCGCTCGATTTGCCCGATGACGCAATCGTGCTGATGAGCGAAAATACTCGCCGCGACCTCGCACAGATGAGCATAAACTTCTTCGGTCACCCTGCGGATGAGCTGAAAATGATAGGCATAACCGGCACAAAGGGCAAGACGAGCATAACTTATATCCTGCGCAGTGCACTTGAAAACTGCGGCATAAAAACAGGCGTTATCGGCACTATCGGCGCGTTTTACGGCGACAAAAAAATATCGACCGTCAACACGACTCCTGAATCATATGAGCTTCAGAAAATTCTGCGCGAGATGGCGGACGGCGGCTGCGAAGCGGTCTGCATGGAGGTCTCGTCGATAGGACTCAAAATGAGCCGTGTCTACGGCGTCGAGTTCTACGCCGGGATATTCACAAATCTTTCGCCCGACCATATCGGCGGAAACGAGCATAAGACATTTGAAGAATACGCCTATTGGAAAAAGCAGCTCTATGTCCACAGCGGCTTCACCGTCGCCAACCGGGACGATGCGTTTTTTGACGATATTGCCGCCGCATCAAAAGGCGAGGTGATAAGCTACGGGCTCGACAAAAAATGCGATTACTACGCAGAGAATATAAATCCTCTGCGCCGCCCGGGCTTCCTCGGAATAGAGTTCGACTGCAAGAGTAAGTTTGATTCCCCGTGGCACGCACAGGTCAGTATGCCGGGATTTTTCAGCGTCTACAATGTCCTTGCGTCCGTCGCGCTCCTGCGCAAGATGGGCATTCCTGTTGAAAAAATGCGCGAGGCGTTTTCGCATGTGAGCATCGACGGCAGAATGCAGATAGTCCATGTCAGCGATGATTACAGCGTAATTATAGACTACGCACACAACGGTCTTAGTATGGAGAATGTCATTGAGACCGTCCGCGATTATAAACCCAACCGCGTTGTTGCGCTCTTCGGTTCAACAGGCAACAAAGCGACTATCCGCAGGCAGGAGCTCGGTCTTGTCAGCGCAAAGATGTGTGATTTTATTATAATCACGAGCGATGACCCGGATTTTGAGGATCCGAATGCGATAATAGACGAGATAGCCGGATGGGTCGAAAAAGGCGGCGGAGCGGGTAAGTATGTCAAGATAACCGACCGCGCCGAGGCAATAGAATATGCCCTCGACCATATGCAGAAAGGGGATATCCTCCTCCTGCTCGGCAAAGGGCATGAGCATTTCATGAAAGTGAAAGGCGAAAAAATATATTTCAGCGAGCTCGACTGCATCACGAATTATATGAAAAAGCACGGGATGAAGTAACTCTTATAAAAAGCACACATAAAAACGCAAAACCCCGGAGGGTATTCCCTCCGGGGTCGCTTGCTTTTTATCAGCCGATCTCGATTCTTCTCGATGTCGGCACGTTTTCTTCTTTCTTGGGCATCGTCAGGGTCAGAACGCCGTCCTTGTATTCGCCGGTGATGTCCTCGGTCTTGACGGACGAGACATCGAAGCTCCTGCTGAACGAGCCGTAAGACCTCTCGCGGCGGACAAAGTTGCCTTTATCATCCTTCTTCTCGGTCTCGTTGCTGCGCTCTGCGCTGATGGTCATGTAGCCGTCTTCAATGTCGACGTGAATGTCTTCCTTCTTGAATCCGGGCAGCTCTGCCTCGAGCACATATTCCTTGCCGTTGTCCTTTATATCAGTCTTGAAGTCTGTTGCGGCCATGTCGCCCCAGAAGTTCTTCTCGAAGTTTTCCATATCTCTGAAAGGATTAAAGAGTGCACGCTGATGTCTGCGTTCATAAGGTGTAAGTTCAAACATAATTGATTCCTCCGTTTGTTGTTTATTGTTATTCATGTTGAAGTGATTGTTTTATTTGTCTGACTGCTCTCCGATTTCCATCGGACTCACTCTCTTTCTTCTCCGGGACTCTTGCTCCCTTCGTTTGATTATATAGTACCCCTGCTTTGTTAAAAAAGAATACAGTGATATGTGAACAAATTGTAAATACTTAGCACTCTAATCAAAAGAGTGCTAAAACACGTTCAAAAACACCGCACAGGTTTTTATCATACGCGGGACATGGGCGGAATATAAATGCATTGACATTTTCTGTTAAGGAGAGGAATGCGATGCAAATCAACGTTATAACGCAGTCGGTCGGTGTCGAAGAGACGCTCGGCAGCTGCACTGCGGAACAGCCGATAGATGCCGATATAACCCTGCCGGATTATTGCCCGGATATCAGGCGCGTGCTCAAATGCCTTGTCACTCCGCGCATAACCGCAGTCCAGACCGCGGGCGACAGAGCGACGGCGGATGGCTCAGCCGGCGTGTGCGTCATCTATGCCGACGAGCAGGGGACGGTCTGCTGCTTCGAGCAGACATACCCGTTTTCAAAATACGCCGATCTCAAGGGCGCGGATGAAAACTGCTGCGTGAATGTGCGCGCCTATACTCAGTATGCCAACTGCCGCGCCGTCAGCCCGCGCAGGCTCGATATCCACGCCGTGGTCAGCGTGGCGTTCGGCATATCCGGCGTAAAAGAAGAAGAGATAATAACCGGAGCAGAGGGCGCGGGAATCCAGCTCAGATGCTGCGACAGCCGCACTGCAAGCCTCGTCGCCTGCACCGAGACTGCGTTCCCGATGAGCGAGACCGTGCCTCTGCCCGACGGCGACCCGGCGGTGTCCTGCGTGCTGAGCGCGCAGGCGGCGGCGCTCGCGCAGGAGATAAAAGTCATCAGCAACAAACTGCTTGTCAAAGGCGAACTCACCGTCAGCGCGGTCTGTCGCGGCGAGGGCGGCGAAATATTCAGCTTCGGCCATTCCATGCCGATAAGCCAGATAATAAATCTCGAGGGCATTGACGAGGACTGCACCTGCTGCGTCTGCCTGCCCGTCACTTCGCTCGAAGTCCTGCCGAAGGCCGACCAGGCTGGCGACAACAGACTGATTGATATCAGCGCGCGCGTCGGCGCGGGAGTCAAGGCTTATCGCGAGCTGAGCTTCCCGACCGTCACCGATGCCTATTCCGTCTGCTGCGACCTTGAAACAAAGAGCCGCAATGCCGATTTTGCGGTCATCGCTGATAAGTTCAACGATACTTTCACCTGCCGCAGCACGCAGGATCTGCCGGAGGCGAGACAGATTTTGGCTCTATGGTGCTCCGATTTATCCAAGAGTGTGGCGCAGGACTCCGACGGAATAATAATCTCCGGCGAACTGACACTACATTTTCTCTATACCGATGCCGAATCCCAGCCATGCTACGCCCAGCGGCAGACGAACTACGAATACCGCCGGGCGGTCAGAAAGTGCGGCGATCTCAAGTGCTCGCCGTGCATCGAGATAACCGCCGCGAGCGCCGCCTGCGCTTCGGGCAGTGCCGATGTCAGGGTCGAGATGAATATCTCGGGCTGCATCTTCGACAGCGTCCGCCGCAAGACCGTCACTTCTATAGAATGCTCCGATTCCGACGGCAAAAAGACGGGCGGCGCCGCGCTGACGGTCTATTTTGCGGATGCTGGTGAAGAAATATGGGATATCGCGAGGCGGTATAACACGACCGTTGAAGCGGTGGAGCAGGAAAACGGCATAACGGGCGAAACGGTGGCGCAGAAATGTATGCTGCTGATACCCGGAGTCTGAGGAGGGATAACCGTGCAGGAGAGAAATATTTACAGCGACATTGCAAAGCGCACTCAGGGCGATATTTATATCGGCGTTGTCGGCCCTGTCAGAACCGGAAAATCAACGTTTATAAAGCGTTTCATGGATGCCCTCGTTCTGCCGAATATCGAGAGCCAGAGCGTGCGCGACCGTGCAACCGATGAGCTTCCGCAGTCTGCGGCGGGGCGCACAATAATGACCACCGAGCCGAAATTTATCCCGGAAAATGCGGTTGAGATATCGCTACAGGCGGAGGCGACATTCCGCGTGCGGCTCATAGACTGCGTGGGATATATCGTCCCGAGTTCCCTCGGCTATATCGAGGGCGAGAGCCCGCGAATGGTAAAAACCCCGTGGTTCGAGCATGAGATACCGTTCAATATGGCGGCGGAGATAGGCACACAGAAGGTCATCAGCGAACATTCGACAATAGGTCTTGTCATAACGACCGACGGCTCGATAAGCGAGATTCCGCGCAGCGAATATGAAGAAGCCGAAGGCAGGGTAATATCCGAGCTCAAAGGGCTCAAAAAGCCGTTTGTTGTCCTTTTGAACAGCACGAATCCTGAGTCCGACGAAGTCAAAAATATGGCGGCGTCGCTGACCGATAAATACGGCGTGCCCGTCATGCCCGTGAACTGCCTCGAGATAGGCGAGGAGGAGATAAAAGAGATTCTCACTCAGGTGCTCTTCGAGTTCCCCGTCAAAGAAGTCAGTGTCGGTCTGCCGGGTTGGGCTATGACTCTCAGCCGCGATCATTGGCTGCGCTCGGGACTTTGCAGCGCCGTGAGCGAAGCGGCGCAGAACCTCCGCACCCTCCGCGATGTAAAACACCTCGCCGAGGATATCTGCTCTTGCGAATATGTGACGGGCGCGAAGATAGCCAGGATGGATTTGTCCTGCGGTGCGGCGCGGATAGAGGCGCAGATAGACGGAAGTCTGTTCTATAAGATACTCGCCGAGGAGACGGGGCTCGATATCTCTGATGAGCAGGATTTGATGAGCTGTATGCGCGAACTTGCCGCTGTGCGCCGCGAATATGAGCGGCTCAAGGGCGCACTCGACGAGGTCGAGGCGACGGGCTACGGAATAGTCATGCCGTCGCTCGATGAGCTGAGCCTCGAGGAGCCTGAGATAATGCGGCAGGGCGGCAGATACGGCGTGCGTCTGCGTGCCTCCGCTCCGTCGATACACATGATGAAGGCGAATATAACAACCGAGGTTGCGCCGATAGTCGGCTCTGAATCCCAGTCCGAGGAGCTTGTAAACTATATGCTCAAGGAGTTCGAGGAGGACCCGACAAAGATATGGGAGTCGAATATCTTCGGCAAGTCTTTGCATGAGCTCGTCAACGAGGGACTGCACAATAAGCTCTATCGTATGCCCGCCGCGGCGCGTATGAAGCTGCAGGAGACGCTCGAAAAAGTCATCAACGAGGGATGCAGCGGACTCATCTGCATCATCCTGTAAAATAATATCGGCTGTGCCCGAAGTTTAGGCGCGGCCGATATTTTTTATATTAGCTCTTGACACAAACAAATGTTCTAATGTATAATGTGTACGAACAAATGTTTGAAATCTGGTGAGAACGTGGATCTGTTTGACAAGCTGGAGATACTTTCCGATTCGGCGAAATATGATGTCGCCTGCACGAGCAGCGGAACGGACAGATCCTCGGGCGGCGAGGGGATAGGCAACGCCGCCGCGTGCGGCATATGCCACAGCTTCGCGGCGGACGGCAGATGTATATCTCTGCTGAAAGTCCTCATGAGCAACGCCTGCGTCTTTGACTGCAAATATTGCGTCAACCGCGTCTCGAACGATGTCCGCCGCGCGACATTTTCGCCGCGTGAGCTCGCGGAGCTGACGATGAATTTTTATCGCCGCAATTATATCGAGGGGCTTTTCCTCTCGTCCGCCGTCGTCGGCAGTCCCGATTATACCTGCGAGCGTATGATTGAGACTCTGCGTATTCTGCGCGAAGAATACAGGTTCGGCGGATATATCCACGCCAAGGCGATCCCGGGCGCGGATAACGCGCTGATAACCCGTCTGGGCATGCTCGCGGACAGAATGAGCGTCAATATCGAGCTGCCGTCGAACAACAGCCTGCAAACTCTCGCGCCGGACAAAACAAAGGAGTCGATACTCCGCCCGATGGGGCTTATTACAAATAAGATAAAAGAGAGCTCGGCGGAGCTTGTCAGATATAAGCACGCGCCGCGCTTCGCCTCCGGCGGTCAGAGCACGCAATTGATAGTCGGCGCAACGCCCGACAGCGACTATCAGATAATGTCGCTCTCCGCGGCGCTCTATAAAAAATACGAGCTCAAGCGAGTGTTCTATTCGGCGTATATCCCGGTCGTCGAGAATCCGCTTCTGCCCGCGAAAACAACGGAACCGCCGCTTCTGCGCGAGCACAGACTCTATCAGGCGGATTGGCTTTTGCGCTATTACGGCTTCGATGCGAACGAACTGCTCGATGAAAAGCACCCGTTCTTAAACCCTTATGTTGACCCAAAATGCAACTGGGCGCTCAATCACATGGAGCTGTTCCCGCTCGAAATAAACCGCGCAACAAAGGAAGAACTGCTTAGGATACCAGGCGTCGGCGTGCGCAGCGTTCAAAGAATTTTGGCGGCTCGGCGTGTCTCGCCATTGAGCTTTGAAGATCTCAAAAAACTCGGCGTGGTGCTCAAACGCGCCCAGTATTTCATAACCTGCAAGGACAAACATTTGGCGGGACTCAATGTCAATCCCGACAGAGTTTTAAACTCGCTTATTTCCGAGCGGTGCCGGTCGCTTCTGCCGAATGTGCAGGGCGAGCAGCTGAGCCTGTTCGACAATATGATAACAAGAGAGGATGTAGTACAATGTCTGCACGGTTAGATGTAATATATGTATACGACGGCTCGTTCGAGGGGCTTTTGACAGCCGTTTTCGAGAGCTTCGAGAGCCGCGAGCTGCCGTGTTCTATAGTCGCGGAGGATGAGTTCGTGCCGACGCTCTTTTCTTCAAAAACCGTTGACACCGACCCGCAAAAGGCGGAAAGAGTGCGCCTCGGGCTCAAAAAAGTAGGCGCGGATGTCTGGAACACTGTGCGCCTCGGCTATCTCACTTGTCTTGAGGACAGGGGCACGCTTATCAATGATTTTGTGCATATGGCGATGCACTACGGCGCGGGCGTTCTGCGTATGCTCGCAGACGGCACCGTTTCGCGCCTGACAAAAGCCGTCCGCGCCCTCAAGCAGGAGAGCCATAAATACGCGGGCTTCGTCCGCTTCAGCATAAGCGAGGATAACACCCTGACTGCCGTAATCGAGCCGAAAAATTCCGTCCTGCCTCTGCTCGCGCCGCATTTTTGCGACCGATACCCGAACGAATCGTTTTTGATATATGACAAAACCCATTCGCAGGCGCTCGTCTGGCACAACAGAGAGAAAACGGTTATCCACCTTGACGGCTTTGAGCAGCCGCGGGCGGGGGACGAGGAGCTGTATTTCCGCGCGCTGTGGAAGCATTTTTACGACACGGTAGCCATAGAGGCTCGTTACAATCCCCGCTGCCGCATGAGCTTTATGCCAAAGCGCTATTGGAATCAGCTCCCCGAAATGGACGAAAACAATTCAATCGACGCGGCGCGTCAAATTAAGCGAATCGGCGCATAAAAAATAAGCAGGAACCTCTACGGCTCCTGCTTTTATGTTTTCAGTCCTGCGCGTGATTCGAAAGCTTTATCTCGTTGTCATCCGTGAACTCCGCTATAATTCCGTTTTCGTCAACCGTTGCGAAAATCGCGCTGTGGCTCACCATCGTCAGCGTCCATTTGATATCGGGATATATCTTCCCGAGCCTGTTTGTGATTATCGCTATCTCGGGCGAGAGCCCTCTTGCAAACTTGGGCGATGTCGAGCCGTAGTAGCCGTGGTGTCCGACCTTGAGCAGATCCACCTTATGAAGCTGCGGCAGAAGTAAGCCCTCGAGTCCGGTGGTTCTCGTTATGTCCGCGGCGAGGAATGCGCTTTTTTTGCCCTTTTCGACCATCGTTCCGACGGATTCGGCGTTTTCGCCCTGCCCGTGAAGCCGCGCGTCATCGAGTGCTGTATTGTAGAAAGTAAGCGTGAAGTCGCCGAATTTGAACGGTTCGCTCGGTATCTCGGAAGTAACAACTGTGCCCCTGTTCTGAAACGCCTTTACCGTGTCTGCATATGTCGTCTCGATGCCCCAGCCGTTGTATTCGTATTCGTGGGCAATCTCGCGGTTGACGGGCTTTATGTAGAATGTCTTTACCGTGATATCCGGGTCGTTGGCTATCGCCTCAAATGTGCCGACATGGTCGTAGTGATTGTGCGTACCGAGCGCAAATTCAAGCGTCACTTTACCTTCCACGTCGCCGGCAGCTTTTTTCAGATATTTTATAACAGCCTCTTCGCTGCCGTTGTAGCTGAGCTTCCTGCGCGGATTGCGGTCGCCCTCGCCGGAGTCGATGAGCGCGAATTTTCCGTTTGATTCTATGAGTATTGCGTCGGAGTTATAGGTGTTGAGAAAATGTATCCTGTCCGCCGTGCCGTCCGACGAAAACTGCGCCGGGGTGATTTCAAATTTATTTTGATATCTGTTACACATCGCAACGCAGATTATATCCAGCAAAAAGACCGAAAGCATTATCGCCATCATTATCCATGTCGCAATTTTTTTGATTAGCTTGTCCCTTGTCATATTCCCTCCGAAGCGCAAAAATAAAAACGCTTTTAAAAGTATATCATACTTTTTTAGTAAATGTCCATATGCAGACGCGCCAAAAAGCGCCGAATTTAATTGTATTCGGCGCTTTTTTGTGATATCATATATATATTAAGTGCAATACTAATCCTGATTTTCACCCTTGGGGTCGATAGCCTGCATTATCAGCGAGCCGAAGAGCATGACTCCCATGCTCGGGCGGATGCAGTCTATCGCGTCCTTTGCGAGATATATGCATCTCCAGTAGTCGAATCCGCGCCCCGCGAGCAGCAGCGTGCAGACGGCGAGAGTGAAGAGCAGCTCAAAAATAATAACTGCGCCGAGCAGCATCCTGCGCGAAACGGGATTTATGTAGCTTAAATTTTCTGCAATTTTTTCTTTTATGCCGCGCATATCTTCACCTCCGTTTGTTTGATTCTAACCCGGAGTGCGATTTTGCGCAATGCAAAGATTTTTACTTTTGAGGAAAGGAGAGGAAAACGAATGTCCGTCGGAATATCCACCGCCTGTTTTTATCCCGCGGCGACCGAAGAGGCTCTGCGCTGTGTCGCCGAAGCGGGGGCAAAAGTCACCGAGGTGTTTTTTAATTCGCCGTCGGAGTTGGAGCCGGATTTTCTCCGTCGCATTTCGTCTATAGCCTCTGACAGCGGCATACGCATCCGTTCGATACATCCGTTTACCTCGTTCGCCGAGGGCTATATCCTCTTCAGCCAGTATGAACGCCGCTTCGACGATTACAGGGAGTTTTACAAAAAATACTATGCCGCCGCGTCTGCGCTAGGCGCGAAAATAGTCGTGCTCCACGGCGCAAAGATGCCGGTGAATATCAGCACCGACGAATACGCCGAGCGACTAGGGTTGCTTGTCCGCGACGCACAGGAGCAGGGGATAATCCTCGCACAGGAAAATGTTGTCCATCATAACGGGCAGACGCCGGAGCTTATGAACGAGCTGAAATCACGCCTCGGTGTGAATTTTCATATGGTGCTCGACATTAAGCAGGCGTATCTCGCAGGGGTCGACCCGATAGAATTTTTCAGGGAGTTTTCCGATAATATCTGCCACATACACTTGAGCGACCACGACGAGAATCACAAGTGCATTCCGCCGTTTGACGGAAATTTCAATTTTGCCGCCCTCTTTTCGCTTATGAAAGAAAACAAATATTCCGGCGACTGCGTTATCGAGCTCTACCGCTCGGGCTTCGAGCGCATAGATCAGCTGACCGATTCGATGCGAAGACTCGAAAAGCTTGACATTTGACCGTTTTTGTGCGATAAATATTATATGTTCATCAGGGAGTGATAGCTTTGAAGTGTCCGTTCTGTGGTTTTGAAGAGAGCAAGGTCATCGACTCGCGTCCCACCGACGAGGGCGAGAGAATACGCCGCCGCCGCGAATGTATCAGCTGCGGCAAGCGTTTTACGACCTATGAGATAATCGAGACCGTACCGATAGTCGTCGTCAAAAAGGACAAATCGCGCGAGGTTTTTGACAGAAACAAGCTTTTCAACAGCATGCTCAAGGCGTGCGAAAAGCGTCCGGTCTATATGGAACAGCTCGAAAAGGCAGTCAGCGAGATTGAGGCTGTGCTCCAGAATTCGCTCGACCGCGAGGTGACAACCGTCTATATCGGCGAGCTCGCGATGGAGAAGCTCAAGAGCATCGACGAAGTCGCATATGTCCGCTTCGCCTCCGTCTATAGACAGTTCAAGGATATCAATACGTTTATGGACGAGCTCGCAAAACTGCTCAAAGAAAAATAAAAAAGCAAGGATCGCTCCGGCGGTCCTTGAATTTTTATCGCAATATAAATTTTACTTCGACTCCCTTGCGTAAAGGAAGACAGTTCGGCGTAAACCAAGACCGATGAATTGTTTTGCTTTGCTCAAAATAATATAAGTGCACGGTAGGGCAGATATCATCCGCCCGCGAAATCTGCACAAATTCGGCGGCATCTGATACAAAGTCATAACAATTCCAAATTACCAAGAATAAAATCAATTGTTTTGATTTTGCCAATAATCACATCAACCGCCGGCTCAAATTTTTTCTTCTCGTTGCCAAAGCTGTGATAAAGTGATAAAATCTAATCAACATATATTAATGGATGGGGTAAAAGTGGAGTCTGTCAAAATAAATCTGAAAAACAACTGCAAGTCGGCGGGAAAGTATCTGCTGACTTTTCTGAAATGGTTCGCTCTCGCCGCAGTCACGGGAGCCGTGGGCGGCGTGGTCGGCGCGCTGTTTCATTTGAGCGTCGAATATGTTACCGGCGTGCGCAAGGCTCATTCGTGGATAGTGTTTCTGCTGCCCGTCGGCGGACTTGTGATAGCCGGTTTGTATAAGCTTTCCGGCAAAAAAGATATCGGCACTAACGAGATACTCGATGCCGTGCGCTCACCGCAGGGCGTGCCGGCGTTGCTCGCGCCGCTGATATTTGTCTCAACTGTTATAACGCACCTCTTCGGCGGCTCCGCCGGACGAGAGGGCGCGGCTCTTCAGCTCGGCGGCAGCATCGCGGGACTGATAGGCAAAATATCTCGCCTCGATGAAAAAGATATGCATATCATGACGATGTGCGGAATGAGCGCCGTGTTCTCCGCGCTTTTCGGAACGCCGATAACCGCCGCCGTTTTCGCCCTCGGTGTTATCAGCGTCGGTGTCATTTATTATGCAGGTCTGCTCCCGTGCGTCGTGTCTGCGTTCGTCGCATATTTTATCTCGACTCTTATGGGCACCGAACCCGTCGCGTTTACCGTCTCGAATATCCCTGCATTTTCGCTCAAGAGCTGCCTGCTTACTGCTCTGCTCGCCGCAATATGCGCTCTGCTGAGCATCGGATTCTGCCTCGGCCTGCACGGTACGCATAAGCTCTTTGCAAAAATTTTCAAAAACACTTTCGTCCGCGCAGTCGTCGGCGGATTGATAATCGTCGCGCTGTCTCTTATCTGCCGAAGCGGGGACTACAACGGCGCGGGCATGGATATAGTCGAGCGCGCCATCGGCGGCAACGCAAAACCCGAGGCGTTTTTGCTCAAATTTATCTTCACCGCCGTCACCGTCGGCTCGGGATACAAGGGCGGCGAGATAGTCCCGACTTTCTTCGTCGGCGCAACCTTCGGCTGCGTCGTCGGCGGACTTATCGGGCTTGATCCCGGATTTGCCGCGGCGGTCGGACTCGTCTCGCTTTTCTGCGGCGTTGTCAACTGTCCGCTCGCTTCTATATTCCTGAGCATCGAACTCTTTGGCGCGCAGGGTATGCCGCTGTTTGCGCTCGCTGCCGCCGTGAGCTATCTGCTCTCCGGCTATTACGGACTCTACAGCAGCCAGAAAATAGTCTATTCAAAGCTCCGCGCAGAGCTTGTGAATATAAACGCAAAGTAAGTTATTGACTTTGCATCCGTTAACTGATAAGCTTATTCTAACCTATCATGGGAGGGAAAATATGGATGCATTAAAAGCGAAAAAAGGATTTATATGTGATATGGACGGTGTCATATATCACGGAGACAGACTGCTTCCGGATGTCAAAGGGTTCGTGGAGTGGTTGTATAAAGAAAACAAGTCGTTCCTGTTCCTGACGAATTCGAGCGAACGCTCGCCGCGTGAGCTTCAGCAGAAGCTTGAGAGAATGGGACTTTATGTTGACGAGAGCCATTTCTATACCAGCGCTCTCGCGACGGCAAAATTTATCAGCAGTCAGAAGCCCGGCTGCTCGGCGTATGTTATCGGCGCGCCCGGACTCGTCAACGCGCTCTATGACCAGGGTATCACAATGAACAGCATCGACCCGGATTATGTCATAGTCGGCGAGACTTCGAGCTATAACTATGAAACGGTCGTCCATGCGTCGAACCTCGTCAGAAACGGCGCAAAGCTCATCGGCACAAATACCGATCTCACGGGTCCCGTCGAGGACGGTATAGTCCCCGCGTGCCGCGCGCTCATATCACCCATAGAGATGGCGACGGGCAAGAAAGCGTATTTTGTCGGCAAGCCCAATCCGCTCATGATGCGCACGGGACTCAAGATGCTCGGCGTCCATTCGGCGGAGGCTGCCATGATAGGCGACAGAATGGACACGGATGTCATCGCGGGCATCGAAACCGGTCTTGACACAGTCCTCGTCCTTTCAGGAGTCACGAGCCTCGAGGATGTCAATCTCTATCCCTACAGACCCACATATATATTCAACGGCGTCGGCGACGTCTTTTCAGAAATATAACAAAACGGAGAGTTAAAATGCATTACGAAAACAACTGGGAATCGCTCAACAGCCGCCATGTGCCGGATTGGTTCGCGGACGCGAAGTTCGGCATATTTATCCACTGGGGTCTCTATTCCGTGCCTGCGTATACCGAAAAAGGGCAGTATGCCGAGTGGTATATGCAGCAGATACGCGACGAGAACAGCGCCGCGCGCAAGTTCCACGACAGGGTGTATGCCCCCGGAACGCGGTATGAGGACTTTGTCAGCGGTTTTAAAGCGGAGCTTTTTGATGCCGACGAGTGGGCGCAGCTCTTTGAAAAGTCCGGCGCAAAGTATATAAACCTCGTCTCGAAGCACCACGACGGCTTCTGCATGTTCAAGAGCGACTATGCGTGGAACTGGAACAGCGTCGATGTCGGACCTCACAGGGACTTTTGCGGCGAGCTGAAAGCCGCGCTCGAAAAGACGGATGTCAAGTTCGGCGTCTACCATTCGGTTTATGAGTGGTTCCATCCGCTCTATCTCAAAGATCCCGAGGAGTATGCCGTAAAGCATCTTATCCCGATGCTCAAGGAGCTTATAACAAAATATGAGCCATGGACTCTGTTCACGGACGGGGAGTGGGATCACCCGAGCTCCGTCTGGCACTCGACAGACTTCCTCCAGTGGCTCTATAACGAATCGCCTGTTAAAGATACGATAGTCCCCAACGACCGCTGGGGCACGGAGACAAGAGGTCGCTTGGGCGGCAATTTCACCACCGAATACGGCATAATCGACAACGGCAGACGCATCGAAGAAGTCGAGCTCGACCGCCCGTTCGAGGAGTGCCGCGGTATCGGCGCATCGTTCGGACTCAACCGCATCGAGGGCGTTGACGAATATCTGAGCAGCAAAGAACTTATCGAAACGCTCTGCTCGCTCGTCTCAAAGGGCGGCAACTTCCTGCTCAATATCGGCCCCGCCGCGGACGGCACTATCCCTGTTATTATGCAGGAGCGTCTGCTCGATATGGGCAAGTGGCTCAGTGTCAACGGCGACGCTATCTACGGCACGCGCATTTATACCAAAGCGCCGCAGGAGGGTACATATTACACCAGAAAGGGCGACAAAGTCTACGCGATAACGAACGCCTATCCGTTCGGCAGCCTCACGCTCGACAAGGTGGATTACAATCCGGATATAAAGGCGAAGCTTTTAGCGCATGACGCGCCCATAGCCGTCGAAAACGACAACGGCAAAGCAAAGCTCGTATTCCCGCAGATAAACCCCGACGAAATGAAGTGCGGATGGCTCTATGCCTTTGAACTCGACAAAGTGAAGTAAATAGCGATAAAATAATACACAAAAATCCCGGAACATCAATAGCGGTGTTTCGGGATTTTCTATGTAATTTTTTAGTGGATTTAGTCCGCAATTCTCTGTATTTACTCTGCACTTTTTAAATGATAATGAAAATGTTCTTGCGTTTGGCGGTTTTCCTAAACAAGTGCATTAATAAACTTTTTAGCGAAATATCAAAGTGTTAGAAAAAGTGTTAGAAAATATATACTTTCTAATCCTACGCAAAAAATAAAAAGCCTTGAAACCGTTAGATTTCAAAGCTTTTTAACTGGTCCGAGTGGCGAGACTTGAACTCACGGCCTCTTGACCCCCAGTCAAGCGCGCTACCAGCTGCGCCACACCCGGTTGTACCTAAATTCAGTTTGCTTCCCACTTGTCGGCTTTTGCTAATCGCCGCGGCGCTTCCTTCAGAAACATAGTCGCGGTACTTCGCTTGGAGCGCTCGTTCCGCTCCTTGTTTCTTCACCTCGAAGCAATGCCTTTATCCGCCACAGGCGGCGGCATTTCTCCTCGCCCAGCTGCGCCACACCCGGAAAGCTCATCAATAATACCACAAGAAAAGCGTTTTGACAAGTCTTTTTCCAAACTTTTTTTAAAACCCGGCAACTTTTTTATTTTTCTGCGCTCTCTCTTTACTTTTCCGCTTCCTCTATGCTAAAATCTAAAGGACGGAAGGAGAGTCAGATATGGCAAAAATAATCGGAACAAACATACCGAACATCCCGTGGGAGGATAAGCCCGCAGGATTTGAATACCCCGTGTGGCGTTACAGTGGCAATCCCGTTATCACCCGCGACAATCTGCATATGGCGAACAGCATTTTCAATTCCGCTGTTGTGCCTTACGGCTCGGGCTTTGCCGGAGTTTTCAGGGCGGATATCCGCTCGCGTGCCCATAAGCTCGTTGTCGGCTTCAGCAAAGACGCGATAAACTGGGAGCTTGAGAATAAATATATCTTCAACGGCTACGATCCGCGCCTGTGCGAGCTCGACGGAAAATACTATCTCTCGTGGGTCAATCTCACCCCTCACGGCACAACTATCGGCATAGCATATACAGAGGATTTCAAGAGCTGGACTCAGCTTGAGGATGCCTGCTATCCCGTTGCCCGCAACGGCGTTCTTTTCCCGCGCAAGGTGAACGGCGAGTATCTTCTGCTTATTCGCCCGTGCGACAGGGGACACACCCCTTACGGCGATATATTCATCAGTCAGTCGAAAGACCTCACTTATTGGGGTAAGCACCGCTTTGTTATGAGCCCGGTCGAGAACTGGGAAGCGACAAAGGTCGGAGCGGGTCCGACTCCTATTGAAACCGACGAGGGCTGGCTCATGTTCTATCACGGCGTGCTCACGAGCTGCAACGGCTTCACCTATAGCATGGGCGCCGCCATCCTCGATAAAGATGAGCCGTGGAAAGTGCTCCACCGCGCGGACAGCTTCCTGTTAGCTCCCCATGAGCTCTATGAATGCGTCGGCGATGTTCCGAATGTCGTGTTCCCGTGCGCCGCGCTCGCGGATGCCGAAACCGGCAGAATAGCTATCTATTACGGAGCCGCCGATACTTCGGTTGCCCTCGCGTTCACAACCGTTGATGAAACTGTGAAGTACATCAAGGATAACGACATTATAAAATAAAAATGCAGCCGTGGGATGATTCTCACGGCTGCCTCATTCCTTTCCCGAGCCTTTCGAGCGCGCGCTTTTCTATCCTGCTGACATAGGAGCGGGAAATGTTCATCATCGACGCTATCTCGCGCTGGGTAAGCGGCTCGTTGCCGTCGAGCCCGTAGCGCATGACGATTATCGCCCTTTCGCGCGGATCGGGTATGCCGATGACGAGACCGCGCAGCTTCTCGCTCTTTATTTTTAAATCAAGATCGTCTGCGATGCAGTCCGGCGTGCAGATAATATCCATTAGCGTGAGCGGGTTTCCCTCGCTGTCGCTGTCAATCGGGTCTTCGAGCGAGATGTCGTGCGCGCTCTTTTTCATCGAGCGAAAGTGCATCAGTATCTCATTTTCAACGCATTTCGCGGCGTATGTCGCAAGGCGCGTGCCCTTGTCGGGCTTGAACGAGTCTATAGCTTTTATCAGCCCGACCGTGCCTATCGAGATAAGATCGTCCTGATCCGAATATGCGGCGTAGTATTTTTTGACTATGTGTGCCACGAGCCGCAGGTTGTGCTCGATGAGTTCGCTGCGCGCCGATTTGTCGCCTGCGTGCATTTTTGCAAGAGCTTCGCGCTCCTGCGCCGCACTCAGCGGCGGGGCAAATGAGCCCGGCTGGCTCAGATGCAGGATAAAAAAGAGAAATCCGTTTGAAAATAACTGCAAAAACCAACCGAACACAGCACCGCCTCCCGTAGAATATCTATATTCGAGGTTTGCCGGAGTTTGCAAGTCCAGGCTTTTTTTGTAAATTCACTTGAAACTTCGGGACGGCTATAATATAATAATCTGTAGAAAAAGCGGGAACGGAGGTGCTCTCGTGTCGGATATCAAACTCGGCGCGCAGCTCTATACTTTACGCGATTACATACAGAATTATGAGGATGCCGAAAAGACTTTTGCTTATCTTGATTCTATCGGCATCAACACGATTCAAATTTCCGCTATCGGACCTATCGAGCCGGAGAAGGTTGCATATCTTGTTGATAAGTACAATATGGATGTCTGTGTCACGCACACTTCGTTCGACCGCATGCTCAGCGATACCGAAGTCGTTGTCAGGGAGCATAAAATGATCCACTGCGACACGCTCGGAGTCGGCTGCATGCCGGGGGAGTACAGCGGCAGCGAAGAGGGCGTGCGCGAGTTCATAAAGCTCACGGGCGAGCTTGCTAAGAAGCTCCGCGATATGGGGATGCACTTTGCCTATCATAACCACGCCTTCGAGTTCAAGAAATATAACGGCAGGCGCGTTATAGATATGCTTATCGACGACACCGATCCTGAACTGTTCGGCTTTATAATGGACACATATTGGGTTCAGTACGGCGGCGGCGATCCGGCGGATTTCATAAAGCGCCTCAGCGGCAGAATGAAGGTCTGCCACTTCAAAGATTATAAAATCAACAGCGAGAACAAGCCTGATTTTGCCGAAGTAGGCACGGGCAACCTCAATCTCGATGAGTGCTACCGCGCATGCAGGGATTCGGGCGTCGGATATATCGTTATCGAGCAGGACACCTGCGATATCGACCCGCGCGAGTCGATGGCGATAAGCTACAAGAACCTTGTTGATATAGCAAAGAGAAACAGATGATTTTTGGGAAGGAATGACAGAAGTGGAAGGAAAGATGAAGCTCCCCGTAGTTGATAGGGGATACGATATCGCGGCAACGGATTCATATATCTCGATGCTGCAGGAGGAATATAATAAAATTTACGCATGGGGTTCGGAGCTTGAAAAGCGCGCCGAAGCTCCCGCGGGCGAAGCGGCTTCTAGTGAAGAGATAGAAGCACTCAGAACGCAGAACCGCAGTTTGTATAACAACTGCGTGGCATTTGCAAAGCATATAAAGCGCCTCGAAAAGCTCAGAAACGAGCAGGGAAGATATATGATTGACGAGCTCAACGCCGCAGAGAGCAGAAAGAAAGCTCTCGAAAAGGAGATATCCGACCTTGAGGCGCAGAAGAGTCTGCTCGAAGTGAGTAATGAGTCGGCTCGCGGCCAGTCGGATGCAATAGTTACCGCCGCGCGCAGCCAGGCACAGAAGACCGTTACCGAAGCGCAGGAGCAGGCGAACGCAATAGTCGCCGAGGCGCAGAAGAAAGCCGAAACTATTCTGCGCGAGCGTATCGGCAGAATGTCCGCCGTGTGCGCCCAGCTTAACGATATGTTTGATAAGGGCGAATAAATATCGATAATAAAAATAGAATGCGGCTGTTCATCATGGGCCCAGTGCCTGCGTGATGATAACAGCCGCTTTTGTTTTTGCTACCCTGTAAAATCTTCTATCAGCTTTTGAAGTGCTTCGTCGCCCTCGACCGTTATTCCCTTGTAGACGCGCTCGGCTTCGCCGCGTGGCAGGGAAGATGTGAAAACATCGAACACCTCCTGCGGCTCGTCCTCGCCGTAGACGAACACCGCTATCCTGCCGTTGTAGTCGCGCATGATGTATTTTTCGCTCCCGTCCGGTGCGGTGTTTTCGATTATAGCCGAGACGGTCAGAAACGCCGCGGCGCAGAACGCAAGGGCAACGGCGATGCTTTTTATCGTGGTTTTCATCTTTTCTTTTCCTTTCCGCAGGCTTACTTTTTCTGCTTTCGTAGTGATTTTTGCCCCTTTCTGGTATTTTTATACGTTGTTTTATACACTGCTATTGTTTTGATTTTGCAAAATAGTGAGAATATTTGGATTTAGACTAAACTTTTTGCAAAAAGTATGCTATAATTTTTAACTGGATTGTAATGTGAAGGAGGCGCACGGATGGCAAACAGCTCCGCAAACGCATCGAAAAAGATGGGAACAGCCAAAAAATCTTCCAAAAAGAAGAATAAAAAGCCGAATAAAAAAGCCGGCAGGATAGCTCTGCTGGTCATACTCTGCGTGCTCGTTGTCGGTATGCTCACCGCGGCGATAATCGGAGGTTATGTTTTCTTCAATATCGTGTCTTTTGCCCACGGCGAGATCGCGATAAATCTTGATGACTACAAGGCGAATCAGAACCAGACCTCGTTTGTCTATGCCTATGACAGCAACAACGAGCTCGTTGAAATGGCTCAGCTCCACGGCGAGGAGAACAGAATATGGGTCGATTCCGATAAGATGCCGGAGAATCTCAAAAACGCTTTCATCTGCCTTGAGGATAAGCGCTTTAAAAAGCATCACGGCGTCGACTGGCTGCGTACCTTCGGCGCGGCTACCGGACTTTCCAGCGGCGGCGGCTCGACAATAACCCAGCAGCTCGTCAAGAACCTGACCAACGACAAGGAGGTCACGGTCGTTCGAAAGTTCAAGGAGATAGAGCGCGCTCTGAATCTTGAACAGCACTACAGCAAGGACGCTATTCTTGAAGCTTATCTCAACACCCTTTATCTCGGCAACGGATGCTACGGCGTCCAGACCGCGAGCGAGACTTATTTCGGCAAGGATGTCAGCGAGCTGAATCTCGCCGAGTGCGCGACCCTCGCGGTCATAACAAAAGCTCCGACAACGTATAACCCTCTGCTCAATCCCGAGTCGAATAAAAAGCGTCAGGAGCTTTGCCTGAAGTATATGCTCGAGGAAAAGGCGATAAGCAAAGAGGAGTACGAAGAAGCAGTTAACTATAAGCTCGTGTTCACAAACAGCGAGGGCTATGTCCCCAAGCCGGGCAAGACCAAGAACACTACCGAGGACAAGAACACCGAGAAGGAATATCAGGATTTCTATGTCGATTATGTCATCAAGACCGTCTGCAAGGATCTGATGAGCAAATACGGCTACACCTACCGCCAGGCGATGGAGAAGATAAATTACGGCGGACTCAAGATATATTCTGCTGCCAACCCCGATGTTCAGAAGGTTCTCAATACCGTATATTCAAACAGAATCGCTTTCGATAAGGAGGCAGACACCGCCGAGCATCCCGCCGCTCAGTCTGCTGCAACCGTCATGGACTATGAGGGCAGAATCGTCGGCATAGTCGGACAGGCGGGCGAAAAGAACGGCAACCTCTGCCTCAACAGAGCGTCCGAGTCCCCGAGACAGCCCGGTTCGTCCATAAAGCCCCTTTCGACCTATTCTCTCGCGCTCGAGAAGAATTATGTCAACTGGTCGAGCATGATTCTTGACTATTCAATCTATCAAAACGGCAAGCTCTGGCCGCAGAATGCGGACGGCACAAACGGAAGCAAGAAAGAGATAACCGTCCAGTATGCTATCCAGAAGTCGTTCAATACCGTGCCCGTCAGAATAATTACGGAGATGCTCGGAGTCAACGAAGCCTATAACTTCATGAAAAAGACGTTCCATCTGACAACTCTTGATGATTCTGCGGATGCGAATATTGCGCCCCTTGCAACTGGCGCTCTGACAAACGGCGTCACTACTGTCGAAATGGCGGCGGCATATGCTGTGTTCGGCAACAACGGCTATTACTACGAGCCCTATTGCTATTATAAAGTCACAAATGCCACGGGTACGGAAGTCCTGCTCGAAACGAAGTCCGAGCCCGAGAGAGTTCTCAGCGAGGATACCGCAGAGGTCATGCGCGAACTGCTCAAGACCGTCCCGGCAAGAGATTTCCGCAAGAGCAAGAATCTCGGCAAGTTCGAGCTGATGAGCAAGACCGGTACCACGAGTGATACCAAGGACAGCTGGATAGCCGGCGGCACGCCTTACTATGTCTGCGCAGTCTGGCTCGGCTACGATAAGCCCAAGGTCATTCCGTTCAGATACAGTGCTTCCGGACGAGTCTATATCGAACTGCTCGACCGCATCCACGCGAACCTGCCCGTCAAGGAGTTCCCCAAGACCGGCAAGGTCGAGGAGAAGGACTACTGCAAGAAGACCGGACTTCTCGCTTCGCCCTCGTGCAAGGAGACTGCAAAGGGATATTATAAGAAGTCTGCAATGCCCGCCGAGTGTACCGCATGCGGCGGCGGATCCGTCAGCGAGGTCGTCAGCGGAGTCGGCGAGGCGGTCAGCAATATTATCGATTCCATCCTTCCGACAAGCCCGCGTTCGGACGATTAAACTCAACCTGCGGCGAAAAAATATATAAACGGCCGCACCCGATAACGGTGCGGCTAATTTTTTAATTAAGAGGTATTTTATGATTATCCTGTCGGTAGATTACGGAGATACGCGAACGGGCATAGCCGTCTGCGACAAGACCGAATTTTTGGCGTCTCCAGTGACCGTTATAACGGAAAAAGAATCCGAACCGCTGATAGAAAAGATAACAGAGATAGCCAAAGAGAAAAAGGCGGAGCTGATAGTTGTCGGTCTGCCCGTCAATATGGACGGCACCCACGGCGAACGCGCTCAGCGCTGCGAGGATTTTGCGGCGGCTCTGACTGAGTTTTCGGGCGTAGAGACTGTGATGCGCGACGAACGCCTGACAACTGTCTCAGCGCATAACGCCCTGAATGTCACGAACACGCGCGGCAAGAAGCGCAAGGCAGTTGTCGATGCCGTCAGCGCCGTGATGATTCTCCAGGATTATCTCGACTATCGGCGCATCAATCACCTTTCCTGAACAGCTCTTTTATGCCCATGAGCAGCAGAAACCCGCCGAAGATTTTCCCGGGAATATTGCTGTTCATGTGCGATACCGCGAGACTGCCGAGCAAAACTCCCGGCAGACCGCCTGCGGCAAAGAGCAGAACGCTTTTCCAGTCGATGAGCTTTTTGAATGAATAAACTATGCTCGAAAGCACCGCGCAGGGGATAAAAAATAATAGATTTATGCCCTGTGCCTTGAGCTGCGGCATACCGAGTGCGAGCACGAGATAGAGCACCAGCACCCCGCCTCCGCCGAGCCCGAGACTGCCGGCGAGACCCGAGAGAAAAGCTGCCAGTATCGTTTTCATCGCATCAGCATCCTCACTCCCGCCCAAAGCATGAAAAGGGCAAAAATCTTGCCAAGTATTTTCGTCGGTATCTTCGGCAGAATGAAAGAACCGAGAACGCTTCCTATAAGCCCCGTCGGGAGATAGGGGAGCGCATCGCCGAAGGTTACTTTCCCTGTGTAAATATATATTCCCGCGCTCGCCGCGGTCAGCAGCATAATGAGCGCCACCGCGTTTGCCTGCGCTCTGTTTTGCTCCATTCCGCTTTTTCTGAGCATCGGCACGGCGATCATTCCGCCGCCGGCTCCGAGCGCGGAGTTGACCGTACCGATGGCGAGACCGCCGATAATCTTTGTTATTCCTTTCATTTTCTCAGCTCCTTTTTTCTATTTTGCCCGCCGCTGTTCTAATAATGCCGCGACTCTCCGCATATTCTTTTGTGGGGGTGTCGGTATGGTGATAAATTTCAAAAAGCGTTCAAGGCTCGTCGTTCTCGGTGTCGCGGCGGCTGTTGTAATAATGATTATATGCTTCGTGATGATATCCTCGCGCGGCTCCGGATATGCGCACAGGACCTCTTCAAATGCGCTCCGCACCGTGACAATTATCGTTGACGCAGGTCACGGCGGCATGGACGGCGGCGCGACTGCGGCGGACGGAACGGTCGAAAAAGATATAAATCTGTCCATAGCCCTGAAGCTGCGCGATATGCTCGATACAGCGGGCTACAATGTCATCATGACTCGCGAAACGGACGACGATATAGCCGACGACTCCGCAAAAACCGTGCGTCAGCAAAAAGTCTCGGATATAAAAAACAGAATGAAAATCATCGAACAGACGCCCGACGCCCTGTTCGTGAGCATACATCAGAACCACTACGGCGGTCCGTCATACAGCGGCGCGCAGGTGTTCTATTCAAAAAACAATCCGGAGAGCGAGAAGCTGGCAAAGGCAATTCAACAGGATATCCGCTCGCTTATCCAGCCTCAGAATCAGCGCGCCGTCAAGCGCACGGGCACTGAGATATATCTGCTCTATCATGCGCAGTCTCCGGCGGTTATGGTCGAGTGCGGCTTTCTCTCGAACGCCGCCGAGACGCTGAAACTAAAAGACGATAATTATCAGAACGCCATGGCTTTTTCGGTCATGTGCGGTATAACAGACTATTTAAAACAAGACGAAAAACTGACGGAGGTAACATAAAATGGCAGGCAAGGCAAAATCGGTCTATATCTGTTCTGAATGCGGCTATGAAAGCCCGAAATGGTTCGGCTGCTGCCCGGGCTGCGGCGAGTGGAACACCATGAACGAGGAGATAAAAGCGCCCGCCGCTCCGGCGTCCAGGAGCGGCGCGAGCGCGCGCAGCGTCAAGACATATGCTCTCAGCGAGATAACCGCCGATGAGGAGATACGCTATCAGACAGGGCTCACCGAGCTCGACCGCGTCCTCGGCGGCGGAATAGTCAAAGGTTCGCTGGTGCTCCTGAGCGGCGACCCCGGCATAGGCAAATCGACGATTCTTCTTCAGATATGCCAGTATATCGGCAAGGATCTCGATATTCTCTATGTCTCGGGCGAGGAGTCGGTCTATCAGATAAAGCTCCGCGCGGACAGGCTCGGGGTCACAAGCCCGACCCTAACTCTCATGAGCCAGACCGACGTTCAGGCTATATGCGAGTATATAAATATCAACAAGCCCGGGCTCGTTATCATCGACTCCATACAGACTATGGTCATAAGTGACCTCAGCTCATCTGCGGGCAGTGTCACGCAGGTGCGCGAATCGACTTCGATGTTCATGCGCACCGCGAAGAACAGCAATATTCCGATTATAGTCGTCGGTCATGTCAACAAGGACGGCAACATCGCGGGACCCAAGGTGCTCGAACATATAGTTGATGCGGTGCTCTATTTCGAGGGCGACCGCAATATGTCTTACAGAATCCTCCGTGCCGTCAAGAACCGCTACGGCTCGACGAATGAGATAGGCGTTTTCGAGATGCTCGACAGCGGACTTTCTCAGGTCGAGAATCCGTCCCTTATGCTAATTTCAGGCAGACCGAAGAACACTTCGGGCACCTGCATCGCCTGCGCTATGGAGGGTACCCGCCCGATACTCGCCGAGGTTCAGGCTCTTGTCAGCGCGTCGAGCTTCGGCAATCCCCGCCGTATGGCGACCGGCTTTGATTACAGCCGCATGGCTATGCTCTTAGCCGTCCTCGAAAAGCGGGCGGGCTATTTCTTCGGCAATATGGATGCATATATAAATGTCATCGGCGGACTCAAGCTCGATGAACCCGCGACCGACCTCTCCGTCGCGCTTGCGCTTATTTCGAGCCTCAAGGATGTCCCGATAAGAGACGATGTGCTCGCTTTCGGCGAGATAGGTCTCGGCGGCGAGATTCGCTCCGTCAACCACTGCGAACAGCGCATAAAAGAGGCGGCTCGGCTCGGCTTCAAGACCTGCATTATCCCGCGCCATAATTTCAAATCCGTGCCGGACAAGCTCAAAAAGGAGATAGAGGTCATCGGCGTCAAGAATGTCTATGAGGCGTTCGCGAACTGCGTTGACTGATGAATTTTATGCCCCCTATAGAATCGCCGAACCTGCCGAAGAGGGGAATCACCCTCGCCGCTGTAAGCGTCGGCGCAGAAAAAGCAAAAGAATATCTTCGCTCGCGCGGTATCAGTGTTTTTGATATCCTGCCGTGTGCCGCGATAACCGACGGCACCGCCGCCCACGCCGATTTGCACTTATTGCATCTCGGCGGGCGAAAAATCATATTGAGCCGAGAGCAGTGTAACAACGCGGAAAAGCTTATTGAAATGGGCTTTGATGTGCAGGTTCTCGACACTCCGCTCGGCGATAAATATCCAGCCGATGTGCCGCTCAATGCTGCGCTTTTCGGCAATTATGCGATACTCAATCCCAAAACCGTCTGCAAAAACATCGATTTTTCCGGGCGTAGTTTAATACCCGTGCGCCAGGGCTACACAAAATGCTCGGTAGTGCCGGTGACTGAAAGCGCGATAATTACCGATGATGTGTCAATAGCCTCGGCGGCCGAAAAAAACGGACTTGCTGTACTGCTCGTCTCAAAGGGCGATGTCGCCCTGCCCGGGCGCGAATATGGCTTTATCGGCGGCTGCTGCGGGCTCATTGCGCCCGATACAATGCTATTCAACGGCTCGCTTTCGTTTCATAGGGACGGCGAAAAAATCAGAGCCTTTCTCTCTTCGTTCGGCGTGCGTGCGGAGGAGGCAGGGGACTTTCAATTAACCGATATCGGCTCAATACTTCCGCTCGCGGAGAGATAAACCGAAAATCTTTTTGAAAATTATATTTTATTCCAAAATCCGATTTTTATTATTTGCCTTTGTGCTATCATATTTCGGAAAACTTCAGTGGAGTGATAACAACGAAAAAAGGACAGCTTAAAGGCGGCATCTTTCTCATTCTCGCCGCTGTTATATGGGGATTGTCGTTTGTGGCTCAGAGCGAGGGACTTGAAGTAATCGGAACTCTGACCTTCAACGGCATAAGAATGATTATGGGCGGCACGGTGCTCCTGCCGGTCATTGCGATAATGTCGGGAGTTCAAAAATCAAAAAACAAAAAGCTCGGCTCGGCTGAACAGAAAACGCCAGAAGAAAAGAAAAAAGACAGAAAAAATCTTATTGTCGGCGGACTTGTCTGCGGAACGGTGCTTTGCGTGGCGAGCAATCTTCAGCAGGCGGCGTTCGGCTATACAACGGTCGGCAAGGTCGGCTTCATAACCGCGCTCTATATGCTTCTCGTACCGATAATCAGCCTCGTTTTCTTCAAAAAGCGCGTCAGTCTTCCTGTGTGGATAGGCGTCGGACTCGGCGTTGTCGGACTTTATCTGCTGTGTGCGGGCGGCAAGGCGACTTTCGGCAAGGGCGAATTGCTCGCTCTCGCGTGCTCGGTCGGCTTTGCGATACATATTCTTGTTATCGACAAATATTCGGCTATAGTCGACGGAGTCAAGCTCTCGTGCGCGCAGTTCTTTGTCTCGGGTATAATTTCCGTCGTTCTTATGTTTATCTTCGAAAAGCCGAGTATCCACGCCATAATGAGCGCCGCGCCCTATCTGCTCTACACAGGTATTTTGTCCTGCGGAGTGGCGTTCACTTTCCAGACCCTCGGCCAGCGCGATTCCGACCCCACGGTCGCTTCGCTCCTGCTGTGCCTTGAATCTGTGTTCGCTGTTATATTCGCATGGGTGCTGATAGATCAAAAAATGTCGGTAAGGGAGCTCAGCGGCTGCATCATCATGTTCGTCGCAATAGTCCTCGCCCAGCTTCCCGCAGATGTGTTCAAGAAAAAGCAAAGGGCGTAACAAATCATAATTTTATCCGGCAGACTGTGTGTTATCGCATGGTCTGTCTTTTTCTATACCTATTGATGTCGTTGACAAAAAGCCAATATATGGTGTATAATTAAATATGTATGATACAAAATAATGCGTAGCATTTGATTTACGGGGGACAGCTAAATGGCGAATAAGGCAACCTACAATCAGGAGAGCATAGAGGTGCTCAAGGGCGCCGACCGCGTGCGCAAAAGACCTGCGGTCATCTTCGGCTCCGACGGCATAGAGGGCTGCGAGCACTCTGTGTTCGAGATCATCTCGAACTCTGTTGACGAGGCGCGTGAGGGCTTCGGTAATACAATAACCGTTACCCGATTTGAGGACAAGTCCGTTGAGGTTCAGGATCATGGACGCGGAATACCCGTTGAGTATAACCAGAAAGAAAAGGAATATAACTGGAAGCTGACTTTCTGCGAGCTGTATGCCGGCGGTAAGTATAAGACAAACGACGGCGGCAGCTATCAGTATTCTCTCGGCACAAACGGACTCGGTCTTTGCGCCACTCAGTATGCCTCGGAATATATGGAGGCGGAGATACATTCAAATGGCTTTTGCTATCATCTGAATTTCAAGGGCGGCAAGCCCGTCGGTGATATGATAAAGGAGCCGTATAATAAAAAAGACACCGGCACACGCATAAAGTGGCGCCCGGATCTCAAAGTTTTCACCGATATCAACATACCACTCGAGTATTTTCAGGATATGATGCGCCGCCAAGCGATAGTCAACGCGGGCGTCAAATTCGTGCTCAAAAATCAGAACGGCTCAAAGTTCGATACTTTTGAATATTTCTACGAAAACGGTATCGCCGACCATGTCCGCGAGGTCGTCGGCTCAAACGGACTTTCTTCCATTTGCACATGGAGCGGCGAGCGCGTCGGCCGCGACAGAGCGGATCAGCCCGACTATACTTTGAAGATAAACGCCGCGCTCTGCTTCTCGAACAAAGTTCAGCTCAAGGAGTTCTATCACAACTCGAGCTACCTTGAACACGGCGGCGCACCGGATAAAGCTGTACGCTCCGCTTTCGTGTCGCAGATAGACGCTTATATAAAAAAGAGCGGAAAATATCTCAAATCCGATTCAAAGATAAATTTTCAGGATATTGAAGACTGCCTTGTACTTGTCATCTCGTCATTCTCGACCATAGCTTCATATGAGAACCAGACGAAAAAAGCTATCACGAACAAGTTCATTCAGGAGGCAATGACCGAGTTCTTCAAGCATCAGCTCGAGGTGTATTTCATTGAAAACAAGCTCGATGCGGACAAGATATGCGATCAGGTGCTCGTCAATATGCGTGCGCGTGTCCGTGCGGAGACGACGAAACTCAATATAAAGGGCAAGCTCCAGTCGAGCAACGATATGGGCAGCCGCGTGCAGAAATTCGTTGACTGTCGCAGCAAGGATGTCTCCGAGCGCGAGCTGTTCATAGTGGAGGGCGACTCGGCTCTCGGCGCCTGTAAGCAGGCGCGTGACTCGTCTTTCCAGGCGATAATCCCCGTGCGCGGAAAGATACTCAACTGCCTCAAGGCGGAATATAACAAAATATTTGCAAACGATATCATAACCGACCTCATAAAAGTTCTTGGCTGCGGAGTCGAGGTCAAGTCGAAGTCGATGAAAGACATGGTCGCGTTCAATATTGATCAGCTGCGCTGGAGCAAGGTCATAATCTGCACCGATGCCGACGTTGACGGATTCCAGATACGCACGCTTATCCTCGCGATGATCTATCGCCTCATGCCCACGCTTATTGAAAAGGGCAAGGTGTATATCGCGGAGTCGCCGCTCTATGAGATAAACTCAAAGGACGAGACATGGTTTGCCTATAACGAGCAGGAGAAGCAGGATATCCTTTCCCAGCTTGAAAACAGCAAGTTCACCATCCAGCGCTCGAAAGGACTCGGTGAAAACGATGCGGACATGATGTCGCTGACGACGATGAATCCCGCGACCCGCCGTCTTATCCGCGTTGACCCGACCGACGCCCAGAAAACTGCCGAGATATTTGATCTCTGGCTCGGCGACAATCTCGCCGGCAGAAAAGAGCATATCGCACGCGACGGCGCGGCATATATCGACATGGCGGATGTTTCGTAACAGCTTAACTATTGAAAGGATTTTGATATAAATGGCGGGAAAAAGAGGCAAAAAAGAACCCCCGAAAAATGAAATCGATCCGCTCAAGAGCGGAGTTCATATCATCGGCGCGGGCGAAGTTGTCGAACAGCCGATAACCGATACCATTGAAACGAACTATTTCCCTTATGCGATGAGCGTCATCATGTCGCGTGCTATCCCGGAGATAGACGGCTTCAAGCCCTCGCACAGAAAGATACTCTATACAATGTACAAAATGGGTCTGCTCACCGGTGCGCGCTCAAAGTCGGCTAATATCGTCGGACGCACCATGCAGCTGAACCCCCACGGCGACGCCGCCATATACGAGACTATGGTCAGGCTCTCACGCGGCTATGAAGCGCTGCTGCACCCGTATGTAGATTCAAAGGGTAACTTCGGTAAGGCGTATTCGCGCGATATGATGTGGGCAGCTTCGAGATACACTGAGGCCAAGCTTGACCCGATAAGCGCGGAGCTCTTCAGGGATATTGACAAGGATACGGTCGATTTTGTCGATAACTACGACAACACCATGAAAGAGCCGACCCTTCTGCCGGTCACTTTCCCGAGCGTGCTCGTCAATAATAACACCGGTATAGCCGTCGGCATGGCGAGCTCCATATGCTCATTTAACCTCGAAGAGGTCTGCCGCACGACTATCGAGCTTATCAGAAACCCCGACCACTGCGTTGCGGATACCCTCAAAGCACCCGACTTTGCGGGCGGCGCGAAGATACTCTATGACCGCGCGAAGATTGAGGAGATTTATCGTACAGGCCGCGGCTCGTTCAAGCTCTACGCCAAATATACTTATGACAAGTCGAACAACTGCATTGATATAACGGAAATTCCGATGACCTCGACCGCAACGAGCGAGTCTATAATAGAAAAGGTTATCGACAGAGTCAAGGCAGGTGCGATAAGAGAAATAAGCGATATCCGCGACGAGACGGACAAGAGCGGTCTTAAAATAACCATAGACTTAAAGAGGGGAACAGACCCCGACAAGCTCATGCAGAAGCTCTACAGGCTCACTCCGCTCTCGGATTCGTTCGCCTGCAACTTCAATGTCCTGATTGCCGGTTCGCCCCGCGTCATGGGCGTCAAAGAGCTGCTCAACGAGTGGATTGCGTTCCGTATGGAGTGCGTCAGACGCAGAACCTACTTCGACCTCAAAAAAGCTAAGGACAAGCTGCATCTGCTGCGCGGACTTGAAAAAATCCTCCTCGATATCGACAAGGCGATAAAGATCGTCAGAAATACCGAAGAGGAGGCGGAGGTCGTCCCGAACCTCATGATAGGCTTCGGAATCGACCGCATCCAGGCGGAGTATGTCGCGGAGATAAAGCTTCGTCATTTGAACCGCGAATATATCTTAAAGCGCACGCAGGATATCGAAGATCTCGAAAAGCTCATTGCCGATCTTGAAGATATCCTCGCAAAGCGCGGCAGAGTCGGCGCGATAATTATCAGCGAGCTTGAGGAAGTTATCAAGAAATACGGCAAGCCGAGAAAGACGGAAATTATCTACGCCTCCGATATCGCAGAGGAGGAAGAGGAGGAGCAGATACCCGATTATCCCGTGACGCTCTTCTTCTCGAAGCAGGGCTATTTCAAGAAGATAACCCCGCAGTCTCTGCGCATGAGCAGCGAGCAGAAGTTCAAGGAGGGCGATGAGCTCGCCCAGACCGTGGTCACGGATAACGCGAAAGAGCTTCTCTTCTTCACGAACCGCTGCCAGGTCTACAAGGCTCGCGTCAATGATTTCAAGGAGACAAAGGCGAGCGCACTCGGCGATTATGTGGCTAGCACACTCGGCATGGACGAGGGCGAGACGGCGGTCTATATGGTCGTGACCTCGGACTATTCGGGTCATATGCTCTTCTTCTTTGAAAACGGAAAGGCGGCGAAGGTCGAGCTTTCCGCCTATCAGACGAAGACGAACCGCAAGAAGCTCATAAAAGCTTATTCCGACAAATCGCCCGCCGCGACGATGCTCCATATCGAGAGCGATGTCGAGCTTGTTATAATCTCTTCCGCGGGCAGACACCTTCTGATAAACACCGGCGCAATCTCGCCCAAGACTACCAAGGACACTCAGGGAGTCGGCGTTATGAGCCTCAAAAAGGGTCAGAAAGTTATGACCGTCCGCGCGTATAAAGAAGGGGAGTTCGCCAAGGCGTACAGATATAAGACAAAGAACCTGCCTGCCGCCGGAGCGCTGCTGAGCGCGGAGGACAAGGGCGAACAGCTTGAGCTTGGAATATAAAAAAGACCGTCTGCAAGGCTTCCCCGCAAAACGGTCGGCGGGAAAAGCCCTGCAAACGCATTGACTTCGGACTCTTGCCGCTGAGAGTAGTTTGCTCAGCTGCGTGCTGATAATACATCTTTCGGAAGGAAAATTTCTCCGTTCGGCAAAAGTTTTTGTAAAAACTATTGAAATGTGTCAAAGTATATGCTAAAATATCTTAGCAATTTGTGTTTGGAGGTTAACTTCATGGCAGTACATGAGATTATATTGGGCATAGTCCTCATTCTTCTTTCGGTCGCTATTATTGTTCTCGTCCTTCTTCAGGAGGGTAAGTCCGCCGGCCTTTCCGGCGCTATCGCAGGCGGCGCAGAGACTTTCTTCGGCAAGAACAAGAGCAGGACTATGGAGTCGAAGCTTGTGCTTATCACGAAGATCATCGCTATCTCTTTCTTCGTTCTCGCACTCGTTGCAACCCTGCTTCTTCTCTTCCTTTAATACATGACAAGTAATATCTGAAAGCTGAACTTATGCGATCCTTTGGGGTCGCATTTTTTCATGCATATAAAAACCGCCACGGGCTTCACAGATTTTCCGTGAAGCCCGTGGCTATGTGTGTTTAAGGGAGTTTTTATATTTAACCGAGATTCAGTTCGACGCGCCCTTTCGGGATATACATTATCGTTCTGCAGCCGTTGGCACGTCTGAACTCGGCAACATATCCGCCCGTGAGGTCGAATCTGTAGCCGTAGGCGTTTTCGGCGAGTGCGTTTATCGTTGCGCCGTCGGTGAATTCCCTTGAATTTTTCGGCATGTAGTCGCCGCTCGTGTATGTGCTTATCTGTTCTCCGGTCTCGCGGTCGGTTTCCGGCTTTGATTTGCCGTTGTCCCAGAAAGCGTTGAATATCGGCGTGGTGTATTCAAGCGCGTCGACGGTGAGCTTGCCTATGTCCGCCACTCTGACGGCGACTATAGGCGATTCGTCAACGAGCAGGTCATAGAGCCCGTGGGCTTTGAGATATTCGACGGTGTTCGTCATTTCCTCGGTTATCGGAATAACGGACTTGAACTTGCCGAAATCTCCGTATTCCGAGCCGTTGGTCATCATCTCGCCGTAGTTGCCTGTCTTCCAAGCCTTTCTTATCGCATCTTCCGGCGTTTCGGTGTCCCCATTGACTGTATCGGGCGAGTAGATTTGAGTTACCGCTTCCATTTCCGCCTTGATACCGTCACGGTACAGAGCCGCCGCGCCGAGCCATTTCGAGTCGGAGCAGAGTATTCTGTCCGCGCCCAGAGCGGCTATGTCGTTATATATCGCGCGGGCGAGTCCGCGTGTAAATTTTTGGTCAACGACGGTCTTTTTGTCCATCTGTCCCGAGAAGAGAACGGGGAATACTTTTTCGCTGTTTATGTTCAACAGCTCGTTTTTGATTTTGTTGTTCCAGTTCTCGGTGTTCTCTATTGAATAGAGCGAGAGATAGTCGCCAAGCCTGACTGTCTGATATTCTCTTATTATCTCGCGTCCGTTCTTGAGCTTGTATTTTATAATAACAGTGCTGCGCACGGCTCTTTCGGAATAATCCTCGCTGCTTGAAACAACTTTTCTGCCCGAGGCGATGAGCCTTTTGTGCAGCTCGCGCACGGCGTTAATGTCGCTTTCGCTTTTGAATCCGTCGATAATTATGCGCCTTTCGTCGGCGTTGCTGCGATAGTAGCAGCCGCTGTTTATGCCAACCGGGTTTCCGTCCTCGTCGAAGGCGAGATAGTAGCCGGAGTTTGCGTTGAATTTGAGCTCGTCTGCTCTTGTGCGGTAGCTTCCGAGAAGTATGTCCGGAGCGGATACCGATGCGCTCTCGATGCTGTCGGTATCAGGCACGCGGCTGCTGTAACCGAAGAACCCGGTGTAGAGCGAGAGCATAACGGCGACCGCGAGAGCCACATGGACAAGCCCGTATTTACAATCCTTTTTGAGTGCCTTAAAGCTGAGATTGAGCATAATATCGAAAACCACGAATATAACAGCGCTCAAAAGCACGGTTGTTATGCCCGTTATAAGATATTGCTTGTCGGTGATTTGCGAAAAATAAAAATTAACGGCGACGATAGTCGAGCCTGCGGAAACAGAGAGCATGGCGGTCAGCAAAAAGTTTAAAGCCTTGCTCCTGCCGCTGAAGCCGCATATCTCCACCTTCCTGCGCTTTAGCATCAAAAGCCCGAAAACGAACAGCAGGGCGGTCAGTATCGCCCAGAGTATATAGGGCTCAAGAGACGGCGTGCTCCAGCTTTTCAGCTCGTCTGCGGTGATTTTAGAGAACCCGTCGGCCGAGACCAACGAGCCCGAGCGGATGAATACGTCGTTGTTGAGCGAGAGCAGATTTAGACGCGACAGCACGCGCCCGAAAGGGGAGAGAGCCATGCTGATATCCTGGTTGTGACTCGCCGACGGATAGAGTGCGTAGTTTGAATTGTGCGGTGCGCCGAAGAGCAGCTTCGGTACAGTGTTATTGAGAAAATATACAGCAGCGCTCGGAAACGCTATGAATGCGAGCGAGAACAGTACCGATTCGCCTGCGGTTCCCACGCAGACGGAGACTGCCGCCGCAACAGAGAATCCCGCAAGCACCGTTACGGTCATGTGAACGGCGTAAAACAGCAGCGTGCGCCAGAGCATGACGGACGAGCCGAAGTAGATAAGGTTCAGCATTGCCGAAAAGGCGAGCGGGAGAAGCACGGCCGCTTCGAGCATGACCGCTCCCGCCAGCCAGTGCGCCGAAAACAGACCCGCGCGGCTGATGCCGAGACTGAAATATATGTTGTTCTTCGCCCTGCTTGAGACGAATCTGAAAAGCATTATACCCAGCGCGGCGGAGAGAACAACGACTGCCGCCGTGTAAAAATAGAGAATATCCGTCAGCATATAGTTGTCAGATCCGCCGATTATTAAAAATTTTCCGGATTCGCGCAGAAGCTCCAACGTCGCCGAGCCGCCGCTCTTCAGCGCCGTAAGCTGTCTTATCTTGTCGCTGCCGAAAAAGCTTCTGAGGTAGAGCACCAAGCTCATTACAAAGACCGCGAGCGGAAAAGCAAAGTTCTTTCTCATCGCGTGTGCGACCGTGAAGCCAAACGGATTTTTAAAGCCGTCTTTTGTTCTGTTCACCCTTTCTCCCTCCGATGCTGCTCAGTTCGGCGGCCGCACCGTTTCAGCGCAGCCGCCGATTTGATTTTATTTGCCCGTGCCGAGATTCAGCTCGATGCGTCCTTTCGGAACATACATTATCGTAAGGCAACCGTTCGCGCGCTTGAATTCGACAAGATATCCGCCCGTGAGGTCGAAGCGGTAGCCGTAGGCGTTGGCGGCGAGCTTTTCGAGCGTCGCCTTGTCGGTGACGATCATTGAATCCTTCGGCATGAAGTCGCCGCTGGTGTAGCTGCTAACTTCATATTCATAGCCGTCAGAGTCCTTCTTTGAATATGGCTTTGACTTTCCGTCGTCCCAGAACGAGTTGAAAATCGGGCTGGAATAGGCGAAACCGTATCTCATATCGTCTGAGGATGTGGCTTTGCCCATGTCTGCTATTCTTGCGCTGACTATCGGCGACTCGTCGCTGAGCTTTTCATAGAGTCCGTGAGCTTTGAGGAAGCTTATCGTGTTTGTCATTTCTTCGGTTATCGGAACTACCGAAAAACCACAGCTGAGCGCGAGATGTCTGCTTGCCGGATCATGGGACGAAAGTGCGTCAACAATTTCCTGGCGCGGTATAACTTCTTCTTCAACGGTTTCGTCTGTCACTGAAGTTGCATTGACATATTCGGATGACTCATACATCGAGTAATCTTCTCCCTGACTCTTGACACAGAATGCAACCGAGCCGAGGTATTTGGCGTTGCTTGTCAGGAACTTGTCGGAGCTAAGCGTGGTTATATCGTTGTATATCGCGCGCGCAAGACCTGCCGTCAGCTCTTCGTCAACAGCTATCTGGTTGTCCATCTGAGCAGAGAAAACTATCGGGATGATGTTTTCCGAGTCGATGTTGAGCAGTTCGTCTTTTATCTTGTTGTTCCAGTTCTTGGTGTCTTCGAGAGTATAGAGTGTCGGATAGTTTGTCAGCGGAACATATTCATAGACTCTGACAAGCTCGCGTCCGTTCTTGAGCTTGTATCTTATAACAACGCTCTGGCAGGTTATTCTCTTTGAATAGTTGTCGGAGTTTGTGTTGACTCTGTGGATATTTCCGGCTTTTATCATGGCCTTGTGTATTTCACGCACGGTGTTTATATCATCTTTGTCTTTGAAGTTTTCGATGAGGGAAACCGAGCGGTGGTTGCTGACATAGTAGTAATCTGAGTATACATCGGAATAATATCTGTCCGTACTGTAGCTGTTGCCAAGCTCACGCCCGAGCTTGTAGCTGCCCATCAGCGCGTTGGGGGCGGAGATAGATACACTGTCAATATCCTGAATATCCGGCACGCGGCTGCTGTAGCCGAAGAATCCGGTGTAGAGCGAGAGCAGGAACGCCGCCATGAGCCCGGCGTGGACGAGACCTATCTTCCAGTCCTTTTTTATGGCTTTAAAGCTCAGGTGGAGAATAATGTCGAATATCAGGAAGATTATGACGCTGATTATCATCAGCCCGACTATAATCATCCAGGTTGTTATCTGCGGTATTTCGGAAGTCACGAAGTACAGCACCAGCGAGGCCACTCCGAAAGAGGCAATCATGCAGAGTACGAAGTTGAGAACGGTGCTTCTTCCGGGGAATCCGCATATCTCGGCTTTTCTGCGCTTGAACATGAACAGACCGAACACGAAGAACGCGGCGATGAGAACTGCCCAGAGAATATAGGGAGTCAGCGATGGCGCGGCCCATTTCTTTGCCGCCTCTTTTGTCATAGCTTCAACGGAAGCCGAGTTAATAAAAGAGCTTCTATTGAGCATGAGCAGATTTATGTGACTGATGATGCGCCCGAACATGGTGGAGTCTGTTATGTCGAAGTGCAGCTCCCCGTAGCTTGACGCAGCAGGATATATGCCATAGTAAGTTATGGCGGGTGCGCCGTTGAGAATTGCGGGAACGCCGTAGTTCACGCACATTGTTACAACGCTTGGGAACGCCGCGAGAACGGCTGAGAAGCCAAGCGATTCAACAACCGTACCCACGCAGCTCGAGACCGCCGCCGATATTGTAAGACCGGCGAGCACACATATCACGTTGTGCACCGCATAGAACAGGAAGGTTCGCCAGAGCATGACGGACGAGCCGAAATAGTGGAGGTTGAGCCCGAGCGAAACAGCGAGCGGGACGAGTACCGCCGCGAGCATCATGAACACGCCCGCAAGAAGACGCGCGGTGTAGAGGTCGGCGCGCTTTATGCCGAGGCTGTAATAGACGTTGACGGTCTTTTTATTGGTAACGAATCTGAACAGCAAAACGCCGACTAACAGCGATATCACAACGAGCAGAGCGGGGTAGAACGAGATGAGCGGTTCATATGCCGCGCGCTCCGAGTCGAAGATAAAGACCTCGTACGCTTCGCGCATTAACTTCATAACGTCCTGACCGGTGATAGCGGCCTTGTTCTTTGCTTCTCTCAATACATCCCAGCAGAAGCCGGTGAGATAGAAAAACATGCTCACTGCAAATGTCAGCAGCGGGAGAATGAAGTTCTTTTTCATCGCGTGCGCGACGGAGAACCAGAAAGTGTTCTTATATTTTTTCTTCATCTGTTCCACCTCATTTCTTCTCTTCGGTCTTGCCGAAGATGTCCTTGAAGTCGTAGTCGCTGCCCTCCATCTCCTCGAGGAAGATCTCTTCGAGCGTGAGCGGGAATTTTTCGATCATCAGCGGTTTCATATCCTGAAGCTTCTTCTCGTTTTCGTCCATGTCGCCGTTGGCGCTCAGAGTGATTATCTTTCCGTCCTTCGAGAAGTGCTTGATGTCGAGCGCCTTGAAGTCGCTCTCTTCGAGGTCGCGGTCAAAGACCAGCCTGAACTTGCAGCGCGAGCCGCTGATGTCGTCGACCGAGCAGTCCATAACGATGCTCTTGCCGTTTATCAGCGCAATGTGGTCGCACATATCGGCGAGGTCGTGGAGGTTATGAGAGGAGATTATGACCGAGCATTCCTCCTCCGCCATGTATTCGAGCAGAAGATTCTTGATGAGGTTCCTCTTCGCCGGGTCGAGTCCGTCGAAGCTCTCGTCGAGCAGAATAACCTCGGGCATGGTGGACATTCCGAGGATTATCTCCGCCTGTCTCTGCATTCCCTTTGAAAAGCCGCGTATGCTCTTCTTTGTGTCAAGCCCGAAAACCTTTGAGAGCTTGTGCATGGTGTCGAAGCTGAAGCGGGGATAGTAGCCCGCATAGAATTTGCCCATGCTCTCTATTGTCGCGTTGGGCTCGAAATAGAGGTCATCGGGGACATAGAAGAGTCTCTGCTTAACCTTGGCATTGTCAAAAACATTCTCGCCGAATATTTTGACCTCGCCCTCGTCGGCTCTGTAGACTCCGGCGACCGTCTTGAGAAGCGTTGTTTTGCCCGCGCCGTTGTAGCCGACAAGCCCGTATATTGACGACTTTTCGACTTTCAGCGAAAGATTCTGAATGGCGGTGAAGTCCTGAAACCGTTTTGTAACGCCGATTACTTCAATCATAATTCTTCCTCCTGAGTGTAGATTTCATTGAGTATGTCGATAATTTCCTGCTTTTTGAGTCCCTTGGCGCGGGCGGCAGAGATAGCGTCCGAGACTTCGGACACTGCCGTGTCGTGCACCGAATCGTTCTTGAAAGCCTTTTCGCTGACGAAGCTTCCCTTTCCGGGCACGGTGTATATCGCACCGTAGGATTCAAGGTCGGAGAACGCCTTTTTGACCGTGTTTATGTTCACGCCGGCGTCGGTTGCGATGGATCGAATTGACGGCAGCTGCGAGTGCGGAGCGAATGTACCGACAAGGATAAGAGTCAGCAGCTGATTCCTTATCTGTTCGTATGCCGGTACGCGGCTCTGCTTGTCGATTAAGACCACAGCGATTCTCCTTTCTTTTTGATTCCGGCGCGCCGCAGTGCACCAAAATCAGAATAAGTGTGCTATCTGTCGTAGCACACTTATATCATAGCACGAAAAATCCCGTTGTCAACACAAAATTTTAAAAAATCTAAAAACAAAAAAGCCGCCCAAAGGCGGCTTCTCTGTATTTGGTGATCCATCGGAGATTCGAACTCCGGACACCTTGATTAAAAGTCAAATATGTAGTACATACACATAGCGAATTGCGGAGAAAAGCACAACATATAGTAGCTTGGATGTGCGTGGTAGCCGATAAACACTAAACAAAAATCGAGCGTTACTACGGGATTACTACGGATTTTAAGATATCTTCGCCATTTCCTCATGAAGAGTTTTGTCTGATACAAGTGCATAGTATTTTAAGGTCGTGCTGTATTCTTCGTGCCCAAGAATCATTTGTGTAGCTTCGGGTGATACACCGCTTTCTACCATCATTGTTGCACATGTTTTTCGGCAGCAATGGGGGGATAGACGCTTAACTCCTATCTCTTCAAGGCAGTCGTAGTACTTTTTACGCATGTAGCTCGAGCTGTATCCCTCGCCGTCATCACGACATACTATTTTTTTACCTTGCTTTGCTACAAGTGCTTCTATATACGGCTTAATCACCGGCAGAACGGGAACATGACGATTCTCTCCGGCTTCGGTTTTCAGACCACCTATGAGCAAGGCTTGATCCGCTATGTAATCATCCGGAGTAAGGGCGAGTAGTTCAGAAATACGAAATCCCGTGTAAATCAGGATGAGAATGATATCGGCGTATGGGACATTAGCTTGTGCGGCAGCCTTTATCTTTTCCACTTCTTCAGCGGAAAATGGATGTATTTCGTTTTTCTTTTTCTTTGGGAGCTTAACGAATTTGGAATAGTCTTTGTAACAAATGTCTCTCTCCAACGCAAGCGCATAAAGACGCGAAAATGTGATTTTTATATACGAGAGCGAAGTGCCGCTTTGTGCGCTGTATGCATCGATACATTTCTGCATGTCTTCCGTTCTCAGCTCGCGCATTTTGATAGCCTTTACATCTTCGGGAATCTTCTTCCAGGCGGCGTTGTAGCAATCCCGGGACTGTTTGGATATGTTTTTATACTCCGGGCGGGATAGCCATATCATATGCAAATCATCAACGGTCATGTTTATCTCTGTGACCGGGTGTTCGAGGTAGTGAGCCAGAGCAGCTTTTGCCTCTTTGCTCGATGCGTAGTGCCCGAGGATTTCCTGCTTTTTAATCATCTTGCCCTGCTCGTCCAGGCTATAACTTGCCGGCAACGCGACGACCCAGGGACGCCGCTTGATATCCTTGCGTTTATATACGCTGCCTTCGCCGTTTTCACGCTTTGCCATTAAAAAATCCGCTCCTTTACTTGTGTTTCCTCAGAGCGGGTGATATAATAATTATATCAATCCACTCTATACGCATGGTGTGTGTTGATGCCTGAGCCCTCGGTGTTCCAGCACCGGGGGTTCTTTTTTTATCTTTTTTTATTAGAGCATAATTTGTCATTGGTATTAAAAGGTGGACAACCGGTTCTTGTGTTCAAACCGTCAATATGCATATTAAGACTGCTTTTTATTGTGTGCCACATGGGGTCGAGTATAAAGTCTATGCCTTCTCTTCTCGCATGTTTAGCAGCAGGAACAAAATCACTGTCACCTGCAATAAGTACAATTTGATCCACGAGACCCTTTTGTGCCAAAGATGCGATATCCAAACCGATTCTCATATCAACACCTTTCTGCTGAATCTCGAGCTGAAAGTCATCCTCTTTTAGATCATCTATCAAAATGTCCTTTCTGCAAAGTTTTTTTAGTACATCCGGCTTTAGTGCGTAACCGGCCGATGATTCCAACAGTTCTCCCATTCTCAATGCGACTTTGCGCTTGGTCGAGAGAGATTCCAAAAAAGCTTTAGACCACTTGTTCAGGTCACTCTTTGCAAGATTGACCGAACGCTGAGTAAGGGGATGATAGACGGTTTTTTCGGAAGGCGGGCAATCATAATAGAAAATTCTATATAGTTCTCTGTACGTAGGTTCTGGCTTTCGAGTGTTCTCTTTTAAATGACGATGACAGTACTCGACTAACTCATCGGCCCGTTCTTCAGGAGTTTTTTCACCAAATAAAAAATTTGCTTGTTTTCTATAAAATCCTCCATCAACCATTATTGCTGTTTTACCCATTTTTTCACTACCCTTTGTCAAAAAATAAAAAAGTTCCAGACATCGGCACTTCCCGTATGGTGGGAGGTCTACTATCTGGAACTATAATTTATACGTAATGGTAAATCCATTACCTACTTTATTATAGCCAGCTCCGACGGTTTTGTCAACAAAAAATACAAATTTTTTTGTATAAATATTTTCCTTAAAGCGTCTCAAATCGTCTCAGATCGTCTCAGGTTGTCCGTTTGAGATTATATATTCATCGAGTATGATATTTTATACAGTCTTTTTATCTGTACTTTGCCCTTCATCTAACCGCGCTCAGATGGGCGACTGCTTTCTTAATTAGTTTTTAATTATCTCTCTCACGAGGAGATAAGGAACGCCGATGATGTGATACTGCTCGAGATTTGCGCCTGTCAATTCTTTGGGTGGGTAGGAAGGATTAAGCGGACTGAGCCTCACCATATCGTCAAAAATTTCGACACGCTTAAGCGTCGCGCATTCTCCATCATATATAACGGCTCCGACATCTCCGCTGCGCTCGACAAAGGTTTGCCGAAGAATGAGGACTTTATCGTCGGTGTGGTATATGGGATACATTGAATCGCCGTGTACCTTGAGAACAAAAAAGTCGGATTTGCTTCGTCCCTTGAGAAAAGAGCGCGGGACATCTATTGTTTCTCCGCTCCAGTCCTCTATAGCCATCTCATTGTACCCCGCAGCGATGCTGCCAAGAACCGGAAAGGTAACCACGTCATCAGTTACATTGGGAGAAAAAAGTTTAAATGATTGTGCTGATGTGTTGTCTTCCCAGCCCATCAATTTAGCCGGTGTAGTTCTGAGCAATTTCGCGATAATCTCGATTTTATCGGATGAGATAGTGGTGATGATGCCGCTCTCGTATTTTTGGACAGTTTGTTTGGAAACGCCGATTTCTCTGGCAATATCCTCTTGTGTTAAGCCAGCGGCCTTTCGTGCATATTTTATATTATTACCTAAAGACATATCTCGCACCTCCATGACCATTGTAGCAGATTTACGGCAAAAGTCAACTAAAAAGCGAAAAAATATTGCAAAAACGCTTGACAAGTGTTCTTTTGAATGTTAGTATAGTAGCGTAAAAAGCGACCAGGGAGGTGAAAATATGATAGCTACGGATGAAATTAAAGGCTTAATACGAGCACACGGGATGACCCAGGCGGATGTAGCGAAGCGAATGGGAATTCATGAAGCTACGCTTAATCGCAAGCTCAACAAAGGCGTTCTTAACAGCAACGAGATAGAGGCTATGATAAGTATCCTCGACATCAAAAATCCAGCGTCGATTTTTTTTGGTCATTGAGTCGCTTTTAAAGCGACTTTTGAGCGCGATGGGTCATTCAAAATACTCAACCTTTGAGGGTCGAAGAAAGGAGATGACCATGACAAAGTTTGAGAAGCAAATAAAAAAGCTTCTGAGCGAGCAGCTGCAACTACTCGCCCGGAAGTCGAAAGAGGGGGGTGACTATATGATGTTAGGTAAAATCTGCTTCGCTATTAACACTGGATGTTTGGTTTTTCAAATTATCATTGTGCTGCGTGCAACTGTGAATGCCGAAAAAAGAGAGAATCGCAAGAACACCGACTATAATTCCAATAATCCGATCGACTTTATCAGCCGAATTCCAGAAAGCCGTTCGTTTCTTGTGCTGCTTGCCGTTTGGGCTGTCGTGGTTTGTGTCGCTATCATCACCACTGCGTGATTCCTCTTGAGTCTTTGAAGCAGGTGCCTGTTGGATGCGGGAATCTTCGATGTTCTGCGCTGCGTTTGGTTCCGATAAAAACGGAATAGCAAGTGCTGTCATCTTCTTTAAAAAATCTTCTGCTTCTGCTTCTGTGAGACTTGAGGAAGAAATTGAAATGTAGCACTGATATGGAGTCTTATACAGAATGCTTTTGGTATCAAGATAAAGGTACGCGGACTCTTCGAGTGCGTTGGTACACAGGAGAGTTATAGACTTAAAAGGCGCACTGCCTGAAAAGTATTTCTTAAATTCCTCTAAAGTGTACCTTGTCTCATCGCTTATGTCACGACAGACAACTACGGTAGTTCGATAATTCTCCGATGCCGGAATCAGTGCGGTGTACTCATTTTCAATAGTCTTAAAAAGCTCAAGCAATGAAAATTTTTCGATTCTCCAGGAAGCAGATGCCGGGAGAGTAACATTCGTTGTTTTAGAAACTTGCATGACACACCTCAACATTTTTTGTTTTTAGTATATAAATTTCAAGACTAAAAGTCAACATAAAGGAGCTTTGTAAATGAACGAGTTAATCAAAATCAACTATGAAAGCGACAGACCGACGGTCTTAGCAAGAGACCTGCACGAATTTCTTGAAGTTAAAACCGCTTACAAGGATTGGTTCCCGAGAATGTGCGAATACGGTTTTGCTGAGGGAGAGGACTATTGCTCATTTTTGAGCGATAGGTCTGACGGCTTACCGGGCAAGCCGAGACAGGATGCGCAGCTCACCATCGACATGGCGAAAGAGATCTGTATGCTTCAGCGCAACGAGAAAGGCAAGCAGGCGAGACAGTATTTCTTGCAGCTCGAAAGAAAGTGGAACTCACCCGAAGCGGTGATGTCGAGAGCCCTCAGAATGGCTGAGGAAAGGCTTGAAAGATTTAAAGCTATAAACGCCAACCTCTCAGTTCAGAACGCCATTATGCAGCCGAAAGCGGAATATTTTGACGGTCTGTGCGACCGTGAGAGTCTTACCGGAATCAGAGAGACGGCGAAGCTTCTCGGGCTAAAACAGAATGACTTTGTAAAGTGGCTTATAGATCACAAATACATTTACCGCGACAAGCGCGGCAGGCTGATGCCCTATGCGGAGCATGTCGATTCAGGGCTGTTCACCGTCAAGGAGACATACAACGATAAGACCGACTGGACAGGCGTTCAGATGCTTATCACCGTAAAAGGAAAAGAACGCTTCTTGAAAGCGCTCTCGTGAAAGGAGGAAAACACCATGCGTAAAAAAATGGCACTTATGTCAGTCGACGAGGCGTCAATGTACCTGAGAGAGGTTATCTACATACCGCCGCATCAGATCCGTCTGCTCGCGAGGGAGGGAAAATGCACCTTCTGTATCGCGATTAAAAATCCGAGCGGGTCGTACTCGTACCACATTAGGCTTGACCGGCTTGAGCAGTTCAAGCGCGGAGACATTGGTCTTATGGTGAGCTAAGGGCAAAAACAGAAAGGAGACATCAAAATGACAAAAGGATTTTTAACAATTGCCGCAGTGCTGGCGCTCGTCCTGCTTTTCGCGGCGGCAGCGGTTCCGGAGACAGAACCGATTACCGCGCCTGAACCGACGGTATCGGCGCAGATACCCACAGCACGCTACCGGTTGACCGCAGACGAGCGAGAGCTTATATGCGAGGTTGTTATGGCTGAATCTGGAATCGAGCCGTTTGATGGCAAAATGGCGGTCTCACAGTGTCTGCTCAATGCTTGTGAAAAGACCAGCAAGCGCCCCGCGGAGATAGTTGATGAGTATGGTTACACCGACCGCCGGGTAGAACCGAACGCAGAGACGAGGGAAGCCGTCGCCGCGGTCTTTGATGCCGGCGAGACGGTGACAGACGCAGACATTCTTTATTTTTATGCGCCCGAGCTGGTATACAGCGAGTGGCACGAATCGCAGACATACATATGCACGATAGGCGGGCACCGCTTCTTTGGGGAGGCAGGAAAATGAAATATATTGCTATTGCGACAATTATATTGCCATTATCCATTTTGCCCGTAGTAGTGAGCGATGAAAACGCTTCACCATCATTGCGTGTATTTTGTGCTGTATTAGAATTCATTATTATCTTAACGATATCTATCAAGCTTCTTGTATAGCAACCCAAGTAATAGGGGACTGAACAGCATTCCGGTTATCGCCATTGAATATTCATGCTCTTTGAACATCCATATGTTGACGGTAATTACTACATAGCAGTACTCAATATAGAGGGCAAAAAGAAGAAGCCAAATGAAAAAATGAAAAAAACTTTTTATAGAGAATGGTAATATGTATCTTTTTCGATATCGCCAAGGTCTCACTGGAATACCGACTTGTTTACAGACTTTATCATACTCAGAGTCTATGAATTGTAAAAAGCGTTTTTGAGTTTTGCTTGATATATACCCTTTTTCTTTAATATCTGAATCTAGTCTAAAACGCCATTCTCTAAATTTTCCGCCAGAGGTCAACTGGTTTTCATCGATTATTTTAAAAATGTGCTCTGCATCCTCTTTTCGAATCTTTGCAAAATTTTGATACAGGAATTTTTCACAAATTTCAAAAATTGGTGAAACGACCTTCTCTAAATACTCCTTGCACACAGAAAGGTTACGCGAATATCTGGAAGACAGAAAAGAAATCAAAATTCCCAAGGCGGCAATACAAGTAGACAATAAAATGTTTTTTCCGCTGAAAAGGAAGTCGAATGTAAGGAAATTTTTAAAATATTCCCATAACTCAGTGGCTTCATTCAAAATAATCACCCCATCGATAATATAGATAAATTGTAATGCTGCTATAGCAAAAAGTCAATACGAAAGGAAGAGGAATATGCCACTTGAATTTATGTTTCAGACGGCGCTTGAATTTGTCGCCGTCGTACTTATCATCTATGGCTTTTGCCGTGAGGACAAGCTCATAGCCTTCGAGGACGACCTCAAAGCAAAAATTTTAAACAGAAAGGAGACAAAACGCAATGGGAAATCAGACGACTAAAAGCCCGTTCGATGTGCAGATCCTTGCTGCCAGGCTAAAAGACCTGATGCGCGAAAGCGTGCCGAAAGTCACGCAGAAAGACCTTGCAGCGACGCTCGGCACTGCGCCTAACATGGTATCGGCATATATGCGCGGCAAGAGCTGTCCGTCGCTGCCGATGGCGGTGAACATAGCGCAGTATTTTGATGTGTCAATTGATTATCTCGCCGGCTTGACCGACCATCGGCGGCAGCAAGTAATCGTGTCGGCACCGGCACCGAAGCGCGGACGAGACCCGTGGCGCAAAATGGCGGTCTGCAACAGCTGTGACTGGCGCAGACGCATGGCAGCGCCGTGCGGCGACTGGGACGGCACGGCATGTATGTACACCCACGAGACCGGGATTTTTCGCGAATCGCCGCCGACGGAAGACGGCTGCGCATATTATAAAAGCCGCCAACGCTGAGTGGGCAGCGAAGACGGCTGTGCAAAATAACACACTACTAAAATAGCACAACCCGAGGAGGTTTGTCAATATGCCTTACTATCACACTTGCCCTCTTTGCGGAGCCAATCTTGACCCCGGAGAGAGATGCGACTGCACAACATATAACCTTAAGGAGGATTTTGAAAATGTTAGAAATGAAAGTAACTATCGCCCCGACAACGGAACTCGTCGCAGTGCTTGAGAAGCTCGCAACCGCTATTGGCGGAGGCAGCAAACGCCCGGAAACGGTAATCGAGGCACCCAAGGCACCGACAGTGCAGGTAACGCCGCTTCCGGCCGACCCTGCGCCTACTCAGACTGTCACGCCCTCGGTTAACCCCGTGGCATCAACGGTACCGACCTCTGCGCCGCAGTACACCGTGGAGATGCTCGCGAATGCCGGAACAACGCTCGTTGACGCCGGTAAGATGCCGGAGCTCCTGCAGCTGCTTGCTGACTTCGGCGTCAACGCCATCACGGACCTTAAGCCCGAGACATATGGCGCTGTGGCCGGCAAGTTGCGTGCTCTCGGCGCGCAGATATGAAGGGAGTTGAGAAATATGCCACCTGAGACACATGCACTGCTGTCAGCTTCATCCGCTGCGCGGTGGCTGCACTGCACCGCTGCACCGAGGCTTGAAGCGCAGTTCCCCGAAACAAACTCGCACTATGCCGAAGAGGGTAGACTTGCGCACGCAATATGCGAGCTCAAAGTGATCAAGCATTTCACCATGCAGATTAAGCCGCGGGCTTTTACGGCAAAGCTCGACAAACTCAAGGCAGCGCCGCTCTATAACGACGAGATGGACAAAACCTCTGATTTGTACATAGAGCATTTGTCCGAAAGAGCCATGCGCTACAGCACTCGCCCGAATGTGGCGGCAGAGGTGCGCGTTGACTTCGGCGACTATGTGCCGGAGGGGTACGGCACCTGTGACTGTATCATGATAGGCGGAGACACACTGAGCATTGTGGACTATAAGCACGGTCAGGGTGTTCCCGTCTCGGCAGAAAACAACCCGCAGATGAGGCTTTATGCGCTCGGTGCGCTGAGACGATACGCGCCGGTGTTCGGAGACACGATCAAGTTTGTCAGCATGACCATTGACCAGCCGAGAATCCAATCAGAGGTCAGCACCGAAACAATAACTGTGGAGGAACTGCGCGCATGGGGCGAGAGTATTAAGCCGATAGCGCAGGAGGCATTCTCCGGCGAGGGCAGGTTTTGCGCTGGCGAGTGGTGCCGTTTCTGCCGAGCCCGTGCGACGTGCCGGGCCAGAGCAGAGCAGAACCTCGCACTGGAAGAAATCAAGCAGCGCGAGCTACTTACCCTAACAGACGCGGAAATCGGAGATTGCCTCGTTCGTGGGGCAAATCTCGTGAAGTGGTATAAAGACCTCGAGGATTATGCTCTTTCGGCTCTTATCCGCGGGGATTCTATCCCCGGATGGAAAGCCGTCGCCGGAAGAAGCGTAAGAACATTCAGCGACCAGGACGCCGCGCTCGCTGCGGCAATTGCTGCCGGTTATGATGAATCCCTTGTATATGACCGCAAGCCAAAGACTCTTACGGAGCTTGAGAAGCTCATGGGCAAGGCGGAATTCGCTAATAAGCTCGGCAGCTTTGTTGTCAAGCCGCTCGGAAAGCCTACTCTCGCGCCGGAGTCGGATAAGCGCGAACCATACAGCTCGGCAGTGGCAGACTTTGCAGGTGTTGAAAATGGATAATGCGAAGAACTTCTCTGTCCACCACAGTAACGGTGTCGTCGTTATTTATCCGGCGTTCTTCGAGAATGCACCGAACTCAAAAATCAAAAGCCTGTTTGCGCTGGCGCAGAAGTGGTCCCGAGAAAATGCCGGCGCGATAATACGCATGAACGAACACTTACGTGAGCGCCGCGAAGATTGCCGAAAAGATGTCGCCGCGGCCAAGAAAAACTATTCCGACCTATATCAGGCGCCAGGATGGGAAAATGGTACTGTGACAACAGACAAAAAGATTATCAGAAAACAGGAACTTTCGAATAAGCGGCTTGCAGAGCGAGTAAAAAATTGCATGGCAAAGCTCAAAAAGATTGAATCGGTGTGTGAAATCTTCAACGAAAAGTTCCGTGATAACGGCTATCAAATCAATGACTAAATTTACAGGAGGATATATTCATGTATCAGAACATCAAAACAAAAGTACTTACAGGCGAGGTCAGACTCTCTTACTGCAACCTCATTACAGCACGCGCTGCCAAGCAGGGTGGAGACCCGAAATACAGTGTAACTTTGCTGATTCCTAAGACGGACACCGCGACCATCGCAGACATTCAGGCATCAATACAGGCAGCGTATGATGACGGTGTAAGCAGCAAATGGGGTGGAGCGCATCCGGCACCCAAGACACTGCTCCACGACGGCGACGGGCTGCGTGAATCCGGGCTGCCCTATGGCGATGAGTGCAAAGGTCACTTTGTTATCACGGCATCAACCAAGAACAAGCCGCAGGTTGTCGGTATCGATAACATCAACTGCGAGCTTGCGCCGTCGGATATTTACAGCGGAATGTACGCTCGTGTAACCGTAAATTTCTTCCCGTATGACAGCGCAGGAAGCAAGGGCGTCGGATGCGGTCTCGGCAATGTGCTCAAGACTCGTGACGGAGAGCCCCTCGGGGGAGGCGCCTCCGCCGCCGCAGACTTTGAGGGTCTCGGTCAGAGCTTTGCCATAGCACAGCCCGCAACCAATGCATTTGCTCCTAAAATAAACCCGATAACCGGACAGCCTATGTAAGGAGACAGAAAAAGAAATGGATCATTTAAGTATCGACCTCGAGACATTCTCAAGTGTGCCGATAGCTAAAGCCGGTGCTCAAAAATATATAGCGAGCCCGGATTTCGAGATCCTGCTTTTCGCCTATTCTCTCAACGGCGCTCCGTCCGTGTGCTGTGACATAGCACAGGGCGAGCTTTTGCCCGACTGGGTATTGGATGCGCTGTGCGATCCTCAGTGTCTGAAGCACGCATACAACGCAGCGTTTGAATGGGGTTGCCTCTCCAAGTTTATGGGGAGGCAGCTGCCTCCGGAACAGTGGCGCTGCACTATGTTTCACGGACTTTATGCGGGATACCCCGCAGGACTTGATGCCACGGGGCGCGCCCTGGGTTTGCCGGAGGATAAGCGTAAACTCAGCACCGGCAAAGCATTGATACGGTATTTTTGCGTGCCCTGCACGCCGACGAAGAGCAACGGCGGCAGGCGCAGAAATCTGCCGAACCATGACCCGGCGCGATGGGAGCTGTTTAAAGAATATAACGCCCAGGATGTGACGACCGAAATGGAAATTGAACGGCGTCTTTCTCTGATTACCGTGCCGGACTGGCTGCAGAGGCAGTGGGAGACAGATCTTCTCATCAACGCCCGAGGCGTAGCTGTGGACATGGAAATGGTGAACGGGGCGCTCGAAATCGGAGCAACCGTGCGCGAACGGCTGACACAAGAGGCAGTTCGAATATCCGGTCTGAGTAATCCGAACAGCGTGCAGCAGCTCTCCGCTTGGCTTGAGCAGGAGACCGGGGAAGAGGTTACAGATCTGCGGAAAGATACCGTTGCAAAGATGATAGCGCAAGCACCGGATATTCCGGAGGTGCAGCGTATGCTTGAGATAAGGCAGGAGCTCGGTAAGACGAGCACGAAAAAGTATGATGCGATAGAGCAGGCTGTATGCCCTGACGGGCGCGTTCGGGGGCTGCTGCAATTCTACGGCGCCAACCGAACGGGCAGATGGGCAGGGCGCCTGGTACAGGTTCAGAACCTGCCGAGAACATACACGCAGCCGCTTGAACTCGCGAGAAATCTCGTAAAGCAGCGCAAACTTGACAATTTGAGACTGATTTACGGCAGTGTGCCGGATACGCTGTCACAGCTGATACGCACTGCATTTGTTGCGTCGGACGGTAATGTCCTCATCGATGCAGATTTCTCCGCAATAGAGGCGCGCGTAATATCGTGGCTGGCGGGGGAACAGTGGCGGCTCGAGGTTTTTAAGACCCACGGCAAAATTTACGAAGCGTCAGCTTCACAGATGTTCGGCGTACCGATTGAAAGAATAAAAAAGGGCAATCCGGAGTATGCCCTGCGGCAAAAGGGCAAGGTTGCGGAGCTCGCTCTTGGATATCAGGGCGGAGCGGGCGCGTTGATAAATATGGGCGCTCTCGATATGGGCATACCCGAAGATGATTTGCCCGATATAGTGCAGCGCTGGCGCGACACAAACAAGCGCATATGTGACCTTTGGTACAAGATGAATTCCGCCGCAGTGGAGGCAATAAGTACCGGATGCAGCGTCGGCGTTGGAAGGCTGCTTGTGTCTTGTGAATATGATGCCGTGCATGAGGTCGAGTATCTGACTGTTCTGCTTCCGAGCGGGCGAAAGCTGTATTATAACTCGCCGCAGATCGGAGAAAACAAGTGGGGCGGACCGTCCATTTCATATATGGGCATGGATCAGACCACAAAGAAGTGGAAACGCATCGAGACCTACGGCGGAAAGCTGGTTGAGAATTGCGTGCAAGCTGTTGCGCGCGACTGTCTGGCGCAGGCTATTGAAAACCTTGAGGCAGAGGGCTTGCCGGTTGTATTCCACATCCACGACGAGGTTGTTATAGATTGCCGCGCGGACACTGCGACGCTTGACGATGTCGTAGATATAATGAGCCGACCGATACCGTGGGCACCGGGCTTACCGCTCAACGCCGACGGCTGGGTCGGGGGATTCTTCAAAAAAGATTAACGGTCGAGGAGAAGACGATATGCAACATGACCGAAAAATAACCATATCTTACGGTGCAAGCAGGCGCGCCACCGTGTGGAATCCGCAGACCCTGCTTGTATCGGAGCTGTGGGAGAAGCTAAAAGTGCCGGCACGAGGCACAGAGAGCCTCGCAGAGTACATGAACCTCAAAAAGGCACAGCAGGATGATTTGAAAGACGTCGGCGGCTTTGTCGGCGGTACGCTGCTCGGCAACCGCCGCAAAGCAAATAATGTGCAAGGCAGGGATGTTGTCACGCTCGACCTCGACAGCATACCTGCGGGGCATAAGGATGATGTGCTGCGCCGTGTGGATGCACTCGGCTGCGGCTATTGCGTGTACAGTACGCGTAAGCATCAGCCGGCGGCACCGAGACTCAGAGTGCTGTTGCCTTTAGACCGCACAGTGACCGCGGACGAATATGAGCCGATAGCCCGCAAGATGGCGGAACTTATCGGGCTTGAATTCACAGATCCCACGACTTTTGAGCCGAGCAGGCTGATGTATTGGCCGAGCTGCTGCGCAGACAGTGAATATGTCTATCTCGTGGGAGACAAGCCGTTTGCGTCTGCCGACGGTGTGCTTGCCCAATATTCGGACTGGCATGATGTGTCTCTGTGGCCGGCTCTGCCGGGGCAACAGGCTTTTACAAAGTTAGCAGTCAAGCAGGGAGACCCCGAAGATAAACACGGCACTGTGGGCGCTTTTTGCCGCGTTTACGATATCCCGCGGGCGATGGACGAGCTTATCCCGGGGATATATGAGCCTGTTGACAGCGCGCCCGGACGATATACATACCTCGGGGGCTCTACGACCGGAGGCGCGGTGCTGTATGATGACGGCAAGTTTTTATACAGCCACCACGCCACCGACCCCTGCGGCGGTCGCCTTGTCAATGCTTTCGACCTCGTCCGCCTGCACAAGTACGCTGAGTTGGATGAGGAAGCGCAGCCGGGCACTCCGACAAACAGGCTGCCATCCTATCTCGAGATGTGCAAATATGCCTGCGGTCTGAAAGCCGTCGCGACGCTTATGGATCGTGAGCGCTATGAGAGCGCAGTCAAAGACTTCGAGGGCATTGCAGCGGACAAAGAAGAGGACGCTGTTGACTGGATGACGCTGCTCGAGAAGAATGTACAGACAGGCGCCATAAAGGGTACGATAGACAATGTGCGTATAGTGCTCGAACACGATCCTCAACTTGTCGGAAAGTTCGCGCTCAACGAGTTTGCCGGGCGCGGAGAGGTGCTCGGGGCGCTCCCGTGGGATAAGAGAGACAAACGCAGGCTGTGGGACGATAACGACAACGCCGGCTTGTACTGGTACCTCGAAAAGGTCTACAAAATAACAGGCAACGGAAAGATAGACGGTGCGCTTTCGCTCCATTCAAATTCACACTCATTTAACGATGTAAAAGATTATTTGCGCGGCCTGATCGGCAAATGGGATAATGTCCCCCGTCTGGACAGTCTCTTCATAGACTACCTCGGTGCAAAGGACACTGCATACAACCGCGCCGTAACCCGCAAGGCGTTCACTGCGGCTGTTGCCCGTGCGATGACGCCGGGGTGCAAATATGACAGCATGGTGATCCTGACCGGACCACAGGGTATAGGAAAGAGCACGCTGCTCGATAAAATGAGCCTCGGTTGGTTCAATGACAGCATCAGAACCTTCGAGGGCAAAGAGGCGTCGGAGCTGTTGCAAGGCGTATGGCTCGTTGAAGTCTCGGAACTTGATGCTTTCCGCCGTACAGATGTCAGCCGTATCAAGCAGTTTTTGAGCCTCCGGGCGGACAGATTCAGGGCGGCATACGGACGCAATGTCAAAGAACTGCCGCGCAGTTGTATTTTCTTCGGCACGACTAATAACCCCGACTTCCTGCAGGACACCACCGGCAACCGCCGCTTTTGGCCGATAGACACGGGCGAACAGCAGCACCGAAAGAGCGTTTGGAAGGACCTTGACAACGAACGCGATCAGATATGGGCGGAGGCTCTTGTACGGTGGCAGGCGGGAGAACCGCTGTATCTGTCAGGAGCGATAGAAGAGGCCGCAAAAGCCAAGCAGGAAGAGCACCGCGAGACATCAAGCAGAGAGGGTATTATCCGTGAGTTCCTCGAACGCAGAGTGCCGAAAGATTGGAGCAAATGGCCGTTGGACAAACGGCGTATGTTCTGGAGCGGTGTAACCGTGGGTAACGACAGTCTGAACCTTGTTCCGCGTGACAGAGTTTGCGCGCTCGAAATCTGGTGTGAAGCACTTGATGGAAGCATAAAGGAAATGAAGAACGCCGATACTCGCGAGATAAATGCGATTGTTTCCGCAACGAATGGATGGAAAAAATCGGCAATCGCATTGCACTTTGGCGGGGCATATGGAACGCAAAGGGGCTTTATAAAAGTCTAACAAACAGACTAACATTTACGCTAACAAATATTTTTTGGTCTTAAAATGTTAGAAAATCGGCTTCTAACATTTTTTTGGGATAAAAGGCCCTTTTGTTAGAATGTTAAATTAGTTGTTAGAGTTAAAATCCTTGAAAATCAATAACATCTATAAAAATCTAACAATCTAACATTTATTACTAAAGATTAGTAAATTAGAGGGTTAGAGAGTAAAAAAACTCTCTAATCCGCCTGATGTACGTATGTGTACACGCGCGAATGTAAGAATGTTATAAAAGGAGGAAAACAATGCTTGAGAAAGAAGTAGAGCAGTACTTTTGCAAGGCAGTAAAAACGCGGTTGAGCGGTTGGCCGCTGAAGTTCATGAGCCCCGGTCAAAATGGTATGCCGGATAGGATCGTACTCCTTCCGGGCGGAAAGATTTACTTCGTGGAGCTTAAAGCTCCCGGCAAAAAGGCACGAAAGCTGCAGGAGCATGTGCATCAGAAGCTGCACGCCCTCGGCTTCCCGGTACAGCTGATTGACACGAGGGAGGCAGCCGACAATTTCGTGAGAGAGGTGCAAGCCGGTGGAATATAAGCCGCATAACTACCAGGCATACTGCATCGAGCGTATAGTGAATGATGAGGCTGTCGGCTTATTCCTGCGCCCCGGACTCGGCAAAACATCCATAACGCTGTCTGCAATCAACATCCTGAAGTACTATCGCTGGAGCATCTGCAAGGCGCTTGTAATCGCGCCGAAAAAGGTTGCAGAGGGAACATGGAGCAAGGAGGCGGCGAAGTGGGATCACCTGCAGCATCTTCGAGTCGTTCCTGTTCTGGGATCCGGCGCAAAGCGCATCTGTGCGCTGAACACGCCTGCCGACGTGTATGTTATCAACAGGGAGAATACAGCCTGGCTGGTTGATTATTACAAGCAGGATTGGCCGTTTGACATGGTGGTGCTTGATGAAAGCACGAGCTTCAAAAACGGCAGCAGCAAAAGATTCAAGGCACTGAAGCTTGTACGCCGCTTTTTCAAGAAGACGGTACTTCTTACTGGCACGCCGTCATCACGCAGCCTAATGGATCTGTGGGCGCAGGTATGGCTACTTGACCAGGGCGCGCGGCTGGGTAAAAACATCACGCAGTTCAGGACACGATACTTCGACGCCAACACGCACGGCGGGCACTTTACGGACTATAAGCCTAAGAGCGATGCGGAAACAGCAGTTTTGTCCGCTATAAGCGATATTTGCGTCAGCATGAAGGCGGAGGACTATCTCGAATTGCCGGAGTGCATAAGCCACGAGATTCCGGTTGTACTTGATGCAAAAGCTCAAAAGGCGTACCGTGATTTTGAAAAGAACCTGCTGCTGGAAATCAACGAAGATATTATAACCGCGAACACGGCAGCTGTGCTGACAGGAAAGCTGCAGCAGTTCTGCGCCGGTGCTATGTATGACGATGACCGCCGGGTGGTACATATCCACGACGCGAAGTTGGAGGCGTATCTCGAATTAATTGCGAGCCTGAACGGCGAACCGTGCATCACATTCTATGGCTACCAACACGACCGCGACCGCATACTTGCCGCACTTGAGAAGACCAAACTGCGAGTGCGGGTATACCGTGGCACGGCGGACGAAGACGCATGGAACGCCGGCGAGATTGATGTGTTGCTTGTACACCCGAGCAGCTGTGCATACGGGCTTAATCTTCAGGCAGGCGGCAGGCATATCGTGTGGTTTACGCCGAATTGGAGCTTCGAACTGAACGATCAGGGTAAATGCCGCCTGTGGCGTCAGGGTTCCCCATACGACAAGGTGTATGTCCATTATCTCGTCGTGCAGGGCGGAGTCGATGAGGATGTTATGGCAGCCATCAGAGACCGGGCAGCCACACACGATACAGTCATGCGCGTACTTAAGGCACGAATACAGAAAGTAAAGGCTGGTGATATCAGTGCCTGAGATGTGTCCGGATGAGCATTGTGTGTTTCTCGTCCAGACCGGCGGAGAAAAGCCTTTGTGCCCGTTTTGGCATTGTCTGAAGCCGGAGATTGAAAAGCACGACAAAACCCGAGAGGAGGCTGTTAAATGACGCTTAAAGAGTTGTCGCAGCTGTACTACCTTGACAAGGAGATAGAGCTTGACCGTGAGAGGCTTGCGGAACTGCGGGCAAAATTGCTCTGTCCGAGGTCGCCGAACTACGACGGTATGCCGCATAGCCCGAACCCTGAGCCTGCGCTTGAACGCTGCATAGCGGAGATAACGGATCTCGAAGCTATAATCCAGGCTAAAATCGAGCAGCGCATATATGAGCGCAGCCGACTTGAGCGCTACATATCGGATATTCCCGACAGCCTGACCCGGCAGATATTCACGCTGCGCTTTATCGATGGACTGACATGGGAAGATGTGGCGGCAAAGACTGGCGGTAATAACACCGCTAAGAATTGTAGCAATATTTGCTATCGCTATATTCGGCAAAGTTGAGGACAATGAGGAATTCATTTCTGTTAGCATTAGGATGAAGAATGTTACCGATATTCTATTCTTCATTTTTATGTCCCCCTTTCACACACGCCTGCCCCGCGGCGTCATAAATAGCGGGGCTTATGTTTGTGAATTGTAAATTTGCTCCAAAAGAATTTTTAATACTTCCAAGGCGAGGACAGAGACCGTCTGTGAGTCCGACTTAAAAGCCGAATATGCGACGAAAATCGCGAGGAATAACGCTGTAAAGGATAGAACAAAGTGAGTGACTTCGTGCGACTTCTTTTTCTTCGTTTTAGCCGCAGACGATGACTCACAGGAGGTGTGTAGAGAGTCGATATTCGAATTAACGACGGTAATGGTTATGTTACTTTTTTGGAATAGCATATGTCTTTACACTCCCTTTTCTTTTTTTTTTGATATATACGGCCATGCGCGGGAACGCGCACATAAAACAGGAATATACATTAGCTCGACAGAATATTCCATTTTTTTTACTTTTTTTTATAAAATTCTGATTTGCGGAATCGTGGAATCATCGTTGTTTTATTTTAAATGCAAGCGAATATATCCTTTACTGTAACTATAGATTCGTCGGCTTTGACACTATATTATAACGGCCGCACCGGCTTTGTCTATATCTGTTTTTTACGAGAATAATATGTGATTGGATGCTAATTTGCTGCGAAACAGAGAAAATAAAATTAACGTTGACAACTCTTTTAAATTGTAATAAAAAGAAAAATTAGCAATCTGAAAAAATTTTTTTAAAAGCCAATGTGCGCAAAATATTTTTCGGTATACGAGGAGGTGAACCCATGACTGACAAGCAAAGGCGGTTTGCAGATGAATACATCATCGACTGCAACGCGACAAGAGCATACAAGGCTGCTTATCCGCATGTGAAAAACGATGCGACGGCATCAGCGGCGGGAACCAGAATGTTAGGAAATGTTAATGTCAAATCCTACATCGAAGCAAAACTCGAGGAGCTGAGCTCGAAAAAGATAGCCGATGCGCAGGAGGTCATGGAGTACCTCACCGCCGTGATGCGCGGAGACAGCACGGCGAGCGTTGTGGTAGTGGAAGGTCAAGGCGACGGCTGCTCGGCGGCAAAGGTGCTGGATAAGCCGCCGGACGAGAAGGAGCGCCTGAAGGCTGCGGAGCTGCTTGGAAAGCGTTTCAGCCTGTTCAAGGACGGTGTCGAAGTCTCCGTCAACGCGCCGCAGATTATCGACGATATAGGGGGCGGCTAATATGGCCGTCAGGCTTACTGACATAATCGCGCCGTCGTTTTATGAAGTACATCGCGATGTGTGTGCCGGGCAGCATACGCATTATGTGCTTAAGGGCGGGCGCGGAAGCACAAAGAGTAGCTATATATCGCTTGAGATCGTCTGCGGAATCATTAAAAACCCTGACGCGCACGCGATCGTGTTCCGCAAAATTGCAGACACGCTGCGGGACAGCGTTTTTGCACAAATGCTGTGGGCTATTGATAAACTGGGCGTGTCGCAGTATTTTAAAGCGACGGTCAGTCCGATGAAAATCACATATCTGCCGAGCGGGCAAACGATTATGTTTCGAGGTCTTGACGATCCGATGAAAGTCAAGTCCATAAAAATCCCGTTCGGCTATTTTCGTTATATCTGGTTTGAAGAATGGAATCAGTTTTCCGGGATGCGGGAGACCGATAACGTGCTGCAGTCGGTCATGCGCGGCGGCAGTAAATTCGATGTTTTTTATTCGTACAATCCCCCTGAGTCGCTGAGGGCGTGGGTGAATGATGAGGTGCGCGTTGAGCGCGCCGACCGCCTGATACATCACAGCACATATTTGACTGTGCCGCAGGACTGGATAGGCGCGCCGCTGCTGTTGGAGGCGGAGCACCTGAAACAGCACTCGCCGGAACGGTATCGGCACGAGTTTCTCGGGGAAGTTACCGGCACGGGCGGCGAGGTATTCCGGAACATCAGTATCCGACCCATCAGCAATGAAGAGATTGCGCGGTTTGACCGTATCAGGCGCGGCATAGACTGGGGCTATGCGGTTGACCCGTTTGTTTTTATATCGTGCAACTATGACAAGCCGCGCAGGCGGCTGTACATATACGACGAGATATACGCGGCGGGCATGAGCAACAGACTTGCCGCCGACCGTATAAAATCTCGTGGAGTTGCCGGCGAAATTATCGCAGACTCCGCCGAACCGAAGTCTATAGCGGATATGTATGAATACGGTCTGAGAGTCAGAGGCGCACGCAAAGGTCCGGACAGCGTGAAGCACGGCATAGAATGGCTGCGCGACCTCGACGAAATAATAATAGATCCCGCCCGCTGTCCAAACGCGGCGCGGGAATTTTCATCGTATGAACTCGAACGGGATAAGGACGGCAATTATAAGGCGAACTATCCCGATAGAGACAACCACACGATTGACGCCACGCGCTACGCCACAGAGAACGACCAGCAGAATGTGAGGGTAACTTAATGATTAACAATATGGACTTGATAAGAGAAAAGCTCGCGTATCACCATACGGCTACGGACGATGAGATTATCAAAACCGTGCTTAAAAATGCGCGGGAAGACCCGGAGTATCTGGCGGCATGCGAGGGACTCCGATATTATCGCGGTATGCAGGACATTCTGCAGAAAGATTTTCGCGAGACGGTCGTTTACGAAGAAGACGAAAACAGCCCGGCGGGCATAAAGCGCGGCGGCGTTAAGATAATCAATGAAAACAATTCGAATCACCACAATGTGCATAATTTCCATGCGCTGATGGTCGATCAGAAAGTCGCGTACATCCTCGGCAAGCCGCTTTCCGTCTCCGTCGAGGGTGCAAATGACGGAGCGGGCAGTGTGGATGAAAGCCTGAAAGCTTTTGAGGACGCTGTCACCGCAGTGACCTCAGACGAGGCTTTTGTGGACATGCTCCCCGACCTCGCGACAAATGCGTCGAATTGTATCGTCGGATGGCTGCATGTCTATTACTCGGCAGCCGGCAAGCTTTGTTTTGTTGTTATCCCAACGACAGAATGTATTGCCTGCCGCGATATGAGTTATCAGCAGGTGATTACCGACTTTTTCCGCCACTATAAAATAACCGTCGTGCAAAACGGCACAGAGACGGAGCGGGAGCGGGTAGAGTGGTGGACTGCGACAGGGGTAAAACGCTATGTCGAAAACGATGCCGGAGAGTTTGTGCTCGAAAGCAACAGCCCGCACTGGTATAACGAGCAGATAATCAACGATGAGCGCGTCTCGGTTGAGGCGAAATCGTGGGGAAGAATCCCGTTTGTTCCGCTATATAACAATTCTGCGCATCAGACCGACCTTTCGCGAATTAAAGGTCTGCTTGACGCATATAACCTGATATCTTCTGCGTCGACGAATAATCAGATAGATCTCGTCGAGCTCTACTGGATGATACAGGGATACGGCGGAGAGACTGCAAAAGCGATACAGCAGAAGCTGCAGATAAACAAGGCAGTGTCAATAAGCGATCCGTCAGGCAAGATAAGCGCGGAGCAGGTCACACTGAATGTCACCGAGCGTCTCGCCTGGCTCGATATGCTCCGCCGGGACATATATCATATCGGGCGCGGCATTGATATGAACGATGAAAAGCTCGGCAGCGCGCCGTCAGGCGTCAGTTTGAAATTCCGCTACACCCTGCTTGACCTCAAGGCTGACCCGCTTGTTTCGAAGTTAAAGGTCATGTTGAAAGAGTTGTCATGGTTTATTACGCAGGACATCAACCTGAAGAACGGTACTGACTATGACTATACACTTATCAAATACGATGTCCACAAGTCGATGATAGTCAATGACGCGGAGACGGTGGATATAATTCAGAAGTCGCAGGGGCTTGTGCCCGATAAGATGCTTTTAGCAAAGCACCCGTTTGTTGATGATGTCGCGCAGGCGTATGAAGAGCTGCAGAAGCAGCGCGAGGAAAACGCAAAGATGTTTATCGGCGACGATGACGACAAGGACGATTCCGAAAAGGATGATGAATAATGCGCTCTGATCTCTATTGGGAGGAGCGGGCACTGCAGCGCGAGGAATATGCCCGACGTGCCTCGACGCGGGCTATAAAGACAAAAACGGTCAAGTTATACGCCAAGGCGCAGAAGGACCTCGACGCCCGCATAAATCGGATATTTTCGCGTTATGCGGCAAATGGTGAATTGACGCCGGAAGAGGCTCGGCGGATGCTGAACACCAAAGAAGCGGAAGCGGAATTGGAGGCACTGCGCAAAGAGCTCAATAACATAAAAGACCCGGTCATAAAAAGAAAAGCACTTGCTCGTCTCAATGCGCCGGCATACGCCGCGAGGATAAACCGCCTTGAGGCTTTGAAAGCCAATATCGAGACGGAAACGGCATTGCTTGCCGACCGGGAGAAGCGGGAGCTCAATCGGCTGCTTGAAGACGTGAGCGGGGATACATACTATCGCAGCATATATGACACGCAGATCGGCACGGGATTAGGCTTTGAGTTCTCAGCCCTGTCGAAAGGCGCCGTAAACACCATAGTAAATGACCGCTGGAAAGGCGCGAATTTTTCCGACCGTATCTGGCAGAACACATCCGCGCTCGCCAACAGCGCATACGGTATTGTGGCGCGTGGAATTATGACGGGAGCGGGTCAGCAGGTAATGGCGCGCCAGCTCGCTGACTCGATGCAGTCCGGAATGTACAGCTCGATGCGGCTGATACGCACCGAGACGAACCGTGTGCACAACGCCGCTGAAAAAGCGGCATACGAAGAGGAAGGCATAACGGAATACAGATTCCTCGCCACCCTTGGCGGGCGCACCTGTGATGTCTGCGGCGCTTTGGACGGCAAGACTTTTCCGGTCTCCGAAGCGAAGGAGGGCATAAACTATCCGCCGCTTCATCCGAACGACCGCTGCACTACAACGGCAGTCATAGAGGGACAAAACCGAGCCGAACTCAAACGCAGGGCATTGGATCCCGAGACCGGGAAAACGGTGCTTATTCCGGCAGAAACGACATATGAAGAGTGGCTTGCGGATAATATAAATCCTCTTACCGGGAAGCTTAAATATTATCCGCCCAAGACTTTGACACAAGTGTCCTCCTACAATAGAGATCAGTTCGAACGGTATTCGGCAGTCTTAAAAGGAAATGTGCCGGATTCTCTTGATGAATTCTTAAAAATAAAGTATAATGATCCTGAGAAGTGGAAGACGCTCAAGAGGCAATACCGCCTTGTGAATCAATACAAGATAGATTCAGGCAATTTATCTACTGATGAAATCTTACGGTTTGATAAAAAGGTTATTTATGAAAAAAGACTCCAGTTCACGAGCAAATACAAAAGAAGCGGAAACGTTGCCGGTGCATATATCGATGATGATTTTGACAATATGTACTATGCACACAGTGCCATATCCGGAAAAGCAAGTATCGGTGGGTACAAAGGAACTGGAAAATTAGTTTTACTTAAAGAGGCTCGACGTTTTAAATACATTGATGTTCCCAAAATGGATGGAACGATGAGGAAAGAAACCTACAATGACACTGAGGCGAAGCTCTTCGAGTTCTTTGCCGATTTGTATGAAACAAACCCTTTTAAAAAGATATGTATGCTTTCCGAACGTGGAATGTGCGATAGTTGCAAAGGGGTAATGCAGCAATTTAAAGAACTATACCCGGATGTTGAAGTGAATGTTATCTCAAACAAAAGGGTCGAAGGCAATGTTTGGAAAGAAAGGATGAGAAAAAGATGAAGTACGAGCTTGATTATCAGGGAGCAACAGAAATTCTCGAAGACCGTTTAAGCACGGGTATACAGCCGAAAACGGGAGATTTGCTCGAAAACTCATATCTCACAGAATTCGATCAGGATATCCTTGAAGAAGCCGAACGTCTTAACGCGGTGCTTCCGCTGATAAAGTGGGAAGTGGACAACAACGATCTCAGCGAAGCCATGAGCGACGAGCTCTATCTTTACTATGAGGATTTGCTCAAAGGCCGCCTCGACGGAATACTGGACGAGGAGGAAGCCCCGATTATCATAAAAGACCTCACTGAGAGCTATATAAAAGCTTTCGGAAAAGATACTCTTGATGAAGAGGATCAATAATAAATAACAAGCCGCCAAGCGAAAGCAAGGCGGTTTTGTCATATCACAACATAATAATTACAGCGTTTTGCAGTCAAATGCAAAGCGCTGTTTTTATATCCAAATTTATCCGCCACCCGGAGCAAAATGGTGTCGCGCAATATTGGGACTGGCCAAGTAAAAAGGGAGCGCGGGAAAGGACAGACATGGACTGGCTTAAAGACATTTTAGGCGACGCACACACCGAGGACATCGACAAGAAGATAGCGAGCTATATCGGCAAGAACTTTGTTTCAAAAGCAGATTTTCGCGCCGAGTCCGACAAGGTCAAGAACCTTGAGGGTCAGATAGCAGAGCGGGACGGTCAGCTTGAAGAGCTCAAAAAGGTTGATACCGCCGGACTGCAGGCTACGATTACACAGCTGCAGAACGAGAACAAGCAGGCTAAGGCTAAGTATGATAGCGATATCGCCGCTATGAAGCTTGACTCCGCTATCGATGCCGCTATTACAGCCGCCAAGGGCAAGAACGCAAGAGCGATAAAAGCTTTGATAACGCCCGGCAGCGTGAAGCTCGACAAAGACGGCAAGCTCGAGGGCTTTGACGATCAGCTCAAAGCAATCAGAGAAAGCGACGCCTATCTCTTTGACAAAGTCGAAACCAGACAGAGGGGCGGAGACCCCGACCACGGCGGCGGAGACCCCGAACCGGGCGAAGCCCCCGAAAACTATGCCGATTATGTAAATTGGCGCAAAAATCAGTAAAAACGGAGGATTTAACAAATGTCAAACAAATTTCTGACTCCTCAGATAGTCGCGAACGAGGCTCTTATGGTGCTTGAGAACAATCTCGTTGCTGCCGACCTTGTCCATAAGGACTATTCCAAGGAGTTCGCACACGTCGGTGATACCATCACCATCCGCAAGCCCGCGAAGTTTTGCGCGAAGAACTTCGTCGGCGAGACCGTAGATCAGAACGTGAACGAGGGCAGCGTCAAGGTGACCCTCGACCATCTCCGCGATGTCACCGTTCCGGTCACTTCCAAGGAAATGACCCTCGACATCAAGTCATTTTCTGAGCAGATCATCTCTCCCGCGGTGCAGGCCATATCCCAGGCTATCGACAGCGATATTATTGCTGAGGGCATCGCGAATGCCGGCAACACCGTGAGCGGCACCGCGAACGCGACCGACCTCAAGGACATTGCCAACATTGCCAAGGCGTTTGACCTCAAGGGCGTGCCGATACAGCAGCGCAGACTGCTCGTCAACCCGACGCACAAGTATCGCTATCTGACCACGGATAACCTCTCAAAGGTCGCATACGCGGGCAACTCCGACGCCCTGCGTTCGGCGGAGCTCGGCTCTATTTATGGTCTTGACACCTATATGTCGCAGAATGCCCCCGATACCCTCGCGGCAACTGCGGGTACTGCGACCGCTGCAAAGGTCTCCTGCACCGCCGGCGAGACTAAGGTCGCACTCTCGGATGTCACTGCGACGACCGGCACCTTTAAAAAGGGCGACGGCTTTATACTCGATGGCTATCTTTATAGATTTGCCGCCGATGCAACTGCCGCAAGCGGCGCGGTCGCCGAGGTCGCGATAGATCAGCCTATCCACCGCACTATTGCCTCGGACGCGGCAGTCAAGGTGTATCTCGTCAAAACGACCCACTCCCTCGCGTTCCACCGCAACGGCCTTGCACTCGTCACCCGTCAGCTTGAGCTGCCTATGGGCGCGAATAATGCGGCTATTGCGTCAAGCAGGAACGGTCTTGCTATCAGAGTCGTATATGACTACGACATCAAGCACAAGACCGACCGCGTCAGCTTTGATATCCTGTACGGTGTCAAGACCCTTGACAGCGACATGACCGCAAGGCTGGTGGGCTGATATGACGGAGCAGAACAAGGCCGACCTCATAGCCCGGATGCGCGTGATGTTGGGTAAGGAAATGTCGCTGCCGGCTGCCCGGTATCTGTTGGACAGCGTCGAGTCAAAGGTATTGCGATATACCAAGCGGCGTGAGCTTGTTCCCGGTCTTGATCTGCTTGTGGCAGAGATAGCCGCGCAGCGTTACCGCACGCAGCAGCCGGGCTCTACCGATGCGGCGCAGACCGTTGCAAGCATAACGGACGGCGACCAGAGCGTGAGCTTTAAGCACAGCGACTCAGACCTCGCCACAACGGCGGAACTGAGCGACAGCGAAAAGGTGATGCTCAACGAGTGGAGGAGGCTTTTCTGGTGAAGATCCCCGACGCCTTCAGACGCGCACAGCGCGCCGTATTTCAAGACAAAGCAGTCGAGCACTATAAAGCCGTCAAACAGACGGGAACGCTCGGCAGCGAAACAGTGAAGCCCGCAGAAACACCTGCGGGCTCTTTTACTGTCAACTTCCGACTCGTTACCGACGCTATGCAGGCGCAGGAATGGGGGCTGCAGTGCAACAAAGACGCCACTTTTTCAACATCCGATACGCTCGCTGTCGAGAAGGGCGACTATGTGAAATACGGTGGCGCTTATTACCGAATCACCGAGATCCAGCCGCACGACAGCCACACGCTGTATCTTTGCAAGGCGGTGAGCCGATGAGCATTGAAGTTAAGGGTCTCGGCGAGCTGGCGAAAAAGCTCGCAAAGCTCGGCGGCACTGATACCGCTATTTCAAACGGCACGCGCGAGGCGGCGCGAATAGTCAACAACAGCGCAAAAGAGTTGTGTCCAGTAGATAACGGCAACTTGCGCGCGTCGCTGCATACCGACTACAAGCGCGAGGGTAGCAAGCATATCGGCAGCGTATTGACCAATGTTGAATACGCCGCCTATGTGGAATTCGGTACGGGTCCTAAAGGTAACGGCACATATACTTATGAGCTCCCGGGCGGGATCCATTACAAGGCGGACAAGTGGCGCGGCAAAATCCCTGGTGTCGGCTGGCGAATGATAAGCGGACAAAAGGCGCAGCCGTATCTCTATCCTGCGCTTATAAACAATCGCGAGGCAATACTCGAGTGCTATAAGCGCGCGATACAGCAGGAAATAAATCGTAAAGGCGGTCAGAAAAATGGTTGATATCGAACAGGTGACTTATGATGTGCTTTCACTCGCCGTACCGGGTGTGAAATGGTCTGCGGAATATCCGCAGAGTTTTGAACGGCACGGTTTGATAAAGCAGATGGATAACTCCGTTAAAATGCCATCCTCTTCGCGTCCGGATCATTTTTCCCGGATCGCCGTGCAGATCCAGGTGTGGATGGCGACGCCGGAGGGCAGAAACGAGGTCGAGAGACAAGTTGACGATGCAATGCTCCGCCTCGGTCTGCTTCGTGGCAGTCCTAACCACCTTGAGGACGAACAGGAGGACGGTACGGTGTTATACCGCACCGTCCTGCTTTATAACGGAGTCTACGACAACAACACGAAGCGGTTTTACCGCAGTTAATAAGGAGGTAAGTACAAATGGAAGATTATCAGACTTCTATAGGCGTGATTCTGAAAATGGGCGCGAGCGCAGAAGCGGCAGCTGAAGTTCCCGGTCTGCTTGATTTTCCCGATATGCTCGGCGAATCGGACAAAATCGACGTGACCACGATGAAGGACACGCAGAGAAAGTATAAGCCCGGGCTTTCCGACCCCGGGGATATGGCGTTTACTTTCGGCTATGAGGGTATGAAGACCGGCACGAACTGGGCGACCCTCAAGGGAGCTAAGGATGCAGACAAGACTTTTATTCTGCTGTTCCCGGACGGTTCCGGTTTCACATGGACCGGCAGAGTGTCACTTTCGATGCCCGGAAAGGGCGTCGCAGAGGCGCTGACCTTTACTGCAAAAATCACTTCATCGTCGGATATAGAGGAATATATCTCGTCCGGCGGCTAAAGAACACATCGGCGGGGGAAACTCCGCCGAAAATTTAAAATAAGGAGACAACAACTATGCTTACTGCGTGTAATGCACCTTTTTATAGATTGACCGCCGGCGAGAAGGAGTACAAGCTCAAGCTCACGACGGCGACAAAAATCGAAGTGGAAGACCGTATAGGCTGCAGCCTGCTTGAAGCTCTTGACAAGCTGGCATACACCAAGGTCTTTGCAGTGACCCTCTGGGGCGCGCTGCAGAAATACCAGGCGAATATGACGCTCCCCAAGACATATGAGCTCATCGATGCACTTGAAGCCGAGGGCTTTACCCTCGAGGACAGAGCGGACACATTTCTCGGCATTTTGAAGGTGTCCGGTTTTTTTACACCGGAACAGATAGCGGACATGGAGCGGGAGGACGAGGAGCAGGAGATAGAGTAATCTTCTCCTCAGCGACCGAGTGGGTCGCGGATCTCAAACCTCGCGCTTTTGCGGTCGGGATAACCCCGGACGAATTCTGGAGCATGTCGGCCGGAGAGGTTGAGGACCTTATATCCGCAAGGCAAAAGGCAGAAAATGAGCGGCGTAAATGGCAGTTACAGCTGATATGGAATCTCGGGCAGCTTGATTCTTTCGCGTTTAACGACCCGAAAAAATATCCTACGCTTGAAAAGGCGTTCCCGTCAGCTTTCGGCATGCAGCAAACCGGGTGGATGGTAATCAAAGCTCGGATGTCTGCTTATGCCAAATCAAAAAACGCCGCAAGGCACAGGGCAGGTGAAAAAAATGACAGTTGAAGAACTGCAAGTGCTGATTACAGCAAACACCAAGGACTTTAACGCCAAGATTGATAAGGCGAACAAGAGGCTGGGGTCGCTTGAACAGCAGGCAACGCGCACGGGAGCGGGTGTCGGAAAGCTTTTTACAGGCATAAAAACGACCGCTGCCGTTGCGGCTATACAGAAGGTAGTAAGCGAAGTCAAGAAGCTGACGGACGCATATGCGGAAAATGAAGCTGCGCAGATGGGCTTGTCGAGCATATTGACCGCGCAGGGAAAAGACCTGAACGCCGCAAAAGCATGGCTTAAATCGTACACTAAAGACGGCCTTATACCGATGATGGACGCTTACACCGCGTATAAGAGCCTCGCGGCGGCAGGGTATTCCGACGAGCAGACACAGTCCATACTGACCAACCTGAAAGACTCGGCGGCATTTAACCGTCAGGGCAGTATGACGATGGGCGAAGCCATCAAGAGCGCAGCCGAAGGTATCAAAAACGAAAACAGCATTCTTGTCGACAACGCCGGCGTTACAAAAAACCTGTCCGTTATATGGGACGAATACGCGGCATCGATAGGCAAGACTGCAGCAACGCTGACCGACGCAGAAAAGCGCATAGCCACGACACAGGGCATCATGCGGGAGACGGCATTCCAGACCGGAGATGCCGCGAAATATGCGAACACACTCGCAGGAGCGCAGGCCGCTTTGAAAGCTCAGACAAAAATGTTGTCAAGTGCGCTCGGGTCGATGTTTGCGCCGGCTTTGCAGCAGTGTATTCCGCATGTCACGGCGTTGCTTGAAAGATTGACCGCTCTCGCCGAAAAAACCGGGCAAGTTATGGCTATATTGTTCGGCACGTCGAGTGCAACGAGTCGGACATCGTCAAACACCGCCAAGCTTGCCAATAGCACACAGCAAGTGTCCACAAACCTCGGCAGTGCGGCGAAAAAGGCGAAGGATTATAAAAACGCTTTGCTCGGCATCGATGAAATCAATCGTCTCGGAACGCCGGATACCGGATCTGATAGCGGTAGCGGAGGCGGAAGCAGCACAACGGTATCAAGCGGGGGGAACAATTTCAACAGCCCGCTGTCTAACGCCAACAGTGTTATTGACCCGAAGCTTGCAGAGCGCGCAGAGGAGCTGAAGCAGAAATTCAAGAAGGTCAGAGAAGAGCTTGAAAAATGGGAACCGGCGTTTATCGGAGCCGGTACTGCAATAGGTTCGTTCCTACTTATTTTTGAAGGCGCCAAGCTTTTCAAAAAGATAAAAGACCTCGGGGGAATTGTTTCCGCTTTTAAGTCTTTAAAGTTCGTGAGCAAGCTGTCTACAATAGGCGCGAGCATCAAAGGTGTTTTTACTGCATTAGGTACTGCGCTTGGCGCAAGTGCTGGAGCTGCGACTGCCGTAGGTGTTGCTGTGGTTGCTGCGGTAGCCGTGGCAATTGCGGCGGTGGTTTTACTGATAGTCTATTGGGACGAAGTGAAAGCAGCTGCTAAAAAGGCGTATGACTGGATAAAAGAAAAATGGTCGTCTTTGGGTGAATGGTTTAAAAGTAATGTTTCCGAACCGATAAAAGAAACGTTTTCAAAAACATGGGATAAAATCAAAGATGTCTTTTCTCCTGCTACTGAATGGTTTGGAACTTTGTTCGGTAGCGTAAAACAGACATTCGACGATGTTTTCTACGATATCAGCGTTATAGCAAAGGGTTGTTGGGAAATTGTAAAAGCGGCTTGGGACATAGCGGGATCATGGTTTAAAGAAACCGTAATTGACCCGGTTTCCAACTTCTTCGGCGGAATGTGGGAAAGCTTGAAATCAAAGGCGAAGGATGCCTGGGAGGGTGTTAAAACGGCTTTTTCCCCCGTTGTAACTTGGTTTAAGGATAAGTTTACACAAGCGTGGACAGCAGTTAAAAATGTTTTCAGCGTAGGCGGAAAAATTTTTGACGGCATCAAAGAGGGCATAACTGCAGCATTTAAAACTGTTGTTAATGCAATAATCGGAGGTATAAACAAAGTTGTTGCAATACCGTTTAATGCCATAAACAAGTCGATCGATAAGCTGAGAAATGCAAATATACTCGGCTTGTCGCCATTTGCAGATTTGCGCGACATATCGATACCTCAAATTCCAAAGCTTGCAACTGGTGCAGTAATTCCGCCGAACAGAGAGTTTATTGCGATGCTCGGCGACCAGAAAAACGGCACGAATATCGAAACGCCGGAGAGTTTGCTGCGAAAGGTCGTCAAGGAAGAAAGCCGCGGCAGTGATGGCGGCGACTGGCATATACAGGTCGTGCTTCCTGACGGTACGATAAAAGGAGAGGCTATAGTAACCGCTGTTCAGAGATATAATCAAAAGAGCGGAAGAACAGTTATTCCATGCGATATATAAAAAGCAGCCCCATCTGAAAGGGGCTGCTTTCAATATGAAACAAAGGAACCGTAGAGAACTTTATCTTCAATTTCCGCATATGTAAGACTTGTTCCCTGTGAAGCATAGGACATTTGAATTACAAAATCGCTGCGCAACAGTGCACCGTAGGAGTTTTGTGAGTCAACCCATGCGCTGACCGTAACGGTGTCTTTATAGCGCGATACAATCCATGCGCTTGTATCCGTGAGGTCGGGGAACGACGCGGCTGATGGGGTCTTGAGGTATTGCTTAACATGTTGTTCTGCCATGCCCTTGTAATAATTTGACTCGTAGGAGCTGAGATAGTAATCTTCAATGTTTGCGAGGGCTCCGCCTTTTTTGGAGTTAAACAGTTCGACTCCGCCGCTCGAAATGTAACTCGTCTTTCCATTGGAAACGACAAGCGTTCCGGATATCTTATCGTTCGAAAACTTAAAGCTCTTATCTGTCGAGTTTGATGATAATGATTCAAAGTAAATCGGAGTGGAAATTCCCACTTTTTTAAAGTCGTTTATAACTTTTTGAGCCTGTTCATCCGAGAGGTCAGCGTAGAGCTTAAGTGTTTGGACTGAGACATCGCCAATATTCTGTGACGTAGCGGCTTCTGTCATTGGCGGCTCGCTCGTCTTGTTTTTGTCCTTGCTTTTATCTTTGCTTGCTTTCTTTTCTTCTTTAAGTTGTGATTCGGCGGCAAGCTTTGAATCATATTCAGATCTTTCTTCGGGGGTCATGTTATTGTAGTTGGTTTGTGCTCCACAAAAAATGAACACATTAGATGCAACAAAGCAAATCAAAGCTGCAACGACAAAATTCTTGCGGGGTTTCTTCTTGAAGATCCGCACGACTGCAATTACTAAAAAGGCGATTACACCCGCCAAAGATAAAAGGCCGAGTCCAAAAAGAACATTATCCATATTATTTTTCTCCTTTTTTATTTTTAATCTATCATATTTCATTTTTTATGTCAAGAAAGAAGGTGAACAGCAGTGGCAACCGCTTTTAATCCCGGCGACAATCCGATAGCTACCGTGGACGGCGTAACTATGCCGGTATATCCTGACTCGGAGGACGGATATAAATGGGAGCTTGAGGACGCTTCTGCCAGCGACGCAGGGCGTACCGAAGATGTCGTCATGCATAAAAAACGTATAGGGCAGACCGATGCGGTAACGCTTAAGTTTTCCGGGCTGTCCATAGCGAACGCGAGCAAGATCCTGAAAATGTTCAACCCGGAGTATATAACGGTCAAGTACTTAAATATGCTCGAAGGCGGATATGTAACAAAAGAGTTTTATGTCGGCAACAGAAGTGCGCCGCTGTACAACAGCAGTCTGAATGTTGTTGACAATGTGACCTTTAAAATCGTGGCGCGAAAGGGGTGATGCTATGTATCCAATAACTTCTGCCGGGCTTGCGGCTCTGCGAGAGGATGTGGTGCAGTCCGTCAATATCCTCTGTACGCCTACCAAAGGCACGGCATTTAATATTACCGACAAAGACATTATCGGCGCGGTAACGGTGGACTGGTCAAGTGTCACGGGCAGCAAGCTTGATTTGGGCTCGGCGTGTATGTCAGAGCTGAGTTTTACTCTTGAGAATACCGACGGCGCGTTTGACGATAAGGTGTTCGAGGGCGCACAGCTGTATGTCACTACAAGCTTTTCAACGGGCTCGACAACGGAGACAGTGCCTATCGGCTATTACACGGTGGACAGCCCTCCGCGCAAGCTCAGAAGCATCAAAATAACGGCTTATGACCGCATGGCGAAGTTTAACCGAGCCTATGATACTGAGCTTGCCTATCCTGCAACACTGTATCAGATAGTCGCCGATGCCTGCACAAAGTGCGGGGTGTCGCAGAAGCTCCCAACGAACACGCTGCATCGGGGTGTGTCGATACCTAAACGCCCGAAGGCGGACAATCTGACCTATCGTCAGGTGCTTGTCTGGGCTGCGGAGCTTATGGGCGTGAGCTTGTATATCGACTATGATGGCAAGCTGACAGGCGGGTGGTATGCGACAAACGCCAAGCACACGGTTATAAAAGCTTCAGATCGTTTTACTTCCGGCAATACAGACTTTGCCGAAAACAACATCGTGTTTTCTGGTGTGCGCATCGTCGGAAACGACGAGAACAAGACAGAGTACCTCGCGGGCACAAAGGACTATGCCTTTAACATCGAGGGCAATCTTCTTGTGCAGAGCGATATGAGCATCGACACACTGGCAACGGAGCTTAAAAACGCACGATGCAGTCTTACATACACGCCTATGTCCTGCACTACACACTCTTTCCCGCACCTCAGACCGCTCGATGTGATGAATTTTGAGACGGCTCAGGGGACGAAAAAGGTCGTGTTGACAAATGTCAAGTGGCAGTCACAGAACCGCTGCACGAAGCTCGAGGGCAAGGGCGAAACGGCAACGCAGTCGGGATATGCCACAATGGGCGCGTTTACACCGAAGCAGCAGGCGGTACTCGAGCAGACCCGCGCACAGCAAGCTGCGCAAATCAACGACTACGAACAGGCAACACTCGCGCTGAATGAGACCATCGCGAACAGCATGGGCTTATATGTCACGCGGAAAGCGGACGGCAACGGCGCGGTAATTACTTATTACCACGACAAGCCTACGCTTGAGGGGAGCAACACCATCTACTGCCGCAACGCCGGTGGGTATGCCTGGACTAATAACGGCTGGAACAACGGCTCGCCGAACTGGGAGTACGGTGTATCAAAAGACGGTGACGCGGTTATTCGAAGCATTGCCGCAAACAAGATTTCCGCGAGTTATATCACGACGGATATCCTTTCGTCGCCGACCGGGAAGTTTTCCTTTAACTTGGACACGGGTCACATCGAAGCCTCTGATATCAACATCACTGGCGGCGATATAAACCTTGACGGCGGCACACTGTCAATCTTAAACAACGACGGCTATAAAGCCGATATGTCCGGCGGCGTGCTTGACCTATATCAAGGCGCTGGCACGGGAACCGGAACAGGATATAAATATCTGACCTTTGGCAGCTCGATGCTGTACAAAACCGAGCTTGGCGGGGATTGGTATGCGACTATTGCCGCGCCTGAGTTTACGCTCGGCGAGCAGTCTGCAAAAGGCTTTAGATTTGGCACATCGAGCAACAACGCCTCTGCTGTTCGCCCGGCGGTCAACGGTCTCAACCTTAACTGGCTATCAGACTATATGCTTATAGAGGCAGATAGAACGCGTGTCAGAAAATGTGTCGAGACGAACGAATACGGACACAACCAGTTTGCCGGACACATCCACCACCGTCTTATAGGCGGTTATGACCACACTGTGGCGTTAGGCGTAGGCGCACCGGGCGGAAAAGCGTCAGCCGCGTTAGAATTGACAGATGTTGCCGCCAAAACTATTTTGGCAAGGCTCGACATCTATCAACCCGCGACGGGCTGGGTTACACTGCGTCTGCAAGGCAATGACGGCAAAGCGGCACTATTGTATATGAACGACAACGGGCTATATGCACAGTTTGGCGGCAACAAGGCAAAGTTGCTTGCCGGAAAGGATGCTTAATAGGTGGTGATATTATGACAAGAACCGAAATCGAACAGAAAATCGCAGAGGTCAAAGCGCAGGGCGACGCCTTGCAGAAACACAACGCGCAGCTGATACAGCAGATAGAGGTCAATAAAGTCGAGCTTGCCAAGGTTTGCGGCAAAATCGAACTGTTGTCCGATATGCTCTCAGAGCTCGAAAAAACGCCCACAGAGGGCGAGAACGGGGAGGCGGAAAAAGATGCAGACAAGAACAATAACGGTTGACTATGCCCGCCCGCGTGGCTACGACGTAGGCTACCGCGCCGAAAATAATTTTACTCTGCTTGCCTTGCCTGTGCCCGAAGAGCTTGAGGACGCAGACAGCTATCGTGTCTACTTTGAGTCGACGGTCGGCGAGTATCTACAAACCGAGCTACTGACTCCTACGGACGGCTATGTGACAGTCAAAATCACGAGCGATATTGTGCCAGAGCCGGGCAACATGGCAGCGCAGCTTGCCGCTTTTGCGGACGGCGAGATAGTCGGCTATGCACCGGTGATAACAGGCTCTGCAAAGGTGTCAATCCCCGACGGCACGGAACGTCTGAGTCACAGTCTCGCCGCCGAAATCGCGCTTAACACCGCCGCGCGGCATTCGCACGACAACAAATCCGTGCTTGATAAGTTCGCGGAAACTGATGGCAAGCCGACCTATGACGGCGAGGCCCTCGGCGGTGGCGGCGGAGCATCCGACTTCATAATCAAAATGGCGGTCGAAAGCGATGACGACGGCAAGTATACGGTCACATCTTGCGACGCAACAGTCGAGCAGATAGACGCGGCAGTTGCCGACGAAAAAAGGGTCATTGTGATAGCTTCTGCTGACAGTGTCATCTTTGAGTTACCGATGCTTCAAGGCGTTCAAGGGAACTTCTATTATTTTGGCGCGTTTTTGACGGGTCAGGTCGTAACTGCTTCCGTGCAGAAGGTCGGCGGGAATACAAGCAAATGGCAATTTGGGATGACTCAAATCCAATCGGGAGATGTTGACTACTCAAACGACGCGTTGCCGAACATATCGACAGTCGAAGACGCTCTCAACGAGCTCGTTACAAAATCCCACAGCCCCACCTATTATATCGACCTTGCGGGCACTTACCCGAACTACACGTGCCCCATAGCTATGGACGACATCAAGGCAGCTTATAATTCGGGCTATAATCTTGTCTGTCGTTGCCAAAGGGGTGCATATATGGCAACACTCCCGCTGTTTGTTCCAATGCCAGCCGCCAGCACTTGGATTTTCTCGGGCTCAGGAGCACTGCAAGATATGAGTTTTCCTGCACAGTCATTTACTGTAGCGATAACAGACAATGGTGTTTCGGCGCAAAACGAGAAGCTTATGCCATTTCCTACCCCGAACAAGCTTATAATAACTGCCGGAGACATCCATTATCAATATGACGGCAGTTATTCGGTTGGTTTTGCAGTTCAGCCCGCAACACAATTAGTGGCAAACACAGACGGAGGAAACATAACCCTCGCTGACAACACCGAATACCGCCTCACCGACGTCACGACCTTAACGCTAAACTATCTGGCAGGTGACTTTGAGTGCTGGATGCGCTTAACCTTTGCTGCAAGCGGCAATATTACCGTTACACTTCCCGCCGACACCAAATATATCGGCACAGCTCCCGATTTCAAAAACGGCGAGACATGGGAACTCAGCTTCAAAGACGGAGTTCTGGCAGCTCAGAAGGTCGGTGAGGGCACTTGAACAGACGCAGATTTATAT